>Ga0307408_100000837_pt1 | contig 24309 bp, 23 predicted proteins | sample 322Cmetagenome_FD_202116 | JGI IMG/M metagenome (GOLD analysis project Ga0307408, IMG submission 202116) | Maize rhizosphere microbial communities from greenhouse at UC Davis, California, United States - 322HYB-C-3 | ecosystem: Host-associated > Plants > Roots > Rhizosphere > Soil | place... | reverse complement strand
TGCCTGCTTGCTGTGCAGCGGCGGGAGCGGAAGCGCTGGCGCCGGAAATCGCCCCCGATGCGGTCTGCCCCGCCCAGGCCGGCATGGCCAGCAGGCACGCCAACACCAGCGCAGCGATACCGTAGGGCGGTTTCCGCAAAGCGGAAGCCACCATGCCGGCATTGCCGGCACGTGTGCAATCAGATACGTGTTGCGTCATTTATTCAATTTTCGGATGCGTTCGGATGGCGTAATGATGTCGGTCAGGCGGATACCGAACTTGTCGTTCACCACCACCACCTCGCCCTGGGCGATCAGGCAGCCGTTGACCAGCACGTCCATCGGTTCGCCGGCCAGGCCGTCCAGTTCCACCACGGAACCCTGCGCCAGTTGCAGCAGGTTTTTAATGGCGATCTTGGTACGGCCCAGTTCCACCGTCAATTGCACCGGGATATCGAGGATGAAGTCGATATCGTTGTGGGTTTCGGTTTTCGACGGCTGCTTGGAAAAATCCTTGAACACCGCCGCCTGCGCGGCCTGCTGGCTGGCCAGCGCTTCCGCTTCGGCCTTGGCCTGTTCGGCGATCGCCGCGCCCCAATCGTCGTCGAGGTTTTGATCGTCCTGATTATCCGACATTTTTCCAGACTCCTTATTTTGCATTCATGCTGTCGGAATTCGCCAGCAGCTTCTCTACCTTGAGCGCGTATTGTCCATTCAGGACGCCATAGGTGCAATCGAGCACCGGCACCCCGTCCACCGTGGCTTCGATGGTTTCCGGGATGGTCAGCGGGATGATGTCGCCCACGCGCATGTTGAGGATTTCATCGAACGACACGTTGGCCGTGCCGAGTTTGGCCACCAGTTCGACTTCCGCGATCTGGATTTGCTGCGTCATCAGGCGGATCCAGCGCTTGTCCACCTCCAGCGCTTCACCCTGCAGCGACGAGGTCAGCGCATCGCGGATCGGCTCGATCATCGAATACGGCATGCAGAAGTGGATCTGGCCGGAGACCGAACCCAGTTCCACCGTAAACGTCGACGCCACCACCACTTCATTGGGCGTGGCGATGTTGGCAAACTGCGTATTCATTTCAGAGCGGATGTACTCGAACTCGACCGGGTACACCGGCTCCCACGACTTGGTGTAGGCCTCGAACACGATATCGAGGATGCGCAAGATGATGCGCTGTTCGGTCTGCGTAAAATCGCGGCCTTCGACCCGGGTGTGGAAGCGGCCGTCGCCGCCAAACAGGTTATCGACCAGCAGGAACACCAGCCCCGGGTCGAACACCATCAGCGCGGTGCCGCGCAGCGGCTTCATGTGGACCAGGTTCAGGTTGGTCGGCACCACCAGGTTACGGATGAATTCGCTGTATTTCGAGACCCGCACGGAACCGACCGACACTTCCGCGCTGCGGCGCAGGAAGTTGAACAGGCCCACCCGCAATAAACGCGCAAAACGTTCATTGATGATTTCCAGCGTCGGCATCCGGCCCCGGACGATACGTTCTTGCGTGGCAAGGTTGTAGGTCCGGACACCGGTGACTTCTTCGGGTGTGGCGATGTCGTCCTGATCGCCGTTGACACCCTTAAGAAGGGCGTCAACTTCTTCCTGGGAAAGAAAATTATCCGCCATGATGTTGAGTACTAGATGTGATGACTAATGGTGATTAGGTGATTACTGGATGATGAAGGAAGTAAACAGTACTTCCAGCACGTCTTGTTCCGGTCCCCGGCGGTCGAACGGTTCCTTGATCTGTTCCAGGATTTCCTGGCTCAACTGCTGCTTGCCTTCCGGCGTGTTGATTTCCGAGGCGCGCTTGCTCGACAACAGCAACAAGACCCGGCTGCGCACCTTGGCCATGTTGTTCTTGATGTTTTCCGAATCTTCCAGGCCGCCGACCTGCAGGGTAAAGGCCACTTGCAGGTATTGCTCGCCGTTTTCCTGTTGCAAGTTGACGGTAAACGGTTCCAGGGTCACATAGGTTGGCGGGCCCAGCTTGGCGCTCTTTTGCTTGGACTTGGCGGGCCCTTCGTCGTGGTCGCCACCGCCTTTCAGCATGACCCAGGCGCCACCGCCGCCGGCGGCCAGCACCGCGACCAGTCCGGCTATCATGATCAACTTCTTCTTGGAGTTGACCGGGGCGGCCGCCTCGACTTTCGGCTCCGCCTTTGCTTTGGGATTCGCTTTCAAAATAAACCTTGCCCGCTGAAATCAATCAAACCATCAATGTCGGTATTATGGCATGCAGAAGCATCAGGCGAAGGTATCGACTGCGCCCAACACCCGCCGGCGCGGCGCCGGTGTGGTGTCGTTGCCGCCATTTGCGTCACCGCCGCCATGGCCGTTGCCACCCTGGCCACGTCCGCCGCGGCCGCCATTGCCTTGCTGTGCCGCACGCGCCTGCTCAAAGGCTTGCTGCTGGCCGGCCGTATCGGCCGACACGGTGGCGCTGCCGAGTTCGATACCGGCCTCGCTCATCATTTCACGCAACCTGGGCAGCGCCGCTTCCAGCGCCTGCCGGACTTCCGGCTGGGCGGCGGTGAAGCTGGCGCTGGCCTGGTCGTTCGAGACGTTCAGCACCACTTGCAGCGGCCCCAGGTCCGGTGGATTCAAGGTCAGCGATGCGCTTTGCTCGCCGCCGGCCACCATCCACACGACTTTCTGGCCCAGTTGCTGGTCCCAGACCGTGGTGCCGACCCGCGCCGGCAGCTGGTTGGCGGCAACGGTTTCCGCCGCCTTGCCGGCGGCCAGCTGCGCCTGTGCCACCGGGGCGGGGGCGCTGGCGGCGGTATTGGCTTCCACCGCGCGCAGGGCCGGGGCGCGGCTTTCCTGCACGCGTTCGGCGCCGGCCGGCTGGCGCAGGTCGCCCTGGACTTTCGTTGCGCCGCCGGTGGTATCGGCTGTGGCGTCGGCGGCCTGGCGGGCGGCCAGGGTGGCGCTAGAGTCTTGCGCGGCGGTGTTGCCGGCCTTGCCATCCCGCGGCTGGGCCGCGTCGGCCGCGCCGGTCGTGGCCGGGGCGACCGATGGCGTGGTGTCTTGCACGGTAACGGCGGACTGCGGCGGTTCGGCGCCAGCGGCCATGGCGGCCAGCTGTGCCGCCGTCGTGGTGGCCGCTGCCGCGCTGGCGCCGGTGGCGGCGGCCGGAGCCGGCGCGCCGTCGGCGGCGCCCGCCATGGCCATCGCGTTCTCCAGTGCCGCATCGAACGTGGCGGCGTCGGATGCCGCCGCCGTGGCCGGCGCCGTGGCGGCGGCGTCATTGACGGCGGCCGCCGCGGCCACCGCGGCGCCAGGGTCAGCCAGGCCGGACAAGGCGGCCTGGGCCGCCGCGCTGCCGGATTGGCCCGCGAGGCTGGCGGCACCGGCCTGGCGATCGATCGCGGCGGCGGCCGGGGTAGCCTGCTGTGGCTGGTTGTAGCCCGCCAGCATGGCCAGCATGGCCGCCATGGCGTCGGCGGGCGCGGCGGCTTCCGCCATCGCTGCCGCTGCCGCGCTGTCGGCGGCCTGTGCCGCTTGCGCCGCGTCCGCGCTGGCGCCGTCGCCAGCCGGCGCGGCAGCCTGCGTGGCAGTCTGCGTGATATTGCCGGCGTTGCCGTCCTGGGCGGCGGCATGGGTTGCCGGCGCATCCGCGCTGTCGGCGCGCTGCGCCGGCTGGCCGGGCTGTGCCGGCGTGGCGGCCTGCTGGGCCGGTTGCGGCTGCTGTGCCGCCTGTGCCGGTTGCGCTTGTTGTGGCGCATGGGGCGCCGGGGCATGGGCTGGCGCCTTGGCTTGCTGCTGGGCCGGACGCGGCGCCGCCTGCGGCTGTGGCGCGCGTGCCGCTTGTGGCCGTGCGCCCATCTGCGTTGGCTGCGCCTGCTTGCCATAAGCCTGACGCTGATCCATCTGGCGCGTCAGGGTTTGCGAGAACAAGCCATCCGTGCCGGCCGCGATGGTCGCAGAGGGACGGCTGCCCGGCGCCGCGGTTCCAGGGGCGGTGGACGTGATGTTCGGGATCAGCGGAGTGGGCATGGTTGCGCCGTCAATTAACGTTTATGAAAGGCCTGGCGGGCCGCGTGTTCATCCATGGCTTTCTGGTCGCGCTTGTTTTCAGCTTTCAGGGCGGCGGCCAGCGCGCGGTCATTCAGGGTCGAATATGACATGCGCTTGCGTTCCGCATCCTGCCACGCGCCTTTTTCTTTTTCGCCGCGTGCCTGGGTATGTTTCAGCACTTCTTCCTGGCCACGGATCGCATCGTCGAGCTTGCCCATGAAGGCCTGGAAATTGCGGTAAGCCATGGGCGTGATGCCGGCTTGCTGGGTGGCGGCAAAGCGCTTGCTGTATTCGTCGCGGTAGCCGATCAGCATGTTCAGCTTGTCTTCGGCATCCTGCACGGCTTTCAATGCCTGGCCCAGGCGCTTGGCCGCATCATCGGTTTCGCGGCGCGCCAGTTCGATCAGGGTTTGCAGTTGGGATTGGGAAGCCATGGTTCATTATAGGCGCGAGCCCGGCCGGGCAATCAGTCGAACAGAACCGATAATTGCCCTAAACTCTCGCTCATGCTGACCCGTTCCGTGATTTGCTGCTGCAGGAACTTTTCAATTTTGTCATGCAATTTGATGGCCTGGTCCAGCACCGGGTCGCTGCCGGGGCTGTAGGCGCCCACGGCAATCAAGTCGCGGCTGCGTTCATAGCGGGAGTACAACTGTTTCAGGTGCCGGGCCCGGCTCTGGTGGTCGTTTGATGTAATCGAATGCATGGCGCGGCTGATCGATTGTTCGATATCGATGGCCGGATAGTGGCCGGCTTCGGCCAGGCGGCGGTTCAGCACGATGTGGCCGTCCAGGATCGCGCGCGCCGAGTCGGCAATCGGGTCTTGCTGGTCGTCGCCTTCCGTCAGCACGGTATAAAACGCGGTGATCGAGCCGCCACCCATTTCGCCATTGCCGGCCCGTTCCACCAGGATCGGCAGTTTGGCAAACACCGACGGCGGATAGCCTTTGGTGGCGGGCGGTTCGCCGATGGCCAGGGCAATTTCCCGCTGCGCCATGGCATAACGGGTCAGGGAATCCATGATCAGGAGCACGTTTTTACCCTGGTCGCGGAAGTATTCGGCAATCGCGGTGGAGTAGGCGGCGCCCTGCATGCGCATCAGCGGCGGGGTATCGGCCGGCGCCGCCACCACCACGGAGCGCGCCAGGCCTTCCGGACCGAGGATGTGTTCGATGAATTCCTTGACCTCGCGGCCCCGTTCGCCGATCAGCCCGACCACGATGATATCGGCTTCCGTGTAGCGCGCCATCATGCCCAGCAACACGGATTTACCGACGCCGGAACCCGCGAACAGGCCCATGCGCTGGCCACGGCCCACGGTCAGCATGGCGTTGATCGAGCGTACGCCCACGTCCAGCGTTTCCACGATCGGGGCGCGGCCCAGCGGGTTGGCGGGACGCACATTGATCGGGGCGCTGTCGGTGGTGTGGATCGGCCCGCCGCCATCGAGCGGGCGGCCGGCGCCATCGAGCACGCGGCCCAGCAATTCATAGCCGACCGGTAAGTGGCGGGCACGGTCGCTGGGACGGCGGCGCGGGTGGGCCACGCTGCCGGGTTTGGGGATCGATTGCTCGATCGGGAACACGCGGGTGCCCGGCACGATGCCTTCGACATCGCTTTGTGGCATCAAGAACAGTTTTTCGCCTTCGAACCCGACGACTTCCGCCTCGACTTTGCCGCCGGACGGCAGCGGCACCGTGCACGCCGCGCCCACCGCCAGCCGCAAGCCGACCGCTTCCATGACGAGGCCGGCCACCCGCGTGACCCGGCCGGAGACCTGCATGGGCTCGACGAAATCCACCAACGTGGCGCAATCGTTGAGGTAACTGCTCCAGCGCTGGGCGTGCTTGCTAGGATCCTGTGGCATATGTATTCCGGGACCTTGAATCGGTAGGGCGGTTTCCGCGCAGCGGAAGCCGCCATGGATGCGCTGCCGTCACGCATGCATGGCGGCTTCGCCTGCGGCGAAACCGCCCTACGGAGTTAATGTCAGTAATCAATCGAGCCAGTCGACATTTTTTCCCAGCGCGTGCGTTAAGCGTGTCCAGCGCGCCGACGTTTGCGCATCGATCTGGTTACTGGCGGTATCGACCTTGCAGCCGCCCCGCTCGACGGACGGATCGTCAATCACGCGCCAGCCGCCTTTTTCCAGTTCTTCACCGATACCTTCGCGCACCACTTCGGCATCCTCGGGATTGAGCATCAGCAACGCAGGCTGTTGCAGGGAAGGCAGGTATTCAATGGCTTCGCGCACGATCGGCAAGATCAGCGAGGGCTTCACCTGCAACGCCTGCTTGAGCATGGCTCTCGACAATTGCAGCGCCAGTTCCAGCACGTCGGCGGCAATCAGGGTGTCGGCGCCCTGCAGCGCCGCGCTGAAGTTGTCGGCCAGGTCGCGCAGCGGCAATAATTTCTGGTCGGTTTCTTCCTTGCCCAGCGCAATCGCATCGGCATGGCCTTCCGCATGGCCCGCCGCATAGCCGGCGCCATAGCCTTCGATGCGCGCTTCTTCGCGGATGGCCGCCAGTTCTTCCTCGGACGGGTAATGGACCTGCGGAACCTGTTCCGCGTACTCCCCGTGGTCCGCATAGTCCGGTTCGGGCTCCTGCGCCGGCGGCGGCGCGGCGGCGGCTTCTTCGGCGGCAATGCGCGCCAGCGTGCTGGGACGGAAGTCGCCAAACGACTTCATTTCCCAGCGCTGGTACGCGGTTTGCTGTTCTTTTGGTATGTGAGCCATCTACTGCAACTGCCTTTTTGACTGCATCAAATGAACGAATCCTCGCCTTTGCCACCGAGGACGATCTGCCCTTCGTCGGACAGGCGGCGCACGATTTGCAGGATTTGTTTTTGCTGGGTTTCCACTTCCGACAGGCGCACCGGACCTTTCGATTCCAGGTCTTCGCGCATCATTTCCGAGGCGCGGGCCGACATGTTCTTGAAGATCTTGTCGCGCAATTCCTGCGACGCGCCTTTCAGCGCAATGATCAGCATTTCCGACTGGACTTCGCGCAACAGCAGCTGGATGCCGCGGTCGTCGATATCGATCAGGTTGTCGAACACGAACATCTCGTCCATGATCTTTTGCGCCATGTCGTTGTCGTAGTTCTTGATGTTGTCCATCACGTTCTGTTCCTGCTCGCCGGACATGAAGTTCAGGATCTCCGCCGCCGCGCGCACGCCGCCCAGGGTGGATTTCTTGATGTTTTCATTACCGGACAACAGCTTGGTCAGCACGTCGTTCAATTCACGCAGGGCGGCCGGCTGCACGCCGTCCAGGGTGGCGATCCGCAGCACCACGTCATTGCGCAGGCGGTCGGTGAAGTGGCCCAGGATTTCACAGGCCTGGTCGCGCTCCAGGTGGACCAGGATGGTGGCAATGATCTGCGGGTGTTCGTTGCGGATCAGTTCAGCGACGGAGTTGGAATCCATCCACTTCAGCGATTCAATGCCGGACGCGTCCTTGCCGCCCAGGATGCGCGACAGCAGCACCGACGCCTTGTCGTCGCCCAGCGCCTTGGTCAGCACCTGGCGGATGTATTCGTCGGAATCCAGTCCCACCGTGGAGGCGGCGGCGGTGCGGTCGCGGAAGTCGTCCAAAGTGGAAATGACTTGCTCGTGCGGCACGTTTTTCATGGTCGCCATGGCGGCGCCCAGCTTCAGCACTTCGCGCGGGCCGAGGAATTTCATCACTTCGGCCGCCTCGGTTTCCCCCATGGCCAGCATCAGGATGGCGGCTTTTTGCAGTCCGGTATTCTCAGTCATTTGCGCCTATCCATTCCTTGATCACGTTGGCAACAATACGGGGGTCTTCCATGGCGAGTTTTTTGGCCAGCGCCAGGTTGTCGCGGTAAGTGCGGGCCGTACTTTCTTCCATTTTAGCCAGTTCCAGCTCCAGGAGCTCTTCTTCTGTCGGGCCTTCCGGTTCTTCGACGACTTCCTCGACCGGTTCCGGCTCGGGTTCGTTGATTTCATCGATCTTCTTGAAGACCGGACGCATCATCGGACGCACGATGCGCAGCAGGATGTACAACAGGATCAGCGCGGTAATCAGGAACTTGGCCAGTTCTTTCGCCAGTGGCAGGTTGGCCGGGTCGCGCCACCAATCCAGCACCACCGGCGGTTCGAACGGCTTGTCGACGCCGTCGAACGGCGCATTCGCCACGGACAAGGAGTCGCCCCGTTCCTGGTTGAAACCCATGGCTTCGCGCACCAGGTTGCGGATGTTTTCCATTTCCGCCGACGTGTACGGCTTGATCGTGACCTTGCCGGTCTTGGTATCGACGAAGCGGCGGTAGTTGATGACCACGCCCACCGTCATGCGCTTCAGGCCGGCCATGGCCTTTTGTTCATAGCGCACCGTCTTGTCGACTTCGTAATTGGTGGTCGATTCCTTGTGGTTCGGGTTATTCGCCGTGCCTGCCTGGACGCCGGCCGGCGTGCCGGGGGCGGCGGCCGTGCCGGGCGGCGTGGTGGTCAGCGGCGCGGTGGCGGCGCCCGGCGGCTGGTTCGACAGGGCGCCGGGAATACCGTTGGGGTTGGCGTTGCCGCCGCCATTGGTTTCACTGCTTTGCTGGCTGCGGATGGCGGAAGCGGCCGGCGGGGAATTCGGCTTGTACGATTCCGCGGCCTGTTCGACGGCGGCGAAGTCGACGTCCGCCACGGCTTCGGCGCGCACGTTGCCCTCGCCGACGATCGGCAAGATGATCGACTCCACCTGCTTGATGACTTGTTTCTGGACTTCCTGCACGTATTTCAGCTGGCTGGCGTCCAGGTTTTTATTTAACCCAGCCTCGCTGCCCTTGTTCTGGCTCGACAGCAAGTTGCCGGCGCCATCCACGATGGTGACGTTCGAAGGCAGCAATTCCGGCACCGAGGACGCGACCAGGTGCACGATGGACGACGCCTGGGCCGGATCGAGCTGGCGGTTGGGATGCAGGGTCAGGATCACCGAGGCGGTGGGTTTTTGCTGTTCGCGCACGAAGACCGACGGTTTCGGCATGGCCAGGTGCACGCGGGCCGCTTGCACGGTGGCCAGCGATTCGATCGAGCGCGCCAGTTCGCCCTCGAGGGCGCGCTGGTAATTGACTTGTTCGTGGAATTGCGACACGCCCAGTTTCTGGTTTTCCATCAGCTCGAAGCCGACATTGCCGCCCTTGGGCAAGCCTTGCGCCGCCAGTTTCAGGCGCACGTCATGCACCTGCTCGGTCGGAATCAGGATCGCCTGGCCATTCTCAGAAAACTTGTGCTTGACCTGCATCTGGTCCAGCGCGGCGGTGATGGCACCGCCGTCGCGGTCGGTGAAATTGGAAAACAGCACGCCGTAGGCCGGCGGCTGGTTCCACAGCCACAGGGCGACGATCAGGGCCAGCAGCGCGGCCGCACCGGCGCCGCGCACCACCCATTTGCCCATCTGGGTTTGCAGGAACGGCGGCTTGTTCTCCGGCGGGTTGGCCGGATCCGCTGCGTCATCGAGGTCGAGTTGTTCGGCTGCTGCTGCCATGGCGGTTCAAAAGTGAGATGGATGGATGCTGTTGCACATTATGGTGCAGCCCGGCAGTGGGCGATCCTGGAAATAAGGGCAGGTTTACCGCGCTGCTCCACGCAGGAAGCTGGCGCAGCGACTGATATTCTGCCAGCACTGACGGAACCGCCGACTATTTTAACGCGGCGCTGTTCCATACCAGCAACAAAATGAGGTCAAGATGAAAACCAGCGGTCTCGGGATCGACAGCAGCCGTATCCAGGCAATGATGGAGCAATTGAAAGCGCATGCGGCCCGCCCGCAAGCGACGCCGCCTGCCATCAAGACCGAAGCGCCGGCGGCGAAAGTCGAGTTTTCCGATGCGCTGAAGAAATCACTGGATGCGGTGGCGGTGAGCCAGAACCAGGCCTCGGACCTGGGCAAGCGCTTTCAGATGGGGGACGATGCCGTCAGCCTGTCCGATGTCATGATTTCCATGCAAAAGGCCAGCCTGAACTTCCAGGCCACGGTGCAGGTGCGCAACAAGCTCGTTTCCGCCTACCACGACATCATGAACATGCAGGTGTAAAAACGGGGCGCATGCCCCGTGATCGATCAACCTGAAGATCAGCCCAGTCCCGCGATGCGCGCATTGCGTTCACGCTCCAGCTTGGTGATATAGCGCTGCACGGAATTGAGCGCGCCGCGCTGCATGTCGAGGAACTGGCAACCCAGGCGGCGGTTGGTTTTGTTATTCAACAACGTCAAGTCAATCATGTTGCGAATTTGTAAACTCGTGACGACCGTGCCGATTTCCGGCAATTCAATCCGGCAATCGTCGTATTTCTTGCCGATGCTGTCACCCAGCAGCAATTTGTTATCGAGGATCGCAATGCCGCCGCAGCTGATATCGGCCAGCGGGAAACTGCTGGTGCCGCCGCCTGATTCCTCCGGCAGGGGAATCACGGCGCGCACCGGGTTGGTCACCGGCGTGTTCATGCGGTAATACTCGCGGCGCTGCAAACGGATCAGCGAAGTGGGCAGGGCGATCTTGAACGCCGGGCTGCCCTGGTAGCGGCACTGCTCGACCCGTTCGCTGGCAAACAGGATGCGGATCTTGTCGAGCGTGGTTTCATACGACAGGGTGCGCGCGCCCAAAATGCGCTGGTTCTGTTCCGGATTGATCGAGCAATCGAGGATCACGGCGTTATTGTCCGCATCCACCTCGAGGATGGAGGTGACGCACACGTCGGCTTCGCCATGGACCAGCATGCGGATCAGCTGGTTTTTTTCGCCGATGCTGCGCAGCAGGGCGATGATTTCCTTGCGCGATTCGACTTCAAAGTCGTGCCAGTTTTCCAGTTCCGCTTCTATTCGGTTCATCTTTTTTTATCTTCTTCGGTTAATGGAGAGCTGGTGTCAGGCGGCGGTGGAAGCGGCATGCCCGACTTTTGCGCTGTTTCAATATGATAAAGCCACGCTAGTAGTTCCGCAATTATGCGGTACAGGACCGGCGGAATCTGCCGGTCGAGGTCGACATCCATCAGCAGCGACACCAGTTCTTTCGACTCATGGATATGCACGCCGTGTTCATTGGCCACGGCAATGATTTGTTCGGCCACCAGGCCGCGCCCCTTGGCCACGACTTTGGGTGCCGGTTCCCCGCTGCGGTAGGCCAGCGCCACCGCGCTTTGCAGCGGGCGCAAGTCAGGCGGCTTCGCCATCCGAAGCTCCTTCCGTGCCGATCGACAGCGACGCCAGCGGCGAACCCGCCGCGTCCAGCGCGCGCTGCAATTCGTCGGCCCACGCGCGCAGGGTGTCGGCGCTGCCATCGCTGCCCGCCTGCAACTGGATATGCACTTGTTCCCCCACCAGGGTCACGGAGGCCGCGACCTTGCCCAGCATCGGCAGGCTGAACCGTACCCCGCTGCGCCAGACCGTATCGGCTTCCCGTTCTTCCTGGCCGCCGCGCCCGTCGCGGGCATCGCGTTCATCCCGCTCCACTTCCCATTGCATGGACTGGCCCGGCCACGCTTCGCCATGCCACTGCACGCGCTGCTGTTCATGCGCGTGCAATTGCTGGTTGATCATTTGCGCGGCCGACAAGTCTGGCGCCAGTTGGGCGGCGCGCGCCAGCGATTCGGCGCTCTGGCGGCCTGACTGGATTTCCTGCCGCTGCATTTGCGGCTCGCGCTGCAAATCGGCCAGCGGACGTTTTCCTTCCGCCCATTCCGCCACGTGCGACTCATAGAACAAGCCGCTGGCGCCCAGCGCATCCTGCAAGCTTTTCGCCAGTTGTTGCGGTTCCGGCGCGCCGGCCCGCACCAGCGGCGTCTTGCCGGCAATGGTGGCCGGTGTGCCGGGCGCGTGATAGGCGTTGGCCAGCGCGCTGGCGATGCTGCGCGCGCCTTCGCTCAGGCGCGGGGCCGGCGTGTCGCGTCCCAGGTTGGGCAACTGGTCGGACGGGGTCAGGGGCGCCTTGCTCAGCAACATCGCGCCCAGCGTTTGCGGGCGGGCTTGCTGTGCCGGCGCGGTATTGCCCGGCTGCGCGCCGGCTGGTGCGCCCGCTTGCGGCGCGCCCTGGGTGAACTGGGCGGCCGCTTGCGCCGCCTTGCCGGCAGCGGCCTGGGCCTGGGCCTGGGCCGCCGCGCTGGCCGCCGCGCTGGCCGTGTTGGCCGCGTTGGCGCCGGTATGGGCGGCCTGGGCCGCATTGGCGTTGGCGGCCTGGCCGCCGGGCGCCGTGTTCGGCGCCGCGTCGGCATTGGCGGCGGCATCGGCGGCATCGGCGCCGGCCGGCAGCGGCAGTCCCGCCGCGCCGGCGTTCGGCTGGCGGCCCGCCGCCGTGGGTGTGCTTTGCGATGGCAATGGCGCCGCGTCGGCGCCGTCCTGCGGCAATCCCGCATCCGTATACAACGGCACCGCGGTTTGCGGCGTGTTGTTGCCAACCTGGAAAGTCGGGCGGGGCGTGACGGACAACAAGGTCATCGGCACTTCGGCGCCGACTTGCATGCCGGGCGGCAGCATCATGCGGACGGAGGCGCCCGCCACCCGCACCAGCGAACTGCCATCCTGGTAATTGGACAGCACCTGACCCTGCATCGATTGCCCCACCATCGAACCCAGGGTGCGGGCCAGCATGGCTTGCCGCGCATCGCTGACGGGGATGGCAGCGGCCGGCGGGGTGACTGCACCGGCCGGCTTGACACCGGTGGCATCCACACGCGGCAGCATAGTGTTTCCTTAGGTCAGACGCCGCCGTAGGCGTTGGCGAGGCGGCGTTCCGTGCCGGTATTGTTGATCAGGGCGGACAACTGGGCCATCCATGGCATCGTGATGTCGCGGATCTTGCGGTCCGCCGTCAACATTTTACGGATCAGCTCGACTTTACGCTCGCGCTGTTCTCCCACCAGCGGCTGCTGGCCTTCTTCCGCTTGCAGCGTGCGCACATGCGCGGCGCAGCGCTGCTCCAGTTCCACCAGCTGGTCCCATTCGCTGCGCGTGGCGGCATCGAGCATTTGCTCCGTCAAGTCAGCCATTTCAGCGTATACCGTCAAAACGTCGTGGTTGGTCATCATGAATTCAGGCGCTCGCATATTTGTTGGCCAGCGACGAAGGCGCCACGGAGGGCTGCGGAGGCGTCACGGCCGGGGCATCGCCGATCTGGTTCCACGCATCGCGCAATTCGGTCAGCAGGCGCTGGACTTCCTCGAGGATGGTGGGATCGTTTTTCAGGTTGGCGGTCAACAGGCGGCCGCTCATGTATTCATACAGCGCATCGAGACCTTCGGCAATGTCGCCGCCGACCTTCTTGTCGAGCGCCGCGCGCAGGCCGCTGTCGATGATCATGATGGCTTTGGAGATGGCCTTGCCTTTTTCTCCAATATTGCCTGCGCGCATATTCACCAGCGCATTGCTGATCGAAACCAGCGCGCCGTCAAACAGCATGACGATCAGCTTGTGTGGACTGGCTGCGATAACGCCGGTCTCGATGCCCACCTTTGCGTAGGCATTGACGCCAGTTTGCCTTGATCCGAACATACTATTTCTCCTGTTATTTGTTCATTGATGCAAATTGCTGCGTCAGGAACGCGGCGGTCTTGCTCATGCTGGACAACGCGGTGTCCAGCGCGGTGTACTGCTTGCGGTAACGGGCTTCGATATCGACCAGCTTGGCGTTGAACGCATCCTTCTGCTTGCCGAGATCCTTGACGTTGTCGTTCAAGCCCTTGGTGCGGCCGGTCAGGATGCCGCTCGCGCCCAGGTAGCTCTTGGCCAGGGTGTCGAGCTGGTAGGCATAACCCTGCGAAAAGCCCAGGGTGCCCCGGCTGCCGACAATGTCGCCCTTGACTTCGAGCTTCAACCCTTCGGTCGGCGCGCCGGGGGCGCCGGTCAGCATCTGGCCGTCGCCGGACGCGGAATAGCCGCCGATGGTGCCGGCCACGTCCACGCCATCGACCGACGCCGCGCCACCGAAAATGTCGGCCACGGCGGTGCCGGTATCGCTGGTCAGGGTCAGGTTGGAAGTCGAACCATATTTGGTCGAATTGATCTTCAGCGTGCCGTCATCGTTGATGGTGGCAGATACGGTCGAGCCTGCCTGCGTGAAATTGCTGGCGCCATTGATGGCGGCCTGCAGCACGGTGGACAGTTCCTGGGCCGTGTAGGTGCCGGCCGGAATTTTCACGGAGGCCGTGGCGACGGAGGCGGACGACGTCGAACTGTTCAGCTTGACGTTCCACACGGTATCGTCGGCAATCGTGGTCGAGGCCGGGATGGCGGCCGCGCTGGTCAGCGTGCCCTGGGTGGCCAGGCGCGTGATGTCGATCCGGTAATCGCCGGCCTTGGTGGCGGTCTTGGACGAAATAAAGCTGATGTTCGCATCGCTGCTGCGGCCGACCGCGGCAAACAGGCCCGCGATATCGTTGAAATTCGTGCTGATGGCTTTTTGCAGCTTGGCATTATCCAGGGTCAGCGTGCCATCTTTTTGGAATGCGATGCCAATTTGCGACAGCGACGTCAGCTTGCTGCCCTGCAGCCCGCTGATGGTTTGCGTCATCTGGCGGCGCAGCGACGCTTGCAAGGTCTGGATCGTGGAATCGCCCAGCAGGTCGCCGCCGCGCTTGGTTTCCGGATCGTAGCTGGCGACCGACTTGATTTGCCCGTTGAGATCGTTGAAGGCCTTGACGAAGCCGTTGATCGAGCTGTTCAGCGAACTGGTGTCCTTGGCCACCACCAGGCTGGCGCTGCCGGTTTTCACGGCACTGATGGTCACGCCTTCGATGGCGCCGCTGATGCCGCTGCTGTGGCTGGTGACGGGGATGCCGTTGACATTGGCCAGCGTATCGAGCGCGGCGGTTTTCTGGCTCAGGTTTTGTGTACCGGACGGGTCGTACGCCAGCAAGCTTTCGATCGCCGAGTCGGCCGGATCACCGTTGTTGCCGCTGACGGTGATTTTCATGTTCGAGTTGGCGCCGGTGGCCGACGACGACAACACCAGGTGGTAAGGCGTGCCGGTGCTGCCATCGGACACGATGCTGGCGGTGACGCCGAAGTTGGCTTTGTTGATGGCGTCGCGGATGCCTTGCAGGGTGTTGTTGGTGCTGTCGATGACGATATTGCCGCTGGAGCGGGTGCCGTCCTGGGCAAACGTGGCGCCCTGGTAGGCGCCGCCCACGCCGGCCGTCAGGCCGGCCACGGACGGATTGCTGCCGCCGACCGTGATTTGCGTGCCGCTGGTCGAGACCAGCGAGACCGTGCTGGTGGTGGTGGCGCTGTAGCCGCTGTTGGCGGTGCCGCTGTTGCCGATCCCGCCGGTGACGGCGCCGGTGACACTTTCCGTCACCGTGATATTGTTGCCATCCGTATTCGAGAAGCGCAGCGTGCCCGCCGCCGCCGTGCCCGACACCGTGATGTTGGCGTTGGTCAGCGCCTGCGTCACGCTGTTGTTGCCCGCCAATACCGCGTCGATGGCGGCCGCGTCAATGCCGCCCGCGCCGCCGGACGCTATGCCGGTGGCCTGGCTGATGAGGTCGACGCCGCCCACCGACAGTTTATAGGTGCCGCCGCCGCTGGTGTCGATGGCGCCAAAGGTGGTGGCGCCGCCGCTGCCGAACAGGGTTTCCGCGGTTTGCGTGGTGTCGGCCCTGGCGGTGACGCCGGTGGTGCCGCTCTTGGCATTGATGGCGTCCGCCAGCAGCTTGGCGCTGCGCGTGCTGCCATCGGTGGCAATCGCGGTGCCGTTCAGGCTCAGCGCGCCCGGCGTGATGCCGCCGTTGACGACGCCGGCGCCCAGCGCCGTGCTGGTCATGCCGAAACTGCCGCCGGCCACCGTGCCGAGCTGGATATTGATGGTGGTTTTCGCGCCCAGGCCGACCGCGGCCGTGGTGGACTTGTAGCCGCCGGAGGCCAGGGTTTGCGCCTGCGCCACTTGCGTGATGTCAACTTTATAAGTGCCTGGCTGGGCCTTGCTGGTGGCCGAGCCGGTCAGGATGTTGGGGTCGCTGGAGTTGCTGCTCAGGGTTTGGAAGCCCGACAGCGAGGTCAGGCCGGACAGGGAGCCCTGGAACGTGCTCAACGCGCCCGACACCGTGCCGAAAGCCGTGACCTTGGCAAGATAGCTGGCTGATTTCTTGTCCAGGGTCGCCACTGGCGCGGCTTCAACGGCCATCAGCTTGCTGATGATCGCATTGACGTCCAGATTGGAACCGATACCCGGTGAGGAAATGCCCACGTTGTACTCCTGTTGAAAGCATTAGGTTAAGTCATTATCGGCACATTCAAACAGGACTTGAGAGGGGGAATTACGGCTCAGTTCATCATACGCTTAAAAAAGCGGCAGATTGGCATGTCCGTTGAATGGACGGGAAAAGTACGGGAAAAGAACAGGTCGGCGCGCCAGGCGCAACGCCGCATGCCGCCATGCTGCCATGGGGAAGAATGGGGCGGCGCGCCGTAGCGGCCACCCTGTGGGGGAGTCAGGCGGTTTGCTTGATCAGCATGCCTTTGGAGCTGTCCAGCGATTTGGCGATCGCCAGCGCTTCCGGCGATGGAATCTGGCGCAATACTTCCTTGGTGGTCTGGTCGACCACTTTGACAACGGTGCGCTTGCTGTCGTTGTCGACAGAAAATTCCAGGCCTTGTGCCTTGGCCTGGGAAGCCTTGTTCAATTCCGACACTGCCTGGTTGACTTCGTCGAGCGTAGGCACAGGCGCCGCACCCTTGACCGCATTCGCTGTTTCCAGCGTGGTCGACGCGGGCGCACGGCCGGTGCCGGCCAGTGCGACTGTGTCTGCCGCCGCCACAGTCCGGTCGACGCTGCGGGCGCCGCCAGAGGAACTGATGGAGTCGATAGTCATGATGCTTCCTTTGCGAAAAATCCCCGGCTGAATAAATCAGCCGGGGAACCTGTTATCAACGATGGCTGGCCATCATGTCATGGGGATTAACCACGCAGCAGGGACAGCACACCGTTCGGCAGCGAGTTCGCTTGCGCCAGGATCGCGGTACCAGCTTGTTGCAGGATCTGGCCACGGGTCAGCAGCGCGGTTTCCGCCGCGAAGTCGGTATCCTGGATACGGCTGCGGGAAGCCGACAGGTTTTCCGTGGTCGTTTGCAGGTTCGAGATCGTCGAAGCGAAACGGTTCTGGATCGCACCCAGCGATGCACGGTTGCTGTTGACCGAGTTCAATGCGGCGTCGATGGTCAGCAGTGCGTCGTTGGCGCCTTCCACGGTGCTGACGTCGATGTTGGACACCGAGCTCAGCGACGAACCGACGGTGGTGGCGCCGGTCACGGCGCCGGCGCCGGTGCTGGAGATCGAGAAGCCGGAATCGGACGAGAACTCGACACGGCCACCGACGGTCACGTCGGCGCCCCAGCCTACGCTGGCGCCCGGGCCCGCGCCGGCGCCGAGGTCGGCGCCGCGAATGAAAGCGCCTTGCAGTGCGGTGTTGGCGTTGGCGTCCAGTTCATGGAAGTTGATGTCGTTGCCGGTGTTGTCCGCCAGTTCCAGCTCTTTCGCACCGGTGGTCTGGTCGATCTTGATGGTCGCCGTCACGTTGGTGGTCGCGGTCTGGGCATTGACCGCCTGGGCCAGCGCCGACAGGTCGCCGTTGGTCACCGATGCGGAAATCGTCACGGCGCTCGAGTTGGCGTCGTTGGCGATCGAGTTGGCGCCGCGCAGTTCGAATTGCACGGTGCCATTCGCCTGAATGCCGGAAATCGTTGCCACGCTCTTGGCTTGGGCGCTGACACCGCTGGTGCCGGTGTTGGCGTTGACGGCTTCCGCGACTTTCTTGGCGCTGTCGCCGGTGGTGACGAACACTTTCGAGGTCACGCCGGCGCCGGAGCTAATGGTCAGTTCCTCGTCGGCGGTCACGTTGTTGGCGGCGGTGGCCACGGCTTGCGACTGCGAGGTGGCGACGTCAACCGGCTTGATGGTGTTGTTGCCGATGTCGGTGGCTTTGGCCGATTGCACGCCGATGTTGATGGTCTGGTTCGAGTTGGCGCCGACCTGGAACTGGGTGTTGGTCAGGGTGCCGTCCAGCACGTTCTGGCCGTTGAACTGGGTCGACGTGGCAACGCGGTTCAGTTCGGAGGACAGTGCCGATACCTCGTTCTGGATCGATTTGCGGTCGGACGCCGAGTTCGAGCCGTTGGCGGACTGGACTGCCAGCTCACGAATACGCTGCAGCAGGTCGCCGGCGGTGCTCAGGCCACCTTCAGCCGTTTGCGCCAGGGAGATACCGTCATTGGCGTTACGTGCCGCCTGGTTATTGCCGCGAACTTGCGAAGTGAAACGTTCCGAAATTGCCAGACCCGCGGCGTCGTCTTTGGCGCTGTTGATGCGCAGACCGGACGACAGGCGCTGCAGGGAAGTGGACAACGCGGATTGCGACGAGTTCAGGTTGCGCTGCGAGTTCAGGGAGGCAATGTTGGTGTTGATGGTCTGGGCCATGATGATTCTCCATTTACTACTTGTTGGGCTGCGTGCTCATTTCACTTTGGCCCGCCTCGCTGTTCCGAGACGATCAAGCCGCTGTTGTTTTGGGTAACGGTTGCCCCAGAGGAAAATTAAGGGGAAAAAACAGGCTAAATTTTTTCAATCCGCCCTAAATCTCGCTCCCTGATGCACGCTTAAGCGGCGTAAAAAAGGTGAACTTTAGGGTCAAAATAAATATTTTTTCACCCTAAAAAACTTCAGAAAACCGTCTAAAGCCATCGTGCCGCCCCATGGAATGCCTTATTTCGTTGCTTAAAATGCAAAAGGCCCGCACGCAGGCGGGCCTTGGGAGGGCGGCGCGACGACCTAGTCGGCTATCACCACGCGGTTCTTGCCGGTCTGCTTGGCCTGGTACATGGCCTTGTCGGCCCGCTTGACCAGTTCGGTCTGGTCTTCGTTCGGGCGGCGCAGCGCCACGCCGGCCGAGAACGTGATCAGCACTTTTTCATTGTCATGCATGAAGAAGTGGCGCGTCAGTTCCCGCTGCAGGCGCGTCATGGTTTGCGAGGCCGCCTCGATCGACGTTTCCGGCAGCAAAATCAGGAATTCCTCGCCGCCAAAGCGCGCCACCACGTCCATCGAGCGGATGGTTTCCTTGACGATCTTGACCAGGTGCTTCAGCGCGCCGTCGCCGGCAATGTGGCCATAGGTATCGTTGAGGCGCTTGAAGTCGTCCAGGTCCAGCACCGCAATGCACAGCGGGGTGCCGCGGCGGTCGGCGCGCGCCATTTCCCGCTCGAACACATCATCCAGGCCACGCCGGTTCAGGCTGCCCGTCAACTGGTCTTCCCGCACCAGCTCGCTCATATGCTGCAATTTGGCTTCCAGCGCATGGATGCGCGCTTCCGCATCCTGCACTTCCTGGCGCGCCATCACCATGTTGTCGCGCGCCTTCAGCGCTTCGGTCTGGACCAGGCGGGTTTCTTTCAGGACTTCGTCGAGGATCTCGTTGAGTTCGCTGATCTTGTCGGCATTGCGGATTTTCTCGGAATAGCCGCCGATCTTTTCATGGAAATCGCCGGTCGAGGTCGCCACCTGGCCGAGACGGTCGATGAACGTCATCATCATGTTCTTGACGGTCAGTTTCACGTCCGACAAGCCATGCTTCAGCTGGCTCTGCTTGTAAATCACATCCTTGAGGCTGCGCGTGGCGTCTTCCAGCTTGCGCGAATCGAGCGGGCCGGCAATCAATTCCTGCACCATGTCGATCTGGCCGCGCAGCCACGAATCGTCGTCCAGCAAGCCGCTGACGTTTTCCAGCAGCAGGCGGAACAGGCGCAGCAGCAATTCCTGCTGCTCACCGTGGTCGCCGCTGCGCAATTCGATCTGGTAGCACAATTGTTTCAGGCGAGTGCCGATCTCCGCCAGCGCGGCATCCGAATGGGCTTCCTTGGTGGCGGCGCCCAGTGCTTCGGCTTCCGTCGCCAGCGCGGGATTGTTGTTCAGCAGCGATGCCACGGCAAAGGTCAAGGTCCGGGCCAGCATTTCCCGCAATTGCCTGGTTTGTTCCCCGTCCGGCAATTCCGCCAGGTCGATGCTCTTCTTGGGGACGGGGCGCTCCGCCAGTTGCGACAAGGTGCGCGCATAGCCATCCCAGTCGCGGCCTTTGACGGCGCGGTTCAGGCGGCGGCCGAATTCCGCCAGGTCGCCGGGCTGGTCGGATAAACGGTTGGCAAACTGGTACAGCATCAACTCCGGTCCCGGGTCGGGACGCTCCGGTGCGGCCGTGGGCGCTTGCAGCGGCGGCGCGATGCCGGCGATCTCATAATAAATGTCGCGGTACGCTTCCGGCGTCGGCGAGATGCGGCGTAACGCCAGGCGGCGGAAAGCTTCACGCGCGATGTCGGCCGGATTCTGTTCCATTGCGGCAGTTGGGGTAGGTTTGCTGGACATGTGACGCACGGCCTCTTGTTATCAGTGTTAACAGACTGTTTGCATGATAGTTCACTGGCCGGTCCATCAAATTCACGATTAACGGGTAGAACTACTGTTACTTTGTGGCATCTGGCTTAAGCCCACTCCGGATCGCCCCCAGTGATTTGGCAAAGCGACAGCGCAGCCGTGGAACTTAAACAATGTCGTCAGGCTTATTCAATCAGGCCGTTTTTAATGGCGTAATGCGTCAATTCCGCACTGTTTTTCAACTTCATCTTGGCCAGCAGGCGGGCCCGGTATTCACTGACGGTTTTCACGGACAGCGACAATTCCTTGGCAATCGCGCCCACGGTCTTGCCGGAAGCGATCATGGTCAGGGTCTGGTACTCGCGGTCGGACAGCGTTTCGTGGGCCGGCGCTTCGTGGTCTTCACCCAGGTGATTGGCCAATTCCTGGGCCAATGCAGGACTGACATATTTTAATCCTCCTGCGACTTGTCGGATAGCAGTCACTAATTCTTTTGGCGCGCTTTGCTTGGTCAGGTAGCCGGCCGCGCCGGCTTTCAGCGACCGGATCGCGTACTGGTCTTCGCGGTGCATTGACAGCATCAGCACGGCCAGGTCGGGTTTTTCCTTCTTGATTTGCTTGAGCACATCGATGCCGCTCTTGTCCGGCAGGGAAATATCGAGCAAGACCACGTGGCAACCGGAGCGGCGGAACAGCCGGATGGCGTCAAGGCCGTTTTCCGCTTCACCGGCCACCACGATGTCGCGGGTATCGGCCAGGATTTGTTTCAAGCCTTCGCGCACGATGGCATGGTCATCAGCAATGAAGACCTTGATGAGGGCTTTGTCAGTCATTTCATTACAGCAATATCAATAATTTGCTCATTGTACCGCCCGGGCTGGCCGCCAGCGAGCGAATGCGGGTTTCCGCGGGGTTATGTCGCGCGCCGTATCTTGATGGCCACGACCGTGCCGCCGCCATGCGCATGGCTCAGCGACAAGGTGCCGCCCAGTGCGGCGGCCCGTTCCGCCATCCCGCGCAAGCCGAACGATTGCGGCTTGCTGCGGTCGGCCTGGCGGATGCCGTGGCCGTTGTCGGTGATTTTCAAGTGCAGGTAGCTGCGCGTGCGCGACAGCTGGATATCCACGTGGGACGCTCCGGCGTGCTTGGCGATATTGGTCAGGGCTTCCTGCAAGATGCGGAACAGCGCGCTGGCGCGGTCCGGCGCCACGTCGATCTCCTTGTCGGCGCAGTCGAACGCGCAATCGATGCCGGTCTGGTCGGCAAATTCGCGCACTTGCCATTCCAGCGCCGCCACCAGCCCGAAATCGAGGATGGACGGGCGCAAATCCAGTGAAATGCGGTGCACGGCGTCGATGGTGCGGTCCACCAGCGCATCGACGTAGGCGGCCTTTTCCTGTAGCGCCGGGTCTTGCGGCAAGCGCTTGGCCAGCATGGCCAGCGCCATCTTGATGGCGGTCAGGTTGCCGCCCAGGTCGTCGTGGATTTCACGGGCAATCCGGGTGCGCTCCTGTTCCTTGACGGTTTCAATGTGGGCCGTCAATTCCGCCAGCCGGGCGCGGCTCTTGCGCACTTCCAGCTGTTCCAGGCGGCTTTCCGTGATGTTGGTCATGATGCCTTCCCACTGCACGCCATCGCCGCCCGGCAAGGGATGCGGCGTGCAGCGCAGGTTGATCCATTTCACGTCGCGCCAGGCGTCGACCCAGATCCGCCCTTCCCAGTTCCAGGCCGACAGCGCGGCGGCGGACGCTTGCATGGCGTCGGCATACGACTTGCGGTCGTCGTCGAGGATCAGCGCTTCGAAGTGTTCCGGTCGCGCATGCAATTCCGCCGCGGACATGCCCAGCAGCGCCTGGCAGCCATCGGACAGGTAGGGGAACGCCACTCTGCCATCGTGGTAGCGGATGAACTGGTACACCAGGCCCGGCGTATTGCGCACGATCGCGTCGAACCGGGCTTGCGCCTGGCGCAGCGCGGCGGTGTGGGGATGCGGGTCGGGATGCTGGTCGGGGGGCGGGGGATGGCTCATACGCGCAGTGTAGCGCCCGGGCAGGTATCCGCGCCACTGTGTGTACAATCGCTCCATACAGCAATCGCAACTCACTGAAGATTTGATGATGAACAAGGCATTTGTCAAAGAAAGCGAGCATGACGAAGACGACGAGGACCTGCAAGGGGCGCCGCCTATTCCGAAGGGCTCAAAAAACTACATCACGCCGGCTGGCTATCAGCGCATCCGGCAGGAGTTGCTGCATTTGATCGATGATGAGCGGCCGGAAGTGGTGAAAGTCGTGCACTGGGCCGCGTCGAATGGCGACCGTTCGGAAAACGGCGACTATATCTATGGCAAGAAGCGCTTGCGGGAAATCGACCGCCGCATCCGCTTCCTCACCAAGCGCCTGGACCTGGCGGAAGTGGTGGACCCCAGCGTCCACCATGGCAGCGACCAGGTTTTCTTTGGCGCCACCGTGACCTATGCTAAACAGGATGGCGAAGAACACACGATCACCATTGTCGGGATCGACGAGTTTGATCCCTTGAAGGGCAAGGTCAGCTGGATCTCGCCGATTGCCCGCACCCTGACCAAGGCGCGCGAAGGCGATACGGTGGTGCTGCATACGCCGACCGGCGTGGAAGAACTCGATATCGTGGAGGTGAGCTATCCCGCACCCGGTGAATAAGGCACGGCGCACGTTCGCTGCAGGCCTGTGCGTCCTGGCGCTGCCACCCTGGCAGGCGCATGCGCAAGAACCGGTTCCCCATTACCGGGCGCCGGACTTGTATACGCTTGACTTTAACTTCAGCCGTATCGATACGCGCGACCGTTATACCCTGCACTTGTTGACCGCGGCGCTGGATGCCTCCAGCGCGCGCTTCGGCCCATATTTGCTGCGCACCGCGGCACTGGGCATGGAGCGCGACCGTCTGTTGCGGGAAATGATTAATGGCCAACTGGTGAATCTGAGTGCGCAAATCTCGTCGCTGGAATGGGAGCGCGAATTGGTGCCGGTCCGCATCCCGGTGGACAAGGGGCTGGCGGGTTACCGCATTTCCCTGATCGATGGCCGCCGCCAGGCGCAGTTCAGCGCCATCCACACCCTGGAGCAGCTCAAGAGCATACCGCTGGGCGCGGGGCGCCAGTGGAGTTCGGCGGCGGCCTTTCAGCGCGCCGGGTTCCGTGTCGTCGTGGGCAACACGACCGCCGGCCTGCACAGCATGCTGGCCGCTGACCGCTTCACGCATTTCCCGCGCGGGATAGAAGAAGCCATCTACGAGCGCGAGCAATACATGCATGCGTTCCCGCACCTGGCGCTGGAAGAGAGCTTTGTGATCCATATGCCGCTGCCGCGTTACTTTTTCGTGGCGCCGGGCCAGGCGCGCCTGGTCGAGCGGCTGGAATACGGGTTGCGCGCGCTCCTGGCCGACGGCCGGTTTGAGCGCCTGTTCCATGATTTTTATGACGCCATGATCGAACAGATACGCTTGCGTCAGCGCCGTGTGTTCCGGATGGACAACCCAACCTTGCCGCCGCAGACGCCGCTGGACCATAAAACCTACTGGTACGACCCGCTCAAATAGCCGCACCCGGATCGCCCCGGGTAGTGCCTCAGCTGCGTTCGCGCAGCACCCGGTTCACGCCCGCCACTTTGCGTATGTTGCGCAGCAAGCCCGCCAGGTGCACGCGGTCCTTGACCTGCACCGTGAAGCGCAACTGGTGCAGCACGTGTTCGGCATCTTCATCCATGCCGACAAAGGTGATGTTGGCGTCGGATTCGCCGATTTCCGCCGCCACCCGCGCCAGGATGCCTTTTTCGTTTTCAATCAGCAGCTTGATGCGGCAGTCGAAGCGGCGGTTGATGTCGTGGCCCCATTTGACGGGAATCCAGCGGTCCGGTTCCTTCTGGCGCTGGCGCTTACCGACGGAACAGTCGGTGG
>Ga0307408_100000836_pt1 | contig 24310 bp, 13 predicted proteins | sample 322Cmetagenome_FD_202116 | JGI IMG/M metagenome (GOLD analysis project Ga0307408, IMG submission 202116) | Maize rhizosphere microbial communities from greenhouse at UC Davis, California, United States - 322HYB-C-3 | ecosystem: Host-associated > Plants > Roots > Rhizosphere > Soil | place... | reverse complement strand
CCTGTTGCTGGCCTACCTTTAACTCGCGTATCAGTGTATCAGGGCTAACATGCAACTTTAATTTATCCAGTAGTTCCTGGGTTTTCTGGCGCATGGCTTTTTTGTTCAGCATGTCCCAGCTATTGGTTATTTCCCTTCCCAGGAAGATATTTTCAGTAATACTGAGATCAGGAATTAAGTTTAACTCCTGATGAATAATTGCTATTCCGCGTTCCTGAGCCTCCTTAGGATTGGAGAAGCGCACTTCTTCACCCTTAAAAAGAACACGGCCTTCATATTCAGGATAAACTCCTGAAAGGATTTTCATCAATGTTGATTTGCCGGCACCATTCTCGCCGATTATCGCAGTCACCTTTCCGCCCGGCAATTCCATAGAAACTTCGTTCAGGGCGACAACCCCGGTGAAGCGTTTTCCTATTTTTTCTGCTACTAACATGTGCTACTTTGTCTGAAGGATTAGCGGAATCACTTCCAGCGTTTCTGGCAGCGGTTTGGTTTGGTTTAACTCGATGCAGCCCGTAAAATCTACCGTGTTACCTGTTTTGGCTTTGGATTCAAACGGGGGGAGTACCTCTGCCCGTATCAATTTATTGATCTCTTCGGATACGGTGTTCATATCCATTGTAGTATTAAATTCATCTACCGAGATAATGCCAGAACCATCGCGGGCTGCATTGCCGATGATATATTCGGTTGCCAGAACAACTTCAGAAGACACTCCGGGAACTTTCAGATAGGCATTAGTCTCATCCATCTTAAGGATTTCGCCCTGGCCCTGCACCATAAAAAAGCGGATATCTCCGTTGTTTTGGGCGTGCGAATAAGCGAATGCCTGCCGCGGATTGTTTTTCAGGTCGGCTACAAGTTTGCTGATGTCTACCGCTTTGTCTTTTTGAGATGGAAGCTTTTTAAACAGAAAATCCTTTGCGTAGGCCTTAGCATCGAAAGTTTTTTCTTCGGATGCCTTCATATCGCTTAGTTTTCGTACATACACAGAGTTGTAGCCTACTAATCCGATTGAGGTGATTATCAGGGCGTATTTAATTCCTTTATGCATAGCTTATTCTTTCTTTCCGTAAGCAATGTATTTATCAATATTTTCGGTAGTCACCACCTCTACAGGGATGGGCAACTTTTTAGGGAAATCGTTTTTGCCTTTGAAGAACTCGTCGGCATAAGTGGCAGCCAGCTCCGCAATCGTTTTTGGAAATTGCATTGCGGTAGCAGTTAATTTGCCTTCTTTGATAGAATTTACGGCATCTTCAGCACCATCAAATCCATACACTTTCACTTTTTCGGCTTTGCCAGCAGCAACCAACGCTTGGTAGGCACCCATCGCCATGGCATCATTTCCGCAGAATACGCCATCGATATCCGGGTGAGCTTGAAGAATAGATTCCATTACTTCCATTGCCTTGTTGCGGTCGAAATCGGCACTTTGTTGTGCTACCATTTTTAGTCCTGGGTAGTTGTCAACCACACTATGAAAGCCTTTGGAGCGGTTCCAGGTGTTATTGTCGGATACGATGCCTAAAAGCTCTACGTAGTTTCCTTTTTTATCAAGGGATTTAACGAAGAGTTTTCCAAGCTCAATGCAGGCCGAGTAGCTGTCGGACAGGATTTGCGAGGTGGCTGCATCCTTAGAATTTACTTCGCGGTCCATGCAGAAAACTGCCACTCCGGCTTCCTTTGCCTTGTTTACGTTGGCCACAGAACCTGCAGCATCTGTGGGATTAAATAAGATGGCATTATATCCAGATGCAATAGCGTTTTCAAAATGATCGCTCTCTAAAGCGGTATTATTCTGCGAATCGAAGATCTTCGATTCATAGCCTAGCTCTTTAGCCTTTTTAGCAGCGGTTTCTGCCAGGAAAACAAACCATGGATTGTTCAGTGTAGATACCACAATGGCAATCCTTTTGGGCTGGTTGGTTTTGGTTGAAGCAGAACAACCGGCAAGCAATACAAGCAGTATTATTGCAGCAGTTAATCGTTTCATATTGGTTAATTGGGTGGTTTTTTGTTGTTTTTCAGTAGTTTTTGGTTTGGATCAATTTATGTTTTTCTGAGCAGGTTTAAAGCGGTTTCTGTTAACCCCTCCTTCGAAATTCCGTAGTGATTAAAAATCTCTGCCTGCGAACCTGTCACAGTGTACTCATCCGGTATGCCTACTATTTTAAATGGTTTTTGATATTGATTTTCGAGTAAGAATGATGCGCAAGCTTCGCCTAATCCGCCATACACGCTATGTTCTTCAACTGTAATAATGGCATCGGTCTCTTCTGCAACTTCCTGTAAAAGAACGTAATCTAGCGGCTTAATGGTGTGCATACTTATCACGGTAGTTTCTATTCCATATTCTTCCTTCAGCTTTTCGGCAGCCTCCAGAGCTGGATAAACCGTTTCGCCGGTAGCAATAAAAGCGAGGTTTTTACCTTTGGTGATTACCCTGCCTTTGCCAAATTCGAAGGTATTGTTCTCATCTTCAGTAAGCAATGGCATGTTCTTTTTGCCGAAGCGAAGGTATAGTGGTTTGTTGCTGGCTGCGGCGAGTTTAATAGCCTGCTCCGTTTCGAAATTATCAGCAGGAGCGGCAACAATGAGGTTATTGATGGCTCGTAGCGCTGCAAAATCGTGAAGGCTATGGTGGGTTGAACCTAATGCTCCATAACTAACGCCGGCACTTATCCCAATGAGCTTCACCGGATTATCTGAATACGCTACGTCGTTTTTTATCTGCTCTAAAGCCCTGGCCGTAAGGAAACAAGCAGGAGATACGGCAAACGTCTTCTTTCCGGCAGATGCTAATCCAGCTGCTACTCCAACCAGGTTTTGCTCTGCAATGCCGATTTCGACAATTTGCTTAGGGTATTTTTTTCCGAAAGGAACCAATTTTCCAGATCCTCTCGAATCGCTGGTTACGGCAATAATGTCTTTGTCTGTTTCTGCCAATTCCTGTAAAGCAGCTGAAAACACTTCAAGGTTTGCTTTTGCGCCTGTCTTACTTTCAACAACCGGACTTCCCATATTTGTATTTTTATCTGATTTAAACTAATTCAAATGCTTCTGTTAATTCCTTAATAGCTGTGGTATATTGTTCTGGGTTTGGAACACCATGGTGCCAGCTCAGCTGGTTTTCCATAAAGCTGATTCCCTTGCCTTTAACGGTATTGGCAATGATTACGCTTGGTTTACCCGGCTCAAATGGCAGGCTATCGAAGGCTTCTTTCAGCGCTTTTATGTCATGTCCATCTACCTGCTTAACCGCCCAGCCAAAGCTTTCAAATTTTGCATCCAATGGGTCAGTGTTGCATACTTCGGCAGTTGGCCCAGTGATTTGCAGCGAGTTTTTATCAACAATGGCACAAAGGTTATCTAACTTGTAATGAGCTGCTGTTAGTGCGGCCTCCCAGTTAGAGCCTTCCGGTAATTCTCCATCACCTAAAAGGGTAAACACGCGGAAATCTTTCCCATCCATTTTGGCAGCAAGCGCATTGCCAACGCTTATTGGCAAACCGTGCCCTAAAGCGCCAGTATTTTGTTCAACACCTTTTACTTTTTTAGTAGGGTGCCCGATGTAGTGCGATTTATAACGGCAAAGTGTATTTAAATCCTCCTCGGAGAAGAAGCCTTTATCTGCCAGAACCACAAAAAGTGCTTCGACGCAATGTCCTTTGCTCTGGATGTAGCGGTCTCGATCGGGAGAAGAAAAATTCTCAGGGCCTACATTCAACGTGTAATTGTAAAGCACATTGAGTATATCGATACAAGATAAACTTCCGCCGGTGTGCCCTGCGTTGGCACCCACAATGTATTTTAGAATGCGTTGGCGGTATTGATTTGATTTTTGAGCCAGTTCTTTATCAGTCATAGCTTAATTTTTGAAGTGTTTGTTTGCTGTTGAGTGGGAGAGATACTAAGTTATACCGATATCCATTGCCGTCAGCTTTAGCTGACGGATAAAGATCAGGGATACAGGGACTGAGCTCATTAATGTGGCTAAAGCCCCTATTCTATGCTTAGTTCCGTTGGTTGAAACCAACGGCAATGGAAATCCCAGCGTCTTAAGCGTACTCTGTTAGTTGAGCATTAAAGCTGTGCGATTGCCCATTGCTGAAGCCTGGGCCAACCAATTTCTCGCTATGGTTGTAGATTTCCCATCCCATATAATTACCTAAAGCCTCTTGTAAAATGCCAGCAGTTTTAGAGGCGTTCATTACCACGTGATGTTCAAAGCCATTGCGGCAAACGTATTGCATTAATCCTTGAAGATTAGGTATTTGAGCCACTGCGCGGTTGCCGAAAGTGTTTAGTTGATCATCAGTTAAGATACCTTCGCCGATGTATGCCTTTATAATTCCTTTAGGGTCATCCGTGCTAATACGGCCATAAGTAAGGGCAGATGCAGGGGTGCGGCCCTCCAGGGCGCCATAGGTATTTTCAACACCAACCGAAGTACCTAAAATCGGGGCATTGCTGATCTGGATATCCGGAAGGAAAGATTTTGCCCAGTTACCGCAGTGGAACAATACACATTTGCTGTCGTCATCCGCGTAATTGTTGTTCCAGTCAACCAGGGCACTAGGAGAACCCGAAGCAAGCTGCATAGCATACATACTTAAAGTTCCGGTAACATCAACCTCGCAGGCACTTGGAAGCATGTTTTCACTCATAATACTCATGCTGGTACACACGTTGCAACCGTAGTTCTGTTGTAAGGAAGTCCAGCACTGAATAGCAGTAGCATCCAGGTAGTTATCTTCCATAAATTGGTTTAAAACCACATCTAGTTTTGCTATTTGAATCAATGCTTCATCAGGAGTTTTTCCCTTATTGGCATAAGATAATATTTTGTCCAAATGCGCTTTTACTGCCGCATCGTCTTTTGTTAGTTTATTGGCATTGCCAAGAATTTCAGAAAGGTCTACAGTAGTAACCGAAATGCCGTTGCGCTGAAGGATCTTTTCACTGTAACGAACAGTGTTGAAGCCTCCCGGCCGGGCACCCACAGCGCCAATACGCACATTGCGCAAGCCTTTTACCACGCGGCAAACCGCTACGAAGTTTAACAGTTCCTGGGCAAAAGCAGGGTCTTTAGGGTGGATTACATGCTTATCGGTAATAGTATATTTAATACCGTATTGATAAAGGTTGTTGCAAACCGAAATTTTACCACACCAGGAATCGCGGCGGCGGGCTACATCCAGTTTGTTTAATTCATCAGGGTAAGCCTGAACAAGCACAGGAACGTTTAATCCAGAAAGCTTCAGCGTTTCGGCAACTCCCCGTTCGTCTCCAAAATTTGGAAGCACTACCAGTACGCCGATAATTTCTTCAGCATGTTTTTTAAATAAAGACGCACATTTCTGAGCATCTTTAAACGTTTCAACACCTCCCAGTTTAGTTTCAAACTCGTCGAGGATTACATAGTTTAGATTTAGCTTTTCGAACTGCTCAATGATGTCTAAACGGGCTTCTGATACTAATTTATCAGGGAAAAAATCGCGGTTTCCGATAATAACGCCAACGCTTGCCTTTGCTTTCATGTATGTTTTGCTTTTAGATAGGAGATGTTTTCTCCGTATTGGTTATTTTGCTAGTATTAATTCAATTTCATTGTCTTCAAAAACCTGTTTGTCGCGTTCGCTGATTTCCGAATCTGTGATGACATAATTAATGAGCGACAGAGCACCCAGGCTGGCAAATGAACTTTTGCCGATTTTGGTAGAATCAGCCACCAAAAAGGTAGTTTCAGCGGCATCAATCATTGCCTTTTTTACAACTATGTCGCTGATACTCGGGTAGGTCAATCCCGCTTTAAGCGATAATCCGGCGGTAGCTAAAAAAAGCTTCTGTACGTTAATTCCCTTGAAAAAATCGGCCGCTTTTTGCCCGGTTAGCGATAGGGTAGGAGGTTTAAATTCTCCGCCGGTCACAATCAATTCAATTCCCGGTTCAGTACCAAGCATCATCGCAATATTTAAGGCATTGGTAATCACCGTTAAGTTTTTAAATCCTTTTAGTTTTTTTGCGATTTCTGTAGTGGTAGAACCAGAGTCGAGGATAATGCTGTCGCCACTTTCGATATACTCAAGGCATTTAAGGGCAATGCGTTCTTTTTTATCCAAATTATCCTGCTGCGTTAATGAAAAACTGCGAACCTGGTCTTCTATATTTTTAAGATAAGCGCCCCCATGTTCCCTATAAAGAAGCCCGTCTTTCTCCATCTTTTCAAGGTCCTGGCGGATGGTTACTTCGGTAACTTTAAACAGTTTCGCCAGGTTAATCACTTTGGCAGAACCGTCTTCTTTTAATAGGTCTAATATTTTATCTCTTCTTTGATTGGGAAGCATTGCTTTGTAAATGTCTTTGGCATTTAGCCAATTTAGGTTTGATTTTACGAATTGTATTTTCGTTTATTTTCGTTTATCAAATCTAATGATTGAAAAAACGAAAACAAATAAAAAGTAAAATAAATTTTCAGAAGCCTGTCTATGGAGTATTTATCTGTGTTTTTGAACCGTTAGGCGTGTTTTTTTTAGCCGTATTGCATCGAGCACGCTTTACCGAAAAGCGAAAATTTAATTGATGGAAAACGAAAATTATCGAAGATTTAGAGAGAAGAAGTTTTACAGGAAGGGCCCGGCGAAGGCAATTCGCAAGGGTTTTGGCAGTAAATGCCCTAAACAAAAACAGCATGTTGATGCACACGCTGTTTCTGTTTACCGATAATTAGCAATAAGCTGCTAATTCATAACGGTTTTGAACTTTGAAGATACCTGATGGGTAACTTTATCGATGTAAGGTTTTGCCTTGTCCATCCATTCTGGCGCTTGAGTTTTAATGTCATCAGCAAGTGAAGTTCCGTCAGCTCTCTTCTTTGTGAGATAATTGTAGGCAACTGCTGCAGCAGCGCCCACCAGTAAAAGTTTAACTAGGCCCATAATAATTGTGTTTAAGATAATAACGCAACTAAGGTGCCATAAATTGGGCCAGCTCTGGCCGATATCGATTATTGTAAACCCTGTAGCTTTTATGTTAGAAAGAAAATTTTCGAAAATGAGGCGTTTTGAATTATTTTTAAACTGAATTTTTGAGTATTTAGCAAATTAGAGAACTTTCATCAAGTAGTTTAGTGAGTTATTTTGTAAAGTTGCAAGAGAGAGCCATTGAGGCGAAGTTTCGCTGATGTGCGGTTCTTAGTTGCTCAAGATGCTACTAGCCGATAAAAAATTGAACTGAAAGAGAGTATAAAATCTTGATTTGGTTGTCCTTAAGCTGAACTAACCGTATGCAATTGTATTCTTCATTTTCTGATGATGAATTAGCCGAACTTCTCAATCAGGGTGATCAAAAAGCCTTTAGGGAGATCTATTGCCGTTATTTTTCTAAAGTTTATCGGGCTGCTAAAAATCGGATGCGTATTCAGGAGGAATGCGAGGAGATTGTGCAGGAGATATTTTCAAATCTTTGGAAAAGGCGTTCAGGTTTTAAATTGGCAAAAAACTTCGATAGTTACTTTTTAGTGGCAGTTAAATATGAGGTAATCAATCGTTTAGCCAAGCTTGAGCGGATTGCAAATGCAGAAAATTATGTTGCAGGGAGCTTTGATGAACTAGATAATAGCCTTGTCAATCACATTGATTTTTCTCAGCTTCGGCATCAGGTAAATGAAGCAATAAAAGAGTTGCCCGATAAATGCTCTACCGTATTTCGAATGAGGCATGAAATGGGATATTCTCCGAAAGAAATATCTGATCTGTTAAACCTCTCTGTAAAAACAATCGAAGCTCATTTAACCAAAGCAAGAAAGATCTTAAAACATCGGTTAACTCACTTCTTTGGGATTGTACTAGCTGCGTTGCTGTACTACTTATAGAGTTGACTGCCTGAAAGTTTGTTCCTAATATTTCACGCAAAGCCGCGAAGTTTTCGCAAAGCCACAGTTTTTCCCTTTGCATCTTTGCGAGCCCTTAGCGCCCTTGCGCGAAAATCTTGATGTATCGTTTATTTCACGCAAAGCCGCGAGTTTTTCGCGAAGCCGCAGTTTTTCTCTTTGCATCTTTGCGAGCCCTTAGCGCCTCTGCGCGAAAATCTTGATGTATCGTTTATTTCACGCAAAGCCGCGCGTTTTTCGCGAAGCCGCAGTTTTTCCCTTTGCATCTTTGCGAGCCCTTAGCGCCCTTGCGCGAAACCCTCATTTGAAGTTTTTTAAAAAAAAATCATTTCCCACTAAGGGTTTTTCTGTTTTCGTTTGGCATACATACAGAGAACCATATTTATGTATAAGCCTGAACAACCGGATCGTATCAAAGAGCTGGCGCGAAAATGGAAAAATGGAGATATCACAGAATCTGAAATTAAGGAATTCGATAGTTGGTATAACTCATTTAATGACGATGCACAATTAACTGATGAGGCTGAATTAGCTTTTTTAAAAGAGCGTCTATACGCAAGAATTATAAACCAAAGAAGAAGCGGGTATTTTGATAAACCATGGCTTTATACAGCAGCGGCTACCATAATTTTGGTATGTGCGGTGTCTTTGTATTTCAATGTCAATTTTAAAAGTCAAGAAGTTACCCATGTTGCTAAGTACCAGGATGATGTAGACGCCGGAAGGAATAGCGCTATTCTTACTCTTGCTAATGGCGATAAAATAATATTGAATGATGCAGAAAATAAGGTGCTGGCAGAGCAAAGAGGAATGGTAATACGTAAGGAGAAAAATGGAATGCTGGTTTTTGACATGAAGGAAGATCAAGTTGAAAACGGCCAGAATCTTTATAATACTATAACTACACCCAAAGGTGGGCAGTATCAGGTTAAATTACAGGATGGGAGCTTAGTTTGGTTAAATTCCGGCTCGTCCCTCCAGTTTCCAATATCATTTAATAACAGAGGGCGGAATGTTAAGTTAAGTGGCGAAGCATACTTTGAGGTGGCAAAAGATAAAAAGAGGCCTTTCAAAGTGAATGTAAACGGCACTTCCGAAGTTGAAGTTCTGGGAACTCATTTTAATATATCGGCTTATCAGGATGAACCAAAAGTAAGTACTACCCTGTTGGAAGGGTCTGTAAAAGTACACCGCGGTAAATTAAACCAAATTATAAGCCCGGGGCAGCAGGCCCAGATATGCCAGGCAAAACAAGGAATTGCGGTAAACAATAATGTAGATATTGAGGAAATCACTGCCTGGAAAAATGGCTATTTTATTTTCAATGATGAAAGTCTTGAAAGCATAATGAAGAAAGTAAGCCGATGGTATAACGTCGAAGTAGTTTACGAAGACGACATAGAAGGACTAAAGTTTGGAGGGTGGGTATCTCGATCAAAAAAATTATCAACCATATTAAGTATGATAGAATCAACAGGAAAAATTCATTTTGATATTGAAGGAAGGAGGGTTACGGTAAAGAAGTACTAAGTAAATACGAACCGTGGCTTGAAAAAATCCAGGAGTGCGGCTAACACCCCTGGGGAATTTGTAAAGTCAATTTTTGATGCGTTAACAACCAATAATCAACTAAATTCTTTAAAAGTATGAAAATTAATCTTCCTTTTAAAAAAGGGAAATGGGGCCATATTGTTTATAAATCCCTTGTAATTATGAAAATTACAATCATTCTTATAGCACTGTCGGTATTGCAGGTAAGTGCCACAGGCTATGGACAGGAAATTTCAATTAACCAGAAAAAAGCCTCGCTCGAAAAGGTTCTTCGTGAACTCAGAAAGCAAAGTGGGTATGATTTCTTTTACAATGCAGAAGTTCTAAAAAAAGCCAACGCAGTTTCTATAAGCGCAGTTAAGCAAAGCCTTAAGGCGGTTTTGGACAAGTGCATGGAGGATCAGCCGCTAACTTATAGCATTGAGGATAAAACTGTAATCATCAGGGAGAAAAATCTGCTGGAGAAGGCAGCTGATCTTTTGCAGGAATTGGGCGATCTTAAAAGCGATGTAAGGGTTACTGGTACTGTGAAGGACGATAAGGGAGAGACTTTGCCGGGGGTATCTGTAAAAGTAAAGGGTGCCAGTACAGCCACCTCGACAGATGTTAATGGAAAATATACCATTCAGGTATCTGACGATGCTGTTTTGGTTTTTAGCTATATGGGATTTGAGGTGCAGGAAATTCCTGTTTTCGGAAAACAAACTATTGATGTGGTGTTGAAACAAAAAAGTGCAGCATTAGAGGAAGTCGTTGTGGTGGGTTTTGGTAGCCAGAAGAAGGTGAATTTAACGGGAGCTGTGGGCACATTAAATGTAAAGGCCCTTGCGGAAAGGCCTGTGCGAAATGTTGTACAAGCGTTACAAGGTTTAGTTACGGGCTTAAATATTTCCCAAAATAATGGTTCATTGGAAACAAACCCTTCTATAAATATCAGAGGTAATGGTAATATCGGAACACTGTCGTCTTCTGCACCTTTGGTACTTATTGATCAAATGGAGGGTGATATCAATGTAATAAATCCTCAGGACATTGAAAGCATATCTGTTCTTAAGGATGCAGCCTCTGCAGCAGTATATGGTTCTCGTGGAGCATTTGGGGTAATATTGGTGACCACCAAGAGGGGAAAAGCTGGGAAGGTTCAATTCAACTACAATAACAATTTAAGGTCAACCAAACCGGTTGTGCTGCCGAAAATGATGGATTCCTACACCTTTGCCCTATTTTTTAATGATGCAAGCACGAATGGTGGAAGCGCTGCTTTTTTCACTGCTGCCCACCTTCAGCGTATTAAGGACTATCAGGAAGGTAAAATTACTGCAAGTATTATCCCTGATCCCAATAACGCATCTCGTTGGGCCGACGGGTATGGACATGGCAATGCAAATGTTGATTGGTACGATGCCATGTATAAGGATCAAGCTTTCTCACAAGAGCATAACATCAGCTTAAATGGAGGAAACGAAAGGACTACTTTCTATATCTCCGGAAACTATTTGGACCAAAGTGGGATGATGCAGTTTAATACAGACTCTTATAACCGCTTCGGGCTTACAGCTAAGGTTGGCACAAAAATTAATGATCAGATTTCTCTAAACTATAGCGGCCGTTTTCTTCGTGATGATTATGTAAGGCCAGCTGCTTTACATGATGGTTTTTATAACGACCTTGGGCGACAAGGATGGCCAACATTGCCTTTGTATGATCCAAACGGGTTTCTTTATAGTTCACCATCTCCAGCCTTAGCTATGCAAGAAGGCGGAAAGGATAAGAGCCAGAAGGAATGGAACTATCAGCAGATGCAACTTGTATTTGAGCCTGTAAAAAAGTGGAAAACTTTTGCTGAGTTCAATTACCGCATACGTAATGATTTTCGGCATTGGGACGCATTACCAACGTATAATCATGATGTTGCAGGTGCTCCTTACGGTTCGCCCAATTCAGAGGTCTATGAATATGGGTCGAAAGAAAATTACTTCAATACCAATATCTATTCGGAGTATTCAAAAACCTTGGGAAAGGTACATAACTTCAAAATAATGGCTGGTTTTCAGTCGGAAAATACCAAATATAGAGACTTAAGCGCCCGACGCCAGGGAATTATAAATCCTTCTATGCCTACCATTGAAACCACAACAGGTACTCTGTCTAACGGTACGGCGGCAGTTCCAGGGGTTAGTGGGCAGTATTTAAATTTGGCAAGCGAGGGCTTTTTTCGACGTGTAAACTATGACTTAGATGGCCGGTATTTACTCGAAGGAAATTTAAGATATGACGCAAGCTCTCGTTTTCAAGCCGAAAAAAGATGGGCCTGGTTTCCCTCTGTGTCTGCAGGTTGGAATGTTGCCAAAGAGCCATTTTGGAAAACTCTGCAACCAATTGTAAACACTTTCAAATTTAGAGCTTCATACGGTTCGTTGGGAAATCAAAATGCCAAAGACCGGGACTGGTATCCCACATATCTAAAAATGAATGTTACTCCCAATGGCTCATGGTTGATTAACGGGATTCAGCCAAATGTATCAAGCGCCCCAAAACCTATCAGTACGACACTTACCTGGGAAACTGTTAAAAGTTTAGATTTTGGCCTTGATGCAGGATTTCTATCAGATAGATTAACAGCATCAGTAGACATATTCGATCGAAGGACAGTAGATATGGTTGCAAAAGGAGTGGAACTGCCAGATGTATTCGGTACAGACGTTCCAGAAACGAATAATACTGATATGAAAACAAAAGGATTTGAATTGGAAGTTGCCTGGACAGATAAATTTAAAAATGGCCTTGGTTATAACGTTCGCTTTTTACTTTCTGATTATAAATCCAGAATTACAAGATATCCCAATGCTACGGGTTTGTTAAGCCTTCCGTATAGAACTGGAATGGAAATGGGTGAAATATGGGGATATTCTACAATAGGTATCGCCAAATCTAAAGCCGAGATGGATGCGCATTTAGCAACATTGACAGGAGGCCAGAATTTCTTGGGAGCTAATTGGGATGCAGGTGATATTATGTATGAGGACTACAATAAGGATGGCAAGTTAGATGCAGGAAATGGCACCGCAAGCAATCCCGGAGACAGGCATATAATCGGTAATAACACTCCTCGATATACATTCGGATTTGATGCAGGCATGAATTTTAAAGGCTTTGACCTCCGGGTGTTTTTGCAAGGTGTAATGAAAAGAGACATCTGGCAGGGTAGCTATTTCTTTTGGGGAGCAACTAATCCCATATGGTGGTCTACTGGTTTAGTGCAGCACAAAGATTATTTCCGGGCGGATGCTAACCACCCACTGGGGCAGAATTTAAATGCATACTATCCTCGTCCATTATTTAACAGCGGAAAAAATCAACAAGTACAAACAGGATATCTGCAGGATGCTTCATATATCCGATTGAAAAATATTCAATTGGGTTATTCGCTTCCGGTAGGGGTTACTAAGCGAGTTGGAGTACAGAAGTTACGCTTCTACATTTCTGGCGAAAACTTGTGGACAGGAACAAAAATGGCAAAAATGTTTGACCCTGAAACGGTGGACTATCAGGCAAGAGGCAATGCCTATCCTTTGCCAAAAGTAGTATCAGGCGGTTTAAGTGTTACTTTTTAATAAAAAGAAATGAAGACTTTAAAAGATAAAAAGATTACTATTCTGTTATTTGTCATGATGATTGCCATGGTTCTGCCAGGATGCAAGAAGATGCTAGATCAACAACCCTTATCAACGATAACACCTGACGATAATTTAACGGATGAATCATTATTAGCAGCATATGCAATTGGGCGATATGCAACCATGCTTCCATCGCATGGAAACTTTTCGTTCGGCACCTTTGGCATAGACGGCAATACCGATAACATGGCTACAACTTCTATGGATAATAGATATGCTCCTGGACAATGGAAGGTAGGTTCTAACGGTGGAGATTGGAATTTTACTAATATTTTTCAGGTTAATTATTTTCTACAAAGGGTAGTTCCTGACTGGAAAAATGGTAAAATAGCAGGATCGGATGTTAATATCAGGCATTACATAGGGGAAGTATACTTTTTACGGGCACATGAATATTTTAATAAGCTCCAAACGGTAGGAGACTTTCCGATAATAACAACCATATTGCCTGATAATCAGAATGCGTTGGTGAAAGCAAGTGAGAGAAAGCCCCGTACAGAAGTTGCACGTTTTATACTTTCTGACCTGGACTCCGCAATTACGTTAATGCAAACTGTTGCCCCGGGCAATGTGAAGAAGCAAAGGTTGTCAAAATTATGTGCCCAATTGCTTAAATCCAGAGTTGCACTGTATGAAGGAACATGGCTAAAGAATTTCAAAGGTACGGCATTCGTACCCAATGGACCAGGCTGGCCGGGAGCAAACAAGGCCTATAATGCCAATTATCAATTCAAGTCTGGAAGTATCGATAGCGAAATTCAGTATTTCTTAGGGGAAGCAATGTCTGCCGCAAAAGCAGTAGCGGATGCCGTGCCACTTGTAAATAATACAGGGATCATAGAAGCGCCGAGTAACGAAAACCCTTATTTTAACATGTTTAGCGCTGCAGATATGTCTGGTTATAGCGAGGTATTACTGTGGAGGCAATATAGCAGAGGAATTGTAACCCATAATGTGCCTGTGTATGCGCAGTTGGGCAATTATGCAGTAGGTTTAACAAGGGGTATGGTTGAAAGCTTTCTAACTGCCGATGGCTTACCTATCTATGCCACCGGAAGTGGATATCAGGGCGATGATTATATTACAAATGTAAGGGCTGGCAGAGATGGCCGTTTAAATTTGTTTTTAAAAGAGCCTGGCCAAAAGAATGTATTGATTAATGCCGGACAAGGTACCCATGCAACTGCAGTTGAACCAAACCCTCAAATTCTGGTTTCTTCTGTTGAACAGAAGTACTCTACAGGGTATGCCATTCGCAAAGGTTTAAATTATGATGCAGCCCAGTGTAATAACGGACAGGGATTTACAGGCAGTATTACTTTTAGGGCAGTTGAGGCTTATCTTAACTATATTGAAGCCAGTTACGAGAAAACCGGAACGCTTGATGCTGATGCAAGGAAGTACTGGCAACAGATTAGGACGAGAGCAAAAGTAAGCACCGATATTGACAAAACGATCGCAGCAACGGATATGTCTAAGGAAACACTTGATTGGGGCGCATATTCCGCTAATAACTTGATAAATCCTACTCTTTATAACATTCGGAGAGAACGCCGTAATGAATTAATGGCTGAAGGCCTTCGTTTGATGGATTTAAAGCGTTGGAGAGCAATGGACCAGATGATCAATACTCCTTATCATATTGAAGGATTTAAATTATGGGGGCCAATGAAAAACTGGTATGATGCAACTAAGCTTGTTTATGGAGCTTCAACAGCGTCAGCAGTGGTTTCAGATCCAGCTTTAAGCAGCTATTTAAGGCCGTATGAGATTCGCAGTAATTCAATTTCGTACAATGGAATGAAGTGGACAATGGCGCATTATTTAAGCCCAATTGCCGCTGTTCATTTTACTCTTACATCGCAAAATAATGACCCTTCAACTTCCGTGATTTACCAGAATCCAGGTTGGCCTATGCAAGCGGGTGCGGGTGCAATTGGATTTTAAATTTAAGTTCCAGCTGGAGTTTAATAAGTTCCTTTTAAACATCAGGAAACCGAGAAAGCCTACTCTATATCAGGGTAGGCTTTCTGCTTTATATATTTTACTTATTTCCCGGCAGAATATCTACTCTGCGCAGCCACTCTCTTCCTTCTGTTCTTCTCAAAAAGCTGTTTGTCCGGACGCTAGATATGCTTTTTTCAAATATTATTTTTCTCTTTTAAGTTAATATTCAATTACTTACATTTACTTCAATTTAACCAATTAAGCATAGGTAGTTAAAGAAGCTTGTGCAGCCCTCTAGCAGGAATCATTTTTTTATCAGTATTGGCGGTATTTAAGGTAGTCCTTATTTATCTCCTTGTGTTGTGTTATGCCAACGTTGTTGTTTGCGCATAGCGGTGGAGCTATTATAAACCAATTAAATCAATTTAAGTATGCTCAAATACAACGACTCCTCTTAATTATTAAGAATGCCAACGTTTGCTTTTTTTAAGGAAACCTGAAAGAAAGTAGTTAACTAATCAATCCAATTACAATCAAAACCAATTTAATAATGAAGAAGCTCTTTATCTTATTAATAGCTTTCTGTATTACTTCGCTGTGCAGTATTTATTGTGAAAATGCACATGCACAAACTATCGCTTTCCCTGGGGCGGAAGGTGCTGGTAAATTTACCAGTGGTGGCCGGGGAACACTATCTGCCCCAACAACGGTGTTTGAAGTAACCAACCTTACAGATGTAAACAGTGCCGGAAGTTTACGTTACGCTTGTAGCCAGTCTACTACCACTTATCCGCACCGTACCATTGTATTTAGAGTATCGGGGACTATTCGCTTGGCCTCCAAACTCAGTATTCCTAAAAATACTACTATAGCAGGGCAAACTGCGCCCGGCGATGGGATTTGTATTGCCGATTACCCTGTAGTAATTAGCGGCGACAATGTGATTCTGAGATATATCCGTTGCAGAATGGGCGACCGGTATCAAAATACAGGTATGGTTGATGGCGCCGGGTCTGACGATGCGTTGGGTAATCTGGGTGCCAAAAATCTAATAATAGACCATTGCTCGATAAGCTGGAGTACCGATGAAGCACTTACTGTTTATCGTGGAGATAGCGTGACCCTGCAGTGGAATATCATTTCTGAACCTTTAAATTATTCCTACCATTTCGAAACCGGCGATACCGATTTTGAGCACCATGGCTATGGTGGAATTTGGGGATCAAGGCATGGCTCTTTCCATCATAATTTAATAGCGCACTGTAAAAACAGGATGCCAAGGTTTGCCGGAGTAAGTACGTATTCGCCTGCTGTTCAGGGGGCTGAAATGTGCGATTTTAGAAATAACATTATTTATAACTGGGGAATAAATAACGTTTATGGAGGCGAGGGTGGATATTATAACATGGTAAATAATTATTTCAAGTATGGGCCGAGTACAACCAGTAGAAAGTTTCAGGTTGTTGCCGTTGATTCCAGCACTACCTTTCCATACGCTAAATACTACCTTAGCGGAAACTATGTTTATGGTTCGGCAACCAACACAGCAAACAATTGGCTAAGCGTATCGATGAAAAGTGGTAAGCTTGCCGACACGGTAAAATCAAAGGTAAGTAGCCCATTTTCTTTGCCTGCAATCACAACCGAAACTGCTGCCAATGCTTATATAAGCGTTTTAGCTGGGGCAGGCGCTTCTTTGAAAAGAGACACTCTTGACCAGCGTGTTGTAAATGACGTAAAAAATGGCACAGGGAGATTGATTGACGTTCAGGGCGGCTTCCCACATGGTACCAGTTACAGTGTTAGCCAGGTAGCATGGCCAACTTTGAGTTCTACTACAGCGCCTACTGATACCGACCATGATGGCATGCCAGACTCATGGGAAACCTCTCAGGGCCTAAATCCCAATAGTGCGGCCGATAGGAACGACAGGGATGCCGATGGGTATACTATGCTGGAACTGTATTTGAATTATCTGGCTACCGGGGTAGAACCAGCTTCGGCTACATGGGCTCTGGCCTCAAATCAGACAGCCACTTCCACAGGCACCGTTACAGCTACCTCTCAGGCATTTGCTTCTGGAATGGTGGCATCATATGCGTCATACACTCCTGGATCTGGCCTTTATGCCGGCCAAATGGTTTATGCACAAAAGTTAAAGCCAAGTGCGGGCTGGCCTGCAAACCAAACAGGCATCGTTGAAACTCAATATGCAGAGTATAAAGTTGCGCCGGGAACTGGTAAGAGCTTGCTAGTAAGTGGCATGTCTTTCGATTTTGGGGATGCCGGTAGCACTTCAACCATGAAAGCTAATATCTATTATTCTCTTGATGGATTTGCTACCCGGGTGCTTGTAAATTCATCGCCTTTAACTTTACCGAAGTATAGCGCAACTGAATTATTTACTCAGGCTACATATACTAATCTGAATATAAATGTAGCATCAGGGCAAACTTTAACCGTTAGAGTATACCCCTGGTGGCCATCAACTGCATCGACTACAAAATATCTGGTTGAAAGAAATATAAAAATTACAGGTAAAACCAGTTCCTCTTCGCAAGGTATGGCGGCAATTAAAGACTCTCAAACTTCACTTGAGCTTACTACTGAAAGTGAAAAGCCAGAGCTTCAGAAAATGCTAATCTTCCCTAATCCTGTTAAGGAGAAACTCACTGTAGCTTTCAAAGAAACTGCATTAGCTGGGAAAATTTCTGTACTGGATGTAATGGGCAGTAAATTGCTTGAGCAGTCGGTTCAACCGAACAGCAGTCAGGTGTCGATTAATGTTTCTGGCTTAGCCTCTGGAAATTACTTTCTCATATTACAACAAGGAAATTCCAGGCAGACAGGACAGTTTGTTAAATATTGATACAGATTTAGCTCCACTTAACAACAAACAATACAGAAGGCGCAATTTTTTGCGCCTTTTGTATTGTTTGTTGTTAAGTTTTGAATGGAGCAAATCATTCAAAGCAGGCCGGCGAAAATTAAACAAACTATTGCAGCAAGGAAGTGGTCTTGAATACGCCAGTTGTGCATTTTCGCGTTTACGAATCTCATGGATGTAACTGTGTATAGCTTGAATATCATTACCTTTGGGGAAATTAAATAATTAATATGGACCAGCACAATTAGCGGGAGAATAAGAAATTGACAATATAATATGAGAACGATAACAATTTTATTGCTGACTTTATCAATTTTTATTTCCTGTAAAAAGGATAGTCCTGACCCATCCGCGAATATTCTGGTTTTGAATAGTTCCATTGTGAATAATGCATCTAATGGTTTCTCCTGTTCAAAAGCGGAAATTGTTCCTTCGAATTCTAATCCCACGCCTGATTTTCATGTTCTGGTTGAAAGAGATATTATGGGGAACGCCACAGGTGTATTTCTTTCAAACTCTAACCTTGAGAAACGATTTTACTTAAAAGGCACATTCCCGGACCTTGCTAGCGCAAAAAACTACTTCAATTCCTGCACATTAAGTAGGGACACAGTATTTCAACGTTTAGCCGTTTCTGTAAAGCCTTTTCAGATTTGGATAATAAAAACAAACGAGAATAAATTCGGTAAGATTCTTATTCATGAAGCGACTTATAAAGACCTAAATAATTCGGGAGACTTATTTGCTGAAGTGAAATTTCAATGGTTGAAATTCAATTAAAGGCTTGTCCTCGTTTTTTAACCTACAGTAGCTTATAAACAAGGACGATTGGACGATGGGGAATTTTCCCTTTGTTTGAAGGATTCAGGAGTGACATTCAGCTTATCAACAAGCCTGAAAGGCTTGACTCCAGAAAACCACGGGCGCAACCCGTGGTTGTATAGGCTATCAATAGTCACAAGCCTGAAAGGCTTGAATATCAGGAGCACAGACCTAATGTAAGTTAATGAAATTTGGAAACATAGGCGGCTCATCCAGTACTTGTGCTGAACTTTTTCAGTAGATTATTATAATATAATGAGATGCCGAAATGAATTCGGCAAGGCGAAGCGGGTATACAATAGCTTTAGCTCAAATCTGTTTCGCATATAGAAATAATGAGCTCAGCACTTTAACTGGAAATCCTAAAATAGCTCATAAAAGAAGCCGCCCCAAATAGAGGCGGCCTTCTTCATTTCTTACCAATCCCGAGTGATTAATTGATTGTTTTTAGTTTGATAGTGAACCAAGGGATTTTTATGGAGTACTAAGAATCGCAGGAAGCTGATGAATCAGTTTATCTAAAATAGAAGTACTAAATCGATTTATCTCTAAGTTGAGTTTTTTTGTCATTTTGATAGTTTTCTAAGTGTTTAGGTATCATTTTTTTATTAAAGATGCTTATCTGTCGTGATTTTTGTTTTGATTTTTCTTATAGGTTGATATTTTTAATAGTTAGTTATTGACTTTTGATGGTATTACAGCACTATGAAGCCTTTTTTCATTTTGGGCTTTTAGTGACAGAGTATAATGTGGGCGAGTAAGTGTCTATGAGAAAACCAATTGCAGGACATTAGGCCTGCGAAACATTTAATTAATTATTAATTTATGAGGAAACTTTTACTTTATCAGCTCAAGCTGATTGCAAAAGAGAATCTGATTATCTTATTTCTGGGACTGCTTATTTTAATGAGCGCCCAGAGATCGGAGGCTCAGACCCACACTTTTACCCATCCGGGTATTCCTTTTACCCAAACGGATCTGGATCAGTTGAAAGCCAACATTACCCAGGAACCCTGGCTGTCGGCTTACAACGCATTTAAAAATGATTCCAGGTCTAAGCTTTCCTATGGGATGCAGGGGCCACATGCTACGGTAAGCCGGGCACCGAACCTAAACAACACCCAGTGGAAGAGCGACATGCAGGCTATCCACAACCTAGCCTTCATGTATGTTTTTACAGGGGATAGTGCATACGCCCGTAAAGCAACCAATATGCTGGATGCCTGGGCGGTTACCAACACCGTTTGGGGTGGTAATGAGAGTATGCTGGATATCGGCGACTACGCCCAGTATTGGGCTACAGGTGCCGAAATACTCCGTTATACTTTTCCTGGCTGGACCGCAGCAAACACACAACACGTAGAAAAGTATTTTTCTGAAGTGTTATTTCCGACTTCCTTTGTCCCTTATCCGTTACGCGATCAGAATAAAGGAGCTATTCAGCTAAAAATAGCGCTGGGTGCAGCGATTTTTTGTAATGATGTAACCAGGTTCAACCAGTCGATTGAAGTTTACCGGATGGATGCCGGCGGAGGTATGCGTAACTCGCTGCCCAATGGCGAAGTAGGGGATACCGGCCGTGACGACCACTGGCGCGTGCAGGCTGCAGCCTTGGCCTGGTTTGCAGAAGTTGCCTGGAAGCAAGGCATTGATATGTTTGCCGAGCTGGACAACCGGGTATTGGCTATCGCCGAGCTGTATCATCAATACGCTTTCGACGGAGCTACCATGACCTATATTCCGTTTGGCGGCTATGCCAGTTACTGGACTAACTGGGGGATCGCCCCTGGAGCCAGGGTGGGCGATATGAGCAATATTATTTACAGCGCTTATAAGGTACGTAAAGGAATACCTACCCCTCATACCGACAGGATGCGGGCTGCTTTGGGTGGAGCCGGTGGCGATTTCTTATTCCTGAAATCGTCGGATACTTCTACTGCAGTTCCTTTGCCCCCTGTGTTTTATCCTGCCGATCATGTGCAGCCGGTGAGTAACCTCACTCATATCGACATCGGTAATCCCGGAATGGCAGGCAGTTCTTCGTTCAATAACGGCATTTGGACACTTAAAGGTGCCGGAACTTCAACCAGCAATGCCTTCAGCTTCAACTTTAAAAAGGTTAGCGGCGATGCAGGCCTGGTAGTAAAAGTTAACAGTGTGTCGCCTCTTAGCGGAGGCTGCGGCGTAATGTTACGCGAATCGTTGGCGCCTGGTTCCCGTTTTTGGGATATTTATCTTGGTGCGAACGGCGGTGCGGGAAGGCATTACCAACCGAAAGCACCCTGGTGGTTAAAAATTGAGCGTGTGAACACCCGCATATTTATGTACCATTCGCAGGATGGTGTTAACTGGACCAATACTGGTTGTGCTTATTCTGAAACAGGTTTCCCAACAGAGCTGTATGCAGGATTTTATACGATGTCGGGTAATGCATCAGCGCTGAATACAGCCGTATTTAGTAATGTAGCTTATAGCCAAACCGCACCTACAGGATCTCCGGAGATCAGCAGTGCTACCACAGCCACAGCTACCATTGGTACACCTTTCAGTTATAGCATCAATGCCAGCGCTAATCCATCTGCTTATAGTGCCAGCGGATTGCCGGCAGGACTTACTCTGGATGCGGCTACCGGTATCATTTCCGGCACACCTACCGAGTTAGGGCAAAGCGAAGTTACTCTAGCTGCTACTAATGGCAATGGTAGCGGTACTGCAACCCTGATTCTGAAAGTAATCAACAGTCAGGCGCCTGCTGCGCCTGAGGGGGCAACTGCAGCCATTAACAACACTACCCGTATTAGTATTTCATGGCCAGCAGTAGCAAATGCTACCAGTTATACAGTTAAGCGTTCGCTTACGTCTGGCGGCCCTTATACTGCTGTACAATCTGGTATAACAGGTACATCTTATATTGATGTAGCGCCAGAGCCGGAAGTAAACAACTATTACGTGGTAACTGCATTGGCAGGAGATCTTGAAAGCGGAATCTCAAATGAGGTTTTTGCAGCAGTTCCTCCGGGAGTACCTGGTAAACCAGTTGTTGTTAACGGTGAGCAACAAATTAGCCTTAGCTGGGAGCCAGCTTCAGGCGCTAACACTTATAACGTAAAACGCAGTGCATCTATGGGCGGCCCATATACTACGGTCGCTTCGGTTGCAACAACCAGTTATACAGATGTTAATCTTACCAACGGCACTGCTTACTATTACGTAGTGTCTTCAATGGGCAATACCAAAGAAAGTGCTAATTCGCCGGAAGCATTTGGTGTACCAGGATCTAGCTCCTTAAACTGGAGTGCCGATCCTTCTACCGATTCTCTAAACTATGCTTCCAACTGGTTAGAAAACAAGCTTCCGGTAAACCCGGCAATTCTAACATTTGGCGCTTCCGCAGATTCTGTTTTAACTAATGATATCACAGGCCTGGAAGTTTCAAGAATGCTTTTTGATGCTGGTGCTAGTGCCTATACAATTGGAGGTAATAGTATCACCCTTAAAAGTGATGTTGTTAATAATTCAGCAAAAGCACAAAAGATAACTGCTCCGGTGGTTTTAAACAGCGAGCTGAATGTAAATACTAATACTCAGGATATGTACCTTTCAGGTGGTATCACTGGTACAGGACGCCTTTTAAAAACAGGTTACGGCCTGCTCTTTATTTCAGGGGCTAATACGTATACTGGCGGAACTACCATTAATGGAAACAGCGGTGGTTGGGGCCCTAAAAATGGTATTGGTATAGCAGGCCATGGAACAGGCACTCAAAGCGTTCCAACAGCCGGCCCATTGGGAACCGGCAAAATCATCATGAACGGAGGTTCTTTATATTCGGAGTGGGGTGATGCTACCCTTTACAACGATATTGAAGTTACTTCGGGAAAAAGAAGTTACATGTATGAAACCAGCTATGCCTTAAACCTTAGGGGAAGGCTGCTTGGCAATGGTACGCTTGAGCATGATGGCAATACCTATGCAGGCTTGCACCTTTTCGGAGATAACAGCGAGTTTGCCGGTACATTCATCTCAAAATTGCGCAGCGGTAATCAAAGGGTACGTTTTGAAGTACCCCAGTCAGGAAGCGCTAAAGCGCATTGGTTGCTAGATGCTAATGGCGTTGATTGCCACAGTATCCAGTTTCAAACAGGTACGCTGCATTTTGGTGGACTTTCAGGAAGAGGATATTTGCGTAACAATGTAGGTGGTTCTCCGGTAATCAGCATCGGTGCATTAAATACCAATACCTATTTCAGTGGTACCTTTGCCAACTATTTACTTGTAGAAAAAGTAGGTACGGGAAACTTGATGTTCGGCGGAAACCATACGTATGGCGGAACTACCACGGTTAAAAAAGGTAAATTCTTCTTAAGTAACAACCCAAGCAGCGGAACATTTCCTAGCCCTGTAATTGTGGAAGAAGGAGCATTTGGTGGAACGGGTAAAGGTACTGGTACTGCTACCATTGGAACAGGAAACGGCCCTGGTGCTGTTCTTGAGCCAGGAAACGATGGTATAGGTTCGCTTACCATTGGCGCTCTTACGCTAAAAGCTGACGCTACTTACAAAGCAGAACTTAACCTGGGTACTGCTGCCGGCGATAAAGTTACTACGCCTGCCGTAACGCTGCTTAACAGTCCGAATTTAACATTAAGCAGCATTGCAGGAACCTTGCCAGAAGGAACTGCATATACTTTAATAGATAACACCGGAACCTTGCCTGTTGCCGGAACATTTAAGGATTTACCTGAAATGTCTCTGGTAAGCGCAGGTGGTTACGATTTCCGTATCACTTACAAAGGTGGAACTGGAAATGATGTAGTTTTAATGGACGACCGCACAATGCCGGTTGTTATTACCAGTGCTGCAGCAGACACAGCTCTGATCGATAGGCCATTTACCTATACCATTACAGGTATTAAATCGCCAAACAGCTTCACAGCTACAGGATTGCCTGCTGGCTTAAGCATTGATACTACTACCGGCCTTATATCCGGAACACCAACAGAATTTGGTGCATTTTCTGTAGCCATAACCGCTACCAATGGAACTACAACAGGTACACAAACTCTGGCCTTGTTGGTTCAAAACACGGTAGTAAGCGGTGTTTTCGTTGCATCGGGTGATGCAAAAACTACCGTTGAATGGGATGTGATTCCAGGCTTTAGCTATAATGTTAAGCGTTCAACAACTCCTGGAGGTACTTATACTACCATCGGAAATGTTAGCACTACCAAGTTCACAGACACTAATGTGACTAATGGAAGTACCTATTATTATGTAGTGTCTTCGGTTGATAGTGTAGGGGAGAATCCTAATAGTGCCGAAGTGGTAGCAACGCCAACAGCTGGCCAGGTTGTTTACCTGAAATTTGATGAAGCAAACGGAACACGTGGCATTGATATCTGGGGTGCAAACCACGGAACATTAGCAGCCACTGCAAGCCGTAGCGAGGGTAGAAACGGACAAGCGCTTAAGCTGAATGGAACGGCTACCGCTTATGCAACCCTTCCAGCCGATGTAGTAAGTACTTTA
>Ga0307408_100000834_pt1 | contig 24434 bp, 21 predicted proteins | sample 322Cmetagenome_FD_202116 | JGI IMG/M metagenome (GOLD analysis project Ga0307408, IMG submission 202116) | Maize rhizosphere microbial communities from greenhouse at UC Davis, California, United States - 322HYB-C-3 | ecosystem: Host-associated > Plants > Roots > Rhizosphere > Soil | place... | reverse complement strand
GCACCGACTTAAGTTCGACGACTTGCCGCGCGCCGACGCCGTGGTGGCGGCCGTGCCGCACAAGTCGCTGCTGGCGCTGTCGGCCGACGACTATGCCCGCAAGCTGGTCAAGGGCGGCTGCTTCATCGACATCAAGTCGGTGCACGACGAAGCGGCGCTGCGCGCCGCCGGCCTGTGCGTCTGGCGCATGTAAGGTGACCGCATGAAGATCCTGGTCACCGGCGGCATGGGGTTTATCGGTTCGCATACCTGCGTGGAATTGCTGGCCGAAGGGCACGACGTGGTCGTGCTCGATAACCTGTCCAATGCCGACATTTCCGTCTACGAGCGCGTGCGGCGCATCGCGGGCCGATCGTATGCATTTGTGCAGGCCGACTTGCGTGACCGGGAAGCCTTGCGGTCGCTGTTCCGTGAACACCGCATCGATGCGGTGATTCACTTCGCCGGCCTGAAAGCGGTCGGCGAATCCGTGCAAAAACCGCTCGAGTATTACGACAACAACGTGGTCGGTAGCCTGGTGCTGTTTGAAACCATGGCCGAAGCCGGCTGCAAGACGCTGGTCTTCAGTTCGTCGGCCACCGTGTATGGCGACCCCGCCTCGGTGCCGATCCGCGAGGATTTTCCGCTGTCGGCCACCAATCCGTATGGCCGCAGCAAGCTGATGATTGAAGACATCCTGCGCGACCTGGGCCGGGCCGATGCCGGTTGGCGGGTGGCGCTGCTGCGTTACTTTAATCCGGTGGGCGCCCATGACAGCGGCTTGATCGGTGAAGCGCCGAATGGCATACCGAACAACCTGATGCCGTACGTGTCGCAGGTGGCGTTCGGCCAGCGCGAATTCCTCAGTGTCTTTGGCGACGATTATGCGACGCCCGATGGCACCGGCGTGCGCGATTACATCCACGTGGTGGACCTGTCGATCGGCCATTTGCGCGCGCTGTCCAAGCTGGCGACAGTAAATGGCGTGCATGCCTACAATCTGGGGACCGGGCGTGGCAATAGCGTACTGGAAATGGTGCGGGCCTTTGAACAAGCCAGTGGCCGCCCTGTTCCTTATCGTATTGCGCCGCGCCGCGATGGTGACATCGCCGCCTGTTATGCCGACACCAGCTACGCCGAGCGCGAGCTGAACTGGAAGGCGGAACGCGGCATCGCGCAAATGTGCGCCGATGCCTGGCGCTGGCAAAGCTCCGCCCGCTTGTGACTCACCAGGTGGTCTTCACCAGGCCGGGGCGGCGCAGTGAACCGCCCGGTCTGGTTGAATACACCTCTAGGAGCACACAATGAAAGCGATGATTCTGGCCGCAGGGAAGGGGACGCGCGTGCGCCCCCTGACTTACGATTTACCCAAACCCATGATCCCGATCCTCGGCAAGCCGGTGATGGCTTACTTGGTCGAACACCTGGCCCGCTACGGCATTACGGAAATCATGGTCAACGTCAGTTACCTGCACGAAAAGATCGAAGAGTATTTTGGCGAAGGCCATCAATTCGGCGTCCAGATCGGCTATTCGTTCGAAGGCTACACCAACAATGACGGCGAGGTGGTGCCGGAACCGCTGGGTTCGGCGGGCGGCATGCGCAAGATCCAGGATTTCGGCCGCTTCTTCGATGAAACCACGATCGTGCTGTGCGGCGACGCCATCATCGACCTCGACATCAAGTCCGCCTTGTTCGAACACCGCCGCAAAGGCGCGCTGGCGACCGTGATCACGCGTGAAGTACCGTGGGACAAGGTGTCGTCGTATGGCGTGGTGGTGACGGACGACGATGGCCGCATCAAGGCCTTCCAGGAAAAGCCGTCGCGGGAAGCGGCGCTGTCGAACCTGGCTTCGACCGGGATCTATATCTTCGAGCCGCAGGTGCTGGAATTGATCCCGAACGACCGCCCGTTCGACATTGGTTCCGAACTGTTCCCGCTGCTGGTGGAGCAGGGCTTGCCGTTTTACGCGCAGGCGCGCAAGTTCGACTGGATCGATATCGGCAGCGTCAAGGATTACTGGGAAGTGCTGCAAAGCGTGCTGCTGGGCGAAGTGGCCAACATGAAAGTGCCCGGAATCCAGGTCGATGACGGCCTGTGGGTCGGCCTCAACACCAGCATCGACTGGAGCGGCGGCACCCGGATCGAAGGCCCGGTCTACCTCGGGTCCGGCGTCCGGGTCGAGGCCGGCGCCTGCATCATCGGCCCCAGCTGGATCGGCCACGGCAGCCATATCTGCGCAGGGGCGGAAGTGGTGAAGAGCGTGTTGTTCGAATATACTCGTGTGTTACCGGACGTTACGCTGGAAGAATTAATTGTCTTCAAGGACTATAGTGTCGACCGCGCCGGCGAAATGAAGCATATTTCGCAGTACGAGCAGGGCGAGTGGGCCAATGCCCGCGACCGCCGCCGTCGCCGCCGGCAGGAAGAAGAAATGTCTCTCAATTTGGAACACGTTTAATGAAAATTTATCCCATCATCCTGTCCGGCGGCGCTGGCACCCGTTTGTGGCCACTGTCGCGGGCGGTGTTGCCGAAGCAATTGCTGCCGCTTGTCACTGAAAAAACCATGCTGCAGGAAACCGCGTTGCGGGTTGCGGGCGTGCCTGACATGCAGGCGCCCCTGATTGTCTGCGGCAACGACCACCGCTTCCTGGTGGCCGAGCAGATGCGCGAAGCGGGCATCAAGCCGCTGGCCATCTTGCTGGAGCCGGTGGGCCGCAACACGGCGCCGGCAGTGGCGGCCGCCGCCAACTATATCAAGGCGATCGATGCGGATGCGATGATGCTGGTGCTGCCGGCCGACCACGTGATCAATGACGTGCCGGCGTTCCACGCCGCGGTGGACCGTGCCGCGGCATTGGCGCGCGAAGGCGCGCTGGCCACGTTCGGCATCGTGCCGACCGCGCCGGAAACCGGCTATGGCTATATCAAGAGCGGCGACCTGGTGAAGGGCGCCACGGGCGACGGTTACGAGGTGGAGCGTTTCGTGGAAAAGCCGGACCGTGCCACGGCGGAAACCTTCGTCAAGGCCGGCAACTATTTCTGGAACAGCGGCATGTTCCTGTTCCGCGCCGAGGCCTACCTGCGCGAACTCGAACAGTATGCGCCGGAGATGGCGAAGGCCGCCGCCGCCGCCGTGCAAAACGATTACAGCGACCTGGACTTCTGCCGCCTGGATGAAGCCGCCTTTACCTCCAGCCCGTCCGATTCGATCGACTATGCGGTGATGGAAAAGACCCGGCACGCCGTGGTGGTGCCGGCCGATATCGGCTGGAGCGATGTCGGTTCGTGGTCCGCGCTGCATGAGGTGCAGCCGAAAGACGGCAACGGCAACGTCACGCGCGGCGACGTCTACCTCGACGGTGTGACCGGTTCGCTGGTGCGCGCGGAATCGCGCATCGTGGCGGTGGTGGGCGTCAAGGACCTGGTGGTGGTGGAAACCAATGACGCCGTGCTGGTGGCCCATAAAGACCAGGTGCAGCGTGTCAAGCAAATCGTCGATCACCTGAAGTCGCAAGACCGTACCGAGCACCTGATGCACCGTAAAGTGTTCCGTCCATGGGGCAGCTACGAAGGCATCGACGTGGGCGACCGCTTCCAGGTCAAGCGTATCATCGTCAACCCGGGCGGCAAGCTGTCGCTGCAAATGCACCATCACCGCGCCGAACACTGGGTGGTGGTGTCCGGCACCGCGCGCGTCACCTGTGGCGACGAAGTCAAGCTGCTGACGGAAAACGAATCCACGTACATCCCGATCGGCATGAACCACCGCCTGGAAAATCCGGGCAAGGTGCCGCTGCACCTGATCGAAGTACAGTCCGGCAGCTACCTGGGTGAAGACGATATCGTGCGTTTCGAGGATGTCTATCAGCGCACCTGATCGCCGCTGTTTGACGTATCGTGCCAGGACCGCGGCCAGTGCTGCCCTGGCATCCGCGCTGTGCCTGGCGCCGCATCCGGCAGCGGCGCAATCGCCCCGCATCCCCACCGCGTTACAGCCGGCGCAGTTGGCCGTGATCGTCAATGACGACGATCCGGACAGCGTCGCCGTGGCTGCGCTGTACCGCGACAAGCGCGCCATCCCGGCGGAAAATATCGTCCACGTGCGCATCCCGGGCAAGCCCCGCAAGCTCGATGCGGCCCGCTTTGCCGAATTAAAACAGCAGATCGACCGTCAACTGGCGCCCGGCATCCAGGCCGTGCTGATGGCGTGGAGCGCACCGTATGCGGTGGAGTGCCAGGGCATCACGGCAGCCTATACCCTGGGTTTCGATCCCGCGCTGTGCGGCAAGCCGTGCGGCCCCGGCAAACCCAGCCCTTACTTCAATGCGCCATCGCGCCAGCCGTACACCGACCACGGCCTGCGCCTTTCCATGCTGTTGCCGGCAACGGACCGGGCACTGGCGGCCGCGCTGATCGCGCGCGGCATGACGGCGGCCACGGAGAAGCCGGCGCTGGCGGGCGCGTACTACGTGATCACGCCGGACCAGGCGCGCAACAGCCGCGCGCCATTCTTCCCCCGCGCCGGCGTGCTGAAGGGGAAGGGCGTGGCCATGCATGTGCAAAGCGGCGCCGCGCTGGAAAACGCCGATAACGTCATCGTGTACCAGATCGGCGCCGCCACGGTCGGCAAGCTCGATACCGTGCGCTTTGCCCCCGGCGCGCTGGCCGACCACCTGACATCGCTGGGCGGCGATTTGCTGGGCTCCACGCAAATGAGCAGCCTGCGCTGGCTCGAAGCCGGCGCCACCGCCAGTTACGGCACCGTCAGCGAGCCGTGCAATTACTGGCAAAAATTCCCCCATCCGGCCGTGCTGCTGTCCCATTATGTGCGCGGCCAGAGCGCCATCGAGGCTTACTGGAAAAGCGTGGCGTGGCCCGCGCAAGGGGTGTTCATCGGCGAACCGCTGGCCGCGCCGTTCAAATAATGTCGATACAAGCGTGGACTAAGGCACTGTTGTATCCATGCTCACAGCGCATGGAGCGTACACTCTAATTTCATATTGAAAGTCCTCTGCAACCCGCATTCCTGTGTGGTTTTTGTTGCGTATTAGTCCGTTCGGATCAATGACTTGTCATCAACACGTCATGTGCTTCAACTAATATGCAAAACATAACAATAAGTACATTTTGTTAATGTTGGCCCCGCCAGCAGCCGCCCCCTCACCACAGGAATTCAAATGAAACACACTACCTTGCACGCCATGCCGGGACGCATGACCGTTCTGGCTGCCTTGCTGGCAGGCATGTCCGCACCGGCGCTTGCCGTCTCCGACAACATCGTCATCAGCCAGGTCTATGGCGCGGGCGGCAACGGCTCCGGCGCCACTGGCGCGGTCCTCAAGCACGATTACATCGAGCTGTTCAACCGTGGCGCGACGGCGGTGTCGCTGGCCGGCTGGAGCGTGCAATATGCGTCGTCGTCCGGCACGGCGTGGCAAGTGACGCCGCTGACCAGCGTGACCCTGGAACCGGGCCAGTACTACCTGGTGCAGCAGGCGGCAGGTAGCGGCGGCACGGCGAGCACGGTGGTGGCGGACAAGGTCGGCACCATCGCGATGGCGGGCGGTTCTGGCAAGGTCGCGCTGGTGTCGGGCACCACGGCGCTGACGGGCGCGGCCCCGACCGGCGCCGCGGTGGTGGACTTCGTCGGCTATGGCGCGGCCAATGCCTTCGAAGGCACGGCCCCGACCGCCACGCTGGGCAACCTGCTGTCCGCTTATCGCGGCAATGACGGCTGCACGGAAACCGACAACAACAATACCGACTTCGCCACGGCCGTCCCGGCGCCGCGCAACACGGCAACGGAAAAGCGCCTGTGCTCGGTCACGCCGCAAAAACCCATCGTGGCAACCTGCCCGTCGGCGCTGGCGCTGGCGCAAGGCTTTGCCGGCAGCGCGGCGCTGTCCGCGAGCGACCTGGACGGCATCGTCAATGGCGCCACCATTGCCGCCGGCGCCATGACCGGCCTGGCGCTGGCTGACTTCACCGCCGCGACGGAAGAAGGCGGCAGCGCCACCGTCAACCTGACCGCATCGAACGGTCTGGCGGTGGGCAATTACCCCGTGACGGTGCAGTTCACCAACAACCAGGGCCAGACCGGCTCGTGCCAGCTGACCGTGAAGATTTCCGGACTGGCCGCCGTGACCAAATCCATCCCTGAAATCCAGGGCCCGGGCGCCACCAGTCCTTACAACAACACCGTGCAAACCACGGAAGGTATCGTGACCCTGAAAGTGGGCACCGGCTTCTTCCTGCAGGATTTCAACGGCGACGGCAATCCGGACACCTCGGACGGCGTCTTTGTGTACACCGGCAACAGCCCTGCCAATGTGCTGGCGGGCGACAAGGTGCGTGTCACCGGCACCGTCATCGAATACACGCCGACCAGCGCCAAGCGCTCATATACGGAAATCAAGGATGTGACGGCGGCGGTCGTCATGTCGTCCGGTTACACCATCACCCCGGCCAACGTGGCGCTGGGCGATGACCTGGCCAAGGTCGAGGGCATGCTGGTCAACTTCACGCAGCCGCTGACCGTCAACCAGGTGGAATACCTGGGCGACCGTGGCGAAGTGACCCTGGCCAACGGCCGCCTGGAAGTGCCGACCAACCGCCATCCGGCCCGCACCGCGGAAGCCTATGCACTGGCGGCATCGAATGCGGCCGGCATCATCGTGCTCGATGACGGCATCTTCACCACCCCTGCCACCATTCCTTACATCGGCCAGGACAACACCGTGCGCGTGGGCGACACCGTGACCAGCCTGACCGGTGTGATCGATTTTGGCGCCATCGGTGGCGGCGGCGCGGCATTCAAGCTGCAACCGGTGGGCGCACCGCAATTCTCGCGCACCAACCCGCGCGAAGCGGCGCCGGTACTGGCTGCCGGCAACGTCAAGGTGGCCAGCGCCAACGTGCTGAACTTCTTCACCACGTTCGCCAACGGCACCGACGTCGAAGGCCGTACCGGCCAGGGCTGCAAGATCGGCAGCACGACCTCGGCCTCGAACTGCCGTGGCGCCAACAACCTGGTGGAATTCATCCGCCAGCGTGACAAGATCGTGGCCAAGCTGAAAGCCATCGATGCCGACGTGATCGGCCTGATGGAAATCCAGAACAATGGCGATTACGCTGTCACGTATCTCACCCATGCGCTGAACACGGCGATCGGTGCGCCGGTGTATGCGGTGGTGCCGGCCCCAAGCGCATCGGGCACCGATGCGATCCGCGTGGCCATGATGTATAAGCCGTCGAAACTGACGCTGGTGGGCGGCGCCCTGTCCGATGGCGACGCCATCAACAACCGCGCCCCGATGGCGCAGACCTTCGCTGCCGCCAATGGCGAGAAATTCTCGCTGATCGTCAACCACCTGAAGTCGAAAGGCGGCTGCCCGAGTTCCGGCGCGGATGCCGACCAGGGTGACAGCCAGGGTTGCTGGAACGCCAACCGTATCCTGCAGGCGCAGCGCCTGGTCAACACCTTCGTGCCGCAAGTGGTGGCGGCCAGCGGCGACGCCGACGTGCTGCTGATCGGCGACATGAATGCCTATGGCAAGGAAGACCCGATCGCGACCATGACGGGCGCCGGCTTTGTGAACCAGCTGGAACGCTTCATCCGTCCATTCGGCATGCCGTATTCGTACGTCTTCGGCGGCACCTCCGGCTACCTGGACCACGCGCTGGCCAGCGCCGCGCTGAGTCCGCAAGTGGCCGGCGCGGTGGAATGGCACGTCAATGCCGATGAACCGACCGTGATCGACTACAACACGGAATCCAAGCCGCAAGACTTGTACACCGCGCTGCCATACCGCGCATCGGACCACGATCCGGTCGTCATCAGCCTGAATTTGCAGCCGAAGTATGTGGACCTGGCGGGCAGCGTCAAGCTGACGCAGCAAGGCGCTGCGTATAACCGTGCAACGCTGAAATACGTGGCGGCAGTGACCGTCACCAATACCAGCGGCGCGCCGCTGACCGGACCGTTCCAGTTGAAGCTGAACGGCCTGACCGCCGGCTTGACGCTGGACAATGCCAGCGGCATGCATGAAGGCGCGCCATACGTGACGGTGAACACCACCATTGCGCCTGGCGCCGCGTTCAATGTGCCACTGACTTTCTCCGGTCCGGCCCGCCTGATGGTCACTTATACGCCCAAGTTCTACCGTGGCGCGTTCTGATTTTTAAGTTAGGAAATACCATGTTTAATACCTTCATGACTTTCGTACGCCGCGCAGCGCTTGCCGCCGCGCTGGCTGCCTTCAGCGGGCTGGCCGCCGCCGGCACCATACATGTGTCCATCGACACCAGCGTATTCGACACCGATAGCGGCTATCTCGACATGTATATGTCTGCCACCACGGGCGTGCCGCTGGCGACCGCCACCATTTCGAATATCAGTGGTTTCGACAAGTCGAACCTGGATGTGGACTTTAGCTATGGCTTCACCGACACCGCTGCCGGCTACTTGTTGAGCAACGATACCCTGAACTATCTGTCGCATGCGGTGGGCTTCGGTGGCGCGCTGTCGTTCGACGTGACGTTTGCCGGCGACCATGATCCGGTCACCACGTACGTTTCGCACCTTTTTGTGTCTGTGTTCGATAGCGATTTTCTGCCACTGGGTCATTACGATCCACGTACCGGCGCGATGTTGGACCTGACCTGGACCCCGTCGCCTGTCGAAGGCGGCCAGGGCAGTGTCGGTACCGTCCCGGAACCGGGCGCCTTGCTGCTGATGGGCATCGGCGCCACCGGTATGTTGGTGGCGCGCCGCCGCCGCGCCACCAGGCAAGCCGCCTGATCCTGTTGTAAAAGCGCACCATTGTGTGCGCGGCAAGATGGTTGAAAACGCACTGCGCTGTCATAGGGCAGTGCGTTTTTCTTGGGCCCCGGAAGGGGCAATGGATTTAGTCGAAATTCGAATCAAACCTCTATTTAAATTGTATTAGTGCTGACAAGCAGGGGTAATGCATAGTTAAATCCTGCCTTTTCCATCACTGGTGCATCATGCCTGCCCGGATACTTGTATTAGACAGCGACCCTGCAGTTCAAGATCTGATGTCGCTGAACCTGCGCCAGGCCGGCCACGAACCGGCTTGTCTCGCGGATGCTGAAAGCGCACTGTTACAGTTTGAAGACTCCCTGCCCGATTTATTGCTGGTGGAGTGGGATTTGCCCGGCCAGTCCGGCCTGTCGCTGGTGCGCCGCCTGCGTGCGTTGCCGCGCACGCGCGATCTGCCCATCATCATGGTGATGGCCCGCACGGCCGAGACGGACCGCATCATGGCGCTGGAATGCGGCGCCGATGACGTCATGACGAAACCCTTCGGCCCCCGCGAAATGCTGGCGCGCATGCACGCCGTGCTGCGCCGCCGCCAGCCGCTGACCGCGCCCGGCATGGTGCAAATGGCGGGCCTGCGGCTCGATCCCGGCACCCTGCGCGTGATGGCGGGGGAGCGGCAAGTGCCGCTGGGCCGGGTGGAATTCCGCCTGCTCAATTTCCTGATGCACCACCCGGAACGGGTGCACAGCCGCGCCCAGTTGCTCGACCAGGTGTGGGGCCGCCATGTCTACCTCGACGAGCGCACGGTGGATGCCCATGTCGGCCGCTTGCGCAGCGCCTTGCAGCCATCCGGCCACCATGACCATATCGAAACCGTGCGGGGCAGCGGCTACCGCTTTGTCGCGTGGGACGCGTCGTGCGCGGCCTGAACCCGCTGCACGGCCTGTATTGACCGTTCGAAGTGGACTTGCCCGTCATCCTCAGCAAGCTCGAGCAGGAATACCTGCTGGGCGCGATCGAAGCGGCCTTGCCGATCGACCACCCGCGCCGCCTGTTCCTGTGGGCGCAGGGCCAGTTGCAGGCCTTGTTGCCGCACCAGGCGCTGGTGTGCCTGCAGCTCGATGGCGACGGGCAGGTGCGCGAGGTCCAGTGTTTATACGGCGCCGTGCTGGAGCGCGGCGCGCTCGAGCGGCTGGCGGGGGCCGATGGCGGCCTGGCGGGGCAATTGGCGCAGCTGTGGCGCGGCGGCCCGGCTCGGCCCGCGATTCTTGAAACCGATCCGGCGCCGGATAGCCCGGCGCCGCAGCGCCTGGCGCCCCTGCGGCCGGCCTTGCTGGCCGCCCACCGGCACAGCACGGACGGCAACCTGTTCGCCAATGTGCTGGTGCATGGCAGCGGCGCGCTGCCGGGCGGCGCGACCTTCTTTGCCCTGTTTGGCATGCCGTACCGCCCCGGCCCGCGCCATGCGTATTTCCTGGAATTGCTGTTGCCGCACCTGCACATGGCGTTGCTGCGGATTATCGCCAGCCGTGGCGTTGCCGATACGGTGGCACGACCCGCGCCGGAGGCGGGGCGGCCCGTCAGCCGGCGCGAAGTGGAAATCCTGCGGTGGGTGCGGGAAGGCAAGAACAATGAGGAAATCGGCCGCATCCTGGGCATCAGCGGCTGGACCGTGAAAAACCATTTGCAGCGCATCTATAAAACCATGGGCGTCAGTAACCGGGCCCAGGCGGTGGCCCAGGCGATGGCGCTGCGGCTGCTGCCGGCGACCGCTCCCTGAACCGGCGAGCGCGTGGCGCGCACGGTTGGCGCAGGCTTGACGCCGGTGCCCGGCCGGCACAAGATGCCTCCATGCGACCAACTATCCTGACGGTATCCTTGGCGCTGGCGTGCGCATGCTGTGGCGCATGTGGCGCGGCCCCCCCTCATCCAGCCCAGCCTCCGGCCGGGACGGCATCCGTACCGCTGCAGGATTTGCAACGGCTGGCCCAGGAATCGTCGTGCCAGTCAGGACAGCAATGCGTGTCGCTGCCGGTTGGCGCCAAAGCCTGCGGCGGGCCGGAGGGGTATGTGGCGGTGTCGGCGGCCAACGCCGATGCGGCCCGCGCGCTGGCTGCCCGCCATGCCGCTGCGCGCCGTGCGGAAAACGCGGCGGCGCCGGAAGTGCGCTCGAATTGCCGCATGGTGATGGATCCCGGCGCGCAATGCGTGGCGGGGCGCTGCGTGTCGGGGCAAAACGCGGCCATGTAAACGAAAAAACCGGAAGCGCGAGGCTTCCGGTTTGTGATGCGGGCCGCGCTGTTGTCGCGGCCCGGGAACGGTCTTAGAAGCCGTCGTCCAGCACGGCTTTGTTGATGCTCTCCGGTTCTGGGACCGGGTTGTTGGTTTCAACCGACAGTATGGTGGTTGCCGCCACGGTCGAACCGTCGCCGCCGACAAATTGCACGCCGCCCAGGTAACGCTTGCCGGTTGGCAGGCCGGACCATGCCACTGCCACGGGCGCAACGGCGCCGGTGGTGGCTTTGGCAGGCGCCGCCACTTTCAGGTTGCCGCCCACATCGCTGCGGGTCACCACGGCGGTCGACATGGTGAAGTTGGTCGACACGCCGTTGGCCGGAGCGTAGCCAACGACGCAAGCGTTGTAGGCGCCGGCAACCGGCGAACCCAGCGCAATGACTTCGTTGGCAGTCTGGCCACCGGAATAGCCGACCACGGTGGTGCCACGCAACAGCACCAGGTCCAGGTCATTGGCGCTGCCGCCTTCCGTGTCACGGTCGAACAGTTCGGCGCGCATTGCCACCGCGTTGGCCGGAACCGTCATGGGAACCATGGTGGTGCCTGGCTTGCCGGCGAGGCACGATGCGCCCGCTTTGGCGGCGGAGCTGGCATCAGCCGTGTTGACCAGGCCGACGCTGCCGGCGGTGCGCGACACTTCCTTCAGGCCGCCCTTGGCGGTCACCACGTTGCCGGTGTAGCCGAAGGTCACGGCCAGCGCGCGGTTACCGGTGGCGCGGTCGGCCTTGACCATGGCTGGTGCGGTGACCATTTTGCCCACTTTCAGTTGCAGCGGGCTGCGCACGGTATGCACGCCATCGGTCCAGGTCAGCGCGCCGAAACGCCAGGTGTTGTCCGGCGCGTTGGTGCGGCTGATGGTCACGGTGTACGACTTGCTTTCGCCAGGCGCCAGGACCAGTTGGGTTGGCGATACCACGGCATTGAAGCCGGTCACGCTGGCGGTGGCGTTGTAGGTCGCGGTGCTGTTGCCCACATTGGTCACGGTACGGGTGACCACGGTCGGCGCCACCAGGTTCGACAGCGTAATCGATGGCAAGTTCAAGTTGTAGCTTGCCAGGGTGCCGCTGCCGCACTGGGCGCTCACGCCACGGCCACACAGGTATTTCTTGTAGTCCAGCGCGGTAATGTCATATACCAGGCCTGGATCGACCGCCTTGTTCGGGTCGACGTGGCCGGCGCCATGGCCCCATGGCAGGTTGCCCGTTTGCGGGCTGGCCAGGCCATCGGTCAGGGTGGAATAGGCGGTCGTCATCAGCGCCGACTTGATGGCCGCTGGCGACCAGGTTGGATGCTGGTTTTTCAACAGCGCGGCCAGGCCGGCCACGTGCGGGCTGGACATCGAAGTGCCGTTCATCGATACCCAGGCCGCCGGCGGCACCAGGGTGCCGTCGACCACTTGCTGGCGCTGGTCGGCGCTCAGGCCCGGGGTGGCGCCTGCCAGGATGGCTTGGCCGGGAGCGGTCATGTCAGGTTTCAGCACGTCCGCGTCATAGCGGTTCGGGCCGCGCGACGAGAAGCCGGTCATCACTGGCGGGGTGCTCACCTGAACGCGGGCAAATACGCCGATCGACGCGGTGGCGGTGGCATCGGCGGCGTAGGCGTTGATCAGCGTGCCGTTGGCGTAGGACATGTGGGCCGTCGGTACGGAGTGGAGATCCGCGATCGGCCATTCCTTGGTGGGGTCCGGATTCATATCGATCAGCACCATGCCGACGCCGCCCGCTTCCAGTACGGCTTTGGACTTGTTCACGCGGGCGGTGTCGCCGCGTTCGCAGACCACGATCTTGCCGGCCACCTTGGCGGGATCAAGCACCACGTGGTTGTCGGACAGGCCATGGCACTGGCGCACCTGCAACGGATCGGCGCCGTTGATGCCGGCGTCGACCGAGCGGATCAGGGGCGCCGATGGCAATGCAACCGGGTTGTACGATGCGCCGGCATAGGCGGCGCCGTTGCCCAAGGTCAGGTTGGCGCGGAAATCCTTGCCGTGGGTCGATGCGCCGATGGTGGCGATCCATGGGCTGATGTGGGCCACTTCATTGGCCGGGCCGCTGTTGCCGGCCGAAGCGGACACGAACACGCCGGCGTTCGACGCGTGCAGGAACGCCTGTTCCACGATGTCGGTGACGGTCAGGCCGCCGCTGATCGAGAAGTTGATCACGTGGACGCCGTCGGCGATGGCTTTTTCCACCGCGGCCACGCTGTCACCCTGGTAGCAGGAGTTCTTGGCGCCATACGGTTCGGTCGCGGTGACTGGCGAGTCATACGACCAGCACACTTTATAGGTCGACAGGCGGGCGCGCGGCGCGATGCCGGACAGTTCGCCGATCTGGACGCCGCCACTCAGTTCCGCTTTCACGCCGGCATTGCCGCCCGCGGTGGTCGAGGTGTGGGTGCCATGGCTGCCTTCGCCTTTTGGCGCGCCCAGCGAATCGCGTGGCGACTTGAATTCGGACCAGTGCGTGGTGTGCGACTTGTCCGACGAGAAGGATGCGTCGAAGTAATTCGCACCGATCAATTTGTTGTTGCACAAGGCCGGAGTGAAGCCTTCACCGCTCTGGCAAGTGCCTTTCCAGCCGGCCGGCGCCGGGCCGTATACCTGGGTGCCGTTTGGATTGTGGGTCGGCTTGCCGTTGCCGTCGACGCGGTCGGCGTAGGCTGGATTTTCAGGCCAGACGCCGCCATCGATGATGCCGATGATAATGTTTTCACCGGCCGAGCCCACGCCGCCGAGTTTGCTCCACAGGCCGTCAGGGGCGTCCAGGCCCAGGAAGGTCGGGGTATAGCCGGTATCGAGTTTTTGCGGGGTGTCGGCTTGCACGGTGGCGCCGGATGCTTGCAGTGCGCGCACTTCGTCGTCGGTCAGCATGGCGGCAAAGCCGTTCATGACCAGGCTGTACTCGTGCTGGACCGGTGCGTTGGCCACCAGCGACAGCGCGGCTGCGCGTTTCTGGCTCAGGTAGGCGGAGTATTGCTGAACTTCGCTGGTGTCGAGCTGCAAGCGGGTGCCGGCCGCCGGGCGGGTGGCCGGCAGGCCGCTGATGTTGCCTTCATACGAAGCGACGGGTTTGTCGGCCAGCTGCACCAGGTAGGGGCGGCGGATATCGTCTGCCTGGGCGGCGCTGATGGCGGCAACCAGGGACAGAATGGCGACGGCGATGGAACGGAGTTTCATGAGATGTGCTTTCTTTGATTTCGCTTATTTCGAACGGCGGCGTGCGGCGGCGCCCATGCCTGCCAGGCCCAGCAACATGGTCAGCATGGTCGCCGGCTCTGGAATGTGGGTCAGTTCAACGTTGTCCAGCGCGAACTGGCCGTTGTAGTTGCCGTACGCCTTGCAGGTCGATGTCGAGCTGCCGGTGCAGCCGTAGGCGAAGACGGCCATGTAGTCCAGGTCGATGTTGGCGAAATTGGTGTTAAAGCGGGCCAATTCAAAACCATTGGAGCCCTTCGGATCCAAGGCGAAGGTTTGCTGGAAGACTTGCGCACCGGACCAGCCCATTACGCGCAGGTACCCGGGAATGGTCGGGTAGGTCGCGCCCAGGCCCAGGCCGATGAAGCTGGCGTCAAAGCCGCTGAGGCGGAACTTGCCGCCCAGGCGGGTCGATTCGCCGTACAGCACACCGTCGGACAGGCCGGCATAGTATTTGCCGCTGGTCGTCACCGGGCAGTCGAAGCCGCAGGTGCCTGCGTCGGAACCATCAAAAATGGCGCCCGACAGCGAGCTGCCGATATCGGCCACACCCTGGGTGTCGGCCGACGTGAACAACATGCCGCCCGTGGTGAATTTGTCACCGACGAAAAAGATGTTCGGGTCCTGGTCTTCGAACGTCACCAGCCCCGCCTGCGCGGCAGGGGCGTACAGCGCGGCGGCGGCAATCAACGCGGCGGTGGATTGTTTCAGGAGTGAGCGGGGGGTGCCAGTGGCTCTGGCCCGGCTGGAGCGCGTGCTAATCATAATCTTCCCTTAAAGTCGAGCAGGTGGTCCTGCGCATCTGTCTTGTGCTGGCTGTGGTACAGCCAATTGTGTCCCCGGCTCTCCTCCGGGGGTTTGTAATATAGCAATCGAGACAACTAATGTGAGAAGAATTTCAACGTTAATAATTCGCAAGTTACAAATGTTTAACGAATTTTGTTTTCTCTACACTATTGCGCGTCGACATTGTTTGATACTGATAGTTACAAAAATATTTGTAAAAGTAACTGGAAACTTGTTGCGAAATTTCACACTCCCCACAGTTTGTTGACACACTTCAATTCAAACATTGTCGAATCATCAAACCGCGTGGTAGGCTCTCAGGTCCATTTATCCTAGGCTGTGCTACAGGAGTTTTTTTGATGCAAGCAGCAAAGATTCAGAGCAACATCGCAGGTCGCCGCACGCAAGGTTTTACGCTGCTGGAATTGCTGGTGGTAATCGTGATCATTGGCTTGCTGGCGGCGTATGTCGGTCCCAAGTACTTTTCCCAACTGGGCAAATCGGAAGTCACGGTCGCCAAGGCCCAGATTGAAGCATTTGAAAAATCGCTGGATACCTATCGCCTCGATGTCGGCCGTTATCCGAGCGCCGAGGAAGGCTTGAATGCGCTGTTGACCGCGCCTGCCACGGCCGGCGCCAAGTGGAACGGTCCCTACCTGAAAAAGGGCATTCCGCCGGATCCATGGGGCCGCGTCTACCTGTACCGTGCGCCCGGCACCAAGGCTGAATACGAAATCGTCTCGCTTGGCAAGGATGGCCAGGTCGGAGGCACGGGCGACAACGCCGACATTTCGTCGCAGTAAGCCTTTGTTACCGACCTTGTTTTTCCGTGCATTGCCGGTATAGTTATCGATATCATGCAATTCGATGTTCGCACCCTGTCGCCGGAAATGGTGATCGGCCATCAGGTGGTGGATGGCCGCGACGAAGCCGATGCCCGCCGCCAAGTCGAGGCGCGCGGCCTGTTTGTGTCGTCGATCGCCCCGGTGCGCGGCGCGCGCCGCGGCCGCGGCAAGTCGTTGTCGCTGCTGCTGTTCAGCCAGGAATTGCTGGCGCTGCTCAATGCCGGCCTCGGTGTGGTGGAAGCGCTCGAAGCGCTGCTGGAAAAGGAAGCGTCGCCCGCCACCCGCACCGTGCTGGAACGCCTGCTGGGTGGCCTGCGCGAGGGCTTGCGGCTGTCCGCCGTGCTGGCCGACCAGCCTGATTTGTTCCCCCCACTGTATATCGGTATCGTGCGGGCCGCCGAAGGCACCAGCGACTTGCCGCGCGCGCTGGCCCGTTATATCGAATACCAGCAGCGCATCGACCTGGTGCGCGGCAAGATCGTCAGCGCCGCGATTTATCCGTGCATCCTGCTGCTGGTCGGTGGCGGTGTCAGCCTGTTTTTGATTTCCTACGTGGTGCCCCGTTTTGCCGAGGTGTACCAGGGCGCCGGGCGCAACCTGCCGTGGATGTCGCAAGTAATGCTGAGCTGGGGCCAGTTCGCCGCCGGACACACGGCCGGTTTGCTGGGCGGCGTCGGCGCGGTGCTGGGCGCGCTCGGGCTGGGCATCCGGCGCCTGCTGGCCAACGGCGGCCTGGCCCGGCTGCTGGCGGCCATGCCGGGCATCGGTGAACGGGTGCGCATTTATGAGTTGTCGCGGCTGTACCTGACCCTGGGCATGCTGAGCGAAGGGGGCATCACCATCCTGCATGCGATCGATACGGTGCAGGGCATGGTGTCGGCCTCGGTGCGGGATGGCCTGCAGGCGGCGCGGCTGCAAATCGAGGCCGGGCTGCCGCTGTCGACCGCGTTCGAAAGCAATGGACTGACCACGCCGATTTCGCTGCGCATGCTGCGCGTGGGCGAGCGCACCGGCGACATGGGGCCGATGCTGACGCAATCGGCCGCGTTTTATGACGGTGAAATTTCGCGCTGGATCGACCGCTTCACCCGCACCTTCGAACCGCTGCTGATGGCCGCCATCGGCCTGGTGGTTGGCGCCATCGTGGTGCTGCTGTATATGCCTATTTTTGACTTGGCGGGAGATATGTCATGACGATCGCGAACGAGGCCGTGATGGTTGCCACGATAGACGCCGCGATGCTGGCGCGTGCCCGCGCGCGCCGCGAACAGACCAAGCGCACGCTGGTCGATGAACTGGAAGCGCTGACCGGCATCGAACCGCGCGTGGCGGTGCGGGAACTGGCCAAACCGTTTGGCCTGCCAGTGGTGGAAACCGCCGACATGCTGGCGCTGGCGCCGGCGTTCGACCTGCTGCCGCTGTCGCAGGCGATGGCGCGCCACTGTGTGCTGCTGCGCGGCGCCGGCAACGTGGCGGTGGGCGTGATTGCCGATCCGTTCGACCTCGACTTGCAAACCTGGCTGTCGACCCATGCGCGCGCCACGCCGCATGCGCCGCTCAAGCTGGTGCTGGCGCTGCAGGCCGATATCCAGGCTTACCTGTCGAAACAGGAAGAATCCGCGCGCGCCGTGGACAGCCTGCTGCCCGGCGCCCTGGACGGCCGGCGTGATGGCAAGACCGCCGCCGTGCTGTCGTTTGCGTCGGCGTCGGAAGCGGCCAGTCCGGCGGTGCGGCTGGTCAATTCCACCCTGTATGACGCGCTGAAGGCCGGTGCCTCCGACATCCACCTGGAAAGCACGGCGGGCGGCCTGGCCGTCAAATACCGGGTCGACGGCGTGCTCGATCACGCCACGTCCGTCAACGGCATCGAAGTGGCGGAGCAAATCATTTCGCGCTTAAAAGTGCTGGCCGAACTCGATATCGCGGAACGCCGCGTGCCGCAGGATGGCAGCTTCCGGGTCGAATCCGGTGGTCGTGAGATCGACCTGCGTGTCTCGATCATGCCATCGATCCACGGCGAAGATGCCGTGATCCGCGTGCTCGACAAGCGCGCCATGATTGAATCGTATGGTTCGCTGACGCTGGAGGCGCTGGGTTTCGATGCGCCATCGCTGGCCTCCCTGCGCACCTTGGCACAGGAGGCCTACGGGATGCTGCTGGTGACCGGGCCGACCGGTTCCGGCAAGACCACCACCCTGTACGCGGCGCTGACGGAAATCCACAATGGCCGCGAAAAAATCATCACCATCGAAGACCCGGTGGAATACCAGTTGCCGGGTATCCTGCAAATTCCTGTCAATGAAAAGAAGGGCCTGAGCTTTGCCAAAGGCTTGCGCTCGATCCTGCGACATGACCCCGATAAAATCATGGTGGGTGAGATCCGCGACCGTGAAACCGCGGAAATCGCGGTCCAGTCCGCGCTGACAGGCCACCTGGTGCTGACCACCGTGCACGCCAATAACGTGTTCGACGTGTTTGGCCGCTTTACCCACATGGGCATCGATCCGTATGCGTTCGTGTCGGCGCTGAACGGCATCTGGGCACAGCGCCTGGTGCGCATCAATTGCCCCCATTGCGCAGCCCAATACACGCCGTCCGACCAGGAACTGGCCAGCGTCAACCTGGCGCGCGGCGACGTTGCGGACTACCGCTTTATGGAAGGCAAGGGGTGCGGCGATTGCCGTGGCACCGGCTACAAGGGGCGCCGCTCGATTGCGGAAATCCTGACCCTGAACGACGAAATCCGCGAACTGATCGTGGACAAGCGGCCGATCCGGCAAATCAAGCAAGCCGCCTATGCCAACGGCACCCGTTCGCTGCGCCTGGCGGCACTGGAACTGGTGAAGCGGGGCGGCACCACGCTGACTGAAATTAAACGGGTGACCCTGCATGCCTGATGTGATGACCAAAATGGGCGGGCGCTTGCCCGGGCAGGCGCTGCGGATTTCCGTGTCGCGCCATGCCGTCAGCGTGGTGCGCACCAGTCTCTGGCGCCGCAACGCGCTGCCGGTGGCGCGTCAGGCGTTTTCACCGGAAGATGCCAGCGCCCACCACGACCAGCAGGCGCTGGGCATTGCACTGCGCGACGTGCTGGCCAGTGTGAATGTGAAAGGCTGGCCGGTGCAGGTGGTGCTGGCCGATGAACTGGTGCGCATGTGGCAGGTCACGCCGCCCGCGCAGGCATCGCGCCTGGCCGACGTCGAAGCGGCTGCCGCGCTGCGCTTCTTTGCGCTGTATGGCGAAGCGGCCGGCGGCTGGCATATTTCCGGCGACTGGGATACCCGCGCGCCGTTCTTTGCGGCGGCCATCCCGCGTCCCTTGCTGGCGATGCTGGAACAACTGGCGCGGGACCTGGGCATGGCGATCGTCGCGGTACAGCCGCAGGTGGTGGCGGCCTGGAACCACTGGCGCCGTATGGTCCGGCCGAAGGCGTGGTTTGGCCAGGTGCATGACGGCTTGCTGGCGCTGGGCATCGCCGATGGCGGCCGTCTGCGCGCCGTGCGCACGTTGTTGCTGCCGGCCGGCGCCACGCACGACTGGCTGACGCAAACCGTGCAGCGCGAAGCGCTGCTGGCCGGCGTGGAAACGCCGGAGCTGCTGCAGCTGTGCGGCGCGGTGCCGCCGACGCTGGCCAAGCCGGCGGGATCCGGCCAGACCCCGGTCACCCTGCTGGGGGCCGCGCTGCCTGGCGACATGATGCCAGGCGAGGTGGCGGGATGAGGACGATGCATATCGACTTTGAGTCTGCCATTGTGTGCGCGGCACTGCCTCATCGCATGCCCGGAACAGGGGGGATCGCATGAGGAAGATGCATATCGACTTTGCGGCGCCGTCAGTGCGCCGTACCTTGTACCGCACGTCGCCGCTGGTATGGGCTGCCTTGCTGGCGGGCGGCGCGCTGTGCGCGGGCGCGGCCTATGCGGGTTATCACACCGTGGCGCAATTGCGCGCCGCCGACGCGCGCATCGCGCGCGCCCAGATGGCGCGCCAGCCGGCCGCCCAGCTGCGCGCGGAGGCGCCGAAAGCCGTGATCCCGGAGGCGCAGGCGAAAGCGGTCAATGCCGCCATCCTGCAATTGAATGTGCCGTGGCGCGCGTTGCAGCAATCGGTGGCGGAATCCACCCCCAAGGGCATCGCGCTGCTGGCGCTGGAACCGGACCCGCGCAAGCAGGCGCTGAAGATTACGGCGGAAGCCAAGTCCGCCGATGAGATGATTGCGTACATCGAACAGTTGAAAGAACAGGAATTCTTTGCCGCCGCCGTACTGGCGCGCCATGAAATCATGGATTCGGATCCGAACCGTCCATTGCGGTTCCAGGTCGAAGTGCAGTGGGGCGGGCGATGACCCGGCCGGCAATGGACCTGGCGCCCTGGCTGCTGCGCGCGCGGGTGGCGGCCATGCGCGCCGGCCCGGCTGCCTGCATGGCGGCACTGCTGGGTGTGGCGGGGATGGTCGCGTGGGCCTGGGTGGCGCCGCAGTACTCGGCGCTGCAAGGCAAGCTGGCCTATGAGCGCGCGCACCCCGCCGCCAGCGTGCCGCAGACCTTGGCCGTGGCGGCGCCGCCGCCCACCGCCGATGAAAACCTGGCCGCGTTTTATGCGGCGCTGGGCGAAAAGCGCCATGCGGAACAATATGTGAAAGTGCTGTTCGGCCTGGCCGGCAAGGCGGGATTGAACCTGGCGCAAGGCGAATACAAGTTCAGCCACGACAAGGCCAGCCGCGTGACGGCCTACCAGGTGGTGTTGCCGGTCAAGGGCAGTTACCAGTCGATCTGGCAATTCGCGCTGGAAGCGCTGCGCGCCTTGCCCTTTGCCTCGCTGGACGATATCGGCTTCCGCCGCGACACCATTGCCGAGACCCAGGTCGAAGCGCGCGTGCGTCTGACGTTGTATGTGAAGGAGGCGCCATGACGCCGCGCCACTTGCTGATGGGCGCGGCGCTGGCGGGCGCCGCCGCGCTGGTGCTGTTTGGCGACAACACGCCGGACGGCGGCGTCGCGGAGCCGGCCGAACGGCCCGCGCCGAAGGCCGCCGCGCCTGCCGCATCGCCTGTGGCCGCCGCCGCTGGCGCCGTGCCGGCACGCGCACCGGCGACCGCCGGTGCGGCGCCTGCCGCCGCTCCCGAATCCGCCCCGGTCGCCGCCCCGGCCGGCGCCCCCGTCGGCGCCCCCGCGCGCGCCGGCAAAGGTGCGCCGGCGGCCGACGTGGCGATCCTGCGCCTGCTGCCGCGCGCCCAGCTGGTGGGCGAACAGGGCGATGCCGTGATGGCCGGCGCGGACGGCATGTTCGGCACGCAAACCTTTACCCCGCCGCCACCGCCGCCGCCGAAACCGCCGCCACCGCCACCGCCGGTGGCGCCGCCGCTGCCGTACACCTTTATCGGCAAGGCGGTGTCCGATGGCGCGTGGGAAGTGTTCCTGGCGCGCGGCCCGGAGCGCACGCTGATCGTGCGCAACCAGATGGTGCTCGATGGCGCATACCGCGTCGATGCGATCGCGCCGCCTGTGATGAAACTGACTTACCTGCCGCTGAACCAGGTCCAGCAGCTTAATATTGGAGTAGCCGACTGATGTCCCGCACACTGATTTACAAGTCCTCCCTGACGGTGCTGGTGGCGCTGGCATTGGGGGGCTGCGCCGCCCAGATGGCCTACCGCGAAGGCAATTCGCTGGTCGAACAAGACCAGGTGGAAGCCGGCCTGCTCAAATACCAGGAAGCCATGGCGAAAGAGCCGGGCAATGCGCAATACCGCGCGGCGTTCCTGCGCGCGCGCGACCGCACCACGGTGCGGCTGCTGGACCAGGCCGAGCGCGACCTGGCGGAAGGGCGGCGCGACCAGGCCTTGCAGGGTTACCAGCGGGTATTGGCGTTGAACCCGCTCAATGAACGGGGTCGCGCCGGCTTGCACAGCGTGGAAGCGGCTGAGCGGCAGGACCGGCTGGTGATCGCCGCGCGCGAACAGGCCGATAAGAAGGAATACGAGGGCGCCAAGCAAAAGCTCAACGCGGTGCTGACGGAACGCCCGAACCATGAAGCCGCGCGCCAGTTGCTGCGCGAAGTCGGCGAGAAAAGCGTGCAGCCCACCATCGATACCGGGCTGTCGAAAGCGTTCAAGCAGCCGATCACCGTGGAATTCCGCGATGCGCCGCTCAAGCAGGTGTTTGAAGTCATTGCGCGCCGCTCGGGATTGAACTTCGTGTTCGACAAGGATGTCAAAACCGACCAGAAAGCCTCGATCTTCCTGAAGAATTCGACGGTGGAAGCGGCCGTGTATTACCTCTTGATGACGAACCAGCTGGAGCAGCAAGTCCTGGACGGCAATACCATCCTGATTTATCCGAACGTGGCGGCCAAGTTGAAGGAATACCAGGAGATGGTGGTGAAAACCTTCTTCCTGGCCAATGCGGATGCCAAGGCGGTGTCCAACACGCTGAAGACGATCTTGAAGTCGCGCGACGTGGTGGTCGATGAAAAACTGAACCTGCTGATCGTGCGCGACAATGCGGAAGCGATCCGGCTGGCGGAAAAACTGGTGGCGCTGCAGGACGTGGCGGAACCGGAAGTCATGCTGGACGTGGAAATCCTCGAAGTCAAGCGCACCCGCCTGATGGAACTGGGCGTGGCATGGCCCTCGAAGGTGTCGTTCTCGCCACTGACGACGACCGGTGGCGCGCAGCTGACCATCAATGACTTGAACCACCTGAACCAGCGCACCATCGGCCTGTCCGGCATCACCGCCACGATCAATGCCAACAAGACCGATGGCGACACCAACCTGCTGGCCAATCCCCGCATCCGCGTGCGCAACAAGGAAAAAGCCAAGGTCTTGATCGGTGAAAAGGTGCCGGTGATTACCACCACGATTTCACCGGGCACCGGCGGCTTTGCCAGCGAATCGGTCAGCTATGTCGACGTCGGCCTGACCTTGAACGCGGAACCGGTGATTTACCTGAACAACGAGGTTGGCATCCGTATCCAGCTGGAAGTGTCGAACCTGGTCAGCCAGATTGAAACCAAGTCCGGCACCAAGGCGTACCAGATCGGCACGCGCCAGGCCTCGACCATGCTGCAGTTGAAGGATGGCGAAAACCAGGTGCTGGCGGGCCTGATCAATAACGAAGACCGCAGTTCCGGTTCCAAGGTGCCGCTGGTGGGCGACTTGCCATTGCTGGGCCGCCTGTTTGGCAGCCAGCTCGATGACCGCCAAAAGACGGAAATCGTGCTGTCGATCACGCCGCACCTGGTGCGCAAAGTGCAGCGTCCCGACGCCGCGGCGGCGGAATTCTCGGCCGGCACGGAAGGCAACTTCCGCCGCCGTCCGGACCCGGTGGTGCGCCAGCCGGTGCCGCTGCCTGGCGCCGCGCCGGCGGCCGCACCGGCGCAGCCTGGCGCACCCGCGACGCCTGGCGCGCCAGTGGCGCCGGCTTTGCCGGCGCCGGCCAATGCCACGCCGCCGGCCGGCGTCCCGCTGTCGACCATGCAGCCCGGCCCGGCATCGTCGGCCGCGCCGCAGCCGCAGCCGCAACCGGCGCCGGGAGTCCAGCCGCAGCCGCAACAACCCCCGCAACCCACGCAACAGCAATGAACCGGCGGCTGGCGCGCGGATTCACGCTGATCGAGTTGCTGGTCACGCTGGCCATCCTCGCCTTGCTGAGCACACTCGTGATTCCTGTTGCGCAAGTGACGATACAACGCCGCAATGAACAGGAGTTGCGGGTGGCGCTGCGCGAAATCCGCCATGCCATCGATGCCTATAAACAGGCGTATGACGAGGGCCGGATTCCCAAGGGCATGCTGGGCAGCACGGGCTACCCGAAAAACCTGGAAGTGCTGGTGGAAGGCGTGGCGGACCAGCGCAGTCCCAAGCGCGCGAAAATGTATTTCCTGCGCCGCATTCCCCGCGATCCGTTCAATCCGGACACGGAAGCCTCGCCGGCGCAATCGTGGGGCAAGCGCAGCTATGCCAGCGATGCCGATGAGCCGCGCGAAGGGGAGGATATTTATGATGTGTATTCGCAGTCCGAGCGCACCGGCCTGAACGGCGTACCGTACCGCAAATGGTGACCAACGTGCTGAAGACAAACCGTGGCTTTACGCTGATTGAATTGCTGGTGGTGCTGGGCATCATCGCGCTGTTGCTGACCCTGGCCGTGCCGCGCTATTTCCCCAGCGTGGACAGCGCCAAGGAAACCATCTTGTCCGATAACCTGCGCCAGACCCGCGCCGTGATCGACCAGTATTACGGCGACACCGGCCGCTATCCCGATTCGCTGGAACAGCTGGTGGAAAAAAAATACCTGCGCGCACTGCCGGTGGACCCGATCACGGAAAGCGCCGCCAGCTGGCAGCTGGTGCCGCCGGAGGAGGGCTTGCAAGGGGGCGTGGCCGACATCAGGAGCGGCGCGCCCGGTAACGACCGCCATGGCAAGCCGTATGCGGAATGGTAAGCAGCACGGGTTCACGTACCTGAGCCTGATTATCCTGGTCGCCATCATCGGCCTGGCCAGCGCCGCCAGCATCAAGCTGGGCACGGTCTTGCAGCGCAGCG
>Ga0307408_100000833_pt1 | contig 24441 bp, 20 predicted proteins | sample 322Cmetagenome_FD_202116 | JGI IMG/M metagenome (GOLD analysis project Ga0307408, IMG submission 202116) | Maize rhizosphere microbial communities from greenhouse at UC Davis, California, United States - 322HYB-C-3 | ecosystem: Host-associated > Plants > Roots > Rhizosphere > Soil | place... | reverse complement strand
CTCGTTCTGGGCATTGAGTGGAGTCTTGTTCGCACTTCGCTCTGCCTCCGGTCCGGGTCAGGAAATTGGTTGGGGCTACCAGCTCCAGAATCCATGGACCGTGCTCGTGCTGATGCTGCTCATGTTCATTCTCGGACTGAGCATGTATGGGGTCTTCGAAATCGGGGCCTCGGTCACCTCAGTCGGTGGAAAACTACAGACCAAGGAAGGCGTAAGCGGTTCATTCTTCTCCGGCATCCTCGCGACCGTCGTCGCGACCCCCTGCTCCGCTCCATTTCTTGGCGCGGCCATTGGTGCGGCCATCGCCTTGCCACCGGTCCAGTTCTTCATCGCCTTCACTGCGATGGCACTGGGGCTTTCGTTGCCCTACCTGATCCTTTCGATCTTCCCGCGCTTGGTCGATCTGCTGCCCCGCCCGGGGGCTTGGATGGAAAGCTTCAAGCAAGCGATGGCCTTCCTCCTCTTCGCTACCGCAGGCTATCTGCTGTGGGTCTACGTCGGCCAGATCGAGCTCGATAACATGCTGAACGTGATCTTTGGCCTCACCGCCGTGGCGATTGCCGCGTGGATCTTCGGCCGCTGGCATTCGCCTTTCCGCAGTCGCAAGGCGCGGACCATCGCGCTCGTCCTCACCGTGCTTTTTGCCGGGGGAGGGGTGAAACTTGCGGCGCCACCGGCGAAGTCCGAACTCGTCTGGGAGACGTGGAGCGAGGCGCGGGTCAATGAGTTGCTCGGCGAAGGCAAGCCTGTCTACGTCGACTTCACCGCCAAATGGTGTGCTACCTGCCAGCTCAACAAGAAGCGCGCCTACCCGAAGGAAGTCACCGCTCTGATGAAGGAGCGCGGCATCGTCCTGATGCGCGCTGACAAGACCAATCCGAACCCGGCCATTGATGCCAAGCTCGAGGAATTCGGCCGCTCGGCCATCCCGGTCAACGTCCTGTATGTCCCCGAAAAGGAGCCCGTGGTAACGCCCGAATTGCTAGACGCTGGCTACATGAAGGACCTCATCACCCGCGAGGTTCCGCTGCCCGAGAAAAAGTAAGCCGCAGGAAACGACTCAATCCATTCTTCCCTCTGGCACGGCCCGCGCTCATGCTCGGGAAGTGAGCGACATTCCCCAGCTGGTCCGCGACGATCCTTGGCTTGAATCCCATACCGGCGACATCCAACACCGGATCGAGCGCTTCCAGCACACTCTTGCCGACATCGCCGCCCGCAGCGGCAGCCTCGCCGCCCACGCGAACGGTCACAAGCTCACCGGAATCCACCGCCAGCCCGACGGTGGCTGGATGGTCCGCGAATGGCTGCCCAAGGCGAAGGCCGTCTCGCTGATTGGCGACTTCAACGACTGGAACCGCGATAGCCATCCGCTCGCGCCGGCTCGCGGCGGCGTGTGGCAGCTTCATCTGCCTCCCGGCACGCTTTCCCACGGCCAGAAGGTCAAACTTCACATCGTCGGAGCCGATGGCACGCACCGCGACCGCATCCCGGCCTGCATCCTGCGCGCGGTGCAGGATCCACAGTCGCACGACTTTTCTGGCCAGATCTGGGAGCCGGACGAAGAATATCAATGGAGGAATGACTTCGATCCTTCGTCCGTAAAGGTGCCACTGATCTACGAGGCCCACGTTGGCATGTCCGGTGAAGAGGGCCGTGTGCATTCCTACCGCGAGTTCGCGAATGCCACCCTGCCCCGCATCGCCGCGGACGGCTACAATATCGTCCAGCTCATGGCCGTGCAGGAGCATCCCTACTATGGCTCCTTCGGCTATCACGTCTCGTCATTCTTCGCCCCCTCATCCCGCTTCGGCACACCGGAGGATCTGAAGTATCTCGTCGATACCGCCCACGGACTGGGAATCGCCGTCTTGTTAGACATCGTCCACTCGCATGCCGTGAAGAACATCGCCGAGGGGCTCAATGACCTCGACGGTTCCGGCAATCTCTACTTCCACGCCGACGACCGCGGCAATCATCCACAGTGGGACTCAAAGGTCTTCGACTACGGCCGCCCGGAGGTCCGCCAGTTCCTGCTCTCCAATGTCCGCTACTGGTTGGAGGAGTTCCGCTTCGATGGCTTCCGCTTCGATGGAATCACTTCCATGCTCTACTGGCATCGGGGTTGCGAGTCCTTCGATAACTACAGCAAGTATTTCACCAACGGTGTCGACCACGATGCCATCCTTTACCTTCAGCTTGCCACCACTCTGGCGCAGGAGATACGACCCGGTGCCATCGTCATCGCCGAAGACATGTCCGGCATGCCTGGCCTGTGCCGGCCGATCAGCGAAGGCGGCGTCGGCTTCACCGCTCGCCTGTCGATGGGCATTCCCGACTTCTGGATCAAACTCCTCAAGCATAGCCGCGACGAGGATTGGAACCTCGACGAGATCTGGGGCACGCTGACCAACCGCCGCCACGGCGAGGCTAATATCGCTTACGCCGAAAGCCACGACCAGGCGCTCGTGGGCGACAAGACCCTCGCCTTCTGGCTGATGGACCAGAAGATGTACTGGAACATGGGCAAGGACGATCCCGACCCCGTGGTCGAGCGCGGCATTGCGCTGCACAAGATCATCCGCCTACTCACCTTCGCACTTGGTGGCGAAGGCTGGCTGAACTTCATGGGCAATGAATTCGGCCATCCTGAGTGGCTCGATTTCCCGCGTGAGGGCAATGCCTGGTCCTATCACTACTGCCGCCGCCAGTGGTCGCTCGCGGACAATCCCGCGCTGAAATATGCGTGGCTGGGTGCGTTCGACAAGGCGATGTTAGAGACTGGCAAGCAGCATGGCGTGCCAGGCTTGGAGCGAGCCCAGAACCTATGGATGGACTACGAGCGCAAGATCATCTGCGCCCGTCGCGGCGACCTCGTCTTCGTCTTCAATCTGTCCGTGGACATCTCCGTCCCTGACTTCGAGTTCCCGGTTCCGGGCACCGGTGCCTACCGCCTGATCCTCGATACCGACGCCCGGGAACTCGGCGGCCAAGGCCGGGTTGACGCCAGCATCAAGTATCCAGTTTCCGAGAAGGGCAAGCTGACGATCTACTCCCCGGCACGAACGGCGATGGTCTTCGCTCCGGTGCGGTGAGCCGCTGTGGCCCAAGCGATGGGAGGTGGACGGATGCCCGGCAATTCCGTATGCAGGTGAGGCATGTCGGCCATACCCTCGCCTGCTCACCCGTTGAACCGCTTGGGGATCAGCCTCTTGATAGCGGCACTGATTTGCTGGATCGGATTCCATCTTCTTCCGATCGATAGCAAATCGCGAGGTTGGGAATTGTGGGGAGCCATTTGGGAGATGATGACGAGGGGCTATAAGCTCCAGTGGCAAAGCATGATCGGTATCTCCGCATTTTTGACGATTGCGATTCTAGTGATCGCCTCGCCCTTCGTTACCCTTTTGCTGCGGTCGTCGAACCCCTTCCGCTGGCTGGCGATCGTAGCTTCCGGGGCCGCTTTGCTAGGTTTGGGTAGCCTGATCGTGAGTGACTCTCCGAATGGCCTGGCATTGCCGCTTCTCTTGGCCGCGATGGCTCTTAACTTTGGCGGCCTGATCTGCATCCGCCCACTTCGCCCCGAATGACCCGCGCCCGTGGGACTCGCGGTCCCTGCCGGGAGAATCCCTGTGCGCTTTCGTCCAAACCCAAAACCAAGCACGTCCACCCTGACTTCCGCACTCGACCTGCAGGCCGGACGTCCTTTTCCTGATCGCGATGGCTGCCGCAACCCAAGCCCGCCCGGCGGGCAAAAAAGTCCTGCTGATGGGGACCTGTCTGTGCGACGCGTTTTACGACGACGTCGCCCGGGCGACTGTCGAAGTGCTGGAGCATCTCGGCGTCGAGGTGAAATTCCCGGACAACCAGACCTGCTGCGGACAGCCAGCGTTCAACTCCGGTGATTGGCCCGCCTCGCGCAAGGTGGCTCGTTACACCGCCGGGGTCTTTGCGGGCGATCTGCCAGTCATCGTTCCAAGCGGGTCCTGTGCAGCGATGAACTTTCATGGCAATCCGCTCCAGTTCGAAGAGTGTCCGGATCCATCGATCGACTCGCTGGCGCGGCGGACCTGGGAGGTATGCGACTTCATCGTGAATGGCCTCGGCATTCGCGAGTGGACGGGCTCGTTTGAGAAACCGACGCGGCTCGCCTTCCACCGCTCCTGCCACAGCCGTGGGACGAATACCGGCGAAGCGATCACCTCGCTGCTGGCCTCGATCAAGAACGCGGAAGTCGTCCCCTTCGGCCAGGCCGAACAATGCTGCGGCTTCGGCGGCACCTTCTCGGTCACCTTCCCTCACATCTCGGGACGCATGGGCTCGCTGAAGCTCGATCACATCCTCGACGTGCAGCCGGACCTGCTGGTCAGCGGCGACATGTCCTGCCTGATGCACATCACCGGCCTCGCTCGCGTTCAAGGACGCCCCATCGAGCACAAGCACGCGATCCAAGTGCTGCGCGACACCCTGCGATGACAGAGGAGCAAAAGATGCTCGCCGGTGAGCCCTATTCATCGCGCGATCCGGCGCTCATCGAGCAGTATCATCGCAGCCGCGCCTTGCTGAAGGAATTCCACGCGCTGGATTCACGCGACCTTGATGGAAGGGCACGCGTGCTGGGCAATCTTTTCCGCTATATCGGCGAAGGAGCGTGGATCGAGTCCCCCTTCGCCTGTGAATACGGCCGCTACATCGCAATCGGCCGCAATACGTTCGTGAACGTGAACTGCGTATTCGCGGACAACAACTTCATCACCATCGGCGACGATGTCCTGATTGGACCGGGGGTGCAGATCTACACCGCGAGTCATCCGCTTTCGCCCGAAGAGCGGATCCATCCACCAGGATCTCCTGCCCCCTATGTCACCACCGGCAAGCCCGTTGCCATCGGACACAGATGCTGGATTGGCGGCGGGGTCATCATTCTTCCCGGTGTGTCCATCGGCGACGGCTGCACCATCGGAGCCGGCAGCGTCGTCACCAAGTCCGTGCCACCGCGCAGCGTTGCCGCAGGCAATCCGTGCCGCATTATCAAAACCCTGCCATGATCGATCACCAGCTCATCGACACCTACGCCCGGGAGATCTCGGAGGAGAAGCAGACTTCAGTCATCAACGGTTCCGCCGCGAGCACGGACAAGCGCTACACGGTGCTCTTCAAAGACTACGAGAACCCCGATGAACTGCGGAAGCTGGCTGCCAAGATCAAGGACCACACGCTGCACCACCTCGATCGCTACCTGGAGCAGGCCGAATCCTCGCTCCAGCGCAATGGCGTGCAAGTCCACTTCGCCGATACAGGCGAGGATGCGAAGGCAACCATCCTTTCGATTTTGAAGGAGCGCGGCATCTCCAAGCTTACGAAGTCGAAGTCGATGGCAGCGGAGGAGATTCACCTCAACCCGTATCTCATCGAACACGGCATCGAATGCCTGGAGTCCGACCTCGGCGAGTTTATCATCCAGCTCGACGACGACGTGCCGTCGCACATCGTCCGCCCGATCATTCACAAGAACCGCCGCGAGATTGCGCGGACGTTCCAGCGCGAGGGCATCGCCACCGACTACAACGACGATCCGGAGACGATCACCCGCCGCGCCCGCGTGTTCCTGCGTGAGAAATACATGCAGGCCGAGGCCGTCATCACCGGCGGCAACTTCATCTCCGCGGAAAGTGGCCGACTAGTACTCGTGACCAACGAAGGCAACTCGCGCTTCGGCATGGCGCCGTCGAAGGTCCACATCGCCCTGGTAGGTATCGAGAAGCTGGTGCCCACCGATCGGGATCTGGCGGTCTTTCTCAATCTGTTAGGCCGCAGCGCCACCGGGCAGCAGCTCACCGTTTACACGGAGTTCATCTCGGGACCGAAGGACGCCACCCAGCCGTCCGGCCCCGAGGAAATGCACGTGGTCTTCCTCAACAACGGCCGCACCGATGTGCTCGAGTCGAATTGCCGCGAGATCCTCCGCTGCATCCGCTGCTCGGCCTGCCAGAACGTCTGTCCGGTCTATCGCCAGGCCTCCGGCCATGCGTATCGTGCCACCTATGGCGGGCCGGTCGGCGCGGTGCTCTCCCCGCTCCTTGCTGGCAAGGAATTTCCTGAGCTCGCCGACTTGCCGAAGGCCTCCACGCTATGCGGTGCTTGCAACGAAGTCTGCCCCGTCGATATCCCCATCCCCGACTTGCTCCTACGCCTGCGCGACAAGGCGAAGCGCGAGAAGATCCACTCACCCGGCGCTCCGCCGATGAGTCCCTTCGCGACCCTCGCCACCTCCCCTTCCCTGTGGCGCACCGCGATGACGATGAGCAAGGCGATGAATCACCTGCCCATCCAAGTCGCGCCGGTGAAGCCACTCCAGGAATGGCTCGGCCAACGCACCTTGCCCGAGTGGCATGGCGGCGACTTCCGCAAGTGGTTCAACAACCGCTCTAACAAATCCAAGCAGCCATGAGCTCCCGCAACGCCATTTTTTCGAAGATCCGCACTGCCCTCGGCGATGTGCAGGCCAAGGCCGACTACCCGGATTACGACTCAGCGGTGCTGCATTCGAAGCCGAAGCTCGAAGGCACTCCGAGCGAAGCCTTCAGCCGTAATTTCACCGCGGTGAGCGGCAAGGTTATGAACAGCCTCGCGGAGCTGGTCGTGTTTCTCCAAGAGAACGGCCAAACCCGCGGCTACTGCGATCCCAGGCTCATGCCGGAGGTAGGCAACGCCCTCGCCGCGGCCGGCCTAACAGTAGAGACTGCCTACGACCGCAGCCGATACGAGGACTACCAGTTCGGCGTCACCCGCGCGACCGGCGCCATCGCCGAGTCCGGCAGCCTGATCCTTGATGACGCGCAGACGTCCGACCGCCTCGCCGCGCTTTCCCCGTGGGTCCACGTGGGGGTGCTGCGCGAAAGCGAGATTCACCGCACGATTCCAGACGCCATGGCCGCCCTCGGTCCCAGCCGGAATATTCTGTGGGCCACCGGCCCGTCGAAGACGGCGGATGTGGAAGGCATTCTGATTGAAGGAGTTCACGGCCCGGGCCTGCAGCTCGCACTCTTCGTCTGAATACTCTTTCGGGAAAACGCGTCATTTCACCGGCAAATGCCCGCATTCGCGGCTTTTAGCCGCCCGAATTGCACGTCTTCGCTGGCGTCCGCAACTTCCTGCTCGCCCCGCGGTTTGTTGGGAAGATCATGGAAGCCGCACTGTCCTTCCCGCCGATCCACATGCCCGATTCCCGTCCGATGCCAGCGAACGACACCGCGGACGGGGATGATGTGGATGTTGCGCTGATGTATCGCATCGCGGAAGGCGATGAGCGGGCATTCCGCCAGCTGGTGGAACGCCACCAGAATGCCGTCGTCAGCACCGTGGCCCGGATGCTCAATGATCCGACCGAGGCGGAGGATATCGCCCAGCTCGCGTTCCTGCGCGTTTGGAAACACGCCAGGCGCTGGCGGCCCGACGCCAAGTTCACGACCTACCTGTTCACCATCACCCGCAACCTCGTCTTCAACGAGACCCGCCGGCGCTCGCGCCGGAAAGAGGTCTCCACCGACGAGCGCGAAGAAGAAAGCGGCTTCCAAATGTCCGCTGAGACCCGCCACGAGCCGCAGGAGGAGACGATGAAGCTCGAGATGCATCAGCAAATCGACCGCGCCATCGCCACCTTGCCGGAAGCGCAGCGCACGGCCGTGATTCTCTATAGCTACGAGTCCATGCCCTATGAGGACATCGCCAAGGTGCTCAAAACCTCGGTTTCCTCGGTGAAGAGCCTGCTCTTCCGGGCGAGGACGACGCTTCGCGAGAAGCTGGCGAGCTATATGGCGGAGTGATATCCACTATCTGAGTGGAGATAAATGAAACTGCGTGCCGGGTGCGGGCGGATAGTCTATTGCAATCCCACACGCAATCATGTCCCCCCTACGCTTCCCCTTTGCCCTGCTACTTGTCCTGACGGAGCTTTCCCAAGCCGCAACCACGGTGTTCAGCCTCGAAAGCGAATATTCAGGGCCGCAAACATCGGCCATCAACACCACGTTCACTCAGACGCGAAACCTGAGTAACTTGACCGGACTCACTCCGGGCCAATCCGTTCAGATCCAGTTTATTCCGGACAACCCCATCGCATGGTCGGGGAGTTTATACTATCCCGCGGGCGACCTGGAGCTGACATGGACCGCCACCATCGAGATCTCGGTGGACGGGCATCTCCTCAGCTATACGGACACTTGGAACTTGGTAGCCGCGGGCGCTCCTGAGAGCGGACTTGGTGGCGTCCACGCATCCGGCAACCAAGGACCGCCCTCGACCATTCACACCCTGGATGTCCCGTGGGGAACGGACCTCAGCAACATCACGATCACCCTGCGAGACGTGAGCACCTTCTCCGGTGGCAATTTCGGCGAATCCTCGATGTCGCTCAGCGGGACCCTCAGGACCGTAACGGTCCCCGAGCCCTCAGCCCTGCTAATGGCTGGCGTGCTGCCAGCGACGCTACTGCTTCGGCGTCGACGGCAGACCGTTTGAGAGAGCCAAGGCTCAACGCTCCAACAACTGCCTGAACCTTGGCAGGATCTTTTGGAACAGCGTGTTCTTGCCGCCGCGCGAGAGCTGCTCACCGATCAAGTTGGCCGGCGTGTCGGGATCGATAGGTCCCGGCGCTTCGACGACGTGCCCCGGCGTTTCAATGCGGCGAGTCAGATGGGATGCCCCCGCATCACGCGAAACCGAAACGGTCACACCACCACCGGATAGCTTCACCAAGCCAAGCGGCGCGGAGTTCTCATCGGCGGTCACCGTGACAGAGATAGTCTTGCCGGTCGGCCCTTCGAAGGAGAAGCCCTCCTTGTTGCCATTGCGACGTTGGACTGCGAGATCGAGTTCCATGCCATCGCGCCAGCCAGCCTGTACCGCGAGCCACGCCACCATCTGCAGCGCCGTCTGGCGGTTCGCCGGGTGATGGACGACTTCCACCGTCTCGATCTCCGGCAAGGCGGCAAGCACCAGCGGATCGTCGAACAAGGCTGCCACGGAGACGCGGAACTGAAAGCAGCGTGTCCACGAAAGATCCTGCACCACCATCTCGCGAGTTGCACTGCCGATGGCCTCGCTGATTCGTCCGAATGATTCGCGCGGATCCGCCCAGTCGGCGCTATCGAACACAAAACGATCGACCAAGCTGTAGAGGCGGTCTTCGAAGCGCGGCGAAAGCTCACCCTGCCACCAGAGGATCAGGGGCAGGTCAGACGCGAGGTGAGCGAAAACCGTGTTGCGCAAGCGACCAGTGGCCGTGCCGGTGAGAGCGAAGGCAATCTGCTCACAGCAGACCGACTTCTTGCCATGCGAAAGGTGGCAGTGCGCGGTGATCCACGCGCGGATCGATGCATCAGGCGCGTTGCGGTCGATACCGACAAGGATCGCTCGGCAAGCGTGCTCGGCGGTTAGCTCGCGGATCGCGGCAGAATTCTTCTCCAAGGCGCCGGGCGCTTCGGAATAGATCGCCAGATTCATCAGCGAGGCATTCGTGCGCGCCTCGTCCTCTTCCCAAAGCTTGCGGAGTTCCTTGTCGATGGATCCGACGGAAACCTCGCGGCCGAGTTCGGGATGCATGGAAAGCATGGTCATGGCATTCCTGTTAGAGACGACGCCACACGTTACCGTCCTGCTGAAGAAGCTCGTCGGCTTCCTTCGGGCCCCAGCTGCCGGCGACGTATTCAGCCATCGGCGGCGGGGTGTTGCTCTGGTGCCAGGCTTGCTCGATGTGGTCGATGAAGCGCCATGCCTCCTCCACTTCGTCGCGGCGGGCGAAGAGCGTGGCATCGCCAGCCATCGCATCGAGCAAGAGACGCTCATAGGCTTCCGGGCTGCCCTTGCCGAAGCTCGTGGCATAGTGGAAGTCCATCTTCACCGGCTCCAGACGCAGGCTGGTGCCGGGGATCTTCGAGACCATGCGCAGAGAAATGCCTTCATCCGGCTGGATGCGGAGCACCAGCACGTTCGCGCCGGGCACGCCGCCAGGGAGTGCATTGAAGAGCACGCAGGGCGCATCCTTGAAGTGAATGGAGATCTCGGTCGCCTTCTTCGGCAATTGCTTGCCCATGCGGATGTAGAACGGCACGCCGCTCCAGCGCCAGGTATCGATCATCAAGCGAACCGCGACGTAGCTCTCGGTCATGCTCTCCGGATCCACGCGATCTTCCTCACGGTATCCAGGACGGGGCTGACCGTCGACATGACCGGCAGTGTATTGGGCGCGGACCACGTTCTTGGCGACCTTCTCCGGAGTGTCCCACTGACGCAGCGAGCGAATCACCTTCACTTTCTCATCTCGCACGCCATCGGCGCTGAGATCGGTCGGCGGTTCCATCGTGATCAGGCTGAGAAGCTGGAGAAGGTGGTTCTGCACCATGTCCCGCAGTGCGCCGGACTTGTCGTAGTAACCACCGCGGCCACCTTCCATGCCGAGGTTCTCGGCACAGGTGACCTGCACGTGGGAAATGTAGCGGCTGTTCCAGAGCGGCTCGAAGATCGCGTTGGCGAAGCGCAGCACCATGATGTTCTGCGCGGTCTCTTTTCCGAGGTAGTGGTCGATCCGGTAAGTGTCCTTTTCGTGGAAGGTCCGGTTCACCACCTGATTGAGGTGCTGTGCGGTGGCGAGGTCGGTACCGAAGGGCTTCTCAACGATGACGCGGGCCCAGCAGCCATCCTTGGCCTTGTTCAGACCGGCGGCCTTGAGCTGGGTCAGAATGTCATCAAAGAACTCCGGCGCGGAGGCCACGTAGAACAGACGATTCCCCTTCCCGCCGCGCTCGCGGTCGATCGCATCGAGCCGCTCGGCGAGGCGCTTGTAGCCGTCGGCATCGGTGAACTCGCTCTGGTGGTAGTGGATGCTTTCCTGGAACTTCGCCCAGATCCCGTCGTCATGGCCGGAGCGCGAAACCTTGCGGTTCAGCTCCTCGAGGCCTTTGCGGAACTCCTCGTCACTTTTCTCGCGACGAGCGAAGCCGAGGATCTTCACGCCGGGCGGCAATTCACCGTCGATCGCAAGGTTGTAGATCGCCGGGACCAGCTTGCGGTGGGTGAGGTCTCCAGTGGCACCGAAAATCACAACGGTGCAGGGCTCGGGGCGCGAGCGGGAGACGAGGTCTTCGCGAAACGGATTCGTCATGGGCAGGAGCGCGGTGTCGCTCAAAGTGAGCCTCCGATAAAGAGAAATGGGTATGAATTCTCGTCAACCTCGGGATCAAGGCGGCGATTGGAACGAGATCGCCAACGACGAAACGGGCGAAATTGGCGAAAGGAAAAGGCCGGAAGAGGCCAGAATTCACCGGCAGCCGCCCTTCTTTGTGGATTCGCCCGTTCCGTCACGATTCCACCTGCGGGTCTTTGCGGCGAATTTGTAGGAAATCACCCATCCGTCCCTTCCGCTGTTTCGGCAAATCAAAGGGGCTTTTGCAGGAGATCCAGGATTCTGCCGGTCGCGCCGTCGTGGACGTGGAGCACTTCCGCAGCGGCATCACAGGTCTTCGCACGAAGCGCAGGATCACCGAGCAGTCGCCCGAGCGCCGATTTCAACTCCCCGGAATCGCGAAAGCGAATCGCGCCGCCGGCAGCTACCAGCGAGGACACGAGTGGCTCGAAGTTCTCCATATGAGGACCGAAGAGCACCGGACGCCGCGCAATGATCGCCTCTGCCGGATTCTGTCCGCCGGTGCCGAGGATGCTCTTGCCAATCACCACCACGGTCGCATGCGCGGTCCAGTCGCGCAGCTCGCCAGTGCTGTCGATGACCAGGCAAGCCCCGGACGGATCGACCGGCGGCCGGAAGGTGGAGCGCAGCACCACCTCAAAGCCCTCCTTTTCCAAATCCGCGCGCACCTCGGCGCGCCGCTCGGCATGGCGCGGCACCACCGCGAAAAGCGCTCCCGCTTCCTGCACCACCTTCCCCAGCCATGCCTCTTCGCCGGGGTGGGTGCTGGCAGCGAGCACAACCGGACGCCCGGAGCCGACAGCATCGAGCATGGCCGAGAACTCGGGGCGCCGCGCCGGTTTCGCCGCCGCACCGGGATCGAACTTCGAGCTTCCGGTCACTTCTACCTTATCCCTCGCCACGCCTAGCGCCTGCCAACGGTCGCGGTCGGCTGGTTCCTGGGCAGCAACCAAATCAAGCAGCCCGAAGATCGGCTTCACCACCGCCGCGAGCTTGCGGTAGCGGCGCTCGGATCGCGGAGACATCCGGGCATTTACCAGCTGCACGGGGATACCGCGTTTGCGACAGGCGAGCATCAGGTGCGGCCACATCTCCCCTTCCACCAGGACAATCTGGGAAGGCTCGAAGCGACTGAGGTATCGGTTCACGCAGAGTCGGAAATCGACCGGCGCATAGGTCACCCGCACTCCGGGTAATGCCGCTTCCACCGCGACCGCGTGGCCAGTGGCGGTACCCACGGCGAGCACGAAGCGCTTCCCGGGCTCTCGCGCCTGCCACGCGCGAAGCAGCTTCACCGCGATCATCGTCTCCCCCACGCTCACCGAATGCAGGTGGACCTCCCCGCAGGGTTCGTCTTCCAGCGGCGGCCGGTAGATTGTAAAGCGCTCCCGCAGTCCGCTGCCAAAGCCTCCACGCTGGCCCATCCGCACCAGCCAGCCCGGCATCGCCACGAACAGGTAGAGAGGCAGCAGCAGGCGATAGAGCGCCAAGACCAGCGGAAACAGCATCGCGCGGAGGCTAGGAAGCCCCCTCCGCAGCGTAAAGCAGGATGGCGCTGCTGCCGTATTCCCGGCGCTCCACCAGTCGCCAGCCCGCACCTTCCGGGCTACGGGTCGAAGTCGAGCACTCTGCGATGAGCAGACCATCATCGGCCAGTCGCTCCAACAAATGCGACTTCGCCAAAAGCTCCTTCAAATGATCGCGCTCCAAGGAAGTCTTCGCATACGGCGGGTCGGCGAAGATCAAATCGTAGCGGCCGGTGTCGCGGGACACCCAAGCATGCACGTCCGCTTTGACCACGCGTCCGCCAGCCAGCTTGGCCTTCTCCAGATTCTCGCGGATCACCATTTCCGCCTGGCGATGCTCATCGACGAACACACAGGAGGCCGCGCCACGACTGAGCGCCTCGAGACCGATCGCCCCGGAACCGGCGAAGAGATCCAGTACCGAAGCCTCCTCAACCCGCGGCCCGAGGATCGAAAAGACCGCCTGCCGCACGAAGTCGGTGGTTGGCCGGGTCACAGCCTTCGGCACCTTGATGGCCAGTCTTCCTGCTTTTCCCGCAATGATGCGCACGCCCGCTTCATGCCAAGCGCGGGGCTCGGGGGCAACTCCCGCCAACAAAAAAGCCTCCCGGTTTCCCGGGAGGCTTCTGGAAAAGGCGGCGTGCGGATCAGCGCAGGACCTTGATCTTGCCGACGCCGTAGACGGCATCGTTGCCCAGCTCTTCCTCGATGCGGAGGAGCTGGTTGTACTTCGCGATACGGTCCGAGCGGCTCATGGAGCCGGTCTTGATCTGGCCGCAGTTGGTCGCGACGGCAATGTCGGCGATGGTGTTGTCCTCGGTCTCGCCCGAGCGGTGCGAAAGCACGGCGGTGTAGGCGTTTTCCTGGGCCATTTCCACGGCGTCGAAGGTCTCGGTGAGCGAACCGATCTGGTTCACCTTCACGAGGATCGAGTTCGCGGTCTGGGTGGCGATACCCTTCGAGAGGAATTCGACGTTGGTGACGAAGAGATCGTCGCCCACGAGCTGGGTGGTCGCACCGAGCTTGTCGGTGAGGATCTTCCAGCCAGCCCAGTCGTTTTCGGCGCAGCCGTCTTCGATCGAGATGATCGGGTACTTGGCCTGCAGGCCGGCGTAGTAGGCGACGAGCTCTTCCGCGCTCTTCACCGACTTGTCGGACTTCTTGAAGACGTAGGCATTCTGCTTGGCATCCCAGAATTCGGAGGAAGCGACGTCGAGCGCGATGGCGATGTCTTCACCGAGCTTGTAGCCAGCCTTCTCGACGGCTTGGGCGATCACGCCGAGGGCATCATCTGCGGAAGCGAGGTTCGGGGCGAAGCCACCTTCGTCACCGACAGCGGTGGAAAGGCCGCGGTCATGCAGCACCTTTTTCAGCGAGTGGAAGATCTCCGCACCGTAGCGCAAGCCTTCGCGGAAGGTCGGCGCGCCGATCGGCATGATCATGAATTCCTGGAAATCGATTGGGGCGTCCGAGTGCGCGCCGCCGTTGATGATGTTCATCATCGGGACAGGCAGCACCTTGGCGTTCGGGCCGCCGAGGTACTTGTAGAGTGGCAGGCCGGTCGCTTGGGCAGCGGCCTTGGCCACGGCCATCGAGACGGCGAGGATGGCATTGGCGCCGATGGACGACTTGTTCTTGGTGCCGTCGATCGCGATCATGGCGGCATCGATCGAGGACTGGTCGGTGGCGAGCATGCCGCAGAGGGCGGGAGCCAGCTTGCCGTTGAGGTTCTCTACGGCGTTCAGCACGCCCTTGCCGAGGTAGCGGGACTTGTCGCCGTCGCGGAGTTCGCAGGCTTCGTGCTCGCCGGTCGAGGCACCGCTGGGCACAGCGGCGCGGCCGACGACGCCGCATTCGAGGATGACGTCGGCTTCGACGGTAGGATTACCGCGGGAGTCGATGACCTCGCGGCCGCGGATTTCAACGATGGTGGTGTGTTCCATGGTAGGTAGGATTGGGAGGCCGATGCGCCATTACGGATTCACCGCGGCGATCGACTGGATAGTGTAGGAATGCATGACCGACTCGTGCTCGTCGCGGACTTGCACGGTTTCACCGGTCTTCTTGTTGAGCAGGGCGGCACCGAGCTCGGACAGGTAGGAAAGCTCGGCCTTCTCGGGATCCGAATCCCATGCGCCAAGCACGGTGTAGGTCGTCTGCTTGCCGCTCTCGTTCACGAGAGTGACGATGGTGCCAATGTTCACCGCGGAGGTGTCGGAACCCTTGAAATCGGTGCCGCGGGCGCGGGAGATATCGCGCTGGAGCTCGGTCTTGCGGTTGTTGAGATACTTCTGATGGTCCTTGGCGGACTTGTATTCGAAGTTCTCGCGCAGATCGCCATACTCGCGGGCGATGGAAATGTCCTTCGTGTTCTGCGGGATGCGGTTGCGGATGATGTCGTCCAGCTCGGCCTTCTTCTTTTCGAGGCTGGGCCAGGAAACAAGCAGCTCCTGTTCCTTCTTCGCGCCGTGGCCGGCGACAAGTTCGCCGGTCTCCGGGCGGGCCTTGATCACGCGGGCCATCAGGCTCTTGCGGTCGAGCTCACTGAAAACCGGACACTCCATCAGACGGCGACCGAAGTTGCGGGCTTCGTTGACATCCATCGAACCGACGATGTCACCGAGCAGTTCCTTGTCGTCGGAGAGCATCGACTGGAGCCGCGTGGTCTTGCGCGGGCCATCACTGAGGTGGTCGGTTTCGAGCAGGTTCAGGATGCAGGCGCCCACTTCACTGCTGAAGACGCCGGCCGCGGTCGTGTCGCGTTCCCGGCAAACCCAAATCAGGGCATCGGTGCCGAGCGAGCGGCGAGCCAGAGCGGAGACCAGATGAGCAGCGAGTCGCTTCATTTCACCACGCTCCTCAAGCAGCTTGGCGATTTCGGCGACGCCGCGGGTGCCCACCTTGTCGAAGATGAACGTGAGCACGTCCACCCAGCGATCACCGAAGGCAGCCGGGAATTCCTCGTAGATCGCGCGCTGGCGACCCGAGGCGAGGCCATTGAGCGCATCGGCGAGGCGGTTTTCCTCGGACGCGAGAAGATCGGAAAGTCGGAGCGACTCGGCAGGCAGTTCGATGTCATCGAAGGCGCGGACCATTTCGTCGCGGGCCGACAGGAGTTCCAAGGCGGGCCCAAGCGAGATGCGGACGTTCTTGGCTGCGGTCTCGTTAATACCGGCTAGCAAGCGCTGAAGGGCTGCGGTGTCGGCCTTGAAGAGCGCCAGGTCGCCGGTGATGGCTTCAAGCGCCTTGGCCATTGTCTTGAGGTCACGTGCTTGCTCGAAGTCGGACACGAGCGCCTGCGCCGGGCTGAGGTCGCCGGAGCGAAGCATCAGCGGATCGGTGCGGCGGGACGGGACGACCACGCGCTTGCTGTCGCGCAGGGAGCGCTTGGCGGATTCCCACCACTTGCGGAAATCATCGGCCGGGATGACCGCGCCGGAGAGTTCCTTTTCGAGAGCATCGACGGTCATGGTGCCGCCATGGCTGGCGAGCAGGTGGACGACCAGTTCGACCGGATCACTCTTGGAAAGCGCGCGGAGTTCCTCAAGTTGCTCGACCTTCTTCGCTCGGAAGTCGCCGGAGTCGAGCGGTTCGGTCCGCTGGATCGCGAACTGCAGGTCCATGGTCTGGCCGCTGCTTTGTTCAAAGTCGATCGTGACCTTCTTTCCGGGAAGGTCCCAGCCAATCACTTTTCCAGCTCCCCAAGCCTTGTGAAGGCAGAATTTTCCAGGGGCAAGCTGGTCGAGACGGTTTGCAACGGCTTGGTTGATTCTTCCGGCCTCGAGCAGTTTCGCCAAATCGGGATGCATGCCGGGGCAAAATGGGAACCGTCACCCGATTGTGCAAGGCTTCATGCAGACCAAATCCGCAGGAATTTCATTGTCGGGCCTTTATTCCCGATTTTGCCGGGCCGTAGCCACCTGCTATGAGGTCGGCTTTCGCGCCAACGCGTCGGACTGCTTCACGAAGTCATCGCCATCCCACTCGGCGTCGCTTTTCACCATTCCGGCGCGCTCCTTGGCTGCCGCTTCCTCAGCTTTTCGAGCGAGTTGCATGCGAACCAGTTCGGCGTGGGTGGTGAAATACGGCAGGCTGAGGCCCTTGAAATCATCGATCGAGTCGAAGCCCTTGCCCTCCATGAAGGCGAGCAGGCCCTCGCAGAGATCCTTCACCATTCCGTAGCCAAATTTCATAACGCCGGTGCAAACCTGCACGGTATCACTGCCCAGCAGGATGAACTGGGCGGCATCCGCACCGGTCTCGACCCCGCCAAGGCCGGATAGCGTCCGGCTGGGGAAATCCTTCTTAATAAGCTGGGCGATCTCCATGACCATCCGCAGGGCGATTGGCTTCACCGCCTTCGAAGAATAGCCGCCGGGCGTGGTGTAACCCTCCACCGTTGGCTCGGGGCGGAGAGTATCGAGATTCACCCCCATCACGCTGCGGATCGTATTGATCGCGGAAATGCCCTGGCACCCGGCGCGCAGGGCGGCGGCGCTCGGCTCTTCGATATGAGTGACGTTCGGCGTCATCTTGGCCCACACGGGGATCTTCGCCGCTCCCACGACCCAACCGCAGACTTCCTCGAGAATTGCCGGGTCCTGGCCCATCGCCGCCCCCATCTTCCGCTCGGGCAGGCCATGCGGGCAGGAAAAGTTCAATTCGAAGGCATCGACACCGGCATCCTGACAACGCTCGACGATCTCGCACCACGCGTCCTTATGATACTCCTCCATGATGGAGGCGATCAGGATGCCATCGGGATACTCGTCCTTGGCCTCCTTGAATTCATCCAGCCAGATCTCGAACTTCCGGTCGCTGATCAGCTCGATGTTCTCCCAGCCGATGACCTCCTTGCCGTCACCCGCCATCAGCTTGGCGTAGCGCGGGCCGACATTGACGACCTTCGACGCGTCCAAGCTGACGGTTTTCGCGATGACCCCGCCCCAGCCTTCCTTGAAGGCGCGCTTGATGACCTTCACGTTGGTTCCCGGAGGACCGGAGCCGATGATGAAAGGATTCGCGAGTTTCAGTCCATCGACAGTCGTTTCCAGAGAGGCCATGGTTCATACCCAACACCTTTGGGTGCGGATCGAAAAGCTCGATTCATGCCCGGTGGGAAAATTCCTGATAGTTCCTGCGTTGAAAAACGGCTTTTTCGACTAGCGCGCCGCGGCGGGAAAATCCAAGTTCGCGCCGTGGCCGCACGTGCACCCGCGGCCAGCAGATTTTTCTCCCGATCATGAATCTCACGCTGAAGGTCTGGCGCCAGAACGGTCCGAACGACAACGGCCGCATCGAAACCTACCCCGCCAACAACATCCCCGAGGAAGCATCCTTCCTGGAGATGCTGGATATCGTGAACGAGAAGATCGTCATGGACGGTGGCGAGCCGATCCACTTCGACCACGACTGCCGCGAAGGCATCTGTGGGACGTGCTCGCTGACCATCAACGGCGTCCCCCACGGCAAGGAAGGTGGCATTACCACCTGCCAGGTTCACATGCGGAAGTTCCGCGACGGCGACACCATCTGGATCGAGCCTTTCCGCGCCAAGGCTTTTCCGATCATCCGCGACCTGATCGTGGACCGCGCGGCCATGGACCGCATCATCGCGGCGGGCGGCTACATCGACATCCGCACCGGCTCGGCAGTGGACGCGAATTCGCTCCCGATTTCAAAGGCGGACGCCGACGCAGCGTTCGACGCAGCTGCCTGTATCGGCTGTGGCGCCTGCGTGGCAGCCTGCCCGAATGCCAGCGCCATGCTTTTCGTTTCCGCCAAGGTTTCCCACCTCGGCCACCTGCCGCAGGGCCAACCGGAGCGCAACAAGCGCGTGCTTGCAATGGTCCGCCAGATGGACGGCGAGGGCTTCGGCAACTGCACCAACCACTACGAGTGTGAGGCCGCCTGCCCGAAGGAAATCAGCGTGGATCACATCGCGCGGATGAACCGCGACTACGCCAAGGCCATCTTGGTGGAGCAGTTCTGTTCCTGATGATCCTACCACTCGGTCTCGCGCTCACGTTGGCGTCCGGAATCGCTCCGGCGACGGCGCGGTGGGCGCAAGAGCAGGAGCGGCGGATTTTAAAGGAAGGTGTGCCGCTGGCGGCAGACGGACTGGCATTCGCCGCTGAGCTGAAGATCGAAAAGCCGGAGGAAGTCCGGGTGCTGGAGGTAAAGCCGATCCCCCTACCCCTTCCCCGGCCGCTGGTAAAACTGGCCGCGCGTTGGGGGTTGCCGCTTTTTGAACCGGGCGGCATGACGCTCGGGAGAGGTATCTATATTCTCAAGGGGAACTGGGAGGTGGTGCGACATGAACTCGTCCACGTGGCCCAGTACCAGCAACTGGGCGGCATCGGGCCGTTCATGCAGCGCTATTTGGTAGAATGCATGACCTGCGGCTACTTCGATGCCCCGCTTGAGGTGGAGGCGCGGGAGAAGGAGTAGTCCGGCAAAGAGGCTACGAAAGGGGCTGGAATCCGCTTGGCTCTAGCAGCCTTGCCACTTGGCAGGCCCTGTGCTCTCCTCCGCCGCGAAAGGTAGTTAACCTACCTTAACCAAACTGAAAGCCTCCTCGCGCGGTTTTCGTAGTTTTCGCAGGCAAGAAGATGATCACCCGGCTCACACTCGCAATTCTGACCCTGCTCACGGCAGCGGTCGCCGGGCAGACAGCGCCCGATCCGGGCGAGATCACGATGGCGAGTTGGCCGTCCCTGTCGCCAGACGGCAAAACCATCGCCTTCGAATGGCGTGACGACCTTTGGTCGGTTCCCGTCACCGGGGGCATGGCCGAGCGACTGACCGCCCACCCGGCCCGCGATTCCTTCCCGGTCTATGCGCCGGACGGCAAGACGATCTACTTTTGCTCCACCCGCGCGGGCTTCCTCCAGTTGTTCTCGATGCCGGCCGGCGGTGGTCCGGCGACGCAGCACACCTTCCACTCCGAGGGTGCGAGTCTTGAGGATATCACGCCCGATGGCACCCGCGCGCTAGTGCGTGGCTTGCGGGATGAGCCCGGCTTCCGCCCCGAGCGGCTGATGGAAATCGATCTCCGCCGCGAGACGCCTGAGACCTGCCTCTTCAATGAAAAGGGCCAGTCGGCCCGCTACTCGCCGGATGGCAAGCAGGTCCTCTTCTGCCGCGAGGGCGAGCAACTCTATCGCAAGGGCTACCACGGCCCCCGCGCGTCCTCGATCTGGCGCTACGACATCGCCTCGAAAACCTTCACCGCGATTGTGAAGGAAGAGACCGAAGCCCGCTCGCCCCTGTGGTGGCCGGACGGCAAGGGCTTCTACCACGTCTCCGGACGCGACGGCACCTTCAACCTCTGGAGCCGCGAGTTCGCCACCAGCAAGGATGAGCAACTCACCACCTTCAAGGACGACGGCGTTATCCGGCCTAACATTTCCGAAGACGGCTCGGTGATCCTCTTCCGCCGTGGCTTTGATCTTTGGACACTCAAGCCTGGCGGCAAGCCGGAGCAATTGAAGATCCGCCAGCAGGAAGACCTGCCGGACACGACCAAGGAGCTGCGAAAGATCACCGGCACGGTCGATGCCGACTTCACCGCCAGCGGACTCGAATACGCCTTCTGCGCCGAGGGCGAGCTATGGGTCTCGGACACCGTGCTGCGCGAGCCGAATCGCATCACTCACACCGATGGCCGCGAGCAGGACGCCGTCTTTTCGCCGGACGGCCAATGGATCTATTACCTGAAAGACGACGGCATCGACTGCAATGTCTGGCGCGTCGGCCGGAAGCAGGAGACGGAATTCTGGTGGCGCGCCGGAAGCTTCGAACACGAGCAAGTGACTCAAGGCAATGAGCCGAAGCGTCGGATGAAGCTCAGCCCCGATGGCACTCGCATCGGCTACATCTCCGGCGGAGGTGACCTGTGGGTGGCGAACTCCGATGGATCCTCGCCCGAGGTGCTCTTCAAGTGCTGGGACGCACCGACTTTCGATTGGTCACCGGACTCCGGCTGGCTGGTCTTCGCCGCGCAGGATCAGAACTTCAATCGCGACATCTATATCACGCCAGCGGACGGCTCGATCGAGCCCTTCAATGTCTCGCGCCATCCGGACTTCGAAGGCTCACCGAAATGGTCGCCCAATGGCCGCCGCATCGCCTTCACCGGCCGCCGCTTGAACAACGAGATGGGCCTCTTCTACGTCGATCTCAAGATCGAGGAAGCCGTGCGCTCGACCCGCGACCGCCGCGAAATCGACGCTGAGTCGGCGATGCGCGATGACCCGCTCTATCGCCAGGAAGAAGGCGGTGACGATGAAGCCGACGAGCGGGAGGAAAAGACAGCCACGGAGTCGATTCCCAAGACCGTGGTCCCCGAAGAAACACCCTTGCCTGAGAAGCCGAAGCGCAAGCGCATGCGCATCGATTTCGAGGGACTGAGCGACCGGATTGTTAGACTCAACACCCGCGGCATCGAGCCCGAGCGCCTGATGTGGTCGGGCGACTCGAAGACGATCTTCTTCCAGAGCAAGAACAGCACGACGGACAAGCTGTTCCGCATCGAGGCGCGCGATGGTGCCTCGATGGCGGACGAAGCCGACTTCCGAGGCTCGCCCATCCGCATCGAGAAGGACGGCACGCTCTACTGGATCGTTGATCGCACGCCGGCAATCTTGAAGAAGGGCAAGCTCACCCGCTACCCGATCGCCGCCCGCTTGGTGCGAGACCGCGTGTCGCACCAGCGGCTGTGGTTCCGCTCGGTGTGGCGCACGCTGCGCGACCGCTTCTACGATCCGTCCATGAACGGGCGGGAGTGGGAGAAGATGCTCGCCAAGTATGAGGAAGCCGCCGCCCACGCCCCGGATTCGCCGACCTTCGATGGCATCGTCGGCATGATGCTCGGCGAACTGAATGCGTCCCACCTTACCTTCGTCTCCGCCGTCTGGCCAAAGCCTTGGGAGAACGAGGGCGCGGAGTTCCTTTCCACCCGCCATCTCGGCATCCGTTTCGAGCGCCATGGAGCGGGAGATCCCCTCACCGTGGCTTCCGTCATCACCGGCAGCCCCGCCGCCCTGTGCAAGCCACCGGTCCAAGCCGGCGATACCATCGTGAAGATCAATGGCCGCGCCATCGATGGCTCGATGCCTGTGCACCGCTTCATGAATGGCCGCCTTGACCGCGACGTCTCGCTGATCGTGCGCGACAAGCAGGGCAAGGAGCATACTCACGAACTCAATCCGATCAGCTACGAGCGCGCCCGCGAACTGGCGGAATCTCAGGTCGTGTTAGACAACCGCAAGCGCGTCGAGGAGATCTCCCAAGGCCGTCTCGGCTACGTCCACATCGCACGGATGTATTGGGACGAGTTCGAGCAATTCGAGCGCGAGATCTACGCCGCCGGTCACGGCAAGGAAGGCCTTGTCATCGACATCCGCGACAACGGCGGCGGCTTCATCACTGATCACCTGCTGACCGTCCTCTGCCAGCCACGCCACGCCGTCACCATCCCGCGCGGCGGTGGCCCGGGCTACCCGCAGGACCGCAAGGTCTATGCTTCTTGGCACAAGCCACTCGTGGTCGTCTGCAACCAGAACTCCTTCTCCAACGCCGAGATCTTCGCCCACGCCATCAAGACCCTGAAACGCGGCCCGCTGGTCGGCGTGACGACGGCCGGCGGGGTCATTTCCGCCTCCCGCGACAAGATCCTCGATGCAGGCACCCTGCGCATTCCCTTCCGCGGCTGGTTCTCCCCGGACACCGGTGCAGATATGGAAATGAACGGTGCCGTGCCGGACCACGTTGTCTGGCCGGAACCGGGGCAATTGGTCTCGGGAGAGGATCCGCAGCTTCAGAAAGCCGTCGAAGTCCTGATCAAGGACGTGGATGCCGCGGAGAAGGACGATTTCAAGCCCCACTACCGCAGCGGCTACTCGCCGGTGGAAGGCGAACCGGTGAAGTGAGCTCCCGGCCAAGGCACGGAATCCGCTTCCGCCACGCCATGCCTGCGCTACCCTCCGGCGTCATGACCGACCGCCGCCGATTCCTTGCCCTCTCCGCCTCGGCTTTGGCCTTGGCAGCTTGTTCCGAGAAATCCTCCTCGGCTGGTGGCGGGAATGAACTCCGCATCGGCATGGATCTCACCTACCCGCCCTTCGAGATGCAGGACAAGGCCGGCAAGCCCGATGGCGTCGGCGTGAAGATCGCTGAAGCACTGGCAGCAAAGCTCGGCCGACCGCTCAAGATCGTGCCGATGCAATTCACCGGTCTGATTCCCGCACTCCAGACGGGAAGCATCGATCTTATCCTTTCCTCGATGACCGCCACGGATGAACGGCGTAAATCGATCGATTTCTCCGAGCCCTACGCATTCACCGGTCTCGCCATCTTGGTGCAGAAGAACTCGGATATCCAATCGATCGAGGACTTGAAAAAGCCCGGTCGATCCTTGACCGCCAAGGCAGCCACTACCGGCCAGATCTGGATCACCGATCACCTCCCTTCGGCCAAGCTGGTCGTCTTCGAGGACGAGGCCTCTTGCGTGCAGGAGGTCGCCCAAGGCCGAGCGGACGCCTTCATCTACGACCAGCTCAGCATCTACCGCTACAGCAAGGAAAACGCCGAAACCACCCGCGGCTTGCTCAAGGCCTTCGTGGAGGAATCCTGGGCGCTCGGCGTGGCCAAGGGCAATGACACCCTCCGCGAGCAGGTGAACGAATTCGTCAAATCCTTCCGTGCCGAGGGTGGCTTCGAAAAACTAGGAGCGCAGTACTTGCAGGAAGAGAAGAAGTTCCTCGAAAGCCAAGGCATCCCCTTTATCATTCGCTGAGGATTCGTGACCCGCCGCCAGCAGATCGCCAATATCCTCGTCGCCGTTGCCATGGCGGCAGGGTTCGCGTGGCTGTGCGTCACCATCTTCGGACGCATTGGCAACCGGACCAACTGGGCGAAGGCGTGGGAATACCGCGAGTCGCTGTGGGCTGGCTGGAAGCTCACGCTCGTTCTTTCGCTGGCGTCACTGTTAGGCAGTGTCGTATTCGGGATGTTGTTTTTGTTGGGCCAGCGCTCACCCTTGCCGGTGATCCGGAAAACCTGCCGGGGCTTCCTTGAGTTTGTCCGCGACACGCCGCTGCTCGTACACTTGCTGTTCGGCTACTTCGTGATCTTCGCGCCGCTGCTTTCCCGGCCGCTTGCTGGATGGGGACTCGAGGACAAGATCATCATCGGCGGGCTATTGCTCTCTCTCTTTGGCGGTGCCTACCTCGGCGAGATCCTGCGGGGCGGTGTCGACAGCATCCCAAAGACTCAGTGGGACTCGGCCCGCGCTGTCGGCTTCAATCCGGTGCAGGTCTATCGATACGTGATCTTCCCGCAGGCCCTGCGCCGCGTGCTGCCAGCAATCGCCGGCCTTTTCGTTTCGCTGATCAAGGACTCGTCACTACTGAGCGTGATCGGGGTCTCGGAATACTTCTACAATACCAAGAACTTCATCTCCCGCTCCTACGCCGGGCTCGAGGGCTACCTGCCGCTCGCCATCGGCTATCTCATCCTCACCCTGCCGGTCGCGTGGCTGTCGCACTGGCTGGAAAAACGCTTCCGCGATGAAACTTGAAGTCGATCGCGTGACCAAACGCTACGGCGCGACCACCGCGCTTGATGAGCTGTCGCTGAATCTCGCATCGGCGCGGGTGCTGGTGCTGATCGGTCCATCCGGCGGAGGGAAGAGCACGCTGCTGCGTCTGT
>Ga0307408_100000832_pt1 | contig 24451 bp, 21 predicted proteins | sample 322Cmetagenome_FD_202116 | JGI IMG/M metagenome (GOLD analysis project Ga0307408, IMG submission 202116) | Maize rhizosphere microbial communities from greenhouse at UC Davis, California, United States - 322HYB-C-3 | ecosystem: Host-associated > Plants > Roots > Rhizosphere > Soil | place... | reverse complement strand
TTGGGCCTTGATGCGGGCTGCTTGGATCGTCGATGGTCACAGCCATGGAAGACGACATCGAGCGCGTGTTGGTGGATGAGCAGGTGATTCACAAGCGGCTCGATGTGATGGCGCTGGAGATCCGCAAGGACTTCCCGGGCGAGGTGCTGGTCGTTGTCGTGCTCATGAAAGGTGCGCTGGTTTTCGCCGCCGATCTGCTGCGGCGCGTGCCGCGCATGCTGGAGATGGAGTGCATCAATGTTGCGAGCTATCACGGTGGCACCGAGAGCAGCGGCGTGGTGAGCTTCCTGGATCACAAGCTGCCCGATGTGAAGAGCCGCAAGGTGCTGGTGCTGGACGACATTCTCGACACCGGCCGCACGCTGAAGGCCGTGGTGGACCGGCTCTATCAGGAAGGCGCATCCGAGGTGAAAACCGGGGTGCTGCTTTCGAAGGACAAGCCGCATGCGGAGAACATCGCCGCGGACTACGTCGGCTTCCTGATCGCGGATGAGTTCGTGGTGGGCTATGGGCTGGATTACCAAGGGCGCTATCGGAATTTGCCCTACGTCGGCGTGTTGAAGACGGAGGCGCAGTAGGTCCAGTCATCGGGTGGCCACACCTCCGCGGTTACCGCGAGCGCCCCGACAAGCACCACTCCAACATTTCTTGTTAGAGCCGCAGATCCGCCAGCATTCTCTTCAGATCCGGATTCGCCATCACGTGATCCAGCCGCGGGTCGCGCAGGATATCCGCGTAACGCTTCTGCTTCGCCAGTTCACGAAGCTTGGGATCATGTTGGATCAATGCCCGGATCTCCGGCTCTTCCATCACCGGGATCGCCTTCGGTGGCGGTCCGTTGTCGCCGAGCGCGATGAGCTTGGCCAAGGTCACGCGTGCCTCGTCGGCCAGCGGATCGATGCCTTGAAACAGGCCCTCCGGCAGCACACGGTTGATGGTTTCCTTCAACTCCGCGACAAAGGCCAAGGGCGGAGTCGTGCCATGGTCGCCATCGACAAAACGACGGATCTCCGCGACCGAGCCGATGTTCCGCAAGGCGGTCGCCCCAGTGATCCACAGCAACCCCGTGGGAATCAGGCTGAGCAATGAGGTGACCAACCAGCGCTTCGACGAGCGCTTGGGAGCGTCCCCGGTGTCCTCGTTCTTCTTGCCGAACGGACGCACTGCGAAGTGCAGCACCGCCCGCAGGCAGAAAAACACGACGGCACCAGCGATCACCGGAGCGATCCACGGACCGCCGGGGATCTCAATTGTCGGGGCATGCCGCCATGTCAGATAGGCGACAAAGCCGCTGAGAAACACCACCAGCGAACCGGCAAAGATCCGCAACAGGCCGCGCAGCACCGCTAGCACTGCACAGGCACCGAAAATCAACAGCGCCGCTGTCCCGAGGCTAACCTGCGGGATCGTCTCCAGATCGAGCGCTGCGAGGATTTCCTTCACGCGTCCGGAGCAGGGAACCCACCGACCTGCCCGCGCTGGCGCAGCAGGTGATCGCAGACGACCAGCACGGCCATCGCTTCCACCATCGGCACGGCGCGCGGGAGCACGCAGGCATCGTGGCGGCCGCGACCGGCGAGTTCGGTATTCTCGCCGGTACTGGTGACGGTTTCCTGCGAAGTCATGATCGTGGCGGTTGGTTTGAAGGCCACGCGGAAGACGATGTTCTCCCCGTTGGAAATACCGCCCTGGATGCCGCCGGAGCGATTGCTGGTGGTGCGCACCTTGCCCTCGACCATGCGGAAGGGATCATTGTGCTCCTTGCCCGTGAGCAGGGTGCCCGCGAAGCCGGAGCCGATCTCGAAGCCTTTGGTGGCGGGCAGGGAAAGCATCGCCTTGGCCAACTCGGCTTCGAGCTTGTCGAAGACCGGCTCGCCGAGACCCGGAGGGCAACCGCGGATCACGCACTCGACCACGCCGCCGACGGAGTTGCCCTCGCCGCGCACTTCCTTGATGCGCTCGATCATCGGCTCGACCATCGCTGGATCACCGGTGCGGACGATATTGCCCTCGATCTGTTGGGCGGTTACGGAAAGGGGATCAACGCTGGCATTGAGATCATGGATCGACTTCACCCACGCCAGCACCTCGATGCCGGGGCAGAGATAATCGAGGACCTTTTTCGCGACTGCAGCACCGGCCACGCGTCCGATCGTTTCGCGGGCTGAAGCCCGGCCACCGCCGGAAAGGGCGCGGATGCCGAATTTCGCGTCGTAGGTGTAATCGGCGTGGGACGGCCGGTATTTCACCGCCATCTCGTCGTAGGCGCCGGGGCGCTGGTCTTCATTGCGGACCACCACGGCGATCGGGGTGCCGAGCGTCTGGCCATCGATCATGCCGGACAGGATCTCCGCCTTGTCCGCTTCCTTGCGCGGGGTGACGATTTCGCTCTGGCCCGGGCGCCGGCGGTCGAGCTCGTGCTGGATATCCTCCACGGTCAGCGGGACACGGGGCGGCACGCCGTCAATGATCACGCCGACGCCACCACCGTGGGATTCTCCGAAGGTGTGGATGCGGAAGGCGTGGCCGAAAGTCGATGACATGCGCGGGACTGTAGGCAGCCGGAGCCTCGCGCCAAGAGCGGTTTCACGGCTTCATTTCCTCGATCAGGTCACAGGTCCGGGCCATCCAGCCCGCGGGATCGAAGCGCCGGGCCACATCCTCGGCCCGCCGTTTCACCGTCGGATCGTGCAGGAGCCGGTCGAGCGTGGCGGCGATTTGCTTCGATTTGAATCGTTTCGGAGGCAGTCCGTCGCCGGTGCCGAGTTCGTGGACGCGGCTCAGGTTATCGAGCTGGTCATGGGCCATCGGCATCAGGAGCTGGGGAATCCCAGCCCGCAGGGTCTGCGCGCAGGTGCCGATGCCGCCGTGGTAGACCATCGCCGCGGCGCGTGGCAGGACCTGGCTGAAGGGGACGTAGGAGAAATGACGCACGCCCTTCGGCAGATCGGCAGGAACGGTGTCGTCAAAGCGGCTGATCAGGATGCCGCGCTTCCCGAGGAGCTTCAACGCCTTCACCGCTTCGTCGAAAAACTCGTGCCCGCGGTCCATGGCACTGCCCGGCGTGAACACCACCGGCGGGTCACCGTCGTCGAGGAAGTCCTCCAGCTCTCGCGGCACCTCGCGCTGCCCGCTTTCGTCGAACAGCGGGAACCCAGTCTGGATGACTTGCTTCGGCCAATCCTGCTGCGGCGCGGCATACCACTCGGGAAACAACGCGATCACCCGGTCGGGCGAATGCCAGCCGTGGAGAATGCCGCGGGTCGGGGCGAGCCCGTGTCGATTGCGGAAACGGTTCAGCTCCGGCAACACATGGTGATCGACCACCTTCTCCGCGATCCGCCATTGGATTTTTTTCATCCAGAGCGGCGCTCCCTGGGGGACCGGTGCACCGTGCATCACCGGCTGACGATGCACGCTGACGAACAGCGACGGCGCGAGATGAATGCTCACCACCGGCACTTCTAACAACTCGCGCACCGACATGGTCGCCCATGCCAGCGAACTGGCGAGGATGATCGTCTCGCCCGGCACATTCAGCTCGCGGGCGACCTCCAGGATCGGCTCATAGCTGGGATTCACCGCATGACGAATGATGGAGGGCAAGGCCTTGGTGGGGTGCCAGAGGTGCGGGTCGCCCTGCACGCGCTCGAAATCCGCCACCGTGCCCATCGCGCGGAAACCGAGTCCCGCACGTGTGACCACGCTTTCGAAGAACGCGCTGGTCGCCACGATCACTTCGTGGCCGCGCGCTTGCAGTGCCTTGCCGACACCCACGAAGGGATGCACGTCCCCCGCGCTGCCCATGGCGTAGATCAGGATGCGCATGCAGAGGCGTTCTCGGCGGCGCAGGCCTGCTTGGCAAGTGCGCGTGGATGCATCGCGGAGAACACGTTATTCCACCTCGGTTCAGAGGTCTTCCCATCCGGGAGCGGGAAGTATTTGAACGTGACAGATTGAGGAACAACTCCCTAACACACGCCTCATGCATCGCTTGCGTCGCTTACTCCCGAAGTTCCCTCGTCATTTGATCGCGCTCATGGCACTATCCTTGGGCCTCTCCTCATGTGTCGCAGTGCATTATCCGGTAACGCCGGAAATGGCTGCGAACCTGAAGCCCGGCGAAGGCCTGATCGTGGCAACCTTTTCCGCCAAATCGTTCACTCGTTCCGGCGAAACGATCGCCGGTTCGGGGCGGGCGCAAGTGAATGTGAAAAAGGAAGACACAGGCGAATTGGCCATCCTGATCCCTCATGTGATGCCGGTGAACCGTAACCCCTACCTGATGGGTGGAGGAAATGCCAGCGAGGTGGTCGCCATCCCGGTTCCGGCCGGAAACTACTCGATCACGGGGTGGACGATTCAAGACCAAGCCGTCACTGCCAGCGTGACGTTCTCCAATCGCCTTCCCATGAATGTTCCGCTCCAAGTCAGGCCTGGCGAAGCCACCTATGCCGGACGCATTCATCCGGTTTCGATCTACGGGAAGAACATCATCGGGATGCGCGTCCCGGGGCAGGCTTTCGTGATCATCACGGATGAGTATGCCGAGGACGCTTCCAAGATCTCAAAGGCTTATCCGTCGATCCGCCGCGCCTCGATTCGTAAGTCGAATGTCGCCGAAGACTACAAGAAGGAGATGATTCGGATTGCGGACACTCCCTCGAAGTTCCTGGGGCTCTTCTGAGTTCTTGATCTGGCGTTTTCTTCTGGGGCTCGGGCGCGCGCTCTCAAGCCCCAGACAACAACTGCTCGCCGAAAAGGCGGTCGGCTATTTCCGATCCTTTGCCCGCTGGTAGCGTGACCGGCGTTCGGAGTCCTCCGGCGCTTCCGCGGTGACCACCGGCTTTTCTTCCTCCTTCTTTGCCAAGACCGGCTCGGCCTTCGGCGTCTTCACCTTCACCGGCTTCACCACCTTTTCGCGCGGAGCGAAGTTCGGCATCGATGGCAGCGGCAGCTTCCAGCCGGTGCGGGTCATGAGTGCTTCCGTCACGAGGAATGCCAGCATCGCCAGCGCAATCCACATGCGCAGGGAGACATCCTGCCGGTTCGGTGGTCGCAGCCAGGCATCCTGCAGGTTGACCAGCTCGCGACCGCCCGTTTGCGCCGAGACCGTGCGCAACTCGGCCAAGCGCTCGGGCTCGAACGCCCACTCGACCGAGGAGCCCACCGTGACCGGACCGAAAGGGAGGGCGTGCTCGCCCACTTGGATCGCTCCGCGAACGATCGCACCTTCATCGAGATCCTTGGTCACCGAGAAATGACCCGGGGCGATGCGTTTCCACGGGACGTCATAAGGCGTCTCTCCCGGGCCGCTTTCCAGCAGACGCAGCTTCGGCGGCATGGCGGACAGCTTCTGCGACCACTGCTCGGGATCATAGAGCAGGTCGAGCGTCAGCCGCGTGCCATCGAGCCGATGCTTCAGGCCGATGCCCGGCGGCAGGTCCAGCCCCATCAGCCAGCGGGTCATCGTCTGGACGAAGTCGCCGTAGCCCTTCCAGTCGCGGATCCGCTGTGAGAACTCTCCACCGAGCGGGAAGGAAACCGATGCACTGCGCCCGAGGCCGCGACGCGCGTGCGCGACCAGCGGGGCGACATACTCGTCCTTGCTGACCAGCGATGTGGTCGCGTCCTCCCGTGCATAGGAAAGATTGTAGCCGTCCACCTCCGGCAACCATTCGAGCAACTTCGGCGAAACCTCCGTCCAGCGGCCGGTCGGCAGCGCTCCCACCGGATCCTCGACGAAGGCCGAGCGGGCGATGGTCACGGTTTCCTGCGCGAAGATCTTCGGAATATCCATCGGCCGGTCGGCGAAGAAGACGCGCCCGTCGCCGCGCTTGGCGATGTCCTCCAATAGCTTGGCATCGACGTCCGTCTTGTTGCCCATGCCGATGACGGAGACCGTGCAGCCCTCCTTCTTCATCTCCTCCAGCAAGCGCTTGTAATCGCCCGGCTCCTCGGAGTCGCACGCGTCGGAAAAGAGAATCACGTGACGGGTGCCAACCTTGGTCTTCTTGAGTTCGTCCCACGCTGCCTTGAGTCCCTCATAGACGAAGATGCCGCCGCCTGTTGACTTCACGCTGCGGGCACGGGCCTGGAGTTTGCCTTGGTTGCCCTTCACCTCGGTCAGCGGGATGATGGTCTCCGGTGCACTGTCGACCGCGAACACGGCGATCTGGTCCATCGGGCCTAACAGCCCGATCGCGTCGGCGGCGCCGTTGTTGGCGAGGTCCATCTTGGCCATGCCGCCTCCGACCTGGACCGACATCGAGCCCGAGCGGTCGAGCACGATCGCCAGCGCCACGGCCAGCTTGCGATGCTCGGTTTTGAGTTCCATCGACACCGGTAGCAGGGGATCGATGGAGGACTGGAAATAGCCACCCGAGCCGAAGGACTGCTTGCCGCCGGCCATGAGGAAACCGCCCGCCTGTTCGCGGACGAAGAAGTCGAGCGCCTCCATGAACTCCGTCGGCACCTCGAAGGCCGGGATGTTATTGAAGATCACCGCGCGCGCGCCGGTCAGGCGACCAGGCTTCAGATCCGAAGGACTCGCAACATCCACGGTGAAGTCGAGGGAGGACAATACCTTGGCTACTGGATCGTCGGTGTATTTGGTGACGAGCAGCACGCGAGGACCGCCCGAGATCTCGATCCAACGCGACGCCTTGTTGTTGCCGGGATGAGCGTCCTTGAAGGGCGAATCGCTGCCGACCACGACCTCGGCATCGTACTGGAAAGCACCGGAGCGGGAGATGCGATCCGTGAACTCGGCGCGGCCCACGCCTTGCTCGAGCTTCACCTTGGTTTCGGTCAGCGTCTGGCCGCCGCGGCGGAGGATCAGGTTGACCTCGGTGTCCGAGGAACCGCGCACCGTGGCCGCTAGCAGGAAGGGCTCGCCGGCTTGCACACGTTCCGGCAATTCCAGACGGGAAACGCGGAAATCATCCAGCGTTTCCTCCCTGATGAGGCGGAAGTCCACGGGGATGCCGCGCGCTTGGAGTTGCTCGGCGGCCTCATGCAGGGGCTCGGTGGCGAAACCGTCGGTGAAGACCAGCACCCGGGAAGGGCGGTTCTCCTTGGTCAACGCCGTGACGTGGGACAACGCCAAACCGGTGCGGGTGAGTTTCCGGGAGCCGGTGAAGCTGGGGTCGTCCGTCTCGGTGTCTGCCACCTCCGCGCCGTAGTTGAAATAGTAGGCCTTGTCGCGGTGGCTTGGCTTGCCGTCCTCGATCAGGCGCTTCCACTCGACCAGATTCTTGTCCACCAGATCCTCGGTGGAATCAGACCGGTCTAACAGGACGAACAGGTCCAGTGCGTCTTCCTGCACATTGATCTTCGGATCGGCGAGGCCGAACGCGGCGAGGAGCACGAGCAGCAGTCGCAAGGGCGACCACAAGCGCAGCGACTTCCAGAACCAGCCGATGAAGAGGAAGGCGGGAACCAACAGGAACCACTCTGGAGAGCCGAAAGTCATGGAATGAGCCAATGGTAGAACGGCTTCGGCGCGCCTTCATCGATCACCTTGTGGCTGCCGTTGACCCATGCTTGGGAAAGGCCGCCGCCTTGCTTTTCGATAAGTCGGATCTCGATGCGTTTCTTGGTGGCATCGACGAAGCCGTCGCATTTCAGGGGAACGGCAGGGATCGACTTGCCGGGAAACTTGCGGAAGACGGTGAGGTCGCTCGCCGTCGTGATCCGTCCGGAATTCGCTCCGGTGATCCAGTAAGTGGAAGGGGCCGCCTTGATCCCACGCTGCGACACCGTCAGCGAGCCGTTCTTGTGACGGTAGGCGGTAGTGGTAGTGCAGGCGGTGAAAAGCAGGGGCACGACCGTGACAAGCAGGGGAAAGGATTTCATGTCGGTCAGGCGGGGTGGGGCTCGGCGGCGCGCTTCTTCGCAGCTTCGCGCTCACGGGTGAAATGCCACGAAACCAGCAGGGCGGCGAGCAGCAAGAGGAACCATGCGCGCCACCAGTGATCCTCCTCGGTGTGGCGCTCGACCGCGGCGGCGCTGCCTTGGTCCAAGGTGTTCTCCGGTTTGCACGCGCTGAAATCGGCTTCGCGGGTATCCGCGAAATGGACGCTGGCGGTGAGCAATTCCGTCTCGCCCTGACGGACCTTCAGGAAGCCGGCCTCCAGCGGGGCATCGAGCCTTGCGCGGGCTGCGGCAGGCAGCGTGTCGGTTTTCACGACTTTGCCATCGAGCCCGAGGGTCTGCACCGTCAGTTCCGGAGCGTCGGCCCCGGTTTTTGCCGCGAGGGTGATCGGCTGGCCGCTCTCCAAAAGCTCCGACATGGGGGCCATCTTGGCATCCCGGAGCTCCTCGGCGAAGCGATGGAGTATCACGATGAAGGCCGGCAGGGTGGAGGCATTCGAGAGGCGCAGGTCGAAATTGAAGCAGAGCTGGCGAGAGGCGGGCGCCTCTGCGGTGGCCGGGGTTTCACGGAGGAAGATCAGCACGCGCTTGTCCTGCCACAGCAGCACCGTGTCGCTCTCGCGGCGCTGGAGTTGGATCGTCTCTCGCACCAGCAACGATTGCCAATTGAGTGCATCGATCAGCGGGTGCTTCTCCGCGACGATGCCGCCCTTCAAATAGGCTCCGCCCTTGGTCTCATCCTTCACGAAAACGATGGCGTGCCCGGCGGGTAGCACGGGATCCAGCGGATCGTAGGAGAGGATCGTGAGGTCAGAGCTGGCGGTGTCATTGACCGCTTCGGTGGCATCGAGCGAGCGCAGCAGCTTCTTCGTAAGCTGTTCGTAGGCACCGCCGGTAGCAGCGAAGAGCGCGAGCTTCTTCGGCTGCGGCACCACCATCGGCAGCACGTCATCAAGCGTGAACTTGTCGGGAGAGAGCAGAAGTTTCAGCCGCTCCGCCTTCTCCGGGAAAGCGGCCTGAAGCGTCACCATGGCATTCGGCCCCAGATCGATCGTGCGCGGCTCGGTTTTGGTGCCATCCGGCAGCTCGACCTGCCAGGTCCGCGAAGTACTATGCCCGGAGTAGTTTCGGACGAGCGCTTGGAAGACCTTTGCGCCCTCCTTTTCGCCGATGCTCACGCCGGTGAAGCCGACATTGTCGATCGGCTCGCCGAGGGAAAGAATTCGGGCGTCGAACGGTGGCGCTTCGATCGGCGTGTCCGTGGCGTAAACGATGATACCTTCGCGTGCGACCAACGAGCGGGCGAGCCGCAGTGCTTGTGAGGGATCGGTCAGGCCGGCGCGGGGCTGCCAGGCATCGAGCGCCTTCGCGAGTTCCTCCGGATTGTCTCCGGCGTAGAGCTTCGGCCTGCCCGGCGTGCTTTCCAAAACCGTGAGCTCGAGCGCGGTGGCATGGCCTTGCAAGTCGGGCAGGGATGCAACGAGCTTCTCCTTCAGCTTGTCCTTGATGACGGCCATCGAGGCCGACGAATCGAGCACAATGGCGACGCGCTGGGTGCTGCGGGCCTTCTGGTAGCGCGGTTCTGCCAGCAGCCACGTCAGCAGCAGCACGCCAAGGAGCTGCATCCACAGCGGCACCGAATTCATCAGCCGGTCAAGGCGCCGGCCGCTCGCCGACTCACGCTGGGTCTTCTCTAACAAGAACAGCGTCGATACCGGGATGATCACCGCCTGGCGTTGCAGGAAATGGATTGCCAGCACCGCGGGAATCCCGAGGAGCGCCCAGAGGCCGGCGGGGTTGGTGAGAGTGAGCAAGGCGGATCAGGGTTGTATCTTTGGCACTTGGAACTTCGTTCTTTGAACTTCGCCTCCAGCTCAATTCGCCGTCTCCAATGCGCCGCTCGGCAGGGCCTCGGCGAAGAGCGCGGTCTGCAGGTCCGGCTCACAGGCAACGCGTGCCATGCGGCACTGGTGGCGGCGGCAGGCGGTCTTCCACATCGTGAAGTGATTCGTGTAGCTCTCCTTGTAGCGCTTCAGCACGGAGGGCTCGATGCGATGCTGGTGGCGCGACTTGCGCTCGGCATCGATGAACTCGTAGTTGCCGGTCCAATCCGGGGTGGCCTCGCTTTGCAGGAAAGGGACCAGAAAGATCGGGCTGCCTTGGCGGGCGGCCATCATCCGCACCGCGTGCTCGGGATCGCCGGGGAAAAGGAGGTCCGACACCAGCACCCGGATTGCATTGCCATGAAAGGGGATACGCGAAAGGTCCGGCGGCAGGGCCGGATCGGCGGCTTTCATCGCGCGGGCTTCGTCGAGCCAGCGATGAAGAGAAATGCTTTCCGGCGCGAGCGGCCGCACTGCATCGCCACGGACCAGGAAGACGGAGGTATTCGCACCCGACCGGCGCGAGGCCTCGACGGCGAAGCAGAACAACTCAGCCACCCGTGCCGCCTTTTGCGGATCGAAGAACATCGACTCCGAGGCATCCAGCACCACGTCCACGACCGGGCGGACTTCCTCGCGGTAGAGTTTCATCGTGTACTGGCCGGTGCGAGCATAGGCCTGCCAGTTGATGTGTCGCGGATCATCACCGGGGACGTAAGTCCGGTGGTCTTGGAAATCGAGCGATGAGCCAACGCCAGCTCCTTGGAATTCACCGGCTTGCCCTTTCCACACGCGCGACCGTAGCGGCAGCCGCAAGCGCCCCGCGGCGGCAAGCGCACGGGCGTGACAGCGGATGAGTTCTTCAGCGGTCATGACGGGTTGGAGACGTGGCCTTCGGCTTCCTGCTCCACCTCGCGGATGGCGGGGAACGCCTTCAGTGCGCAGAGCAGGAGCAGGACGAGGTAGACGGAAGCGGAGATGACGCCGACCTTCAGCAGCGAGGTGTGGTCGGCTGGACCGGATGCCGACGAACTGTAGTGCAGTCGATTGATGTGATCCCCGACATTGAGCTGCACGGGGGGAATCCACGAGAAGAACCAGACATAGCCGTCGCTATCGGTCTCGTTCATGACGAAGCCTAGCACCACGGCAACGGCGCAAAGCAGGACGCCCAGGAGAATATAGACACCGAGAGGATTGCGGACCTTGGGCGTGAAGACTCTCATCAGCAAAGCGGGCAGCAGCATGGTGCCAAGCGAGACCATCAACATGATATTGCCCATCATGTCGACACTGCCCAGCGACGTCATATTGGGACGGGAGTAGAACACGCCGGTCACCGCTGCCATGATGAGTCCGGTGAACACCACGCCGGAGGGCCAGCCGGGATAAAGGAAGCGGCCGACCAGTTTTCCCAAGGCTCCAAATCGCAGGAATGGACGGCAGATCGGCGGCAACAATTGCAACGGCTCGGTCAGTGCGATGGTCACCGCCGGGATGCAGACGAGCATCAACATCACTGCCAAGGGTTCACGCGGGATATGCCCGAGCCAGCCCACCAAACCGAGTAGCCCCACCATGCCAAGGGCTACCAGTCGCCGCGAGGTGCTGTGATTTTCCGCCATCGGCGCGATCATCGAGGCGCCCATCGCCAGCGCCATCCATCCAAGGTAGAGGCCGATTGCAAGACAGCTCAGGAGCGCCCAGGAAGCCTCCGTGTCCTGCAGGGTGCAGACCTTGATAATGTCGTCCAGGTCGTTGCTGAACGTCAGTGCCATGATGCCACCGGCGAGATAGATCGCGAGGGCCAAGGGAGCCATTCCGCGGATGAGGATGGAAGGAAGCGCCGAGAGCCCCACGGTGATGGCGGTGAAGATCCCCGATCCGGCAAAGATCAGTCCGAGCAGCAAGAGCTCGGCGAAAAGCTCCATGCGTCCGAAGAAGTAACGCAGGATCAAGTAGGGCGCGATCGCCATGAGCAGCAGCCCCGTCTGGCTGACGATGGCCACCCATTTCCCGAGGACAATCCGCCATGCCCCGAGGCGAGTGAGCACCATCAGGTCGATGGTATTGCCCTTGATCTCATGGTGCAGGGCACCCACGCCGCGCAGGGGCTGGGCTACCAGTGCAGCGAGCGAGAAGAAGAAGAAAATCACCCGGCTCACCGTGGGACCCGAGTCTCCGTCCGAGCTTGCGCCGATCGCCGACAGCAGCACCACGCAGAGCAGGCCTTGAAGCGCCAGGAAGAGGATGACGAAGGTCTTTCCCCGGAGCCCTTGGCGAAGCTCCTTCACCAGCATCGGAGAAAGCTTGTCGCTGAACTCATCGAGCTGACCCGCCACCGGAGGCGGCTTCGGAGCGGAGGGGACGAGAGGATTGGCGGCGCTGACGCTCATCAGTTGTTCGACGGTTCAGGCGGAGTGAAAGCGGGCAGCTCCGACTTCGGCGCGGCCGGCAGGGCACCTTCACCGCGGTCGATGCGGCCGAGCATGTCGATGAAGGCATCCTCAAGGTTGCGCTGCTCCTTGTGGAATTCGGTCACCTTCAGCCCGTCCTTGATCATGCGGGCGAGGATCTCTGCGGCGCGCTCCGGATCGCTGGACTCGATGCGGATGCGTCCGCCAGCCTTGCGGCTTTCGAGGAACTCGACATGTGGATTGATCACGCACCAGTCGGAGACGGCCTGTGGACTTCCGAGGACCTGCACGTCGTAGAGCATTCCGCCGGCCGAGTCGGTGCCGTGCTTCAGCGACTCCGCATCGCCGTGGTGGACGATGCGGCCGCCATTCACGAAGAGCAGCGAGTCGCACATCTCGCCCAGCTCCGAGAGGATGTGGGAGGAGATGAAGATGGTCTTTCCTTCCTGGGCCAGCACCCGGATCAGGTGCTTCAGCTCGACGCGAGCCTTCGGGTCCAAGCCGGCAGCCGGCTCATCCATGATGAGGATCTGCGGATCGTGCAGCAGCGCGCGCCCGAGGCAGAGGCGCTGGGTCATGCCTTTCGACAGCTTGTTCGAGAAACGGTCGGCCAGTGGGATCAGGTCGGTGAATTCCATTACCTCCTGCACCCGGCTCTTGCGCTCCTTGCCCTTGTAGCCGAAGGCCCGGGCATAGAAGTCGAGGTACTCGACCACGGTCATGTGCTCGTAGTTGCCGAAGTGGTCCGGCATCCAGCCGATCAACTTGCGCACTTCGTCAGGATGGTGGACCACGTTGATCCCGCAGATCTCCGCCGTACCCATGGTGGGGTAATCGAGCGAAGCGAGGATGCGCATCGTGGTCGTCTTGCCGGCACCGTTCGCACCGACAAAGCCGCAGACCGAGCCATGCGGGATTTCAAATGAGATACCGTTCACCGCCTTCAGCTGTCCGAAGTAGCGGTAGAGGTTGTGAACTTTGATGGCTGCTTCGCTCATGGCTTCGCGATGGGTCCGGTGATGTAGGTGCGGGTCTGGGTCCACTTGATGCCCTTCAGCGTATCGATCGCCGGAGCCTCATCGGTGACCGCGATGAAGTGGCCCGGCCGGTCATGCAACGACTTGAAGTCCCGGTCCTTGAATTTTCGATTGCCCAGCACCCGGCGGCTGCGGTTGGCGAGACGCTCCGAGGCTTGATTGACGAACTCCGCCACTTCCTCCGGTGAGGCTGCGGTGCAGTTGAAAGCCTTTCCGGATACGACATTCTCTGCCTTCCACCAGCCGTTGGCGTTGTCGTAATAATAAAGAGTCTTGATCGGGAAATCGAAAGTGGAGAGGAACGATGCCGAGCCGCTTTCCGAGCTCGCCTCGATTCGTCCGCGCGTGGGAATCACGGCCCTGATGAAATGGCCTTGCTCGGAGCGGCTCTGGAACCAATCGCCATCCACCTCCAGCTTGCCGTCTGCGAACTTCTCTTCGTAACGCATGCCGCCGCCCTCGTTGTCATTGGTCAGCCGGGACCATTGGCCGGTTGCAAGCGGCACGCTGGTGATCACCGCGGGTTCGCTCAAGGTGAAGCCACCACCGAGCAACACACCGGTGCGGCTGACTTGCTCCTGCAGCACGTAGGCGGAGTTTTCACCATCGGTAGGCCTTACTTCCATCAGCACGGTGCGCATCCCGCGGCCACCGAAGCCGTCGATCAGGATGATCAGCGCAATCAATAGCACGCTGGTGCCGAGGGCGATCAAGGGCGTGGTGATGAATAGCCGGTGCCGCCGACCGGATTTCGCGAAAACGAACAGATTCACCGGGCCGATCAGCACGCCGAAGGCGATCAGGATCACAATGAAGAGTCCGTAATTGTAGCTCTGTCCGCCGAACTCGGCCTGGGTCGACCAAGCGCTGCTGAAGTCGTTGCGGATCGCTTCATTCAATGGGGTCAGCCGCGCATGTTCGTGAAAGCGCTCCACCGTCGGCGCCGCATCCATCTTCAAGTCGGCGCCAATCGGCACCAGTGTCACCCGGCCGAAGCTGCGGTCGGCCGAGCGCTTGCCTTTGCCCTCCGCTGCGATCCCCAGGGTCGCCAAGTCTGACGACGTGGACACCGTGTAAAGGATCAGTTCTCCCCCGAGGCGGTTCCAGCGGAGGATGGCCGTGCGGGCACCGGGCGTGGCATTCCCCCAGTCGGTGTCGGTCATGGCGATGCCGTCATACCCCGAGTAAGCCCGCCAATCCTCTGGCAGCGCACGCGCATCGAATCTCCCCGCGAACGTATCCGATCCTCCGCGATAGCGGCTGCTGCTGCCGCCGAGGCCGGAGAGGTGGCTGTCGAGTATCGACGCATTCGGTGTGAAGAGCGGCTCGCTCAGCAGCACCGCCGGCTGAGTGTCCTCGTAGTTCGAGCGCAGGTTTCCCATGGCCCCACCGTAGGAGCCGGAGAGGCGCACGCTCACATTGACGGAGCCACCCGAGCGGCTGTTCAGGAGCGTGGCGCAAGGCACCAGCAGGTCGTGGATACTGTTCCGCTCCGCTGGGATTGTTAGATCGAAGGAGGAAGTGACCTCGCTGCCCTGGCCGCTGTAGCTGTCTCCGGAAGTCGTGGAAATGGTGATCTTCCCTTCTTGTTCGGAGAGGTTGTTCACCGTCACCCGCACCGGCAGGAATCCGCCGGGTGCCGGGCGATTGAAGAGCGCGACCGCCTCAACCTTCGTCTTGGCCTTCGGGTCAGGCACATGGTTGAAGAGCACCTCCTGGGCCCCCAGCGGAGCGACGAGGGAGACCAGCAGTAAAAGCAGGCGCTTGAGCATGAAAGGTGGCGAATGAGGGGTTCCGGCTGCTTTGGAACTTGGCACTTCTTTACTTGGAGCTTCCGCGGTTCACGCGGTCTTGAGCGTCTTCGGCGTTGCGCCGCCTTGAAACGGCACTTCCTCGATCAAGGCGCGGACGATGTCGTTGTTCGTCAATCCTTCCACGCGAGCGTTGTATTCCAGTACGATGCGGTGGCGCAGTACCGCCGGTGCGACGAAGCGGACGTCCTCGAAGGAAGCGTGGGGCCGCTCATTGATCAGCGCCCGGGCCTTGGCGGCGGAAGCCAATGAGAGCGCGGCGCGCGGGCTCGCGCCATAGCGGATGCCGCGGGCGGCGGAGCTTTGGCCCGGATGGGTGGCATCCACCAGGCGCGCGATGTAGTTAGCCACCACGTCCGGCAGATAGATACGACGCACCAGATTGAGCACTTCTTCCAGCGTCGATGCATCCATGATCGACTCGACCACGGGCTCGGTGCCGAGTTCGCGCTGGGTTACGATCCGCTCGAGCGTCTCGACGCTATTGCGGGTCACCTCGAGCTTGAAAAGGAAGCGGTCGAGCTGGGCCTCCGGCAGCGGGTAGGTGCCTTCCAGTTCGATCGGATTCTGGGTCGCAAGCACGAAGAACGGCTTGGGTAACTCATGGGTCTCACCCAGCACGGTCACCCGGCGCTCCTGCATCGCTTCAAGAAGAGCCGACTGAGTCTTCGGCGAGGCGCGGTTGATTTCGTCCGCGAGCACGATGTTTGTGAAAAGCGGCCCCGGCTGGAACACGAAGGCGCGGCGTCCATCGACCTCCTGCAGCACCGGGTTTCCGGTGATGTCCCCCGGCAGCAGGTCCGGCGTGAATTGGACGCGCTTGGTGCCCAGCCGCAGGGATTTCGAGAGACCCTTTACCAACTCCGTCTTCCCGAGGCCTGGCAGGCCTTCCAGCAGGATGTGGCCCCGCGCCAATACGCCAGTCAGCACCAAATCAATGAGTTCCTCTTGGCCGAATAGCACCTGATTGAGCGCCGCCGACAGCGAGCGCACGTGCTTTCCGGCGTTGGTAACTTCGGTCTCGGAGGCGTATTCCATGGGATAAGATCGTTCTAACGATGCGGATGCTTGATGGTGTATCGGAATTTTCCGTGAAGGCGCGATGAAAATTCCCGCCGGAAGTTCCCCCAAGGAATTCCGCCGGGCAGGGGATCTGCCGGTCAAATCCGCCGGCCCGGAAGCCGGGCTGCCTCGACGTCAAGACGCCTTCGCCACCCGTGGGGCAGCCGCCTTCTCCATCGGATCCGGCAGGGCCGGGATCGGCTGGGTGAACATGGTCTCCGCCTCCAGCTTCAGCCATACCTTCATCCCGCCCAGCAAGTGCCTGACTGCCTTCATATTCGGCTCGAAGGGGACCCGGATCAGGTGTCTCTGCTTGAGGTTGTTCTTCCCGTAGGTACCCGCCATCAGGCGTTTGCGGGCGATGGTTTCCAGCCGCCGGTTATAGAAACGCATCAGCCGCGCGAAAATCGCCCCGCCGACACCATTGTAGGGCATCGTCGAATACTCGCGGTCGGCATTGTGATACACCGCCCGCACCGGGCCGATGAAATACGCGGCGATATCCATCAGGAAGGCCGCATGCATCAGATCCGAATCGCCGAGATATTGATACTTGTTCCGGTAGAGACCGTGGAACCATCTCTGATACGACTGCGGGTAGATTTCATTGTGAGTGGCCAGCGCCATCTTGACGCATTCTCCACCCAGCCCCTTGAGGATGATCTTGTGTGCGCAGTAGGTCGCATGGGCGCAGTAGTCCAAGCCCTGTGAATAGAGCGGATCCATGAAGCCCGCCGCATCCCCGGCCAGCACCCAGCCATCGCCGCAGACCTCGGTCGCGTAGTAGGGGAGATGCTTGTAGATCCGGGCATCATTCTCCACCGGCACCGCATCGGCGAACATCAGCTTGCCGATCGGATGAGTGAGCAGGTGCTGCTTCACGCGCTCGCCGACCGAGCCCTCGGACGGCGGCGTGAAAATCCGCTCGTCCCACGTCACGCCGGCGGAGAAGTCGCCGTTCGAAAGGGGAATGATCCACGACCACCAGCCGCGGCCCATCAGGTGATTGGTCGCGCTGGCACGGCCAACGGTCGGTCCATCCTTGAGGCAGCTCGCTTTCATGCGTGCCTCGTGGGAATCCAGCGTCAGGACATTGGAAAAGCGCACCCACATCGAGTGCACCGGGTGCTCCTCCAGCTTTCGCCACAGCCCGCGCTGACGGGCAATCAGCGCCGCCTTGCCCGAGCAATCCGCGACCCATCCGGCGGTGATCGGGCGGGTCTCTCCATTGTGCTTCAGCACGATGACATTCTTGCCCGCGCCATTCAGCTCGAAGGACTTGATCGAGGCCGGCCGCAAAAGGTCGCAGCCTTCCTTCCCGGCGAGTTCCAGCATGTGCTCGTCCAGCTTGGCGCGGTCGAGCTGGTAGGTGGGAAAGCGCGCCTGCGAATTCGGCCCGATTTCCGAGCAGCAGTTCGGGCAATCGTTCTCCGGGGTGGTGAACCACATCCGCAGCCCGTGCTTCTGGAAATGCTCGCAGGAGAGATAATGCGCGAGCCCCAGCACCCGGGTGATGAAGCACCCGGCCACCTCGGAGGTCGACTCACCGACCTTGCGGTCGAAGGCTTCGGACTTCTCCACGATCAGCACCCGCGTCTCCGGCCGCGCCCGTTTTAACAGCAGCGCCAGCGCCGAGCCCGAAAACGCCCCGCCAAAGATGACGACATCATAGTCGGGGAGGGTGGGGGAATCGTTCATGGTGGCCAAGCTGCGACGAGCTTACCGACCGAGTCCCACGGTGCAAGGGACAAGCGCCTGTCAGGTTCGGACGGCATGAGCGGAGGGCGCGGAAGAGGGGAATCGGGCTTTCATTGTCCGCTGCAATTGGCAGAGTCCGGAGGCATGAGGAAGCGGGTCTCCATCGTGATCGCGGCGATTCTGTTCGTTTGCGGTGCTCTCACGGTCTGGGCTTTGCAGCGCCCTCCGACGCTGCGCGCCGACTACGACTGGTGGCCGATCGGGATGAATGGCGTGGTCAGGGAGATCGCGATGAAAGCCCGTCCCTGCAAACTCACGATTGAAAAGGAATTCACGCCGGGTGAGCCCGGCGGCATATCCTATGGCTGCTTGCTAGTGGCGCAGGATGGCTCGCTGGAGGACCGGAACCAGGCGGTCTTGGCAACCGTGGACGCGATCTGTAGGGCGCTGGAAGGAAAGGGGTGCCGGGTCGTTTCCACCGACTCGAAGAGCTGCAAGGAGGATTACCAGATCGTCTATGTCGGCCCCACGGGGAACGGGACGATTTCGCTCAAGAAATTCGGCGACCAGCATCGGCGTGAGATCGGAATTCGCCTGGAGGTGGATCAGCCCCATGCGCCAGCGAAGCAGGCCGGAGCCGACGGCGGCTGAGTTCTTGGCGGGAGGAAATCGTATGACGACACCTGAGCTCAAGGCGTTCGATTGCATCGACCATGACCCGATCGAGCAGTGGATCCCCGCATCCGAGGGCGAGGTGAACTACCAGTTGTGCCTTCACATCGGCCTGCCTGGTGACGAAGCCTGTGACCTGTTTTACATGCAGGTAACCACACCGGAAGCGATCAGCACGCACCATCCCGGGAAGTCCTTGGGCAAGCGTCGGATCATTGTGAATCCGTATTCGTGGGAGAGCGTTCTTGAGGCGATTCAGGCCACGCTTGAGCGATGCGCCGGCGACGATTGGAGCCAGCAGTCGGCGCTCCTCGCGGAACATTTCGCCTGGGAGTTTGAGAACTACCGCCCTTAGCCAGCGTCAGAAATCCGTCCGGCAGAAACGGGATCAAGCGATGGAGGCTTGTTTTCCCGCATTGCCACGGCGGCGAGATACTGCTCTACTGGAGGAGATTGGAGTTATAGATCTATGAAAACCCATTCCCATTCTAGCTCACGGTCCGGCTTCACACTCGTCGAGCTTCTGGTCGTCATTTCCATCATCATGGTGCTCGCCGCAATGGGCTTCGCGGCCATCGCGAAAATCACCAAGAATAAAGACAAGTTGCTGACCCAGGCCAGCGTGACCGATCTGTCCCTGGCCATCAACGCCTTCAATGACACCTACAACCGGATGCCCAGCGTGGGCGGATCGGATGAACTGACGGCCGACGGACAGGCTGGAACGGAGCTTCTGAAAATCCTGCTCGGGAAGGAAGATCCCGGAAGTGACATGCAGAACCCCAAGGGGATCGTTTTCCTCACCACGAAGATAGGAAAGAACAAGAACCAAGGCGGCTTGATCTACTCCGGCAGCAATGTGGAAGGCCTGTTCGATGCGTGGGGCCAGCCCTTGCACATCAAGTTCGACGAGGATCTCGACAATGAGATCCCGGACCCGATCAAGCAGGGCGACGTGGTCCGGCAGAGGAAGGTCATCGTCTGGAGCTTCGGCGCGGACGGGAAAGTCGGGGACAACGACGACGTGAAGTCGTGGTGAGCCTGGAAGAACTCCGATAACTCCGATATGCCTATAGAGTGGAGTTTCCGGAGTAGTGGAATCCGGCGGTTTTGAGGCTGAGAAAGCCCGGGTTCCAGCGCACCGGAGTTATCCCGACGCGGAGGCCGACTGACCCGGCCTTTTCCGCTTTTCCGGTATGCCTAGGAGAGCGGAAAAGCGGAATTCGGCCGCGAAGCCCGATTTCCGGGAGTCTGCGGGCAAGGTGACGGGGCGGCGGAGAACATTCGTCACTACGGCGTCCGTCTAGTCATCATCAAATCCGGCGATCCAGCGGCATCCGCCGTAGACGACCATGGCCCAGAGGAAGCCGGAGGCGATCGTGATCGCGCCGATGAGAAACAAGCTATTCGGGCCGATGCCGATGGTGCTCTGCGCCAGGAAGGACAGCGGGAAGGTGACGAATATCCACAGCATGCCCCACCATTTCCCGATCACGGCGAATGGGAGCAGGGCACTCAGCACGAAAAGGACACCCACGGTCTGCGCTGCATTTATTGCCTTAGATCGCTTCATCGGATGGGAAAGAATCTTGGCATTCAAGCCGGGCAGGGCAAAGGGGGCTCAATTCCATCCAGGTAGTCACCGGCCTCAGGCCCGTTGAAGCAAGCCAAGACCTGGATATCTAAGCGGCAAGTCCGCCCAAGGGAGCGGTGGAATGTGAAGAAATGCGGAAACCGACCTCACGTTGCTATCGCCGAACGAGACAGAAGTGAAAATCTCTAGGAGCTGAGCGCCTTCGTCTTGCGTTCAGCGTGTCTTCCGGAGACTGCTATTATCGCGCAGCCGGTAACCGACAACTCTATCCGCTACTTTGAAGCCGCTTTCCACCATCACCGCACTACTGATCCATGCTTGCCTCCAAGTTGCCGACGGCGTGCCGGCTGCCTTGGACACTTCGTTTGGCGGAACTGGAAAGGTGACCACAGCCTTTGGAAGTAGCGGCCAAGCACGAGACGTGGCCCTTCAAAGCGACGGGAAAATCGTGATGGCAGGAAGCGGTTACTCAGATGAGCTAAATACATACGAGTTTGTTGTCGCTAGGTTCCAGGCTGGCGGGAACTTGGACAGCACCTTCAATGGCACTGGCAAGGTGACAACTCACATGGAAGGCGGGGATTACGCCGCGGCCGTCGCGATTCAGGGTGACGGGAAAATCGTTGTAGCCGGAACCTCAAGTGCCAGTTCCGGATTCAGAATGAGTCTAGTTCGCTACAATGTGGATGGCACCCTTGACGAAACGTTCAACGACGACGGCAAGGTTATTACGGGCGTTGGACCAAACGGATCGGGAGCGACCGACGTGGCGATACAGCCGGACGGAAAAATCGCAGTCGTCGGGTATGCTCTCAACGCCAGCGGCAGCCCTGATATAGCGATTGTCCGATATGATGCTAATGGGACGCTCGATACGACTTTCAATGGGACTGGTATCGTGACCGTCCCGACTGGAGCCGCTGGCGGGTCCGCCGGATACAATCGAATTTCAATTCAAAGCGATGGAAAAATCCTTGTTGCCGGCACCACCGGGACTGCGGGGGGCTCTGATTTTCTAGTGCTCCGTTATCTTCCGAATGGGAACACCGATCCCTCTTTCAATGGAGGCGGGAAAGTGGTCACAGACTTTGGAGGGCGGCATGACTATGCTCGCGATCTTGTCGTGCAGTCGGACAGCAGAATCCTAGTGGCGGGATATTCCACCCTGAATGGTGATTTTGACATGGCTTTAGCCCGCTACAATGCCGATGGCAGTCCTGACGTGAACTTCAACAACACCGGGATCGCCACGAGCGGAGCGTTCAACGCAGTAGGCACGGCAGTAGGCCTTCTGAACAATGGAGTGATCGTGGTTGCCGGATATACCATCCAGAGCAGCGGGGGAGACTTTGCCCTGGCATTTTTCCCCAGCAATGGAAAGACCAGCAGTATTCCCAGCATGCTAGGTCACCTCACCACGGACTTTGGCAGCGATTCTGATTCTCTTGCAGACCTAGCCATTCAGGCCGATGGCAAGATTGTAGCAGTGGGCAGCACCAACTCGTCGGCGGCATTGGCCCGCTACATGCACGGCGAGGATTCCGATGCGGACGGGATTCTCGACATTCAAGAAACGGGAACGGGCATCTACCAATCGCCAGAGGACACCGGAACCAGTCCAGCCGTTCCCGATTCCGATGAAGACGGGTTAAACGACGGGGAAGAGGTTCTTACCATCGGCTCAGACCCAAATGTAGCTGACACCGATGGTGACGGATTCGATGATGGTTTCGAGGTTCGCACCGGCTTCGATCCTAACTTGGGATCTAGCTCTCCCGACACCATGTCAACCATTCGAACCGCTGTGGAATTCCGTTTCAATGCAGCCAACGGGATCAACTACCGGATAGAGGGGTCCTACAATTGGCAGGACTGGAGCACGCTGGAGGAGAATATTGTAGGAGGCGGTGAAGTCATCACTCGCTTCTTTTCGATCGAGAACCAGCCCAAGCGATTCTTCCGAGCCATCAAGAATCAGTGACCAGATGTCCAGGATCGGGTCAGATCCGCGGTGCGTGCTATCCGCTGTAGCGCTTTCGTTGCTCTGGCCATGCGATACTTCCTCCTGCATTTCCGTGCCGTGGATAGACCCTGGGCGGGAATATGCGTCGGCTTCCTACACCGAATAGCCAGCTTCCTACACCGCCGTGATCTAACGACCAAAACGCATTCCTCCTATAAAAAAGCGCAGGGGCGTCAATGGCAAAAATTCAATCTTTGGCAATATGGATCGCCATCAAGAACGCGCCGACAATGCCTAGTCCCAGAGTGACAGTCACATTGACACTTTCAAATTTGCCCCCGCTCACCATTGACAAAGTGTTGCCCAAAGCCGCGCCCAGAAGAATGCCTCCCACGGTGCCGAGATGTCGAAAGAACTTCCGGCTAGAACTGGCAATGAGATAATCGGAAGCTTGATTTACGTGCGCCGCAGAAATGGTGTCTGCTTTGTGGCGTTTTGCGACACGCGTGGACTCGGTGACGAGTTCGGCGATGTATTGCGAGATCTTGTCACGTAGAACCGCGAAAGCGGGTTTCGAATAGGGCGAATCTCCCAGCGACTGCAATTCTGCATCCGCCGTGCGGATGATGAGATCCAAATGGTTACTCATTGTGGCGGAGGCAAAGTGTCAGAAGGAGACGGGCGATGCGGATTCAACTTGCTGCTTTCCAGTGCCTTGACAAAGGCGGACTCGATTTTGCCCCTAAAAGTAAGCTTTTTCATCTCGGACCGAATAACCTTCAGCCGAATAAACTGAGCCACGACCATGAAGAGCATTACAATGGCGAGCGTGACACCGACAACGAGGCCGAGAGTCTTCCTCAATTCCGGGGTGAGCGGAGCGCCAGACGGCGACCACAGTTCCTTCCATACAACTGAGGAGGCGGCAAGAGTGGCCACCGCCGCTGAAAGGAAACTGGAAGCCAGTTTGTGCCAAGCAGTCGAAGCTGCCTTGTGAACCTCAAACGTCCCGATACCTGAGGGTGTAGGCAGCAATTCCTTCGGAGGATTTCTTGCGTTGGCTCACTGGTTAAAAGTGCCCCGGGGTGGTAGGAACACCCTGTGGCAGGAGACACAGAGCGACACGGGCGTGAAGCTTTGCGACGGGGAGCCCCTACGTGTTTTACTTGTGCAGCGCAAGCAGAACCCGCCATTTTCAATTCCGCATTACGTATATTGTAACAAGTAAACGATGATGCCATTACTGGGCCGGGTCAGGCGCTGGATTGGTTCTTCTGCTGGGAACCGTTCTGGAACCCTGAGTGCGATATCGGCTGACTTCGTGATTCTCATCGCAGCAGTGACTCCATTTCGGCGCTGGTCCAGTTGATTGGGATGCCGTCGGTTTCGTTGGTGTCGCCGGTGGTGGCGTCGATGAGGGCGCGCTTTTTGTCCTGCATGCGGCGGACGCGTTCCTCGACGGTGTCGCGGGTCATCAGACGATAAACGGTCACGGGCCGGCTTTGGCCGATCCGGTGGGCCCGGTCGGTGGCTTGGGCTTCGACGGATGGATTCCACCATGGGTCGAGGTGGACGACGGCGTCGGCGGCGGTCAGGTTGAGGCCGTAGCCGCCGGCCTTGAGGCTGATCAGAAACACAGCCGGACCCGACTCGGACTGGAAGGAATCGACCAAGGATTGGCGGTTCCGGGTGCTGCCATCGAGGCAAATCACCTTGCCGTAACCCGTCTCCAGACGCTTTTCAATTCGGCGTAAGTTCTTGGCGAATTGACTGAATACCAGTGTTTTTCCACCGTTTTCGGAGCGTTCCTGAAGGAGCTCAAGTAAACGATCGATTTTGACGGCGTTTGAATCCTTGCGGCCCGGGAGCTCCAGCAGTCCGGGATCGACGCAGGTTTGGTGCAGGCGCAGGAGCAGGGTCAGCAAATGCATCTTCCCGGCCCCCTCGCCTTGCTGCTCGCGGATGCGCTCCAGTTCGTCTAAGCCGGATCTCGCGAGGCTCGCGTAGAGCGCGGCTTGGTCGTCGGCGAGGGTTAGCCACTCATCGATCTCGATCTTGTCCGGGAGGTCCTTGGCGACCTGTGCCTTGGTCCGGCGCAGGACGAATGGCGAGATCCGCAGGCGGAGCCGCTCCATCAGGCCGGCGGCAGATTTAGGATCGGCATCGGCCGTGGCAACCTCGTAGCGCTCGCGGAAGTCCTTGCGGTCTCCCAAATAGCCCGGTGCCACGAACCGGAAGATTGCCCAGAGGTCTTGGACGCGGTTCTCGATCGGCGTACCGGTCAGGGCGATGCGGCCGCGAGCCTGGATCTTGGCGAGGGCCTTGCTCACCTCGGCGTCCGGGTTCCGGAGCAGGCTCGCCTCGTCCGCGACCAGCAGCCGGTACTCCCTCTGGAGGTGGAACGCCAAGTCCCGGACCAAGGTTCCATAACTTGTGACA
>Ga0307408_100000831_pt1 | contig 24498 bp, 25 predicted proteins | sample 322Cmetagenome_FD_202116 | JGI IMG/M metagenome (GOLD analysis project Ga0307408, IMG submission 202116) | Maize rhizosphere microbial communities from greenhouse at UC Davis, California, United States - 322HYB-C-3 | ecosystem: Host-associated > Plants > Roots > Rhizosphere > Soil | place... | reverse complement strand
GGCGTGCAACCCGGCCAGATTGGCACCACTTTTGTCGATAGTTACGGTGTCGGGTGCGCCATTCTGATCGATGGCCTTCTCGAAGTACCGTCGGGCCGCTTCCTTGTCCCGCCTGGCTCGCAGCAAGAAGTCAACCGTGTTGCCGGCCTTGTCGACGGCGCGGTACAGATATTTCCATTGCCCCTTGACTTTGACGTAGGTCTCATCGACACGCCAGCTCTTGCCGACCGGGCGCTTGCAGTGGCGGAACGCCTTTTCAAGCACCGGCAGAAGCTTAATGGCCCACCGGTGCACGGTCGAATGATCGACCGCGATCCCGCGTTCGGCCATCATCTCTTCAAGATTGCGCAAGCTCAGCGGGTATGCCACGTACCAACGCACGCACACCAACATTATCTCGAGCGGATAGTGCAATCGCTTCAGCACTTTGGCTACCGCCGGACTCAGCGCTTTCATTGTCGTTCACATCATTCTGTAAGGTCTCGCAGCATACCAGCCTCCGCTATTGCAACAGAACCTCCCGAAGACATGGATGCCACCATTTGCCAGCTTGTGGAAGCATTGCTGGATGCCGCTCCGCGTGTCATCGCCAAGGTGCCGGCCTCGTTGACCGCGGCGGAATAATCCGGACGACCGTGCGCATCAAAATGTCCCGAACGCGTCAAGCTCCATCGCGCGACCTATCACACGATCTACTGCGTCCAATCAAAATTTATCGTTTCACCTCGCTGGCGTGGAAAACGTATTATTCGCTCGAGATTTGTCCGCTCGCAGGCGGCCATGGCGAGAGCATCATTCCCGATTCATAGGGGTATGAGGCGAATAAAAATGTTGAGGTAGGCGATGCGCACAAACAGCTTGATGGAGACCCGTTTCGGGAAATCGCACTATCAGATCGAGGGCCCTGAGAGTGTGCCAGTTATCGTGCTGGGGCACGGACTCGCCGCCAATTCGACGATGTGGGACCGAAATATCCCCGAACTTGTGTCGCGATATCGGGTGTTGCGGTACGACGCGCGCGGGCACGGCAAATCACCTTCCAGGGGGGCGGCTTGCACGGTTGCGGATCTGGCGGTCGATGTGATCGAACTGCTAGATGCTGCGGGCATCGAACGCGTCCACTTTTGCGGTCAGTCAATGGGCGGACTCATCGGGCAATATCTGGCGGCGGAATTTCCTTCCCGAGTTTGCAGCGTAACGCTATGCAACACAATGAGCCGGCAGATGGCGCCAGATGTCTGGCAGAAACGCATTGATTCCGTGCATCAAGGTGATATCGATTCAATCGTTGAAGGAACCGTGGCGCGCTGGTTGACGAGTGCGTTCCAGGCGCGCGAAATCGACTTCGCCGATTGCGTTCGCAGGATGATCCTTGAGACGGCGCCCGCAGGTTATATCGAATGCGCAAGTGCCGTTCGCGATGCGGATCAAACGCGCTTGCTTGGCGCGATACGCATACCGACACTTGTCCTGACAGGTTCTGAAGATGAGATTGCTACGCCTCACCTTGCTGAGCAACTCCACGCCGCCATTCCCGGTTCGTTTCTCAAAATTATTCCGGACGCGGCGCATATGCCTAATATCGAACAGCCGGGCGCATTTAACCGCCTGTTGAGCGAGTTTGTTGATTCGGTCGAGAGGACGCGTGAAGCCAGTTTTACGTAGAGTCTTTAAGCTTCCTTACTGCTCTGGAGAATTGATGCCTCGAGTTACACCCATTGAAGCAGAGAGCGCTTCCACGGAGATCCAGCCGCTCGTCCAGCGGATTTGCCGCGAGCGCGGGTCGTTGCTAATGCTATATAAAGTCCTGCTCAACAGTAGCTCCGTTGCGCAGGGTTGGTTGACGTTCTTGAGCGCGATTCGCCAGGAGTGCGATTTGTCGCCCAAGCTGCGTGAACTGGTCATTTTGCGGGTAGCGGTGCTCAACCAGGCGCCGTATGAATTCACGGCCCACGTTCCGTATGCGCTGGACGCCGGCGTGCCTGAAGAATGGATCGAAGTACTGAAGGGTGGCGCGACTCCCGACGACGCCAGTGAGCTCGAGCGCGCGGTGCTTACCTACGCGGATCGTATGACACGCGATATCAGGGTGCCTGAAAGCGATTTCGCTGCTATCAGGAGGCAACTGAATGACCAGCACATCGTCGAATTGACGGCGACAATCGCCGCATACAACATGGTGTCGCGGTTCCTGATCGCCTTGTCGATCCACGAAGAGCACTAGACTCCGTACACGTTATATAGCGTTGCTAGTGGAGCAGCGCGCGTCGCCCGGTGATATCCATCCGTGTTGGACGTAGCGAGGGGACATCCGTTTCAGGAGACAGCATGGCGGATACGGTAGGCATTATCGGTCTGGGAATCATGGGCGGCGCCTTCAGCAAGCACCTTATGGCGGCAGGTTATGTGGTGGTGGGCTACGACGTGTCGGAAGTGGCGACAGGGAAATTCGTCGCCGACGGCGGCATCGCCGCGTCATCGCCAAAGGCCGTGGGCGATCAGGCGTCGGTCGTTCTGCTTTTGTTGCCCAGTGAGAACGCGCTAAAGCTGGTGATCGAAGCGGAGGATGGCCTCCGTAACACCAGTCGGCCTGGTGTCATCGTCGTTGAAATGAGCACACTCGGCCTGGAGGCGAAGCGGGCCGCGTTCGACGCTCTCGCGGCGAGCGGGATACCACTCCTGGATTGCCCCATTAGCGGCACCGGTTCACAAGCAGCTTTGAAAGATATTGTCCTGTTCGCAAGCGGCGATGTGGCTTCATATGAGCGATGCCGGGCGCTATTTGAGATCATCTCGCGTCGCCAGATCTATCTCGGGCCCTTCGGAAATGGGAGCAGGCTCAAGTACATCGCCAATCACCTTGTCACTGTACATAACGTCGCGGCAGGCGAAGCGCTTGCCTTCGCATCAAAATGCGGCATGGATCTACGAATTGTTCTGGATGCGCTGACTGACAGTGCCGCGTCATCGAAGATGCTCATGGTTCGTGGCCCACTAATGGTCGCCGGAAACTATCATTCCATTAGCGCGACGGTGACGATGCAGTTGAAGGACATTCAGGTTATCGGCGGCTTTGCCGGTTCGATTGGCATGCCGCTTCCGCTCTTCGCCACGGCGGCGCAGCATTACGTAGCGGCGATCGGTTGCGGACTTGCTGATAAGGACACGGCCAGTGTGTGCGCCGTCGCGGAGCGGATGGCTGGTATCGATCGCGAGGACTGAGCGTCCACATCAAACCTCGAGGGCTGTACATGGGAAAGCGCTGGGTTACCAGTCTGGAAGACTTGCGCCTGTTTGCCGCTGTGTACGAAGAGAAGTCGTTCACGCGTGCAGCGGCGCGTGAAATGACGACGCAGTCAGGGGTGTCCCAGCACGTTCGGAAGATCGAGCAGCTCTTCAACGTAAGGTTGCTTATCCGCAAGGAAGCGACCGTTGTCCCGACGCCCGCGGGCCATCTGTTCTATCAACGGTGTCTTGACATCCTGAAGCGCGTCAACGCCACCGATCAGGAGTTGCGTCGTTTCGCCAACGCGGTATGCGATCTCGACGGCGAAGTGACGGTCGGGCTGATGCCAACCATGACGCGCTGCGCGCTAGCCCCCGTGCTGGCGAGCTTCACAGAAACCCATCCGAACGTTTCCCTCAGGATTGTCGAGGCCTACAGTGCGGTTCTTTCGGAAATGGTCTTGACGGGGTCGTCTCAGAAAACGGAAAATAAAGCACGTTAAGCCGGATTTGCGCTGGGCCGTGACGTGCTTTGTGCTTAGCTGCGCTATTTAGCCATGTCGCTCGCGCAGCGCACGCACGCCGCGACCTAGTTTGCGACGCAACAAGGTGCGCAAGGTCGTGCCGTCGGAATAGCCGACCAAGCCGGCGATGCGCTCGATACTTTCCTCGGTCGTCTGCAATAAGTGCACCGCGCGCTCCACGCGCAAGTCTTGGAAATACGTCAACGGCGACTTGCCCAGCACGGCCTGCAGGCGCCGTCCCAGCGTCCGTTCGCTGCTGCCCACGGAGCGGGCGGCATCGCTCATCGAAAAGCCCAGGGCCAGTCGCTCTCTGGCCCACTGTTCGAAGCGCTCGACGATCGGGTCGGCATGCGCTACCTGATCGGCAATCATGAACACTGCTTGCGACGCGCGCGGCTCGATTAGCAGGTAGCGCGCGCATAGCGCGGCCAACGTTGGGCTCTGGCCACGCACCACGCCCAGCCCCAGATCGAGATGGGCCAGCGCCGCGCCTGCCGTGGTGAAACCGGGCGAATTAACCAGCATCCGTGATTCGTCGAGCGCCACCAGCGGATAGCGCTGATGAAACAGCGCTGATAGCCACCAGGATGTGGTCGCGCTTTGTCCGTCGAGCAGCCCGGTTTCGGCCAGCACGAAGGTGCTGGTGCAGGCGGCTCCAATATGCACGCCTGCTGCGGCCCATTGCCGCAGCCAGGTGCCAGCCTCGATGACGTCGGGACGCGTCAACGCCGCTAACAAAGGCTGCGGCATTTTGCTGCCCAGTGCGGGGAGCAGCACGACATCGGGCCTGGGCAAGGCCGTCACCCGCGTGACGGGAACGCTCAACCCCTGCGCCGTGTGCACCTCTTGGCGCACTCCCACTAGGCGCATGTCTAGCTGCAACGAAGACTGCTCGCGCTGCCCCAACTCGTTGGCGGTACCGATGACGTCCAGCAGCGACGCAAGGCCAATATCGAATACCCCATTGAGGGCAAATACATAGATGAGCATGGCGGATAATATATCATTAATGGCGATTCCGCCACTATCCTCCGCTACCGCCCGAGCCTAAGATTTGTTCCTCCATCAACAACTCTCAAGGAACACACATCATGGTCAAGCTTGCTATTCGCGCCACACTGGTCGCAAAACCTGGCAAGGAAGCCGCCGTCGAAGCATTTCTCAAGAGCGCACTGCCGCTGGCCATGCGGGAGGCCGGTACCACGCTCTGGTTCGCGCTCAAGATCACGCCGTCGACGTTTGGCATCTTCGACGCCTTCGCCGACGAGGCGGGCCGTGACGCGCATCTGGCCGGGCCGATCGCCGCTGCACTGATGGCACAAGCGTCTGAACTGCTGGCTCATGCGCCCGTCATCGAAAAAATCGACGTGCTGGCCGTTAAGTTGCCAGCAGCGAGCTGAAAGCACAAGGAAATCGTGTGCCAAGCCGTTGGCCTGTTCACGTTGTCCAGTTGACCTATACCCTAACTAGGCGTCAGGCATTGCGTCCGACATGCGTCAGGATGTAGTCCTATTGAGCCTTTATTGACACACTCAATAAAGGCTCATAGATTCTTTCTTGACACATTAGCGCAGGAGACGCACATGAAAGGTCAACGCATCGGGTACGTGCGGGTCAGTAGCTTCGACCAAAACCCAGAACGCCAGCTAGAACAGAGCCAGGTGGACAAGGTGTTCACCGACAAGGCTTCGGGCAAAGATACGCGGCGCCCGCGGCTCGACACGCTGCTGACCTTCGTGCGCGAAGGCGATACCGTGGTGGTGCACAGCATGGATCGCCTGGCGCGCAACCTCGATGACTTGCGCCGTCTGGTGCAAATGCTCACCAAGCGCGGCGTACGCATCGAGTTCGTCAAGGAATGCCTGACCTTCACCGGCGAGGACTCGCCGATGGCGAATCTGATGCTGTCCGTGATGGGTGCATTCGCCGAATTCGAGCGCGCCCTGATCCGCGAAAGGCAGCGTGAGGGCATCGCGCTGGCCAAGCAGCGCGGTGCCTACCGGGGCCGCAAGAAAGCGCTATCGCCAGAGCGTGCGGCCGAACTGCGTCAGCGCGCGAACGCTGGTGAGCAGAAGGCGAAGCTGGCCCGCGAGTTTGGCGTCAGTCGGGAGACCCTGTATCAATACTTGAGAACGGATCATTAGCATGCCACGTCGTTCCATTCTGTCCGCCACCGAGCGGGATAGCCTGCTGGCGTTGCCGGACACCAAGGACGATTTAATCCGGCATTACTCACTCAGTGATAGTGACCTTTCGATCATCCGGCAGCGGCGCGGGCCTGCGAATCGGCTGGGCTTCGCGGTGCAGCTATGCTACCTCCGCTTTCCGGGCATTGTCCTTGGCGTCGATCAGCCGCCGTTCCCGCCCTTGCTGAAACTGGTCGCCGACCAGCTCAAGGTCGGTGTTGAAAGCTGGAACGATTACGGGCAGCGGCGGGAACAGACTCGGCGCGAACATCTCGTCGAGCTGCAAACTGTGTTCGGCTTCCAGCCGTTCACCATGAGTCACTACCGGCAGGCCGTTCACACATTGACGGGTCTGGCCATGCAGACCGACAAGGGCATCGTACTGGCCGATGCCTTGATCGAACATTTGCGGCAGCAGTCGATCATCTTGCCCGCACTCAACGCCATCGAGCGTGCCAGTGCCGAGGCCATCACCCGCGCCAACCGGCGCATCCACGAAGCCCTGTACGAGCCGCTGACGACCGGGCATCGCCGCCGCCTCGACGATCTGCTGAAACGCCGAGACAACGGCAAGACGACCTGGCTGGCCTGGTTGCGCCAGTCGCCCGTCAAACCGAACTCGCGCCACATGCTGGAACACATCGAACGCCTCAAAGCCTGGCAGGCGCTCGATCTGCCTACCGGCATCGAGCGGCTGGTTCATCAAAACCGGCTGCTCAAGATCGCCCGCGAGGGCGGCCAGATGACACCCGCCGACTTGGCCAAGTTCGAGCCTCAGCGGCGCTACGCTACTTTGGTGACGGTGGCCATTGAGGGCATGGCCACCGTCACCGACGAAATTATCGACCTGCACGACCGCATCCTGGGCAAGCTGTTCAACGCCGCCAAGAACAAGCATCAGCAGCAGTTCCAGGCATCGGGCAAAGCCATCAACGCCAAGGTGCGCCTGTACGGGCGCATCGGCCAGGCGCTGATCGACGCCAAACAATCGGGCGGCGACCCATTCGCCGCCATCGAGGCCGTCATGTCTTGGGATGCGTTCGCTGTGAGCGTCACCGAGGCGCAAAAGCTCGCGCAGCCCGATGACTTCGATTTCCTGCACCGCATCGGCGAGAGTTACGCCACCTTGCGCCGCTACGCGCCGGAATTCCTCGACGTGCTCAAGCTGCGGGCCGCGCCCGCTGCCAAGGACGTTCTCGACGCCATTGAGGTGCTGCGCGGTATGAACACCGACAACGCCCGCAAGGTGCCCGCCGATGCGCCGACCGGCTTCATCAAGCCGCGCTGGCAGAAGCTGGTAATGACCGACACCGGAATCGACCGGCGCTACTACGAACTGTGCGCCCTGTCGGAACTCAAGAACTCCCTGCGCTCGGGCGACATCTGGGTGCAGGGTTCGCGCCAGTTCAAGGACTTCGAGGACTACCTGGTGCCGCCCGCGAAGTTCGCCAGCCTCAAGCAGTCCAGTGAATTACCGCTGGCCGTGGCCACCGACTGCGACCAGTACCTGAGCGAGCGCTTGGAGCTGCTGGAAGCGCAGCTCGCCACGGTCAACCGCATGGCGGCGGCGAACGATCTGCCGGACGCCATCCTCACAGAGTCGGGCCTGAAAATCACGCCGCTCGATGCGGCGGTGCCGGACACTGCGCAAGCGTTGATCGACCAGACGGCCATGATCCTGCCGCACGTCAAGATCACAGAATTGCTGCTTGAAGTCGATGAATGGACGGGCTTCACCCGCCACTTCACGCACCTGAAATCGGGCGATCTGGCCAAGGACAAGAACCTGTTGCTGACCACGATCCTGGCCGACGCGATCAACCTGGGGCTGACGAAAATGGCCGAGTCCTGCCCCGGAACGACCTACGCCAAGCTCGCCTGGCTGCAAGCCTGGCATACCCGTGACGAAACCTACGGGGCGGCGCTGGCCGAACTGGTGAACGCCCAGTTCCGGCACCCGTTCGCCGGGCATTGGGGCGATGGCACTACGTCATCGTCGGACGGCCAGAACTTCCGAACAGGGAGCAAGGCCGAGAGCACCGGACACATCAATCCAAAATATGGCAGCAGCCCAGGGCGGACGTTCTACACCCACATCTCCGACCAGTACGCGCCGTTCCACACCAAGGTGGTCAATGTCGGTGTGCGCGACTCGACCTATGTGCTCGACGGCCTGCTGTACCACGAGTCCGACTTGCGGATCGAGGAGTGTCAGCGGGCGGCGTTATAGAGCCAATTCGGGGGCGGCGTAATCGGGCCACTTGATGGGCGGCGCAATGGAGCCAGTCCAGGGGCGGCGTAATCGCGCCACCCAGAGGGCGGCGTGTAGAAGCCAGCGGTAGCGGGCACAAGCGCAATTCGAACTTTCCAAGTCGGTACGCTCCGTTCATTTGAACGGAGCGCCTATGGCCAACAGGAGGTTTGAGTTGTACGAATATCGTCACATCCTTGTGCGCATGCGACGCGGTGATTCCGACCGCGACATCGCGCGGCGACGCCTGATGGGCCGAGCCAAGCTTGCAGCACTACGGCAGGCAGCCCAGTCGCGAGGCTGGCTCGATCCGGCGCAGCCCATGCCGGAAGACGCCGAGATCGCGAGCGTCCTCAACAGCGTTCCGAGACAGGTGCCACGCAGTAGCGTCTCGACGGTGGAGCCGTACCGCGAGCAAGTTCGCGAGTGGCTCGCCGCCGGCGTCCAGGGCACAACAATTCATGCAGCCCTTCAGCGCAATCACGGCTATACCGGCAGTTACGACGCTGTGAAGCGTATGCTGCGCCGTCTAGCGGCCGAGCGCGTCGTCAAGGCAACGACGATCCTCGAGTTCGCGCCCGCAGAAGCCGCCCAGGTGGATTTCGGCGCTGGTCCCGTGCTCACGCACGAGTCCGGTATCCCGCTTAAGACGTGGATCTTCGTCATGACCCTGTGCTGGTCACGGCACCAGTACGCCGAAGTCGTGCTGGACCAGACCGTCGAGACGTGGCTGGCCTGTCATCGCCGCGCCTTCGAATGGTTCGGGGGCTGTCCTTCCCGGGTAACGATCGACAACGCCAAGTGCGCAATCATCCGGCACTGCATGCATAGCCCCGAAGTCCAACGTTCCTACGCGGGGCTCGCCGAAGCATATGGTTTCCGCATCGATCCATGTCCGCCGCACGACCCGGCCAAGAAGGGAATCGTTGAATCCGGAGTCAAATACGTCAAGAAGTCCTTCGTACCACTACGCGAGTTCCGTGATCTGGCCGACGCGAACCGGCAGTTGCGCGAGTGGATCATGCAGCACGCCGGCGTGCGCGATCACGGCACCACACACGAGCAACCGCTCACGCGTTTCGCGATCGAGCGGCCGCTGCTCACGCGCCTGCCCGATGTGCCGCCGGTACTGGCTGTGTGGTCTGAGGTCAAGGTGCATACGGACGGGCACGTCGTCTATAAGAAGGCGCTGTACTCAGTGCCCTTCACGCTGGTTGGCAAGCAACTGTGGCTCAAGGCCACCGACACGGTCGTGCAGGCGTTCCACCGGCATGAACTCGTCGCAACCCATCCACGGCTACGCAAGCCGGGGGACCGCCACACCGTGCGCGACCACCAGCCGCCCGAGGCACAGGCCTGGCTCGAGCACGATCCCCAGTGGTGTCTGGCGCGCGCGAAGGATATCGGGCCGGCCTGCCATGCCGTCATCCTCGCGATGTTCAACAACACGGTGCTTGAGAACCTGCGCGGCGCACAGGGCATCGTGCGGCTGCGCGAGAAGGTTGGCGATGTGCGCCTGAACGCTGCTTGCGAGCGTGCGCTCGCGTTCTCCAGTCCCCAGTATCGCACCATCAAGACGATCCTCGACAAGGGGCTCGACAGCGAGGCTGCGACGCCATCGACCACGACGGCGCCCACCGACACCTACCTGAACGGCGGCCGCTTCGGCCGCGACCTTCAATCCCTTCTGATCCATTGAGCTGGCCATGAATCCGAGCCCCGAACTGAACACTATCCTCAAGCAGCTGCGCCTCTCCGGCATCCTCGACTCGCTCGAACAGCGAAACCGCGAAGCCATTGACGGGCAGCTTGCCTACACCGAGTTCCTCGCCATGCTGCTGCACGACGAAATCGCGCGGCGCGACACGAAGAAGCTGGGCGTTCGACTTGCCCGTGCCGGCTTCGCAATGGGCAAGACGCTCGAGACGTTCAACTTCGATCTGGTGCCCAAGCTCAACCGAACCTACATCCACGATCTCGCTACCGGCCGCTACATCGACGAGAAGGTCTGTGTCTTGCTGGTCGGTGGAACGGGCGTCGGCAAATCCCATCTGGCGCAGTCACTGGGCCACTGCGCGGCCCGGCAAGGGCGTGACGTGCTGTTCATCTCACAGACAGATCTGCTCAAGAAGCTGCACGCGGCCCGCGCCACGGGCCTGTATGAACGCAAGTTCCAGCAGTTCGTGCGTGTGCCGCTGCTCATCATCGACGACTTCGCCGTCAAACCGCTGCACCCGCCCCACGACGAAGACTTCCACGACCTGATTGCCGCCAGATACGAGCGCGCCGCTTCGATCGTCACGTCGAATTTAGATCTGAGCGAATGGGGTGACGCGTTCCCCGACAACCGCATCCTGGGTGCCGCGACGCTGGACCGGCTACGCCACGGCGCCTATCGAGTCGTGATCGAGGGCGAGAGCTTCCGCAAACCCAAACCGATGCCAGGAAGCAGTGAAAACGCGGTTGCCAAATCGGGCAAAAACCCGCATTCTTGAGCCCGTTCGAATCTGCGCTTTACCCCGTTTCTGCTGGCTCCATTACGCCGCCCATCCCCGGCTCGATTACGCCGCCCCGTGACAAGGAGCACTACACCGACACGGCGGGCTTCACCGATCACGTGTTTGCGCTGATGCATCTGCTGGGCTTCCGGTTCGCACCGCGCATCCGCGACCTGGGCGACACCAAGCTCTACATCCCGAAGGGCGATGCTGCCTATGACGCGCTGAAGCCGATGATCGGCGGCACGCTCAACATCAAGCACGTCCGCGCCCATTGGGATGAAATCCTACGGCTGGCCACCTCGATCAAACAGGGCACCGTGACGGCCTCGCTGATGTTACGCAAGCTCGGCAGCTACCCGCGCCAGAACGGCTTGGCCGTGGCCTTGCGCGAGCTGGGGCGCATCGAGCGCACGCTGTTCATCCTGGACTGGCTGCAAAGCGTCGAGCTGCGCCGCCGCGTCCATGCCGGGCTGAACAAGGGCGAAGCCCGCAACGCGCTCGCCCGTGCCGTGTTCTTCAACCGGCTGGGCGAAATCCGCGACCGCAGTTTCGAGCAGCAGCGCTACAGGGCCAGTGGCCTCAACCTGGTGACGGCGGCTGTCGTGTTGTGGAACACGGTCTACCTGGAGCGCGCAGCGCATGCCTTGAGCGGCAACGGCCATGCCGTCGATGAGGCGCTGTTGCAGTACCTGTCGCCTCTGGGCTGGGAACACATCAACCTGACCGGCGATTACCTCTGGCGCAGCAGCGCCAAGATCGGCGCGGGCAAATTCAGGCCGCTACGACCGCTGCAACCGGCTTAGCGTGCTTTATTTTCCGTTTTCTGAGGCGACCCCCCGCAGCGCCTGCTCAAGTGGGCGGCCAGTATCGGCCCGCACACTGCCACCGTCGTCGAGCACTTGCTCGGCGGCCGTCAGCACCCGGAGCAAGCCTACCGCGCCTGCCTGGGCGTACTGCGGCTAGGCAAAGACTACGGGCCCCCGCGACTGGAAGCCGCCTGCAGCCGAGCCATCGATCTGAAAGCGCCGAACTACCGCTTCATCGCCTCGACGCTGAAGAACGGACTGGAGACCAAGGCCGATACGGCCGCAGCCCAGGCCGCATTGCCGCTCATGCACGCAAACGTGCGCGGCCCCGATTACTACCACTGACAGGAGATCGTCCTCATGTTGCATCATCCAACCGTCGAGAAGCTCCACGCTCTCCGCCTGTTCGGCATGGCCGCAGCGTTGGCCGAACAACAAGCGCAGGCCAGTATCGATCAGCTTGGGTTCGAGGAGCGTCTCGGGCTGCTCGTCGAGCGTGAAGCCAGTGAGCGCGACTCGCGCCTGCTCTCGGCTAGGCTGCGCCGTGCCAAGCTGCGCTTCCCGGACGCCGTGCCGGAAGACATCGACTACCGCTCGCCGCGCGGCCTGGACCGGACGCTGCTCGCTCGGCTGCTGACCGGCGAGTGGATTCGGGAGCGGCAGAACGTGATCCTGGTCGCGCCGACCGGACTCGGCAAGAGCTGGTTGGCTTGCGCCCTGGCGAACCAGGCCTGCCGGCAGGGCCACTCAGCTTGTTATCTGCGCATGCCGAAGTTCAGCGAGGAGATGGCGAGCGCGCACGGCAGCGGCCGTTATGCCCGCTTGCTCGCGCAGTGGGCCCGAACCGACATCCTGGTGCTCGACGATCTCGCGATGGCGCCGATGTCCGATCAGGCGCGGCGCGACTTGCTCGAGGTGCTTGACGACCGGCACGGCTCGCACTCGACGATCGTCACCACCCAGATCCCCATCGAGAACTGGCATGCTGCCATCGGAGATCCGACGCTCGCCGATGCGATCCTCGACCGGCTCGTTCACAACGCGCATCGTGTCACGCTTGCCGGGGAATCGATGCGCAAACGCCGAAATGGTTTGACCAGCAAGGAACTGTCGGAGTAAAAACGCTCAGACCCACGTCGCCACGTCCCCAGCGTTCGCTTGCGCGTGGAATGCACGTTCGGATAACCGTGGAATGGGTGTTCGCTTACGCGTGGAATGAGCGTTCGGTTTGCGTGGAATACGCATTCTGCGTTGCTGGCGGAAAGTTGCCCGCCGTTAGCGAATGAGGTCTCCATGGCCGCATAACGGTGTCGTTCTAAAACAGTGACTTCATATCCGCGGCGAGCGAGGGCATAGGCGGTGGTGACGCCGGTAATACCGGCGCCGATGACTGCGATCGTCTTCATGTGGCATGGCTCAAAATGATGGGACATCACCGGCGTTGAAGCCGGCACCGATGCCCCATCTGTCCATGTACCTGAGAGTTTCGCCCTGCTTCCAATGGAAGCGATGGACTCCCCTTCGGTGGGCGCTCGAAGCGCCGCTCTCCAGATGTTCCTGTAGCACGGTCCTTTTGCCTGAGAGTTTCCGGGGCGGTTGCTCCGTCGGCGTCGCCGCAATGGACGATCTCTCCCGTGCTTCGTCGTGAAACCATCGGGGCTGCCGCGTCACAACAGGCTCGCGGCAGCGCACCCTTCCGGCTGTCTGGTCTCGTTCCTTTACTGGGCTAGAAGCGCGACACTGCGAACGGCGCCAGGTCGATTCGAGGCTTCCGTCCCTCGATCATGTCAGCAATGACCAGGCCCATCATTGGGGCCGCGGTCAGCCCGAGGTGCCCATTACCGAATGCATACAGGACATTGCTGTGCCGGCTCGCCCGGTCAATTACCGGCAGCGAATCCGGAAAGCATGGGCGGTTTCCCATCCACATTGTTGCAGCGGACGTGTCAATGTCCGGAAACAGTTCCGTCACGCTTCGCATCAGCGTTCGTGCACGATCGTAGTTTGGCGGCTTGTTCAGATCGTCGAACTCGACCGTGCCTGCGATCCGCAAGCCCGTTTCCATCGGGCTGACGAAATACTTGCGATCGGCGGCCACTACGGGCCGGCTCACCGATACGCCAGATTGTGGCAGCATCACGTGGTAGCCGCGCTGGGTTTGTAGCGGAAGGTTGTCCCCCAACTGCCTGGAAAGATTGCTGGACCACGCGCCCGCAGCGACCACCACCGCGCTTGCGCGCGTAATCCCGGTGTCGGTGACAACTCCGGCGACGGCGCCGGACTCAAGTTGGAAACTCCGTACTCTCGAAGTCGCGATAACCCCCCCGCGGCTTGCGAAGCTGGCAGCCAGCTGCTCGATGAGACGGCCGGGATTTGTCACCAATCCTTCTTCCGGAAGAAAGACCCCACAGGCATATCGCTCGCCGATGTTCGGTTCCAGATCCGTGATCTCACCTCGCTCAACATACGTTACTTCGGCGCCGCGCTCGCGCTTCAGACGCCAAACGGCGTCGTCTCTGGCCCGGTATTCATGCGATGGGTATAACTGGAGTTGACCCCGCCGGGAAAGCAGGTCGCTTGCACCGATTTCCTGCAGCAGTTGTGAATACAGCGGAATAGTCGTCCGCAAGAGACTGCTTAGCGCGTGGGAAATCCCTTCGACCTTCGTCCTGTTCGAAGCCAGCACAAATCGGATAAGCCACGGCGTAACCCTCAGCCAATACGCTGCGTTGACGTACAGGGGAGCTTGCGGGTCCAGCAACCAGCCTGGGACCTGACGAACGACGCCGGGCATTCCGAGTGGCGCAACAGAGCTGGAACTCAGGCTGCCCGCATTGCCGTAAGAGCAACGTTGCTCTGCGAGTCCCGGGTCGATCACCACTACGCGACGGCCCTCGCGCAAAAGCGCGTGACCGATAGCCATCCCTACGATCCCACCGCCAACGACGATGATCTGATTTCCTGGACTCCCGATACCGGTGGCCCGCGCAGCGCTGCCATTTGAACCCATCTCAAACGCCTCAATAGATTGTATATCGATACAAAAAAATCGTATGTCAATCTTTCAACGCAGTCAACTAATGGTAATCACTAACGTAATAGGGCAAAATCACACTGTGCAAGGCTAGGAGGGTGGAGCTAGTGCAAATCCCACGCTTGACATGCGATTTTGGACAATTACCATGCGATCTAAGTCGTAGGCGGAGCACCAAACCATGCCCGTACTGACGTCTTGAGGGAAAGGGCCAGTGATCCTGCGTCCCCGACTCGCCGCAGCAACTCGCCGTTATTGAGCGGCTGCGAAAACCTGGAGACGTGCCCAGTGGAGCGCAATCGCCATATTACGTATGACGCCGCTCACAACCTGACCATATCGAGGCATTTGCTGAAGGAGGTTGTAATGAAGTTTGCCGCAGCCGCAGTTATGACGTTCGCCGCTCTTGGCCTGGTTGGACAAGCCAGCGCGGAGGATTTCACCGGGACGCTCAAGAAGATCAAGGACACCGGTGTTATCTCGATGGGTATCCGCGAATCATCCATTCCGTTCTCCTACTACGATGAAAATCAGCACACCGTTGGCTACTCGCAGGACATCGCGCTGCGCATCGTCGACGCCATCAAAAAGGCCGTAGGCCGGAGCGACCTGCAGCTCAGGATGATGCCGATCACCTCCCAGAACCGGATTCCTCTTGTGCAGAACGGTACGATCGATTTCGAGTGCGGGTCGACTGCCAATACGATGGCGCGCCAGAAGCAGGTGGCCTTCTCGGATAGCATTTTCATCTATGGCATCAGGATGGTCACGAAGGCGAACTCGGGAATCAGGGACTATCCGGATCTCGCCGGCAAGACAGTCGTTTCGACCGCTGGCACGACGGACGAACTGATGCTTCGAAAAATGAATGCCGAAAAAAAGCTGGGCATGACGGTTGTCAGCGCACAGGACCACGTCCAGGCGTTTCAAAGTGTGGCTGATGGTCGTGCTGCGGCGTTCGTGATGGATGATCCGATCCTCTACGGGGAGCGGGCCAAGGCAAAAAATCCGAACGAATTTGTGGTTGTCGGTACGCCGCCGGGTCTCGAGACCTATGGATGCATGCTGCGCAAGGATGACCCTGAATTCAAGAAGGTAATGGATGACACGATCGCCCAGATGCAGCGGTCCGGGGAGGCGGAGAAGCTCTACGACAAATGGTTCAACTCTCCGATCCCGCCAAAGGGCATCAATCTCAAATATCCGCTGAGCAACGAAATGCGGGCGTTGTTCCAGAACCCCAATGACAAGGCGCTCGACTGACAAGAGATCCGATTCTGAAGCCGTCATATTTTAGGCGCGGGAGGGTCGCGGTATGCCCTCCCGATTATGAGGTCCTGCCATGTCATATCACTGGAACTGGAGCATCTTCCTGAGCCCCGTCGCCACGGGCGAGCCGACGACTTACCTCGGCTGGCTCCTCTCAGGATTTCAGGTAACGATCGAGGTGTCGCTTACCGCGTGGCTGATCGCGCTTGTTGTCGGCACCTTCTTCGGGGTGCTGCGAACGTTGCCGGGCAAAAGGCTGTCAGCCATCGGCACACTCTACGTATCGGTGTTTCGCAATATCCCGCTCATTGTTCAGTTCTTCATCTGGTATCTCGTTGTACCGCAGTTACTGCCTGCTCCGATCGGTATGTGGATCAAGCAGTTGCCACCCGGAACACAGTTCTTCACGGCGTCGATCGTTTGCCTGGGTCTCTACACCGCTGCACGCGTGTGCGAGCAGATACGTGCTGCGATAAACGCACTGCCGCGTGGCCAGCGCGCGGCAGGCTTCGCGGTCGGCTTTACCCAGTGGCAGACGTACCGCTATGTGCTGCTACCGGTTGCGTACCGCATTGTGCTGCCACCGTTGACATCGGAGTTTCTGACCATCTTCAAGAACTCTGCCGTGGCATCAACGATCGGCCTGCTTGACCTGTCCGCACAATCGCGTCAGCTCGTCGATTACACGGCGCAGACATATGAATCGTTCATCGCTGTAACCGTCGCTTATATGTTTATCAATCTGCTGGTCATGTCGTTCATGCATTGGGTGGAAGGGCGCACCCGGTTGCCCGGCTACATTGGAGGCAAGTGATGCATGATTTTGACTGGAACGGTATCCCGGGCGCCTTGCCGACGCTGTGGTCCGGCGCAATCATCACGTTCAGGATCACGGCGGTCGCCATCGTGATCGGCATCCTTTGGGGCACGCTGCTCGCGCTGATGCGGCTTTGTGGGTTCAAGCCTCTCGTATGGTTTTCCAAAGGGTACGTAACGGTCTTCCGCTCGATCCCTCTGGTGATGGTTCTGCTCTGGTTTTTCCTGATCGTTCCGCAGGTACTGCAGGGTTTGCTCGGGCTGTCTCCGACGTTCGACATACGCCTTGCATCCGCGATGATCGCGTTTTCGCTTTTCGAAGCTGCGTACTACTCGGAGATCATTCGCGCCGGCATCCAGGCTGTTCCGCGCGGGCAGATCAACGCGTCCCTCGCGCTCGGCATGAACTACGTCAAGGCGATGCGCCTGGTCGTCCTGCCGCAGGCGTTTCGTGCGATGGTTCCGCTCCTGCTCACGCAAGCGATTGTCCTGTTTCAGGACACATCCCTCGTCTATGTGATCAGTCTCGCAGACTTCTTTCGCACGGCGGTCAATATCGGTGATCGGGATGGCACGAGCGTTGAGTTGATCCTGTTCGCGGGTGCGTGCTACTTCGTGGTCTGCTCCGCGGCGTCCGCGCTGGTCAAGGTTCTTCAGAAAAAGGTCACAACATGATCTCCATAAGGAATGTTTCGAAATGGTACGGGCAGTTTCAGGTTCTCACGGATTGCACCACTGAGGTAAAGAAGGGCGAGGTGGTCGTCGTGTGTGGGCCGTCCGGCTCGGGAAAATCGACGCTCATCAAGACGGTAAATGGCCTCGAACAATTCCAGAAGGGGCACATTCTCGTAAACGGCGACTCGGTCGGCGACAAAAGGACGAACCTGTCGAAACTGCGCTCGAAGGTCGGCATGGTATTCCAGCATTTCGAGCTGTTTCCGCACCTGTCAATCACGGATAACCTGACGATCGCGCAAACGAAGGTGCTCGGTCGGGCCAGGGACGAGGCCACTGCCAAGGGGTTGAAGCTGCTCGACCGCGTAGGCCTGAAGGCTCATGCGCAAAAGTATCCGGGGCAGCTATCCGGAGGGCAGCAGCAGCGGGTGGCGATTGCGCGTGCGCTGTCCATGGACCCCATCGCCATGCTTTTTGACGAACCAACGTCGGCCCTCGACCCCGAAATGATCAACGAGGTGCTCGACGTCATGGTCGAGCTCGCTCAGGAAGGTATGACCATGATGTGTGTGACGCACGAAATGGGTTTCGCGAAGAAAGTGGCACATCGGGTGATCTTCATGGACAGGGGCGTGATCGTGGAGGACGATAACAAGGAGGCGTTCTTCGAGAATCCGAAGTCTGATCGGGCGAAGGATTTCCTTGCGAAGATCCTGCATTGACCTTCTGGTCGAGATCGAGTGCTCTTCAGTGTCCTCGGAGGTAATCGCCGGTGGTGGCAGATCGTGAAAGCTTCGCTGTGTAATAATTGATCGTTAACTGGGGGCACAGCGAAATGGGCGATACGCCAGACGGCATCATCGAGAAGGGTCGGACTTCCAGCTTGTACGTGGCTTCGGTGGAAAAGGCATTCAAGGTTCTGACGGCTTTTACTGATTCCACGGCGGAACTGAGCCTGTCCGACGTTGCCGCGCGCAGTGGGCTTGGCAGAAGCGCGGCACAACGGTTCGTGCACACCTTGCAGGTGCTTGGATACCTCGAGCAGAACCCCGCCTCGAAGGCCTTCCGCTTATCGGCGAAACTGTTGTCGCTGTCGCGCGCTTATGTGGGCGGCGATGTTTTGCGCGAGCGAGCCGACAGTATTCTCGCGCGGGCCAATGATCTGTCGGAGGAAACGGTAAACCTGACCATCCTCGATGGTACGAATGTTCTGATCCTGCTGCGCTATCCGAGCAAACACGCGGTCAGCGTCAATCTTTCGGTCGGCATGCACATGCCTGCCTTCTGCTCCGCGCCCGGCAGGGTTCTACTTGCCGCGAAGGATGAAGAGGAGCGCGATGCACTTCTTCTCCGCTCGAGCCTCAAAAAGCATACAGAGAAGACCGAAACGTCGCCGATCAGATTGCGGACGATTCTGTCGCAGGTTCGTGAGCAGGGGTACGCTGTAACAGACCAGGAATCGTTTGTCGGCGACATTTCGATTGCGGCACCCGTTCGGGACCAGAACGGGGGCGTCGTGGCAGCCGTGAATGTGGCCGTTCCCTATCCGCGCTGGCAACTTGACCAGGCAAAAAAGGAACTCACTCCGTTTGTTATCGAGACAGCAAACAAGGTATCTGCAGCGTTGGGCTGGCGAGCAGCCTGAGTTTCATCGCTGACGGACCGCGAAGGCGGTATAGGCGTCAACCGTCCGGCCCGGATGCGTCGAGTTGCGATATGTCGACAACTGTACAGGTTTGATGATCACGCGAGCCGTCTCGCCGCTTGGGCGGGAAAACGTTTAAGTCCCCTGAGATCGAGCATCTGTTCGAACCCGCCGGTGGACAGCCGACCGTCGCGGCTGCATATTGCGAGCGAACGTTTCAGTTGCGCGCCTTACTCATCTCACCTTTGATGTACTGTCGAGCTTTCAGACAGGGGCTTTAGCCGAAGCACGCCGAACATGACCATTCCCAGCCCCAGGAGCTGCGCCAGAGATAGCGGTTCGCCCAGGATTAGCCACGCCGCGAACACGGTCATAACCGGTCCCAATGTCCCGATCGTCGCCGCGGGTCCGGCTCCCATCCGTTGGATCGCCAGAGCCAGCCACCAGATTGGCAACACAGTCGAGAGCATGGCCATGAGTGCGGCGTAGATCCACACAGAAGGTGCTAAATCGGCTACCGACGCCGGGTGTCCGAATAACAAAAAGTGCCCAAGCACCATTGCGCATGCGGAGCTTCCGATTAGTCCAGTCAGCCGCATCGAGCCGACGCGACTCACTATATCGCCCGTCCCGATGTAGTACAAAGCATAGGTTACCGCGGCTGCAAACACCCATGCCGCGCCCACGATCACATTGGCGCGATCGCCGGTCTGCTGAAGGTCATGCGCGAAGGCAATCGACAGGCCGATATAACAGATCGCCAGGACTTTCCACACTCTCCCTTCCGGCCAACGTCGCTTCAACGCCGCTTGCAGTAGCAGCACCATCGTCGGAAAAAGGAACAGGATCAATCTTTCAAGACCGGCCGAAATATAGTGAAGGCCTTGAAAATCGAACAGATTGGACAGGTAGTTTCCGAGGAAGGCCAGCAACCAGACACGGCCGACGTCCGCCCGCGTCAACGAAGACTTGGGTTGCCTCCGGCTCTTATGGAGCAACCAGAGAAACAGCGGCAACGCAAAGCCCATTCGTATTGCCAGCAGGGTGAGCGCATCCACCGGACCGGTCATGTAGGCAAGTTTGACGAACACGGCCTTGAACGAAAACCCGGCTGCGGAAAGCGCGGCATAAATACGGCCGTCCTGCAACAGGCACGTCAAGCGAGGGCGGATGTCGGAAACCGTAGTGCGCAGCAATTTATCATTCATCAGGTCGCAGCCCTAATCACGCGCGCGACTCGCATCTTCCTTAACAATCAGATCTGTGAGCTTTTCGATCTGGTTGCCGTCTTCATCGAAATTGCGGGCGGCGAGCCAGCGCGCGTACGCAGCTTGCAGCGTGCGGTATTCGCTGTCGATGATTGAATACCACGCAGTGTCGCGATTGCGTTGGCGTGTAACCAGAGCCTGACGGAAAATTCCCTCAAACCTGAAGCCGTAGCGCAAGGCTGCAGCCCGTGACGGGGCGTTCAGCGAATCGCACTTCCACTCGAACCGGCGGTAGCCGAGATCTTCAAAAACGTACTTCATCAGAAGCGACATGGTTTCCGTCGAAAGACGCGTACGCTGCATGCGCGGCGAGTAAGTCACGCTGCCAACTTCGATCACACCGTTTGGCGCATCGATGCGCATAAGCGCAAGCGTACCGACCGCCTTGCCGGTGGAAAGATCGATCACCGCGTGGTGCATCGGATCGGTCAATTTCGCGGCCGCGTCGAGATACCCCCGGTACGCGTCAAACGTTTCGAAGGGGCCAGCAAGCAAATAGGTCCAATCGCGCCAATCAGGCGCCTCGCAGTAGGCTTCATAGAGCGCGGCAGCGTGCTGCTGAACGTCTACGCGCTCTATCCGGCAGTAACGGCCAACAAGAGGGGCATCTCCTGGCAACTCTGCGCCTCGCCACTCCGGCAATGCCATGCCGATCGGTTGCCCGTAATCGTTGATGCGGATTGTCAAGTCCATCCTCCATTTTGGGTAAGCGGTAGCGCCAGTACGTAAGATAGCCCCGTTGTGGTATCTTAAAAAGATCCACCTGAAGCAACTTTCATGGGTCCACGATGGTATGATCGAAATCACGGGCCGTTTGCAGGCTGACGCGACCACAGCCGACGGCGAATCACTTTCCTTGCAGAAACAGCTGGTGGGGCGCTTGCAGCAGGCGATCCTCTCCGGCCGGCTTCCGGCAGGGTCTTCGCTTCCCTCGTCGCGGGCACTGGCAGAGGAACTGGGCGTCTCTCGCAATACCGTGGTGAACGCGTATGACCACCTGAGCGCAGAAGGGTATGTCCTGGCGGACCGCCAGGGCACACGCGTTACATTTCTATCGAGCCAGCCAGGAAATCGGGAATGTCGCCAGCATATTGGGCAGCCGATTACACTGGCGGGACGACTTGACCGGTTTGCAAAGAATCATCCGCAGCCGGCGACGGAAGCGCTTTTGCTGCCGGGCGTGCCAGCGCTCGACAGTTTTCCGCTGGCGGCATGGCGGCGGTCGCTGGAACGGGTAATGGCGCTCGCATTGCCGGACACGCTAGGTTACGGACGAGCGGCCGGCGAGCCGGAGTTGCGAGACGCGATTGCAGCGCACCTGCACATGGCGCGCGGCGTACATTGTGATGGCTCTCAGGTCGTAGTTACGGAAGGCGCCCATGAAGCGTTGAGCCTCTGCGTCACTTTGCTGACTAATCCTGGGGATACCGCATGGGTTGAAGATCCGGGATATCGCGGCGCGAAGGCAGCGTTTCTTGCTGGCGATTTGCGAACAGTCCCGGTCCGTGTCGATAAGGAAGGCCTTGCCGTCACGCCTGATGAATGGCAAACGCGTCCGCCAAAGCTGGTCTACACCACGCCGGCTCATCAATATCCGACTGGAGCAGTGTTATCCGTGGCCCGGCGGTTGGAGCTTATTGCAGAAGCAACACGCGCGGGTGCCTGGTTGATCGAAGACGATTACGATGGTGAATTCCGGCATACAGGAGAGCCGATATCCAGTATGCAAGGACTGGTTGCCGATGCGCCAGTTCTGTATGTTGGCTCATTTAGCAAGACCATGTTCCCATCGCTGAGAATCGGCTTTGTAGTGTTCCCGCGAGGCGTAATGAGGCAGGCGCAAGCTGCACTGAACGAACTGCTGCGAGGTGGACATCGATTAGAACAACTGGCGCTGGCAGACTTTATCCGACGTGGCGAGTTCGCCCGGCATCTCGGACGAATGCGACGGCTGTACCGGGAGCGCCAGAACGTTCTGCGCACAGCTTTGAACGAGCATTTCCACGGAGCCGAAATCCTGGGAGGCAAATCCGGGATGCATCTGACCTTACGATTGTCGCCTGAGATTCAGGATCGAGCCGTCGTCAAACGAGCGCAGCGACACGGGGTCGGCGCACGCGCGCTATCGACTTTCACAATAGAATCCGCAGCTTGCCAGAATGGGCTCGTGCTTGGATACGGCAATACGCGCTCAGAAGAAATCGCAGCTGCGGTCGGCGTGCTTGGACGCGTCGCCGGGGAGGTGCGTCCCGGTGTAGCGGGTTACGAAACGCCGTGACGCCCGACTTCGACCTCCTGGTCTCACGTATTCGTGGAAGCATTCCGGTTCTGAGTGCACAGCTTCAGACAGGCGCTGCCTATATCCTTGCCCATCCGGAAGAGATCGCTGTCTCGTCATTGCGAAAGGTGAGCGTACAGGCGAACGTTCACCCGATGGCGCTCGTCCGACTTGTCCGGCGGTTGGGCTATCCAGGATGGAATGAACTCAGGGAAGTTTGCGTGGGCGCGCTAACGACCGGGCCGTCGCTCGCCGCGCGCGCAGGAGCACTGGAAAGTGGCAATTCCAGCGACGCCCCTGGATACCGTGTCTGTCTTGCGCAGAACGACGCGCTTGTAGCGACCTTGGCCGGCCACGACGTCGATAACGTGGCCCGCGCAGCTGAGCTCTTGAGAAACGCGGCGCACGTCCATGTTGCCGGTTTCCGCTGGTCATTCCTTGTTGCGTTCGGGCTGGCTTGTTCGTATCGCCTCTTGCGAAACTCCGTTAGCCTTATCGAGGGAAAGGCGGGAACGTTGGAGACGGAACTTGGGGCGATCGGGCGCAGGGATGCAACGGTGGTTGTCAGTTTCGCGCCATACGCCAGCGAGGCCGTCGAGGTAGCTGAACGTACCAGAAGCCGCGGCGCGCGACTGATCGCACTGACAGATAGCGAGGTCTCCCCCGTCGCCCCGAAGGCTGACCAGATTCTGCTTTTCTCGACGGGCTCGCCGTCGTCATTTCCGACTCTTGTCGGGGCGATCGCTATGGCTGAATTACTCGTGTTACAACTACGACTTCAGGAGGGCTGAGCGTAAGCGCCCGGCAAAGACACCCCTTAGCCTGAATTGCCGTCCATCGAGCGGCGGCAGGCGTCCAGCGATGCGGCAGAAGTGAGGCTGTCGTCGGCTCGATGGGTGGGCAAGCGATTGAGGACGTCTTTCAGATATCCAATGTCGTTGAGGTTCGTGCTACAGGACGATTGAAACAGACTGTTTAAATCGTGCGTCGAGGCAGTCACCGATAGACCTTTTGGCCAGCTCCATGAACATCGAGCTGGTATTGAAGTCACCGCATCGGCAGAGGCTGTCAGCGTTTGCCATTACCGGCGATGCGGATACAGCGGTCCTTCAATCCGCTCCATGAGAGACCGTGCTCCACCCTTGAGAATTTCAACCTGATATTCACGGTCGTCGACCGAAACCATGCTGGTCGGAAAGGCGTTGCCGATCGCAGCTGCTATCTGGCCCGAATGTGTGATCACGGGAACAGCGAGCGCCCCCATACCCGGCACCCGTTCGCCATCCGAAGAAGCGTAGCCACGCCTGAACACCTCGTCGAGTTCGTTGCGGAGTTGCTGCCGACTGGTAATGGTCCGGCTCGTGATCCGGTCGAGCGTTGTTTCCTGCAACATCCGCTCACGCACGTCCGGGGGGGCGAATGCCGCAAGTACTTTCCCCGCAGCCGTCGCGTGAAACGGAAAGTAGGAACCAAATGCCGAGGAGAGATCAACGGGAACCGGTCCTGCGATGCCGAGCAGATAGAGAGGCTTCAGGTGATCAAGGATCGAAAGGGTGGTATTGAAACCGCTCCTGTCGACAATGCCCCGCAAAAGCGGGATTGCATGCTTCGTGAGCGGGTGAGACTGGACGAATCGGGAGCCCACCACATAGGCAGGCAGTCCGACGGAATACCGACGGGTCTTCGGATCCTGGTCCAGCCATCCTGCTCGCCCAAACGTGCTGAGAATGCGGGACACCTGGCTTCGGGGGAGTTCGCAAAGATCAGCGATCTCGCTTACTGACCGCTGCCCTGGCCCGTCGGCGAACAGTTCGAGAATGCGTAGCGCGGTTGCGATGGTCTTCATGTCCAGTTGCAAATAGTGCAATCTAAATTCAGTAGCTACCGCATATTTTGCGCCGGGAAAGCACCTGGCGGAGAAAAATACGGGAAAACACCAGTACTTCACCATTACGTCAATTGCAAATAAAGCAACTCGCCAAATTTGCTCGCATGCTGAGCGCTTCCGATGCCAGAATCA
>Ga0307408_100000830_pt1 | contig 24512 bp, 20 predicted proteins | sample 322Cmetagenome_FD_202116 | JGI IMG/M metagenome (GOLD analysis project Ga0307408, IMG submission 202116) | Maize rhizosphere microbial communities from greenhouse at UC Davis, California, United States - 322HYB-C-3 | ecosystem: Host-associated > Plants > Roots > Rhizosphere > Soil | place... | reverse complement strand
TAACGCCAATTCCGTTTCTCCATAACAATCATTATTGGTGTGAATGACCGATGAGCTTTCTGACCCTGGACTTGAATCTGCTGCGCGTTTTCGACGCGGTAATGACTGAGCAGAACCTGACGCGCGCTGCCGGCCACCTGGCCATGACGCAGCCGGCGGTGTCGAACGCCATCAAACGCCTGCGCGAAAGCCTGGGCGACGATTTGCTGATCCGCACGGCGTATGGCGTGAAGCCGACGCCGCGGGCCGAAGCGCTGTGGCCGCAGGTACGCAGCGCGCTTGCTTCTTTGGAAGCAGCCGTAACGCCCGGCACCTTCGACGTCTCCAAGACCCATGCCACCTTCCGCATGGCGATGGCGGATGCGACGGCGGCGTTCTGGCTGCCCGCCCTGATGCGCTCGATCGAACGCGAAGCGCCGGGGGTTAACATCCGCATGGTTCCTTTGACAACGCGCGAGCCGCGGCCCATGCTGCTGCGCGGCGATATCGACCTGGCGGTGGGCTTCTTCCCGGGGGTGGCGGCGCAATTGATGAGCGAACCGAGCTCGCCGATTCGCCACGAACGCCTCTATTCGGGGATTTACGTGGCCGTGATGCGGCGCGGGCACCCGCTGGCCAAGCAAGACCTGACACTGGATAACTATTGCTCGGCCAACCACTTGCTGGTCAGTTTCTCCGGCCGCGCGCATGGCCTGGTGGATGAAGCGCTGGCGCAGATCCAGCGCGAACGCCGGATTCTGCTGACGGTGAACCAATTCTTCACCGCCGGCCGCGTGGTGGCCAATAGCGACCTGATCACAGTGCTGCCGAAGCACCTGATCGCCTCAACCGGCATGACGGACGCGCTGATCTACAAAGAGCTGCCATTCCAGCTCCCAGCGGTACACCTCGACATGCTCTGGCACGAGCGCGACGCCCGCAGCCCAGCCCACAAATGGCTGCGCAACCACCTCGAGAGCATGAACTCCGTTGCCCAGAAGACCGCCCCGGGCACCAATCCCAAGAACGATACTTACTAAGACTACGGCTGGGCTCGTGTCACACCATGGGGTCACACCCCAAGTGTGACACGGCCTCATCCGTTGTCCGGCGAGTAGCTCTGGATGGCGCGAGCAACTGTTCGGACCGACACGCCGAAATGGTCCGCGATTTCCTGACGAGTATAGGCGCTCGTTTGAAATGCGCGTGCCATGGCTTCATCGCGATTTGAGTGAATCGCGGCGTACGTAGCCAGGGAGTGCGCTGCTTCTGATCTTGGATTGGGGCGTTCTGTGTGCAACTGCAGGGGATTCGGCATGTCGATCCCGCTCGCAACGAACTCCTTGTACGCGGCGAGTCGTTGGTTCTGGTCGCCTGGCCCAAATTGCGAAAGAATCCATTCCGTCTCGAGCCAATCAGGTGCATTGTCGGGAGAAAGATAGTGTCGATGGCTGCCCCAGAGCCAATCGGCAGCGTCAGCTACAAGCTTTGCCCGCACTGGATTGAGGCTGATATAGCGCGCGACCGCGAGCATTTGCTCGCTCCTTGCCACTGTGACTGCGTGAAAGCGGCCTTGAATAACGTGGCCAGTTAATCCGTGCCGATTGTTGAAATGCTGGCAATAAGAAGCATTTAGCTGATGCATAGCCTCCGACAAATTGGCGCGTACCGTTTCCATCAAAAGATGGTAGTGGTTCGGCATCAGGCAGAAGGCATGGATTTTCAGGTCATGGTTTTCCACTGTTTCGGCCAGCGTATCGAGCCAAATCAAGTGGTCGCGCCGGTCATGATAAATGGCTGCGCGACGATTTCCACGTGAAGTTACGTGGTAAATCGCTCCAGGGAAAATGACGCGGGGTGCTCGGCTCATACCAGCAACGCTAGCATCGGCCCGCACGACTCGTGCTGACGAAAATCAAACAGTCGAGCCCGTGTCACACTTGGGGTGTGACCCCAAGGTGTGACACGAGGTGAACAATAGATTAGGCGTCGAGGGTCATCAGGCTGGCGTTGCCGCCGGCGGCGGTGGTGTTGACGCACAGGGCGCGTTCGGCAATCAGGCGCCACAGCGGGATGTCGCTTTCTTCCGTGGTGTCGATTACCGAGACGATCGCGCCGTCGCGGGCGGCCAGTTCCGGCCGCAGCTTGGCGCCGAGGCTGGATTCGACTAACGCGATCTGGAAGTCGGCTTTGGACAGGTCTGACGCGGCAACCGCCTGGATCGCGGCTTTCACCTCGGCTGGCAGGTCTGCCGGCAACGCACCTTCGACTACCAGGGCGCGGTTGCCGGTCGAGAGGGCAGCGGCGATCTGATTCAGCAATACGTCGGCATGCGAAGCGAAGCAGGCGATATTGCCGCGGGGGACGTAGGCCAGCGTGTTGCGCTCGCCAGTTGGTCCTGGCAGGGCAATCAGGCTGCCTACCGGCGTGGTACGTGCATAGCTTTCGATATGCGCGGCCAGGCGCTCTTTGCCTTGTGCCTTGGCCCATGCTGCCAGCGAGTCGATTGCTGGCACGCTTTGGCGTTCGTGGCGCTCCAGGGTGACCGGGGCGCGCTGCAAGCGCTTCAGGTACAGCGGGCCGCCGGCTTTCGGGCCGGTGCCGGATTTGCCTTCACCGCCGAATGGCTGCACGCCCACCACTGCACCAACGATATTGCGGTTGACGTAGATGTTGCCTACGTGCGCGCTGGAGGTGATGTAGTCGATCGTTTCATCGATACGGGAGTGCACGCCCAGGGTCAGGCCGAAGCCGCTGCCGTTGATCTGTTCGATCACTTTCGGCAGTTCCGATCGCTTATAGCGGATCACGTGCATCACGGGGCCGAATACTTCCTTGGTCAGCTCGGACAGGGAGCGGATTTCGAGCACGGTCGGTGGCACGAAAGTGCCTGCCTCGGCGCCCGGCACTTCCAGCGAGAAGCTGGCCTTGGCGTGGGCGCGCACTTTTTCGATATGCGACAGCAGGTTTTGCTGCGCTTCCTTGTCGATCACCGGGCCGATGTCGGTCGCCAGGCGGTCTGGCGAGCCTACGCGCAGTTCTTTCATCGCGCCTTTGAGCATCTTGATGGTCTTGTCGGCGATGTCTTCTTGCAGGAACAGCACGCGCAGGGCGGAGCAGCGCTGGCCGGCGCTGTCGAAGGCAGACGAAATGGCGTCGCCCACTACCTGTTCCGGCAGGGAAGAGGAATCCACGATCATCGCATTCTGGCCGCCGGTTTCGGCGATCAGGGGGATGTCCACATTTTCGGCAGCGGCGCGCTTGGCCAGGGTGCGGTTGATCAGCTGCGCTACTTCGGTGGAGCCGGTGAAGATCACGCCTTTGACACGCGAGTCGTTGCACAGGCCTGCGCCTACGACTTCGCCGCGGCCTGGCAGGAATTGCAGCGCTGCGCGGGGGATACCGGCTTCGTGCAGCAGTTCCACTGCGCGCTGGGCGATCAGCGGGGTTTGTTCTGCTGGTTTTGCGAGCACTACGTTGCCGGCTGCCAGTGCGGCGGCGGCTTGGCCGGTGAAGATCGCCAGCGGGAAGTTCCACGGGCTGATGCAGGTGACAGGGCCCAGCGCCAGCGTGTTGGTGCTGCCGCGCACTTGCACGGCGTAGTAGCGCAGGAAGTCGACTGCTTCGCGGACTTCGGCAATTGCGTTTGGCAGCGATTTGCCGGCTTCGCGCACGGCCAGTGCCATCAGCTCCAGTTTGTGGGTTTCGAACAGGTCGGCGGCGCGATCCAGGCAGGCGGCGCGTTGCGATGGTTCGGTGGTTTGCCAGTCCATGGCGAATTGGCTGGCGGCTGTCAGGGCGTTGTTGACGTCTTCGGCGGTCGCTTCGGTGACGGAGCCTACGACATCGTCCTTGCGGGCCGGGTTGACGATCGCTTGCGCGGCTTGGCCGGCACTGGCTTCAACAGCCAGCAGCGGGCCAGCAGTCCAGCTGCGAGGTTGCGCCAGCGCCAGCGATACTTCGCGCAGCACGTCCTCGTTTGCCAGGTCGATACCGGCGGAGTTCTTGCGCTCGGCGCCGAACATGTCCAGCGGCAGGGCAATGGCGGGATGAGGCTCGCCTTTCAGGCTGCGCGCTACTTCGATCGGGTTCGAGATCAGGGAGTCGACCGGAATGCTTTCGTCGACAATCTGGTTCACGAAGGAGGAGTTGGCGCCGTTTTCCAGCAGGCGGCGTACCAGGTAGGCCAGCAAGGTTTCGTGCGAACCGACGGGTGCGTAGATGCGGCAAGGCTTGTCTAGGTTTTCTGCACCAACCACCTGGTCGTACAGGGTTTCGCCCATGCCGTGCAGGCATTGGAACTCGTAGCCGCTGATGCCGTCGCGCTTCGCCCAGGTATAGATGGTAGACAGGGTCTGGGCGTTATGGGTCGCGAACTGCGGGTAGATCACGTCGGCAGCTGCCAGCAGGCGCTGTGCGCAAGCCAGATAGGAAACGTCAGTGTAGACCTTGCGGGTGTAGACCGGATAGCCAGGCAGGCCGTCGACCTGGGAGCGCTTGATTTCGGCATCCCAGTAGGCGCCTTTCACCAGGCGCACCATGAATTTGCGGCCGCTGCGCTTGGCCAGGTCGACCAGGTAGTCGATCACGAACGGGCAGCGTTTCTGGTAAGCCTGCACTACGAAGCCGATGCCGTCGAAGCCTTCCAGTTCCGGATTGAAGGACATTGCCTCCATCAGGTCCAGCGAGAGTTCCAGGCGGTCGGCTTCTTCTGCATCGATATTCAGGCCGATGTTATAGCCCTTGGCCAGTTTGACCAGTTCGGTCAGGCGCGGCAGCAGCTCGGTCATCACGCGTTCGCGCTGGGCGCGGCTATAGCGCGGGTGCAGGGCGGACAGTTTGACGGAAATGCCTGGACCATTGCGGATGCCGCGGCCGTTCGATGCCTTGCCGATCGCGTGGATCGCTTTTTCGTAAGCGGCGTAGTAGTTGGCGGCATCGGCTTCGGTCAGCGCTGCTTCGCCCAGCATGTCGTAGGAGTAGCGGTAGCCACGTGCTTCGTTGTCCTTGCCGTTCTTGATCGCTTCATCGATGGTCTGGCCGGTTACGAACTGGTTGCCCAGCATGCGCATCGCCAGGTCGACGCCTTTGCGGATCAGCGGTTCGCCGCCTTTCGCGATCAGGCTGGTAATGGCCGAACCCAGGCCATCTTCGCTGGAGGAGCTCACTAGCTTGCCGGTGATCAGCAGGCCCCAGGTCGCGGCGTTCACGAACAGGGAAGGCGATTCGCCGAGGTGCTTGCGCCAGTCGCCTTTGGAAATCTTGTCGGCGATCAGGCGGTCGGCGGTAGCGGAGTCAGGAATACGCAACAGTGCTTCAGCCAGGCACATCAGGGCGATGCCCTCTTCAGACGACAGAGAGAATTGATGCATCAACGCATCCACACCGGAGGAACGGGTGCGTTTTTCACGCACGGCAGTCACCAGTCGCTTGGCCAGCGACTGCGCATCTTGCGTAGTTTCGGGCGAACCGACGTTAATTTGCGACAGGAGCCATTGCACAGCGGTTTGTTCGTCGCGGCGATACGCAGCAGTAATGGCGCTGCGCAGCGGAGTTGGATCACGCAGGATTTCTGCCTGAAGCGCAGCGAACGGTGTGGTGTTCAGGTGCATGAATGTCTCTCTCAGATGCATGGTTGTCTCTATTGGCGAGTATGTAAAGAATCGTTTGGCACCTATGAAAACACGCCCGGCAAACCCTGTTTGCGCGGGCGTGTTGTGCAGTGCAACTAATGATTCGATTGTACGGCGGAATCGCTCGGATTAATTCTGGTAATACTTATTACTAGCAATAGATAGTTTTTGGTGAGAGAATTTGACCGAATAAAATTAATAGTGGGGATGTAATGCTGGACAAGATCAGTAAGAAGATTCTGGCCGAGTTGCAGAACGATGGCCGGATCAGTAACGTTGAACTGGCTGCGCGAGTGAACCTCTCGCCTGCCGCTTGCCTTGAGCGTGTGCGAAAACTGCACGAGGCAGGCTATATCATGGGTTATACGGCGCAGCTGAACCCGCAGCTACTGGATGTTTCGCTGCTGGTGTTCATCGAGGTTGTGCTGGATCGCACGACGCCGGAGGTGTTTGATGCCTTCAAGCATAGCGTCCAGCTGATTCCAGAAGTCCTGGAATGCCATATGGTTGCCGGCGGTTTTGACTACCTGGTCAAGGCTCGCGTGAAGGATATGGCGGCTTACCGTGAGTTCCTGGGCAAAACTTTGCTGCAGAAGGGTGTGCGGGAGACCCACACTTATGCGGTGATGGAAGAAGTCAAAAACACCACGAAACTGCCGATCAAATAAGCGATTTGCAGAAATTCTGGATGACGCCATAGGCGTAGCGAGCGGCGACGGTTTGCACAAAGTGCATGAAATCCGTCGCCGCTTCTTCATTTGCGTTGTCCGAAATCGTCCTCATGATGGCGAACGGTACTTCCAGCTCGTGACAGACCTGGGCGACCGCTGCGCCTTCCATTTCCACTGCCAATAAATCAGGCAGTGCGTCTTTCAGGGCTCCCAGATGGGTCCGGTCCTTGATGAATTGATCTCCGCTGCCGATCAGGCCGCGATGCACTTGCGCGTCGTTTTGCAGGAACTGGCGTGTAGCCAGGCTCAGTTTCAGGCTCAATTCCCGGTCTGTGGGCATGCGCGAGAGCCCGGTCAGCGGTATTTCGAAGCGGGGAAACAGCGGACTGGCATCAAAGTCGTGTTGAGCCAGGGAATCCGCGACCACCACGTCTCCCACTCGAACCCCAAGGTCTGCAGAACCGGCAACGCCGGTAAAAATTATGTGGGTAACGTTGAACTTCTCCACAAGTGTTGCAGCTGTCACTGCAGCAGCAACCTTCCCAATTCGCGATAAAACGGCCACAGAATCGATTTTCCAGAGTTTTCCGGCTGTGTACTCACGCTTGCCGTGGATGAGCTTGTAGGGGCTCTCCATGGCTTCCAGTAGACCTTGTTGTTCTTCTGCCAAGGCTGAGATGATCCCGAGACGCATGCGCGAGTTGTCCTCTATTTATTTAAAGTTGTATACGAAAGGATAGTAGTAGATAGTAAACGCGACCCTGTCTGTGGATAAACCTGTTAACATCCACAGAATCAGAAGTTTACAAATTGTAGAACTGGCTGGACAAGAACTGTGTGTAAACCGGATGAGTTCTGAACAAATTTTGTGCGTGAACTCAAAAACGGTGTTTACGCACATTCGATCCTGTGGATATTCATTAAGTTATCAACAGGCGATGCAGTTTTTCAGCTGAAATTGGCTCTCCGAACAGGTATCCCTGGCCAAAATCGCAACCTGCGGCCTTCAAAATTTCCAGTTGGGCTTCGTTTTCGACCTTTTCGGCGATGACTTTGATGTCGAGCTTGTGCGCCATGGTGACAATTGCTTCGCAAAGCAGCTGGTTGTCACTGAAGCTCGTGTCCAGCTTGAGGAAATCAATCTTGAAACGCTTCAGGAAGTTCAGGGACGAGTAGCCATGACCGAAATCGTCCAGGGAAACCTGGAGATCGGCGTCCCGTAGCGATTGCACGCGCTGTACGACTTCCCGGTTTGCCTCCAATAGCAGCCCTTCCGTGACTTCGATTACCATCGAGCGGGGCGAAAGCGCCTGTTCACGGAGCAGTTCAAGCCAATGATCGACGCCGACCGCTTCGTGACGGAATTGCCAGGCCGATTTGTTCACGCAAACCTTGAAGCTGTTGCCGAAACTGGCTGCCATCGCCGCTGCTTCCTGGAAAACCCACTCGCCTATGCCTGCTATGACGCCGGTATTTTCGGCAACGCCTATGAATTCGGCTGGTTTGAGCAGGCCTCGCTGGGGGTGTTCCCAGCGGATCAAGGCCTCTGCCATTTCGATCTTGCCTGTGGCTAGGTTGCGGATTGGCTGGAATAGCAGGCGTAACTCCTTGTTTTTCAAAGCACTGCGTAGCTCGTTGGCGAGCTCGATGCGCATCTGGCTGGCTTCCTGCATGAAGGGAGCGAAGTAGCTGAAGCGGTTGCGGCCTTGCTGTTTGGCGAGGTACATGGCCTGGTCTGCATTTTTGATGAGCACTTCGGCATTGTCGCCGTCGTCGGGGAACAGGGAAATGCCTACGCTGCCCGAGATATGGGCAACTTCGTGTTTGAGCTGGAATGGCCTGGCCAGGCTGTGCAAGATTTCCTGCACGATCCTGACCACGTCGCCGGGTTCTTTGAGCTCACTCAGGATAACGGTGAATTCATCGCCTCCAAGACGGGCTACGGTATCGGTGTTTCGTACGCATTGCAGCAGGCGTTCTGCGACTTGCTTGAGCAGGATGTCGCCAAAGTCGTGGCCAAGCGTATCGTTGACGGTCTTGAATCCATCGAGGTCGATGAAGATCAGCGCCATCGGAAGTTTGTCGCGTGCTGCTTTTTTGATGTCTTGCCGCAGCCTGTCGTTGAACATGCGCCGGTTGGGCAGCCCAGTCAGGGTGTCAAAGTTGGCCTGTTTCCAGATGGCTTCTTCGCTGGCCTTCTTCTTCGTGATATCGGTGAACAGCGCTACGTGGCGCAGGGCGTTGCCTTTGTTGTCGAAGACGGTGTTGAAGCGTAGCGAAACCAGGTAATGGTCGCCGTTCTTGTGCTGGTGCCATATTTCGCCTTCCCAGTAGCCGGTGTGGGTGATGGTTTGACGCATCCGGCTGTAGAACTTGATGTCCTGGTGGGTTGACGTCAGCTCGTAGGCGAGGTGGCCGATCACTTCCTCTGGGGCGTAGCCGCTAATTTGCGAGAAAGCGGGGTTCACGGAGAGGATGCGTCCCTCGGCGTCGGTCACCATCATGCCTTCGCTGGCGTTTTCGTACATCAGGGTTGCCAGTTTGCTGGATTCTTCGTGGCGCTTTCGTTCGCTGATGTCTTCCGCCATGACGAAGAGGCCGATAACTTTTCCATGTTCGTCGCGATCCGGCACGTAGGTGATGGCGTCCCAGCAGTCCTGGCTGTTCCGTTGCATGGCACGTTCGAAATGAACTGTTTCGCCGGCAAAGGCGCGTTCCAGGTGAGGTTTGGTTTCTGCGTACAGGTGTGGAGGCAGGGCTTGCTGCAGGTTTTCACCATTGCCATAAATTTCGGCAAAGCGGCGGTTCTTGAAGGAGTAATGCTCATTGCGGTCCATGTAGGCAATGACGATTGGCAGGTTATCGGCAATCAGGCGCAGGCGCTGTTCGCTGCTGGCCAGTTTTTTTTCGGTTTCGACCGAAGTTGCGTAGAGGGCGCGAAAGCGGCGTTCGCGGTCTTCGGCTGCTGCGAAGGAACGCAAGGCATAAATAATGGCGGCGAGAATGAGCGTAAAGATCAGGAATAGCGCTGCGCCTGCGATCAGGAATTGCCTTTGCGAGATCAGCGCCAGGCCGACATTCGAACTTCCGACGGTAACTACCAAGGGTAGGTTGGGCAGTTTGCGGTAGCTGGCAATGCGCGATTTCTTGTCTATAGGACTAACGGTTTCGATTGTGCCGATCGGGTTCTTGCCGAAGGCTTTGTAGACGTTTGAGTCGCGGATGTCGCGATTGAAAGTTTCGTCGAACAGGGGCGCGCGAGCGACGACGTGGCCATTCGTATGGAACAGGGTGATCGTGACGTCGCTGCTAAGGCGGGAATTTTCGAAAGTTTCAGCGAGTCGGCTGGCATCAACCGGAGCTACGATCACGCCGAGAAACTTGCCGTTTGCGTCTTCAACCCGGCGACTAAGGAAGAGCAGCCGCAGGTTTGAGACTCGACCACGGGTTGGTTCGCCAACAAACAGCTCGATCCCGGGCTTGAGCTGGGACTTGAAGTAGTCGCGGTCTGCATAGTTGACGCCTTTGACGGGAATATCGCGCGAACTGGCTGTAGCAAAACCTTTTGGATCCAGGAAGGTGATCCAGAAATTGCTGCCGAATGAGGCTCCTCTGGAAGCTAGCAGGCCTTCGATCGTTTGCGGTGTATAGGGCGCGACCTTGATTGCATTGGAAAAACCAAGCAAGGCAATGTCGGAGAGCTGGATGGTGCTGAGAACCTGGGCTTCGATTGCCCGTGCGTAGTGTTGTGTTTGCTGGCGGATAGCCTGTTCGCGATCGCGTGCGGAAGACGCCAGTTGCCAGGCGACGACCGCCGTGGCGAGCAGGGCGAGCATCGTCATGGTGACGAGCAATCGCCTGCGAAAGCGTCGATAGGCGTCGGTGGTCGACAAGAGCCCCTCCAGGCGAATTGCATGGAACAACTTGCTTGTTCAGTATAGGTTGGGAGTTTTGTTTACGTTAGATTAGTGTGTATACAAAGTAGTAATGGTTGTTAACAACCCCGACTTTCTGTGGATAAGTGCACCTTGCAGAGAAAAATCAGGGGTTTACGAGCTGTATAAGCAGGCGCGTAAACCTTGCGTGAGCTGCGAACTGTTTTTGGACAATTTTGGGCGGTTTTCGGGAAGTCTTGTTTACTCACAAACGATGCCTGTGGATATTCATAGCGTTATCCACAGCTTCGAGCCAGGAGAAAGCTTGGAATCTGCGGGCCAGTTTGACTACATCATCGTGGGCGCAGGGACGGCGGGCTGTGTTCTCGCGAATCGCCTGACGCAAAATTCAAAAAACCAAGTCCTGTTGATCGAAGCGGGAGGAAAAGACGATTACGTCTGGATCCATATCCCGGTCGGTTATCTTCATTGCATCAATAATCCGCGCACGGATTGGCTGTTTCGCACCGAACCGGATGCGGGATTGGGCGGCCGCAGCCTGATTTATCCGCGCGGGAAAGTCCTGGGCGGCAGTTCTTCGATCAATGGCATGATTTACATGCGCGGCCAGTCCAATGATTACGACCATTGGGCCGGGCTGTGTGGCGATCCGAGCTGGCGCTGGTCGGAAGTCTTGCCATTGTTCCGCAAGAGCGAAGACCATCACGGCGGCGCATCGGATTTCCACGGTGCTGGCGGCGAATGGCGCGTTGAAAAGCAGCGACTGCGTTGGGATATCCTCGACGCCTTCCGCGATGCGGCGGAACAGTCGGGCATTCCGAAGATCGAAGATTTCAACCGCGGAGATAATTTCGGCTGCTCGTATTTCGAGGTGAACCAGAAGCGCGGCATCCGCTGGAATACGGCGAAGGCCTTTCTTCGAGCCGCGACCGGGCGCCCTAACCTGACGTTGATGACCGGCTGCCACGTTGAAAAGCTGGTGTTGGAGGAGGGCGTCTGTAAAGGCGTAGTTTTCACGGGCGGAGGGACGCGTTGGCATGCGGAGGCGCGTGAAACGCTGCTAGCGGCTGGGGCGATTGGCACGCCGCAGATTCTCCAGTTGTCCGGTATCGGACCCGCGGAAGTGCTGGCGCAGTCGGGTGTGCAGCCAGTGCTGGATTTGCCTGGCGTTGGCGCCAACCTGCAGGACCACCTGCAACTGCGCATGGTGTTCAAAGTTGAAGGCGCGCGGACCTTGAATACCCTGGCTGCGAGCTGGCTGGGGAAGGCGCGCATCGGCCTTGAATATGCATTGTTCCAGAGCGGGCCGATGTCGATGGCGCCGTCGCAGATGGGCGCGTTCGCTCGCTCGGGCCCGGAACAGGCGACGCCAAACCTGGAGTATCACGTGCAGCCGCTGTCGCTGGAGCGCTTTGGCGAACCGCTGCACGACTTCCCTGCTTTTACGGCCAGCGTTTGCAACCTGCGCCCGACCTCGCGCGGCCATGTGCGGATTGCTTCAGCTGATTCTTACGCGCCGCCCAAAATCACGCCGATGTACCTGAGCACCGATGAAGACCGGCGTGTCGCCGCGGCCGCCCTGAACCTTACGCGCAGGATCGTCTCGGCGCCGGCGTTGGCGAAATACAGGCCGGAAGAATGCAAACCCGGTGTGCATTTTCGCACCGACGAGGAGTTGGCGGAGGCTGCAGGGTCGATTGGCACCACGATTTTCCACCCGGTCGGCACTTGCAAGATGGGCCGCGCGGATGACGTTTCGGCTGTGGTTGACAGCGAACTGCGGGTTCGCGGTGTGCGCGGGCTGCGCATAGCCGATGCTTCGGTGATGCCCACCATAACTTCCGGTAACACGAATTCCCCGGTAATCATGATTGCGGAAAAGGCAGCGCTTTTGTGTATGATCTAGCAAAACCGGGGAGACACAATGTCCGACTTCATCTTGGAAACAAAGAGTTTGACCAAGGAGTTCAAGGGATTCACCGCTGTCGCCAACGTGGACCTGCAAGTCCAGCGTGGCCATATCCATGCCCTGATCGGCCCGAACGGCGCCGGCAAGACGACCTGCTTTAACCTGCTGACCAAGTTCCTGGTGCCGACCTCAGGCCAAATTCTCTTTAACGGCAAGGACATCACCTCCCACAAGCCGGCGCAGATTGCGCGCATGGGCGTGATCCGTTCTTTCCAGATTTCCGCCGTCTTCCCTCATCTCACTGTCCTCGAAAACGTGCGCATCGGCTTGCAGCGCAAGCTCGGTACGACCTTTCATTTCTGGCGCAGCGAACGCACTTTGGAGCAGCTCAATGGACGTGCGATGGAGCTATTGGCTGAGGTCGACCTGGCCTCGTTCGCCGATACGCTGACGGTCGATATGCCTTATGGCCGCAAGCGCGCTTTGGAGATCGCCACTACGCTTGCGATGGAGCCTGAACTGATGCTGCTCGACGAGCCAACCCAAGGCATGGGCCATGAAGACGTGCACCGCGTGACTGAGTTGATCAAGAAGGTTTCCGCCGGCCGTACCATCCTGATGGTGGAACACAATATGAGCGTGGTTTCCGGCATTTGCGACCGCATCTCGGTGCTGCAGCGCGGTGCGGTGCTGGCGGAAGGGCCGTATGAAGAAGTCTCGAAGAATCCGCAGGTGATGGAAGCCTACATGGGGAGCGAAGCATGACGGCCGCGCTGGAAATCAGCCAGCTCCAGGCCTGGTACGGCGAGTCGCACATCCTGCATGACGTGAACCTGAACGTGAACCACGGTGAAGTGGTGACGCTGCTTGGCCGTAACGGTGCCGGCCGCACCACGACGCTGCGCGCCATCATGGGCCTGACCGGAACGCGCAAAGGCTCGATCCGCATCAACGGGCAAGAAGCGATCGGTCTGTCCACGCACAAAATTGCCCACCTGGGTGTTGGCTATTGTCCTGAAGAGCGTGGCATTTTTTCTTCACTCACGACGGAAGAAAACCTGCTGCTGCCGCCCGCATTGAAAACCGGGCAGGGCATGTCGGTCGAAGAAATCTACGAAATGTTCCCGAACCTGAAGGAGCGCCGCTCGAGCCAGGGCACGCGCCTGTCTGGCGGCGAGCAGCAGATGCTGGCTGTTGCGCGAATCTTGCGTACCGGCGCGCGCTTGCTGCTGCTGGATGAAATCTCGGAAGGGCTGGCGCCGGTGATCGTGCAGGGCTTGGCGCGCATGATTCGCACGTTGAAAGCCAAGGGATACACGATCGTGATGGTCGAACAGAATTTCCGGTTCGCGGCGCCGCTGGCGGATCGGTTTTACGTCATGGAACACGGTCGGATTGTTGAGAGTTTTGCGTCATCGGAATTGGATGCCCGCATGTCGGTATTGACCGAGCTGCTGGGCGTTTGAATATCAAAACTGAAAACGGAGACACTATGAAACGCAACGCCATTGCCTTTGCAGCAGCCCTTTGCGCAGTTGGAGCCGTGGGCAGCGCCCACGCCCAGATTTCCGGCGACACCATCAAGATCGGCTTCATCACCGATATGTCGGGTGTCTATTCAGACATTGACGGGCAAGGCGGCGCGGAAGCGATCAAGATGGCGATTGCCGATGCGGGCGGCGCGATCAACGGCAAGAAGATCGAGTTCGTTTTTGCCGACCACCAGAACAAGGCCGACATCGCGGCGTCGAAGGCGCGCGAATGGTTCGACCAGCAGGGTGTGGACATGCTGGTTGGCGGCACCAATTCCGGTGCCAACCTGGCCATGGCGAAAGTCGCTGCCGACAAGAAGAAGGTGTTCATGGTCGTTGGCGCCGGCTCTTCGCGCCTGACAAACGAGGAATGCACGCCCTACACCGTGCACTACGCTTACGACACGGTGGCGCTGGCGCGTGGCACCGGCAGCACCATGGTCAAGCAGGGCGGCAAGAACTGGTACTTCCTGACCGCCGATTACGCCTTCGGCCACTCGCTGGAGAAGGACACGAGCGAAGTGGTCAACAAGTCGGGCGGCAAGGTGATTGGTAATGTGCGCCACCCTTTCCCTGGTACCGACTTCTCGTCCTTCCTGATGCAGGCTTCTTCTTCCGGCGCGCAGGTACTGGGCTTGGCGAATGCCGGAGGCGACTTTATCAACTCGGTCAAGGCATCCAATGAATTCGGCGTGTCGAAGAAGATGAAGATGGCCGGCCTGCTGGTGTTCATCAACGACATTCATTCGCTGGGCCTGAACGCTACTGCCGGCATGTACCTGACCGATGGCTGGTACTGGGACATGAACGACACAACGCGTGCCTGGTCCAAGCGCTACTTCGCGAAGATGAAGAAGGAGCCGTCGATGCTGCAGGCGGGCGATTATTCCGCTGCTTCGCAATATCTGGCAGCCGTAAAAGCAGTAGGCACCGACGATGCGGATAAGGTGATGGCGAAGCTGAAATCGACCACCATCAAGGACGTCTTCACCAGCAACGGTGTGATCCGTCCGGATGGCCGCATGGTGCACGATATGTACCTGATGGAAGTGAAGAAGCCGTCGGAGTCCAAGTATCCATGGGATTACTACAAGGTTGCAGCGACGATCCCGGGCGACCAGGCCTATATGTCCAAGGCCGAATCCAAATGCGCCTTGTGGAAGTAAGCTAGATGGAGATCTTCGGCCGCCCGTTACCGATGATGATGTCCCAGCTTTTGCTGGGGCTCGTCAACGGCTCCTTTTACGCCATGCTGTCCCTCGGCCTTGCCGTGATTTTCGGGCTGCTGAATGTGATCAACTTCGCGCACGGCGCCATGTACATGATGGGCGCCTTCCTTGCGTGGATCGGCATGACCTACTTCGGCATGAGCTATTGGAGCATGCTGTTGCTGGCGCCGTTGATCGTGGGTGTGCTGGGAGTGGTGATCGAGAGAACCATGCTGCGCCGCCTGTACAAGCTCGATCACCTTTACGGGCTGCTGCTGACCTTCGGGCTGACTCTGCTCGTCGAAGGCGGTTTCCGCTCGTTTTACGGGGTCTCTGGGCAGCCGTTCGAGACGCCTGAGGCCCTGCAGGGGGCGACGGACCTCGGCTTCATGGTGATGCCGAATTACCGCGCTTGGGTGGTGCTCGCTTCCCTGGTTGTTTGCCTCGCTACCTGGTTCGTGATTGAGAAGACCAAGTTGGGGGCTTACCTGCGCGCCGGTACCGAGAATCCGAAGCTGGTTGAAGCCTTTGGGATCAACGTGCCGCTGATGGTGACCCTGACCTACGGCTTCGGCGTCGCTTTGGCGGGCTTTGCAGGCGTTCTGGCGGCTCCAATTCAGCAAGTGACACCCCTGATGGGGTCGAACCTGATTATCGTCGTATTCGCCGTTGTGGTGATCGGGGGCATGGGGTCGATCCTGGGCTCGATTGTCACTGGTCTTGCGCTGGGCGTGATCGAGGGGCTGACGAAAGTGTTCTATCCCGAGTTCGCCAACACCGTCGTGTTTTTGGTGATGGTCATCATCCTATTGCTGCGCCCCGCCGGCCTGTTTGGCAAGGAACGTTAAATGAACAAGAAGCTGGGCTACTCCATCGCATTTCTGCTGGCGCTGGGTGCGCCGTTCGTCGGCTATCCGGTGCTGCTGATGAAGCTTTTGTGTTTCGCACTGTTTGCTTGTGCATTCAACCTGCTGATTGGATTTACGGGGTTGCTGTCGTTTGGGCACGCGGCGTTCTTCGGCGCGGCGGGCTACTTCGCGGGCAACGCGTTGAAGAACTGGGGGCTGCCGTTTGAACTGAGCTTGCTGGTTGGCGTGTTGGCCGGCGCTGCGATTGGGCTGGTGATGGGCGGCCTGGCGATTCGCCGGCAAGGGATCTACTTTTCGATGATTACGCTGGCGCTGGCGCAGATGGTGTATTTCGCTGCATTGCGCTTTACCGATTTCACCGGCGGCGAAGATGGTTTGCAGGGCGTCCCGCGCGGCAAGCTGCTCGGGGTGCTGGACCTGGGCAGCGATTTCGCCATGTATTACGTGGTGCTGGGGATTTTCATCGCCGGCTTTGCGCTGATCATGCGCACGGTGCATTCGCCGTTTGGCCAAGTGCTGAAGGCGATCAAAGAGAACGAGCCGCGGGCGATCTCGCTTGGCTATGACGTGGACCGGTACAAGCTGGCGGCGTTTGTGCTTTCAGGTTCGCTGGCTGCCTTGGCCGGGGCGACCAAGTCCATCGTGCTGGGCTTTGAAACGCTAACCGACGTGCACTGGGCGATGTCCGGTTTGGTGATTCTCATGACGCTGGTTGGCGGCATGGGAACTTTGGTCGGTCCGATTATTGGCGCGATCCTGATCATTTCGCTGGAAAACAAACTCGGTGATTTTGGCACCATGATGGCTGGCGCCACGGGCGTTGAATGGTTCTCCACACTTGGCGAAGCTGTCAGCCTGGTAGTCGGCTTTATCTTCGTTGCCTGCGTCCTGCTGTTCCGCAAAGGGATCGTCGGCGAAATCCTCTACCTGCAAGGGAAGAAGGGCAAACAGGCTTGATTGGCCGGTTTCAGGCGGGCGCTGTCGACCCAGCCGGCGGCGACTCGCGCGGCTTTCGGATGCTGGTAGAAGACCAGCGTATAACGGCCGTGCACGCGCGAGGCTTCGAGCTGGTCTCCCGGGACGACGAAGGTGCCGGCGATTTCGCAGTGTTCATCCGGCGCAGAATGGAATTGCAGACGCCCTTCGCCCGCCGCGACATAGCGGGCTAACTGCGGCTGCCGGCTGCTCGTTTCAATCGCTTGCTGGTGCTTTGCGGAGCATGGCTCGGTCACTGGCGGCAGTTCGAATATCTTCCCGTCTTTCCACGCGAGCTGCTCAATTTTCTTGCCGCCGGCCTGGCGCAGATGCATGAGCGGATATTGGCCGGCGATGCTGATCCCTGCGATCTCAGTACAGTCGCCGAAGGCGGGCGAGGCCAGAATCGGCGCCTTGGACTGGATGCTGAGCAGGCGATAACTGGCCGAGCATTTCAGGGCTGGTCTCCAGGCTTGAATGAGTACGAAATCTTTTGTGGCTTCCGGCGTCAGGCGCAGAATGGCTGCCTCGTCTTCGTCGTCGATGGCGAGTACCATCCGTCCGTTGTGAAAGACCGCCGGCTTGGCGGCGATCTAGCGGATTTCTGTCCGGCCGAAGCGCCCGTCAATTCCATCTCCGGCGGTGGCTGTTCCGGCCATCAGCATGAGGAGAAGTGGGAGGGCTGACCGAAGGGGCATTTGCAGTATCCGCGTGTTGAAAGAACGCGGATTATATCGTTGCCAAACCGGGTGCTCAGAGCGCCAGTTTGTAGAGCGCGTACGCGTCTTCCCGGGCGACCGGACGAGGGTTGTTGCCGAGGAGGCGAGTCTGCTTCATCGCGTCATCGGCCAGGAGGTCGAGGTCGCTGGCGGTAATGCCGACTTGCCGCAGGGTGCGCGGCAGTCCGGTGATGGTGGCGAATTGTTGCATTGCAACAGCGAGCGCCTCGGTCCGGGCTTCTACGCTGCCTTCTGCGTGTGGGACGACAATCGTCGCGAGTTCGGCATATTGCTCGGCGCAAGCCTTCGCGTTGTAGCGCAGGACGTGGGGCAGCACCAGCGAGTTGGATAGTCCATGCGGGACATGGAAGATGCCGCCGATGGGATAGGCGAGCGCGTGGACTGCTGCGACCGGTGCGTTGGCGAAGGCTTGGCCAGCCAGCATGGCACCGAGCAGCATGGACTGGCGGGCGGCCAGGTCGTGCCCGTTTTCGCAGGCGCGGATCAGGTGGCGGGACAGCAGGCTCAATGCCTGGCGTGCCAATCCGTCCGATAAGGGATTCTTTTTGTGCTTGCTGGTATAGGCCTCGATGGCGTGAACCATGGCGTCGATACCTGTTGCCGCGGTGACGGCTGCGGGCAGTCCGATGGTAAGTTCGGCGTCGAGGATGGCCAGGTCGGCGAAAAGCTGGGGCGCGACGATGCCCATCTTGCTGGTGGCGCCGGTTGTCACGATGGAGATGTTCGTGACTTCAGAACCCGTGCCAGCGGTGGTCGGAATCTGGACCAAGGGCAGGCGCGTTCCTCGGACGTTGCCGATGCCGTAGATTTCGGCCAGTGGTTGAGTGCTGGCAGCGAGTGCTGCGACAAGCTTGGCGACGTCCATTGAACTTCCGCCGCCGAGACCGATGACGAGTTCGGTCTCATGCTGGCGGGCGAGGGAGACTGCGTCTTCGACGACATGTTCTGGTGGATCAGCTATCACGTCCGCAAATTGTTCCACGTGAAACATTGCCGCACGCAAGCTTTCGATAGGGGCCTCGGCCAGTCCAGTCCGCAGGAAACCTTGGTCAGTCACGAGCAATACGCGGCGAATGTCCGGAAATCGCTCGCGTAGTTCCCGGCCCAAATTCCTCGTTGCGCCTGGAGCGGACAGGATGGTGGGAACGGTTGCGAAGCTGAAAGAGGCCATCGGATTCATCGGGAAAGCTTACACCAGCCTCCGGCGCCCTGCGCAGATCCGACTTACAATATTACGTTTCCGGATATGGCTAGGGCAGTGTGATGGTCGAGTATGGTTTGTTGGCGGGTGCTGCATTCGCGGCTGGCTTTGTGGATGCGGTGGTGGGCGGCGGCGGACTGATTCAGATCCCTGCATTGTTCTCGGCGATGGGCGGCACTGCACCGGCGACGCTCCTGGGAACCAATAAGGTGGCCAGCGTGTTCGGAACTGGCGCAGCGGCTGTGAACTATGCGCGCCGCACCCAGATCGCATGGACTACCGTCGCGCCGGCGGCGATCGCCGCCTTCCTGTTTGCCTTCATCGGTGCATACACCGTCACGAAGATTCCGCCGGACTTCCTGCGCGGCTTGCTGCCATTTGTGTTGGTGGCAGTGGCGGGATATACCTTTTATCGCAAAGACCTCGGCAGTGTTCACGCGCCGCTGCACACCGGCACCAAGGAAAAGGTGCTGGCGGTTCTGGTGGGAGCGGGCATCGGTTTCTATGATGGCTTCTTCGGTCCGGGCACTGGCAGCTTCCTGGTCTTCCTGTTCGTCCGCAGCTTTGGCTTCGACTTTTTGGGCGCTTCGGCTGCGGCTAAGGTCGTGAACGTGGCGTGCAACGTTGCCGCGATCATGCTGTTTGGCTTCACCGGCCATATCATCTGGCAGCTGGGCCTGATGATGGCGGTCTGCCAGGTAGTCGGTTCGGTGCTTGGGACGAAGCTGGCGCTGAAGCACGGCAGCGAGTTTGTCCGCCGTTTGTTCCTGGTTGTGGTGGTCCTGTTGATCATCAAAACAGGCTATGACGCATGGTTTAAGTGATAGTGTTTCACGTGGAACAATGTTGAAAAGGGCGCCAATCGGCGCCCTTTTTTGTTTCACGTGAAACATTGCGATCAAAAAAATCCTGCCCAAAAAATTCGCACGGTCGAAAAAACTTTATAATTCAGTTCGATCCCCAGCTTTCCCCCATTTTTACCATGTTATTTCCTACTGAATTCGACGTTATCGTTGTCGGCGGTGGTCACGCCGGTACCGAAGCGGCCCTCGCTTCTGCCCGCATGGGCCAGAAGACTCTCCTGTTGACTCACAACATTGAGACGCTGGGACAGATGTCGTGCAACCCATCCATTGGCGGCATTGGCAAAGGCCACCTCGTAAAAGAGGTCGACGCAATGGGCGGCGCCATGGCCATCGCAACCGATGAGTCGGGCATCCAGTTCCGTATCCTGAATTCGTCCAAAGGCCCCGCTGTGCGCGCGACTCGCGCCCAGGCCGACCGTATCCTGTACAAGGCCGCCATCCGTCATCGCCTGGAAAACCAGCCGAACCTGTGGCTGTTCCAGCAGGCGGTGGACGACCTGATGGTGGAGGGCGACCGCGTGGTCGGCGCCGTCACCCAGATTGGTTTGAAGTTCCTGGGCCGTGCAGTCGTGCTGACGGCCGGTACCTTCCTGGACGGTAAGATCCACGTCGGTTTGCAGAACTTTTCTGCCGGCCGCGCCGGCGACCCACCTGCGATTTCGCTGTCCGCACGCCTGAAAGAATTGAAGCTGCCGCAGGGCCGCCTGAAGACCGGCACCCCGCCGCGCATCGATGGCCGCAGCATCGACTTCTCGCAAATGACGGAACAACCGGGCGACCTGGACCCAGTGCCAGTGTTCTCGGTGATGGGCAACGCCTCCATGCACCCGCAACAATTGCCGTGCTGGGTGACCCATACCAACCAGAAAACCCACGACATTATTCGTGGCGGCCTGGACCGCAGCCCGATGTACACCGGCGTGATCGAAGGTGTCGGCCCGCGCTATTGCCCGTCGATCGAAGACAAGATTCACCGCTTCTCGGCCAAGGAATCGCACCAGATTTTCCTCGAACCGGAAGGCCTGACGACCCACGAGTTCTACCCGAACGGCATCTCGACCAGCCTGCCATTCGATGTGCAGATCGAGCTGGTGCGTTCGATGAAGGGCCTGGAAAACGCGCACATTTTGCGCCCGGGTTACGCCATCGAGTACGACTACTTCGACCCGCGCGGCCTGAAAGCTTCGCTGGAGACCAAGGCGATCAACGGCCTGTTCTTCGCCGGACAGATCAACGGCACCACAGGTTACGAAGAGGCCGCGGCCCAGGGCATGCTGGCCGGTATCAACGCCGCGCTGCAAACCAAGGGTGAGGAAGCCTGGACGCCAGCCCGTTCCGAAGCCTACCTCGGCGTGCTGGTCGACGACCTGGTGACCCAGGGCGTGCAAGAGCCATACCGCATGTTCACCAGCCGCGCGGAGTATCGCCTGAGCCTGCGTGAAGATAACGCTGACATGCGCCTGACAGAAATCGGGCGTAAGCTCGGTGTCGTTGGTGATGCGCAGTGGGAAGCTTTCGACCGCAAACGCGAGGCTGTGGCGCAGGAACTCGAGCGCCTGAAATCGACCTGGGTCAACCCGCGCATCCTGGCGGCAGCCGAATCGGAGCGTGTGATTGGCCAGGCCATCGAGCGCGAATATTCGCTGGCAGACCTGCTGCGCCGTCCGGGTGTCGGCTATGAAAAGCTGATGACCATGACCGGCAATGAAGGCCAGCCACTGGCAGGTCCAGGCGTCACCGACGAAGCAGTGATGGAGCAGATCGAGATCACCCTGAAGTACTCGGGTTATATCGATCGCCAGCTGCGCGAAGTCGAGCGTCACGAGCATTACGAAAACCTGAAGCTGCCGGAGGGCTTCAACTACGCCGAGATCACGGCGCTGTCGATGGAAGTGCGCCAGAAACTGCAGAAGCATCGTCCGGAAACCCTGGGCCAGGCTTCGCGTATTTCGGGCGTGACGCCGGCGGCGATTTCGCTGCTGCTGGTGCACCTGAAGAAAGCCGGCTACGGTGGCTTCGTTACGCTGAAAGACGAGGCGGCTTGATGGCGGTGTTTGATCGCGCCGCATTGGCGCACGTACTGAAGAATGGTGTCGAAAAGCTGGACCTGGGCCTGAGTGAAGCACAGCAGGAAAAACTGCTGGATTACCTGGCCCTGCTGAACAAGTGGAACAAGGTGTACAACCTGACGGCCGTGCGCGACCCGATGGAAATGATGACCCTGCACGTCCTCGATTCGCTGGCAGCAGTGCCGGCGTTCAAGGATGCGCAGAATGTGCTGGATGTTGGGGCAGGGGGTGGATTGCCAGGCGTCGTGCTGGCGATCGCAAGGCCGGACATGAAGGTCTCGATGATCGACATCGTCCACAAGAAGACGGCCTTCCTGAACCAGGTGAAAGCAGAGCTGGAACTGGGCAACGTAACGGTGTACACGAAGAAGGTGCAGGAACTGCAGGTCAAGACGCCTTACGACGTCATCACCTCGCGGGCCTTTGCGGACCTCAGCGATTTTGTGAACTGGTCCGGGCACCTGCTGGCAGAGGGCGGGCGATTCATAGCCCTGAAAGGCACGGCGCCGGCAGAGGAGCGAGAGCGACTGCCAGACCCATGGAAAGTGAACGAGCTACAGCCTTTGCAAGTACCAGGACTGGACGCACAGCGTCACCTGGTTTTCATCGGCAGGGCGTAACTGGCTAAACAGTATAAATAATTTTAATCGTTTATACGAAGTAAATAGTATAAACGGTTTATACCGAATAAACGATTTAGACCATATAAGAAAACTCGATGGCCAAAATTTTCTGTGTAGCAAATCAAAAAGGCGGCGTAGGTAAGACTACCACGACTGTGAACCTGGCCGCCGGCCTGGCCAAACTTAATCAACGAGTGTTGCTTGTTGACCTCGATCCTCAGGGTAACGCGACAATGGGCGCGGGGATCAATAAGGCGACGCTGCAAGCTTCCACTTATGAAGTCTTGCTCGGCACTGCCGACGTGGCGACCGCGCGCGTGCGTTCGGAAGCTGGCGGCTTTGATGTGCTGCCAGCCAACCGCGAGCTGGCCGGCGCCGAAGTCGAGATGGTGCAACTCGAGAACCGCGAGCGCCGCCTGCGCGATGCTCTGGGCCTGGTAGCCAAAGACTATGACTTCATGCTGATCGATTGCCCACCTGCGCTGTCGATGCTGACGCTGAACGGTTTGTGCGCGGCGCATGGCGTGATCATTCCGATGCAGTGCGAGTACTACGCGCTGGAAGGTTTGTCCGACCTGGTCAACACCATCAAAAAGGTGCACGCCAACCTGAACCCGGATCTGAAGATCATCGGCCTGCTGCGCGTGATGTTCGATCCGCGCATGACGCTGTCGCAGCAAGTCTCGGCCCAGCTCGAGCAGCACTTCGGCGACAAAGTATTCAAGACCATCATCCCACGCAATGTGCGGCTGGCCGAGGCGCCGTCCTACGGCATGCCTGGCGTGACTTTCGACCCGACGTCGAAGGGGGCTCAGGCGTATATCGCCTTCGGCGCCGAGATGGTTAAACGTATCAAGAAAATGTAAGCGGACTTATCCACAATGGCTACTAAAAAAATGAAAGGCCTCGGCCGCGGTCTCGACGCGCTGCTCGGCGGCGACGAAGATCCGTCCAATCCAACTTCGCACCCGACTCCGTCGGAGATGGCAGTGCAGTTCTTGCAAGCTGGTAAATATCAGCCGCGTACCCAGATGGATGAGGGCGGACTGGCCGAGCTGGCTTCGTCGATCAAGACCCAGGGCATTATCCAACCGCTGCTGGTTCGTCCGGTAGGCGTCGACAAGGCTACTGGTCATGTCAAATATGAAATCATCGCGGGTGAGCGCCGTTTCCGTGCGGCACAACTTGCTGGTTTGGAAACTGTGCCGGTCCTGGTGAAGGATGTGGATGACACGACAGCGGCCGCGATGGCTCTGATCGAGAACATCCAGCGTGAGGACCTGAACCCGCTTGAAGAGGCGCAGGGTATCCATCGCCTGATTACGGACTTTTCGTTTACCCATGAGCAGGCGGCGCAGGCGGTTGGCCGGTCGCGTTCGGCGGTTTCCAATTTGCTGCGTTTGCTGAACCTGGCGGAGCCGGTGCAGACCATGCTGATGGCGGGTGATATTGATATGGGGCACGCTCGTGCCCTGTTGGCTGTCGACGCGGCATCGCAAATTGCTTTGGCGAATGTTGTTGTAGCGAAACGACTGTCGGTGCGTGAGACGGAGAAACTTGTCCACAACCATATGGAGGAAGCCAAGTCCAAGCCGGCTCCTCGGGCCAAGGAGAAGTCGGGGGATATCAAGAGGCTGGAGGAAGAGCTGTCGGATGCCTTGGCTACTTCGGTGGTGTTCAAGATGGGGGCTAAAGGTCGTGGTCAGATGATCATTGACTTTGCTGACCTCGATATTCTCGATGGCGTGATTGCGCGCCTGCGCGGCTAAACCCGGTAAATCTGGGTACGACCCAAGGGTCGGACCCAGTCTGCACCGCCTGCACTGGAAGGGTCAGACCCTTGGGTCTGACCCGGACTTGCCGGGTTTCGATTACCCCCGAAGTAATCGCCAGATGCCCACTTTTTCAGCAGAATAAGTTGTTGTTAGAGCGACTTTTAGCGATGCACCACGTTTGACCTTGGCAACGTAAACAAACTATAATCCCGTGTCTTTGGGTCTAAAGGAAGTGTGGCAAGTGAGTGATTCTTCAAGAAGTATCGCCTGGCCAGTTTTCCGAGTAGTTGCCCTGCAATTAACAATCGCCGTCCTCTTTTCCGCCACCGTGGCGCTTTTCGCCGGGGTGGAAAAAGGCTGGTCCGCAGCCGTGGGCGGCGGTATGGCAGTGATCGGTAGCCTGGTTTATGCGCTGATGGTGATGCGCGGCACCGATGACGCAAAGAAAGCATTTCGGACGCACTTCCGCGCCGAGATGCTGAAGGTATTTGTAACGGCAGTGCTGTTTATTTGCGCACTGGTGCTGTTTAAGTCAGCCGCCTGGTTATGGCTGATCCTGGGATTCG
>Ga0307408_100000829_pt1 | contig 24550 bp, 29 predicted proteins | sample 322Cmetagenome_FD_202116 | JGI IMG/M metagenome (GOLD analysis project Ga0307408, IMG submission 202116) | Maize rhizosphere microbial communities from greenhouse at UC Davis, California, United States - 322HYB-C-3 | ecosystem: Host-associated > Plants > Roots > Rhizosphere > Soil | place... | reverse complement strand
CTTTGCTAATCCTGATTAGACCCTCTTAATTTCAACATCTATATTTTTTCTGATAAAATTTCTTCTATTTATATAGGCTACCATAAAAAATAAGGCTGCCTCAAATTTCTATTTTTGAGACAGCCTCCTCTAATTTATTTTAGTTTCTTTATTTCCACCCTTCTATTCAGGGCTCTTCCTTCTTCGGTTTTGTTTTGGGTTACCGGCTTGCTTTCTCCATACCCAACAGCATTTAAATTTGCCGCATTGATTCCGGCATTAACCAGGTAGGTTTTCACAGAATTGGCACGATCAACAGAAAGTGATTTATTATGTTCTTCTGAGCCTTCGGCTGATGAATGCCCTGATATTTCAAACGTAGCAGATGGCGCTTTCTTTATCTCGGCTGCAATTCTATCTAACACCTCGTAAGAAAATGTTTTTAAGACGGCAGAGTTAAACTCGAATTGAATATTCTTGAAATTGAAATTCGGTTTATTGAAACTATCAGAAGCTGAATTATCTGTTTCAGCGTTAACTGGTGAAACTTTTTCAACCGGTTTTTTTTCTTCTGCCGGCTTTTCGTTCACAACTTCAACAGGAGGAACTGGCTTTGAGTTTTTTTTGCGGGTTTTACATGAGCTAAATGCAACAACTGCTGCTGTTACAATAACCGGCGTTAATAAAGTCTTTAAAGATTTCATATCTAAGTGTTAAGGGCATAAAACTATAAAATCTTTTTTATAAACAAACCCGGCGATCTGCTTCAACTTCTCCTTCAATGAAAATCTTATACCTTGCGCTTAACCCCACGAACCGCTTCGGCTTCCAACGGATTTTCGGGCCAGGAATGCTTGGGGTAACGTCTTTTCAGTTCTTTTCGAACTTCGAAGTAGGTATTAGACCAAAAACTCCTCAAATCTGCTGTTACCTGAACTGGTTTAAATCCCGGAGACAACAGATGCATAACCACTCCTGTCTTACCGCCATTTATCCTCGGTGTTTCAAGCATTCCAAAAACTTCCTGCAAACGAACCGCTAATACAGGTGTTTCGCCATGCTCAAAATATTCCAGTTTAATTTTTGATCCACTTGGCACCACTACCGTTTCCGGGGCCAGCTCATTCAATTTCACTTGCAGTTCGTAATCTAAACTTTGCTGCAATATCTCCGAAAGTTTGAGCTTTTTTAGGTCATCCACCCTGCGAATTTTTGGGAGATAAGCCCAAAGCCAATCCTTATTATTTTGAAGAAGGTTAGCCGTGTGAACCTCAGGCCATCGTTCGTCGTCGTTCCAGCTTTTTAAACTGAGCACCCTGCTTTGCCACTGCTTTACATCCTCATCAAAATCGAGTAAAGCTTCGCCTTCCGCTTTTAAAGCATCCGAAATCACATCGATAACTTTATCATCCAACACGTTATTCAAAGGCGACGATTTAATTACAAGATTCCCCAGCTTCAAGTCTTTAGCCGCAATTAGGCCACCTTTTCGGGTATCCCAGGAAATGGTTTCTGTTTCTTTTGCAAGATGAAGTAAATCTGAAGCATTTAAAGGGGCTGCGATGAAAATCTTTCCACCTCCTTTACGGGCATCCATGTGAGCAACTGCCAACCAGGCTTCAGTAGCTAATTCATCATCTTTATCTATTGAGGCAGATTGACCATTGGCCAACTGATACTGCCCTCTGTTTGACTGCCGGAGACTAGCTATGCGTTCGGGATATGCAAATGCAAGGAGTTTCCCTGTTTGATAATGCTGCACTGCTTTGTTTTCAGCTTCAGCTCTAAATAACCGGCGATAAGCTGCAGCTACCTTTTCTATGTTCTCCCAGCGGCGTTCGGATCTTCCACTTTCGCGGTAACGACGCAAAGTCTCGATTCTCAAATTAATATCAGCACCTGCAGTATTTTCCAGCGGGTCGCGTTCTTCGAGTAAAGCCGCAAGGTCGCAAGCCAAAGGAAGCAAATTTTCTTCTTCGGCCATAATGAGCATGTTCCCAATTCGGGGATGACATGGCAAAGCTTGTATCTTTTTACCTCTTAAAGATATCTTATTTCCCTCTATAGCATTTAATGAAACAAGCAGCTCTCTGGCACTGTTCACATTGGCTAATGGAGGTAGATTAAGCCAGGTAAGGGAATTAATGTCACTCACACCCCAGTTATACAGATCGAGCAGCAGACCGGTCAGATCCGCTTCCAAAATTTCAGGTGTACGAAACTCCGGCAACCTGCTTTCGGTAGCTTTAGACCACATCCGGTAACATACGCCGGCGCTTAGACGTCCGGCTCTTCCTGCCCGCTGAGCTGCCGAATCAAGCGAAATTTGCATTGTTTTTAAACCAGACAAACCTGTTTTGGCATCAAAAGCTGGCTTTCGGGCAAAACCGGAATCAATTACTACTTTAATTCCCTCTATCGTTAAACTGGTTTCCGCAATTGATGTGGCTAATACAACCTTCCTTTTTCCCGATGGATGAGGCAGAATAGCTTGCTGCTGATCCGCAAAAGAAAGCTGCCCATACAGCGGGCAAACGATTTCATTCCGCAGCTGGCGGTTCAAAATTTCCTCACAACGACGGATCTCTCCCTGACCGGGAAGAAATACAAGTATGTCTCCCTCCTGTTCATTTAAAGCTTTCGAAACTGTTTTGGCAGTTAACTGAGGTATTTGGAGTTGGTCTTGCTCGTTCGTATAAATAAGATCAATTGGAAATGTGCGTCCCCTGCTCTCTACAACCGCACAATTTAACAACTGTGGCAGGTTAAGCAGATCGAGCGTTGCCGACATGATAAGGATACGAAGGTCGGGACGCAATACCTGCTGCGTTTCCCTGCAAAGCGCCAGAGCCAGATCGGCATGAATACTTCGCTCATGAAACTCGTCAAAAATAACCAGGCCAACGCCCTCCAGCGCATTGTCGGATTGCAACATGCGGGTGAGTATGCCTTCGGTAACTACTTCAATAAGGGTTTTGGAAGATATTTTATTTTCGAAGCGAATGCGATAACCAACCGTTTCGCCTACCCGCTCGTGAAGCAAGGCCGCCATACGTGATGCAATAGAACTTGCAGCCAGACGTCTGGGTTCTAGAATGATGATCTTTTTATCACCAAGCCAGCTTTCGTTCAACAAAGCCAAAGGCAACACGGTACTCTTACCCGCACCTGGCGCCGCAGCAACAATAAGACTATTATTTGCTGAAAGTTGTTCCTGTACCTGAGGAATGATTTCGACTACCGGTAGCTGCGTTTCGCGGGGATTAAATGGCATACGTTAATCCCTTTATCTAGATAATGATGGCAATAACTTATGTGGTTTACTCATCATCATACTTAAACGTTGGGCAATTTTATTCCAGTCAAGCTTACCGTCAAGCATCTTTATTGGTTCTTTGAAATTTATATCCTCATGATAGATTAATGCCTTAGAGATCATTTCGGGATTCGAGTTGGCATATTTTGAAACATAAGCCTGCTGCATTTCATAAAATGAAAGAAAAGAAGACAAATAAGCGATATCGATAAAGTCCTTTATTCGTGAGCCATCCCTCACTATCGCATTAAGTTTCATCGCAGCAATATCACTCTTGGAGGCCATTCTGATCCCATCCAGTTCTAGAACGCTTCCTACGTTAGGATATTTATGAGTGATGAGGTCGACTTTTACTCCTTGTACTTCACCTTTTAGTATATTTCTATCAATAAAATCGGCTATAAAATTGTAAGAACCTTGAAGATGATCAAAAACATCAGACTCATTAAAGGGCTCCTGAGAAAATAGATGTATGTCGATACTATCTCTATGACCAATCTGCAATGCAAGAGCTGTTCCTCCAACTAAAATAAAATTAGCAAGACAGGCATCTTGCATTAATTTTGTTAGTAACTCCAGTGTGGATTCTTTGACAGCTGCCTTGAATAACATTTAAGTTCGGTTAAGGGAATTGAAAAAACCTTACTTACAAAATTCATGTCCTTTTTATTTAGGGATGAAATTTGCCGAATGGCGTCTTTAACACCATCTTCCCCATAAAGATTCAAAATTGCAAAATAATCATCTGGCCATCCTCTTTCAACAACTCGTTGAACAACAAGATTTCGCATCCCAATATAATCAAAGCCATTTAAGTCATATTCCCAAAGTAATTTAGGATTAATAACAGCATTTTTATGATTCTTATAATCTGAAAATAACATACTGCAATTAAAACGACTATATATTGTTACTGTTTCGAGATCTATAAAAGAAAGAGATCAAACCGCTTACTATCCCTTGTCGATCACTTTTGCAACCTTGAAATAAGTACCATCCTGAAGTGGCGCATTTTGCAAGGCATCAGCAACCGAAATCTCTTTTTTCACTTCATCCTCACGATAAACGTTAATTTCATCGGTAAGATAGATCAATGGAGCAACATTACTTGTATCCACTTCACCAAGCTTCTCCATAAAATGAAGGATATTATTGATATCTTTCAGTAAGGATTCACTTTCAGCATCGGTTACTTCAAGTCTGGCCAGATTGGCTATCTTCTTAATGGTTTCGTTATCTAAATTCATTTCAGGCTAAGCCAGATTGTATAATACTGTAAACTTTGTCCTTTAGCATATCAGCGTCTTCTGCAATCAGATCACTGGTTTCTATCGGTTCGTGGATGCAAATATGGCAAATTCCCGGACGACTTCCATATTTTGAGCCATCATCAAAGAAAATCTTCCAGGCATCCTTAATCGAAACCGGAATTATGGGAACTTTATGCTCAATTGCCAGGCGAAACGGACCGTTTTTAAAGGGTAGCAACGTTGGAGGAAAACCATCCCCTATACCTCCTTCCGGAAAAATCACGACACTAATGCCATCTTTTAAATACTCGCCGGTTCGTTTAAATGCCTTAAATGAAGATATTTTGCTGTTCCGGTCAACCGGGATGTCTATCGTTTTAAAAAAAAGGGCAGTCATCGGATTACCCAATAATTCATCTTTACCTAAAAATGCAAAATTATTTTTAGCCAGCAACGACATTGCCGTAATATCCAGATTAGAGGTATGATTGGCGCAAAAGATATAAGTTCTGGACCAATCTATTTTCGTTTTCACTTTATATCTGAAGAGAAATCCCGCGAGAGTAGAAGTAACTAATGCGTAAAACCTTCTGAAGTGATTCAAAACCCAATAGCGCTCAGGTTTGCGTGAGAAATAATATAAAAAGGGATAAAGCGGCACAAAAAGCAGAGCAACAATTGCTATATAATAATGCTTGTGCAATGTCTTAAAAAACAATTTCATTCGCATCAAAAATACATTTGTGGGCTAAATTTCCAATACCTTACTGTGATAACATAAATTTAAACAGGCGAAAAAAATCCTTACTTTCGTCACCCGTATGGAAACAGTTGTAAGCGGTATACGCAGTACGGGCAAACTTCATTTAGGTAATTATTATGGTGCGGTGCAAAATTTTGTTAAGATGCAGCACGAATATAATTGCTTCTTCTTCATTGCCGATTATCATTCATTAACTACTCATCCCACTCCCGATAACTTACATGGGAACGTAAAACAAGTACTGATCGAGTATCTTGCAGCGGGCATAGATCCAGAGAAAGCTACTATTTATGTACAGTCAGACGTACCGCAAATAGCTGAATTATATTTATTTCTGAATATGAACGCCTATTTGGGCGAGCTGGAACGGAGCACCTCATTTAAAGATAAAATACGGGCCCAGCCAGATAACGTAAATGCCGGCTTATTAACTTATCCGGTTCTCATGGCGGCCGATATTATTATTCATAAAGCAACCAAAGTACCTGTTGGCAAAGATCAGGAGCAACACCTGGAAATGGCCAGAACTTTTGGCAACCGCTTTAACCGTTTGTACAACACAGAATATTTCCCAGAACCGTTCGCATTCAGCTTTAGCGAGAAACTTGTAAAAGTTCCGGGATTGGATGGTAAAGGTAAAATGGGAAAATCGGAGGGTGAAGCCAATGCGGTGTATCTTTCTGATAGTCCGGAAGTAGTTAAAAAGAAAGTGATGCGTGCTGTTAGTGATAGCGGCCCAACTGAAGAAAACCAACCCAAGCCAGAGCCGATCCAGAATTTGTTCGACTTAATGAAGGTAGTTTCATCTGAGGACACATTTAAACACTTCGACGAACTTTATAACAAATGCCAGATTCGCTACGGCGACTTTAAAAAGCAACTGGCTGAAGACATGATTATTGCCACCAACCCTGTTCGTGAGCGCATTAACGAAATTGCCGCCAATACCGAATATTTAAGTAAGGTTGCTAAACTGGGCGCAGAAAAGGCTCGCGAAAGTGCATCAAAAACGATCAGAGAAGTTCGCGAAATTGTAGGCTTCAGAAGCTTTTAAACTGGAAGCAAGCATTTAGAGATAAGAATCAAGAGCTAAGACAGGGCACCTAATTCGACTGAGTTCGATAATACCATAACGCCTGTCAGTGGTTTAAAAACTTTGACAGGCGCTTGATAAAAAATAAATGCAGGGCAAATCGTAATTCGTAATCCCTGCAAATCGTAATTCTAAAATCGTAAATAAACAATACTTTTACGGTATGCACATTGCCATTGTAGGAAATATAGGCGCAGGTAAAACAACGCTTACTGAATTATTATCAAAACATCTTGGATTTGAGGCTCATTACGAAGCCGTTGATAACAACCCTTATCTGGAGGATTTCTACAGCGATATGAAACGCTGGAGTTTCAACCTGCAGATCTATTTTTTAAACAGCAGGTTCAACCAGATCAGAGAAATCACCAAGGACGATAAAAACATAGTACAGGACAGAACCATTTATGAGGATGCCTACATCTTCGCAGAGAATCTTCACGAAATGGGTTTGATGACTACACGCGACTATGAAAATTACCGGGCAATTTTTGACAACATGACTTCGTTCATCAAGCCTCCGGATTTGCTGATTTATCTTAAAGCATCAGTTCCTACGCTGGTAAATAACATTCAACGTCGCGGTCGTGAGTACGAAGCAGGTATCCGCCTGGATTACCTTTCTAAACTGAACGAAAAATACCAGAAATGGATAGGTGGATATAACGAAGGCAAGCTTTTGGTATTGGATAAGGATAAGCTCGACTTTGCGAACAATCCGGAAGATCTTGGTTTTATTATTCAAAGTATAGAACGGGAGATTAACGGCCTGTTTTAGGGATGAAAAAAAATAAATCTGGCCGCTTTTTTGTACATTTAAATAAAAAGCTGAACGATGTATTCTGAAGTAAAGAAGCTGCACCTGATTGAAGAATTATTAAAAGTGAAGGACGATTCTATTTTAGAAGAAATTGAGAGGACCCTATCTTCTGCTCATACTTCTGCAAAAAAAAAGAGTTTTACGGAGTTCGCTGGAAAAATCAGTGCAGAAGATTTAGATAAGATGGAAAAGGATATAAAGGAACATTGCGGTCAAATCATTGAGGATGACTGGAAATAATTGCCTTCTTGATACCTGTGTTATCGTGGATGTATTCCGCAAAAAGTATTCTGGCAAAAAACTTGACGCCTTCCAATCCGTATATGTTTCTTCGGTTACTATTGGAGAACTATATTTTGGTGCTTATAGATCCTCAAATCCTCATGAAAAGTTTAATGAAATTTCCGGGTTCGTACAAAATTGCGTCGTAATCACTGTAGATCAGATAACGGCCAGCATTTATGGCACAATCAAAAATGAATTAAAATTAAAAGGTAAACCAATACCAGAAAACGACATTTGGATTGCTTCTTGTGCCATTCAGCATAAATTACCTTTATACACCTTCGACCTGCACTTTAAAGAAATCGATTCCATTTCTCTAATCAACTTATAAATATGCTTTCAATCCCTTACAAAATACTGGGCGTTATACCTGCAAGATATGCTTCTACCCGATTTCCGGGAAAACCATTGATTGATATCGATGGCAAGAGCATGATTCAGAGGGTATATGAACAGGCTTTAAAGACGGAAAAACTGGATGAAGTGGTAGTTGCCACAGACGATGAGAGAATTTTAATGCACGTTCGGGCATTTGGCGGACGGGCAATACTGACTGCTGATACACATCAAAGCGGAACTGATCGTTGTGCAGAAGTAGCTCAAAAACTTCCGGGATTTGATATCATCATTAATATTCAGGGCGATGAACCATTTATTGATCCTAAACAAATTGACATGGTTTGCTCCTGTTTCACTTTTGCAGATACAGTGCTTGCTACTTTAGTAAAACCCATTACCACTGAAGAAGAACTTTTTAACATCAATTCGCCAAAAGTGGTATTAAATAAGCTTTCTGAAGCAATTTACTTTAGTCGGGCAACTATTCCCTTCGTGAGAGGACAAGAGCAGCAAAATTGGCTAACTTCTAATCAATTCTATAAGCATATAGGTATTTACGGCTACCGCATAGACACGCTACAGACCATAACACAGCTACCAGTTTCCACTTTGGAAAAAACGGAAGCATTGGAACAGCTACGCTGGATTGAAAACGGGTACCGTATAAAAGTCGCAATCACAGATATAGAAACCACAGCAATTGATACACCCGAGGATCTGCAGAAGATTCTTGACAAAATGTAAACAAAAAGCGCTGCCTTTGTTTCCAAAAGCAGCGCTTCAATCAACCTAACCTACACAAAATCTTATTTTACAGAGATTTCTCTCGTCAGAAGTTTCGCTTCCTCTTTTTTAGCCACATCAATTTTTAAAACGCCATCTTCATACCCGGCTTCAATCTGAGTATAATCTACGGTATCTGGCAACGTAAACGATCTCACAAATGAAGAATAGCTATATTCTTTTCTGCTGAAACGTTTATCTTTCTGATTCTCCTCAGTTTTCTTCTCAACCGAGATACTCAATACGTTCTTTTCAAGGTTAATCTTAAAGTCTTCCTTCTTTAAGCCTGGCGCAGCCAGCTCAATATGAAACGCATGCTCGGTTTCGCCAATATTTACAGCGGGAACACGGGAAGTTAAACGATCTGAAATAAATGAATCGTTAATTAGGTTATCAAAAACATCAGTAAACCAAGGCTTTAATGCTCCGCTATTGTTTCCGTTTGCAAATTTTACTAGTGCCATTTTTATTTCCTCCTATTATTTTTTATAGATATAAAAGGCTTTATTCAAGTTTTATACCAGTTCAAAAAACACAGATATAAGGAAATACAAATCAGACACAATGTCATTCCTAAATATCAAAACAAGACACATTGTCTTCTAATAAAGAAAATCAAGCCAAATTTACGAGATGCTTATCAATCTTAGCAGCGATTTCTTTCCATGGAAAATTCGCGAAAGCGCCACCCTCATTCACCTCCCAAGCCCATCCTTTATCTTTTTCTCTATACATCTGACCTATAAAAACCGAATCCTGCACTACCGAATAAGTACCTTCGAGTTCTTCAACTTCATATAATTGGCCGTCAATTTTAAATTCTATTTGCTCCATTGGGTTTAAATTAGTTTACATATCAAATAAATTTTCCCATTTTTTGTTTTCAACGGAATGATGCAGGTCATCTCCTGCGGTTTCACACAAATAATATTTACATTAGCCATATGGACAAATCGGATTTAGTTGAAAAATTAAGGTCGATCGAAGCAAGAATCGACACATTGCCAGAATTTAGCTACGACTCATCACTTAGCCTTCAAAAGTTGCTTGACGAGTTTTGCAGCCATCGTGAATATTATGTAAACTTTGATCTTCCAAACGCTCCAAACTTTGGCAACCAGATTTATGAGATTGAGAAAAACATAGCTGGCCTAACGATGGACGACAAAGGCCGCGATCTGGCAGTTTTCAAAGAAAAGATCTTCAACAAAAGCAAAAAAGATCTGATTATTTTCATTCACCTTTATACTGATCACTTACTTTCTCCTGTTTAGGCTTGTAATACAAATCATGAAACTCATCCGAACCTTATTTTATATGAACAAAGCCTGGCTTGCGCTGATGCAGTTTGTGGGCGTCTTTTGCTATTATTCTTCCAAAAGCGTATTGTTCAGCGCCTTTATCATGCTCGCCTGTTCCATACTCTGTTGCGTCTTTATCCTGATTCTTCCGAGTAAAAACGCTTACTATTTATATAATCTGGGTTATTCTCAAACCTATGGTTATGCTTTAATTCAGGGCATCAACCTCGCTGTATTTATCTTCCTGGCAAGTTTTGTTAATTTATTATTTTATGCTTGAAGCAGACAGTATTAACCTGAGTTTTAGTGGCAGGGCGGTCCTTTCGGGTTGCTACATCCATTGCAAGCCCGGAGAAATTGTTGGCCTCCTGGGTAGAAATGGTTCAGGCAAATCAAGTTTGTTAAAAATCATTTTTGGTTCGCTTAAAGCGGATTTCCGGCATATTCGCATAGATAACCAGATAATAGGCCGAGGCTTTAAAACTCAGCGAATTTCATATCTCCCGCAAGAACCATTTCTGCTGCATTCCTTATTAACTAATACCATTATAAACGACTTTCAAAGCAGTTCTGACATTATCATCCCCGATACGGTTATTGCCGACTTAAAGGATAAGAAAGCAGGCGAACTCTCGGGCGGGCAACAGCGAATAATAGAGCTCCTCTGGCTACTAAGCTTAAAAACCGATTATATTTTATTGGACGAACCCTTTTCTGGAATATCTCCCATTTTCATTGAGATACTTCAGGAAATCATTAAACAAGCAGGAGCCAAAAAGGGAATTATACTTACCGACCATCTTTATCGTCCCCTACTTGAAATTAGCGACCGGATAGTTTTACTTCACAATAATGCTGTTTACAACATCCGCCAAGAGACAGATCTGGTTCGTTACCAATATGTTCCGGATGGTGTATTTTAAGCACAATATTACCCTCTACTGTCAATAAAGCGACTTTAAGATGAATTAAAGAACAAGAATTACAACTCTTTGTTAGTAACTTAGAATGATTCTAAGTAAGAAGATGAGGTGTTAAAGAAAAAGGTGTTTTTACAATTTCCTACAACAATTTAACGCTCACACCATTAACATTAATAAAGAGGGCTATGGGAAAAGATGATAATTTTTTAGAAAGCCTCAGTGAAAATCAATACGAGTACGGCTTTTCTACCGATATTGAAATGGATATGGCCCCGTTGGGTCTGAACGAAGATATAATAAGACTAATCTCTGCCAAAAAAAATGAACCCGATTGGCTGTTAGAGTGGAGATTAAAGGCTTTCCGCTTCTTCCTTCAGATGTCTATGCCCGATTGGCAAAATTTCCCGCTGCCAGAAATAAACTTTCAAAGCATTTCGTACTACGCTGCACCGAGAAAAAAGCAATTACAAAGTATTGATGAAGTTGACCCGGAACTCCTGGACACTTTTAATAAGCTAGGTATTCCGCTTGAAGAACAAAAGTTACTATCGGGCGTGGCGGTAGATGCTGTTTTTGATAGTGTCTCTGTAGCCACCACTTTCCGTGAAAAGTTGGCAGAACAAGGCGTCATCTTTTGCTCGTTTGGCGAAGCCGTGCAGCAGCATCCAGATCTGGTAAAAAAATATTTGGGCTCGGTGGTTCCTCCAGGCGATAATATTTTCGCTGCTTTAAACGCCGCCGTATTTTCAGACGGGTCGTTCGCATATGTGCCCAAAGGGGTTCGTTGTCCTATGGAACTTTCTACGTACTTCCGCATCAATGCAAAAAACACAGGTCAGTTTGAACGCACTTTGCTTATTGCCGACGAAGATGCGTATGTAAGTTACCTTGAAGGATGTACCGCTCCTATGCGGGATGAAAATCAGCTACATGCAGCCGTTGTTGAACTGATAGCTTTAGATAATGCAGAGATTAAATATTCAACCGTTCAGAACTGGTATCCCGGCGATAAAGAAGGTAAAGGCGGTGTTTACAATTTCGTTACCAAGCGTGGGATTTGCAAAGGCGTAAACTCTAAAATATCATGGACTCAGGTTGAAACCGGCTCGGCAATTACCTGGAAATATCCCAGTGTAATCCTTAAAGGCGATAATTCATCCGGAGAGTTTTATTCGGTTGCTTTAACACGCAACAAGCAAATTGCAGACACTGGCACGAAAATGATCCACCTTGGTAAAAACACCCGGAGCCGGATTATCTCGAAGGGAATTTCGGCTGGAAATAGCAACAATAGCTATCGTGGCTTGGTGAGCATCCATCCAAATGCATCAAGCTCCCGGAATTTCACTCAATGCGATTCGTTATTAATTGGCGATCGTTGCGGAGCTCACACCTTTCCGTACATAGAGAATCGAAACAGCTCTTCAAAAGTGGAGCACGAAGCCACCACATCTAAAATAGCCGAAGATCAAATCTTCTATTTGAATCAACGGGGCATTGATTCGGAAAAAGCAGTCGCCCTTATTGTAAATGGTTACGCCAGTGAAGTATTGAACAAATTACCCATGGAATTTGCGGTTGAAGCACGCAAACTACTTGCTATATCACTGGATGGAAGTGTAGGATAAGTCGTCTAAAGATTTAAGATTTTACCTTTTAACTAATTGCTGGAAACTGCGCATCCAAAAATTTAATTACCTAAGAGCGAACAACCTAAAAGCTAAATTACTATGCTATCAATACATAATTTAAAAGCTCAAGTTGATGATAAAGAGATTCTCCGGGGAATAGACCTTGAGATTAAGCCTGGAGAAATTCATGCTATAATGGGACCGAATGGCTCTGGAAAAAGCACGCTAGCCTCGGTTTTAGCGGGCAATCCAGGCTTTGACGTTTCGGATGGAGAAGCAAATTTCGAGGGGCAAAACTTATTTGATCTGGCGCCAGAAGAAAGAGCTAGAGAAGGATTATTTCTGGCTTTTCAATACCCGGTGGAAATTCCGGGCGTCTCGAATATGACCTTCCTGAAAACCGCTCTGGAAGAGATCAGAAAACATCGTGGGCTACCTCCTTTATCAGCAAAAGAGTTTATGAAGCTGCTTAAAGAAAAGCAGGAGTTGGTAGAACTAAACGCCTCATTGGTAAATCGTTCAGTAAACGAAGGATTTTCTGGTGGCGAGAAAAAACGGAATGAAATTCTGCAACTGGCCATGCTTGATCCCAAGTTATCCATATTGGATGAAACAGACTCCGGACTGGACATTGATGCGCTGCGTATACAAGTTGCGTCGCAAGGACAATGCATTTCTGGTAATCACCCACTATCAGCGCTTGCTAAACTACATCGTTCCTGATTTTGTGCACATTCTTTTTGAAGGCCGCATTGTAAAATCGGGTACCAGAGAGCTTGCATTAGAGCTGGAAGAACGCGGCTACGATTGGCTAAAAGAAATAGCTTCGGAACCTATAGCGCATCATTCCTAAATCAATTCGTTAACGATTATAATTTTAAGATTTTGAACGTTACGCAAGAAATATTCGAAAACGAGCTTCTGTTGGAAAAACATTCCGACCAAAAAACACTGGTTGCTAAACGTGCTGAGGGCTTCGAACTCTTTCAGCGTAAAGGCTTACCAACCTCTAAAGACGAAGACTGGAAGTTTACTAATCTCAACAGATTACTTAAAGATGATTTCAGGTTCGACGTCGTCCAATCCAATCCTCTATCATCAAAATCACCTATAAATGGTCTTGATGCCTGTACTTTGGTGATCAATAACGGAAAATTTATCGCTGAATTATCTGATGAGTTACCAGAAGGTGTAGTGTTTATGGATTACAAATCGGCTTTAACTAACCCAGCCTATACAGAACGGATTGGCACAATTGCTCCGATTGGCAACGATGCGATGCTTGGATTTAATATAGCCTTCTTCAAACACTTCTACGTTTTGCATATAAAAGCGAAAAAGCAAATCGAAAAACCAATACATATTTCGCACCGGATAATTGGCAGCGAAGCGCCTACGGCTCATGTATATCGGCTATTGATTATTACCGAAGAACTGAGCGAAAGTACCTTAATTGAAACTTTCGATTACGATAGTCAAAATTCTGATTTTGTAAGTTATGTGTGCGAAACATCTGTCGCTGCCTCATCTATATTTCACAGTCACCTGATACATGCAGGTAATGAAGGTTTACATCTTGTTCAACACCGTGAAGTTGAACAATTTTCAAACAGCACTTTCAGTAATACGAACCTGGTTTTAGGTGATGCTTCCCTTATCAGAACAAACTTTAATTGCAGGATAAAGGGAACAGGCACGGAAACGAATCTCTACGGAAGTTACATTCTCAACAATCAGCAACATGCCGACAGCCATACCATTGTAGATCACCAAATGCCCAACAGCAATAGTACCGAACTATACAAGGGAATAATGATGGATCGCTCACATGGTGTGTTTAATGGAAAAATCTTTGTCAGACAGGATGCTCAGAAGACGAATGCTTTTCAGAAGAACAACAATATTTTACTAAGTGACCAGGCAACGATCAACAGCAAACCTCAGCTCGAAATATTTGCAGATGATGTAAAATGCTCGCATGGATCAACAGTGGGACAATTTGATGAAGAGGCGCTTTTCTACCTTCAAACCCGGGGTATTGGAGAAAACCTTGCAAAAAAAATGCTGATACAGGCATTTATTGACGAAGTACACAATCACATTCCAATTGAAAGTTTAAAAGCGTATGTGAATCAATTACTTCAACGAAAGTTAAAAACAGACAGCGCAATCACCTGATAAACTCCTTATTGTTTGAAATGGAACAAAGTACAAGTTTAATAACAGAACACCTCAGCTATCGGGATTTGCCAATAGCTGAACAGTTTCCCATACTAAAACAAACCGTTTTTGGGAGGCCCCTGGTATACTTTGACAATGCTGCAACTACGCAAAAGCCACTGAAGGTAATCAATGCAATAAATGAGTATTATCTTTCACTTAACAGCAATATCCATCGTGGAGTGCACCATCTTAGTCAAAAAGCTACAGATGCTTACGAAGAGAGCCGCAATGCGGTTGCTCAGTTTATCAATGCCAAACATTCCCGTGAGGTCATTTTCACCAAAGGAACAACTGAAGGTATAAATCTCGTTGCCGATTGTTTTGGCAGACATCAAATGAAAGAAGGCGATTCCATTATTATTTCAGCCTTAGAGCATCATTCCAATATTGTTCCGTGGCAAATGTTGTGTGATAAAACGGGAGTCATGCTAAAAATAATTCCGATGAACGAGAATGGGGAATTGTTGATAGATGCATATAAAGCGTTATTGGATGACACGGTAAAAATGGTTGCCGTTAGCTACGTTTCCAACAGTTTAGGCACCATAAATCCCGTAAAGGAAATCATAGAACTGGCGCATAAGAATGGAAGTGCAACTTTAATTGATGCCGCTCAGGCGATTCAGCATCTTCCAGTTAATGTTCAGGAACTGGATTGTGATTTCCTTGTATTTTCAGGGCACAAAATGTATGGGCCAACAGGTATCGGTATACTTTACGGGAAAGAAGAATGGCTTGACAGACTCCCCCCCTACCAAGGTGGTGGAGACATGATAAAAACTGTAACCTTCGTGAAAACTGAATATAACGAGTTACCATTTAAATTCGAAGCAGGTACTCCGCATATTGAAGGTGCTATAAATCTTAAATCTGCTATTCAATTCATCAACGAGATTGGGCTTGATGAAATTGCTTCGTTTGAAAACGGCTTGCTAAGCTATGCCACTAATTCGGTTCTTGAACTACCAGAAGTAACTATTATCGGCAATGCAAGAGCAAAGACCAGTTCACTATCATTATCTGTTAATGGAGCACATCCGTATGATATAGGTGTTTTGCTTGATAAGATGGGAATAGCCGTACGAACCGGCCACCATTGCACCCAGCCCGTAATGGATTTCTTCTGCATCCCGGGCACCGTAAGAGCATCCTTTGCAATTTACAACACCACCACCGAGATTGATGTATTTATTAAGGGCTTAAAAAAGGCAATCAAAATGCTGATTTAACGTATTTATTGTATGACGATCAACGAAAAGCAGGACGAGTTAATTGAAGAATTTGAGTTTCTAAACGATTGGATGGATAAGTACGAGCACATTATCGAAGAAGCCAAAGAACTTAAGCCGATGCCTAATGAGCTAAAACAAGAAAAATACATTATTAAAGGCTGCCAGTCTCGTGTATGGCTTTTTCCTGAATTTAAAGATGGCCTTCTGTATTTTCAAGCAGATAGCGATGCGATCATCTCAAAAGGATTAGTGGGGTTGATTGTACGTGTACTTTCAGGTTTCAGCCCTGCGGAAATAAAGGATGCCGAACTTTATTTTATTGATAAGATTGGGTTAAAAGAACATCTTTCACCTACGCGTTCTAATGGTTTGGTGGCAATGGTGAAGCAAATTAAGTTATATGCTTTGGCTTTATCTCAGACAATGCCAAATAAAATCAAAGCTCCTAATTAACAGAACTTTAGCTCATCTAACATTTCATAAACACATAACAAATGTGTTACAATATGAAACTTTTTTTACCCATTTTATATTTTTTATGAAACTTTAAAAATAAGTATAAGTACAAGGCAATAAGCTTTAATTAAAATTAACAACCTCATGCCTTCCCTGTACTTGTCTGCAGAACTCTCTACTCTTTCTTCTGAACAGGAGCTGGAAGATGCTATAAGTAATTCTAAGAATTTTGAGTTTACCTGCGATCAGGATACTTATCAACAAGTAATAGAGCTCTTTAACAAGAATGTTATTAATTCCCTAAAAGCTGACAGGAAATTTCCATGCAATAACATGCAGTTCAAACTCCTGTCGCCCGAAACAGGAGTAGATACAACTGATAGTGAAGGACTTATCTTCACCATTCGTGGTTTTTCTAATATAAAGGGACTGGAAGAGAAGGAGAAACAACTTGAAGGTAATTACAGAGCCTTATTCCACAATCACCCCGATGCTGTTTTTAGAATCGATACCGATGGTACAGTTATAGAGATTAATAAAGGTGCCGAACGGATGTTTGGTTTCAATAGGGAACAAAGCATAGGTCACTCGCTTCTCGACTTTGTTACCGAAGAGGACAAATATAAGGTTGTTGATGCCTTTACAAAGGTTTTAGCGGGAGAATCTGTAACGTATCAAAGTCGCATACTTCATCAGCATGGGCAAGAGATGATGGTTAGCGTAACCCTGATACCAGTAACCATTGGAACCGCAGTTATTCAGGTGCAGGGCATAGCACAGGATATTACACAAGTTTATAGAGCCGATCTGCTACTGAAGCAACAAAATGAAATCCAATCGAGTATTTTTGAAAGCCTTTCTGATAGTTATCTGGCGCTGGATGAAAATTATTGTTATACCTATATCAACAAAGCATGCAGCGATTTCTTAGCAAGAGATAAAAAAGACCTTCTTCACAAAAACATAATAGACTGTTTCCCGCTCATTGCCGACACTCTTTTTATTGCGAAATGCAGAGAAGTATTTGCTACTAATATCACCGCAAACTTTAGTGAATACTTCCCCTTCTGGCGAAAGAATCTTCATTTCAATATTGCGAGAACCAATTTTGGGATAGCTATCCATTTCAGAGATATTACCGATCAGCTAAATGATCAGCAGAATCTTAAAAAGTTATCCTTGGTTGCAAACAAGATTTCCAACGGAGTTATTATTGCTGATAAAAATCTAATAATAGAATGGGTAAACTACAGCTTTACAAAAATTACTGGCTACACAGCTGAAGATGTATGCGGCCATCCATTAAGTCAGATATTTCCTTATGAGAATATTTTAAACCGATGGCGATTCCTTCGTTTATTGGTGATGCTGAAATATATTAAGCCGTTTTCCCAGGAAATTCATCTGGTAACTACATCCGGAAAACGTATCTGGGTAAATTTTGACATTTCGCCGGTTGTAGATGAAGAAGACAATGCGTCCTATTTCATCGTGGTTATAAGTGATATTACTTTAAGAAAGCAGGCAGAATTTAATCTGCAAAAGCAAGCTAATGACGTCTTCAGACAAAACCGCGACCTTGAACAATTCACCTACATTGTTTCTCATAATTTAAGAGCTCCTATTTCAAGTGCGCTCGGCTGTTCTAATGTATTGTCTATCCTGGATAAATTCGACCCGGAGTTTAATGATCTGCTGGTCGGACTGAATCAGTCGTTATTAAAATTAGATACTGTTGTTAAGGACATTAATACCATTTTATCTGTTAGAAAGAGACATGACAAGGGCATTAAAAGAGCCGTACACTTAAAGAAAAAATGTCTTCAGGTGTATAATGACTTAAAAGAGCCTTTCATGAGCGACAACTCAAAATTCGAAATGGATATCCCCAACGACCTATACTTTCACGCTAACCCGGCGTACATCTATAGTATTTTTTACAATCTTGTCTCTAATGCAGTAAGGTTCAAATCTGCCGAACGAATACTGCATGTAAAGGTATCAGCATACATTAACAGCCAATACAAACTTATTATCCTTGTATCCGACAACGGCATTGGTATAGATCTTAAGAGAGCAGAAGACAAAATTTTTAAGCTATACAGCAGAATTAACAATACCGCTACTCAGGGAGAGGGTATTGGGTTGTTTTTGGTTAAGAACCAGGTAGAAGCATTGGGTGGCACAATAAAAATAAAAAGCAGGTTGAACGAGGGTACTGAGTTTATTATTTCTTTTCCTACCGAATAGTTGCAGTAAGAAGGAACATTTAATCCATTTAAAAGTTATTCTTCTGTTATGATTATAAGCGATAAACTGGGTATAAAGGATGATGTGGTTGCTAAACTTAAACAGGTTTTTGACCCTGAAATCCCTGTTAATATTTACGAACTGGGACTCGTTTATGAGCTATATACCGATTCTCCCGGAATAGTTAAAATTGTGATGACTTTAACCGCCCCTGCTTGCCCAGCCGCAGATCAGATTTTGAGAGACGTTCAAAAGAGGATTTCTGAACTTCCGGATATAAAGGAAGCCTGGGTAGAAATAAGCTTCGATCCTCCCTGGGATAGGGAAATGATGAGCGAAGAAGCTAAGTTAGAATTAGGATTTCTGTAAGAGATATTAATGGCTGATAGATAGATAGATAGATAGATAGATAGATAATAGCTGCCTAGCTAGGCACACCATCATCTATCAACTTTATCACTACACATTCCCCCATCCCATTGCTAATACATCAGCCAGGTGAAGCGTTTTAAGTGGGATATTATTGTTATCAATATAGGCTTGTAATTGAAGTAAGCAGGATGCATCTGTTGAAATAATGTACTCGGCGTCCATCGCAAGAGCGTTGTCGATTTTTTGCTGAGCCATAGCACTCGATATACCATTGAATTTCACAGAGAAGGTTCCTCCAAAGCCACAGCAGGTATCAGTATCTTTCATTTCTACCAGATCTAAACCATGCACCTTGGATAGCAACTGCCGGGGTTCGTTTTTAATCTTACATTCGCGAAGCCCCGAGCAAGAGTCGTGATAAACTGCCCTCGCTTCCAATTCAGCACCGAAATAATCTTTCTTCAACACATTTACCAAAAAATCAGACAGTTCATAAATATTGCTTTGAATATTACGGCATTTATTATGAACTGCGGTATTGGTAAACAGATCGCTGTAATAATTTTTCACCATTCCGGTACATGAAGCAGATGGAGCAACGATATAGTTATTCTCAGAAAAATCGTCGAGAAACTTATTACCTACAGTTTTCGCCTCGTCCCAGAAACCAGCGTTAAAAGCCGGTTGCCCGCAACAGGTTTGTTGTGCGTTGTACTTCACTTTACAACCGGCCTTCTTCAGAATTTTTACGGTATTAAAAGCGGTATCAGGATAAATCTGATCAATAAAACAAGGGACAAAAAGTTCAACTGTCATACGAACACCAAAGGTAAAAGCATATTACTAAAACCGTTAATCTTATTTCAATTCTTTTGAATCTGTGCGTTGAAGAACGAATAAAAGAACCAGACCTATAATAAAGAACAAACTTAAGCTTAAAGCGGATATACGGATATTGAAATGCTCTTGCAAAAATGCAAAAGTGGAAAGTCCGATAACAATGGCAATCTTCTCAGTTACATCATAGAAGCTAAAGAAGGATGCGGTATCAGCGGTATCAGCCGGCAAATATTTCGAATAAGTAGATCTCGACATTGATTGAATCCCGCCCATCACCAGACCTACAATAGCTGCTAGAGAATAAAACTGGTACTCGTTTGAAATGAAATAGGCCGCAACACAAACTCCTATCCAAATAAAAACAACCAGCATCAAAACTCCAACATTTCCAATCACCTTCGACAACAAAGACATCAAATATGCTCCCAAAATGGCTACAAGCTGAATAATCAAAATCGTAGCAATCAATTTGGAAGTTCCTAAATGCAACACTTTTTCTCCAAAACTGGCGGCCACTAACATAATGGTTTGCACGCCTATGGAATAAAAGAAAAAGGCGTTCAAAAATTTCTTGAGTACTGCGATATGCTTTAACTGGTTCCAGACATTTTGCAATTCCTGGTATCCGCTGGCAACAGATTTTTTGTGCGATTTATCGTAATTAGGGCTACCTTCTGGTAACTTGTTAAAAGGAATCTGAGCGAACCCAATCCACCATAAGCCCACCATTACAAAGGAGATTTGAGAAGGCAGGTATCCATCTGTTATTCCAAACAAATCAGGTTTTAGTACAACAATGAAACACAATATTTGTAAGATAACACTGCCAACGTACCCATAAGCAAAACCTTGGGCACTTACTTTATCCTGCCTGTCTACAGATGCTATTTCCGGCAGATAAGAGTTACTGAACATTACTCCGCCAATATATCCCATAGCAGCTATAGCTGAAGCAATAACTCCGAGTTCCAGAATACCTGGATCAAAGCCGTCTACCCCATCGTTCTTTTTAAAAAAGAAAAGTCCCATACATGCCAATCCACCAATATAAGTGAATGCCTTCATAAAGGATTTTTTATTCCCGCGATAATCAGCGGTAGAAGAAAGTAAAGGTAAAATTGCCGCCATGATGAGATAGGCTACAGCAAGTGAATAACTGGACAGAGCCGTATTAACGAATTTAAAGCCAAAGAATGACACTATATCGCCACTCTTTTTGGTAGTAGTTATAATTGTATAGTAGGCTGGAAAAATGGTAGAAGTAATAACAAGATTGTAAGATGAGTTCGCCCAATCGAACATTGCCCAAGCCCGAATGGTACTTTTGTCGTTTTTTATAGACTGCATGCCCGAAAGTAGAGAAAAAGTAACTAACGGTAAAATTTAAGCGGATAAGGATTAACAAAGCTCTTCCTTTGTTCTCTGCAATCATCGGTATTAGTGAATAAAGCCGGAAGTCCCAGCGGCCTCTTCAATATCAATTAAACTAACATTTCGATCAAGGCATATGGTAGTCCAACCCCTACTCCCATTCCGTAAATGATATCTAACCAAAAGAATGACCCAATAGCCCCCAGATAGATTACTCCTACAGCCGGGACTGTGATTAGCTTAATAAACCAATTCTTATTTTCAGCATTCATTACCGACTTCCAAAGCGAACCAGCATCCCCAACACTTGGAAAAGCATGAGCACCGATTGATACTGCCAGATAAACTAAGAAATAATCAGAAAAGCTTGCGGAGTCGAATTTAAACTGAAGCGCAGCAGGAAATCCAATTATAAAGGCTAATAAAGTATTGATAATGAACGGACCAATGGAGATAAATAGCGATTGGTGATATTTCTGAGGGACTTCGTGAATTACGTAACCAGCTGGATTTCCAATCCTGAAATAACAAACTTCAAAAACTGGAATTTTAAACCACCGGCAAAATAGCTGATGAGCTAGCTCGTGAACAATTATACCAGGGAATGTTACAATTGTAACTAGAATTGCGGGAATGAACATATGTTTTATCTATATTTTACCGAACCATTTAAAATAGGCTCCAAACGCCTGGAAATACTACTGTCCCCCTGAAAACTTTCACCTTGCTTAATTTTTGCAAGCAACTTTATCGACTCAGATTTCCTACCGAAAAAATAATCTGTCATTGCTTTTGCTTCCATTGAAAATAAGTGATTGGGATCAATGGCCATGGCCTGCTGTGCATATTTCAATGCCTCGTTATCCTTATGGCGTTTAAGCTCTACCCTTGCCTTTTGATTTAAAGCCATAACATCCTCCCGATTCAAATCCAGCATTTTGTCACAAAAGCTAATAGCCTTATCATACTGACCTTTATTTCGCTTTACTGCAGACAAAAGGCTCAAGGCCGTATAATTATTGCTATCCATAGTTAAAACCCTCTCCAGTATCTTATCACTTGCGTCATAATCAGCCAGATCGTAAAGAGCATTGGCAATTACGGTTTGGCCCGAAATCATATCCTGTCCGCCTGCTTGGAATAAGTCAACCGAAAGCTTTGATAACGAATCCTTATTAAATCGATACAATTCTACCTTCTTGGGTATAATCGTATCGGCGGGGAAACTATTATTTACAAAAGCAAAGGCTTTCTCTACTTCATTATATAACTCATCGTCCTCAAATTTCTTATCAACAATCTTGGAATAGGCTTGCTCTAAAACCAAAAGATCGTGATTGTAGCAGGCAGAAATAAACAATTTGCTATTCATGATCAGATTATCAGGCACCAAATACTCCATTTGCCGCAATTCCTTTTGGGCTGTCCAGAATAATTTTTGGTCCATCGCTTTCTCAGCTTTTGCCAGATGAATAGCTGCTGAAAGATATGCCGGCATTCGAAACGCTGCGATTGACATAACGATCAGAACACCGGCTCCAAATGCCCATATCCAACGCGGTATAGGATAATTAATAAAATTTTGTCTACAATTACTGCAAAGAAGATTTGGATTTCCATCCAAAGGCTGCTCCAGCTTACAGGAAACGCATAAAGGTTCCTTTAAATCAGCTTGCTCCTCCGTAGTATAAGGAACAATTTCATTATCTTCCATATCCATGTCTTATAAAAAACTACAACATCCTAAATTCATCGATGCGTCGATACTACTGCTTTGCATAACTTCTTACCCTAACCCTTAATCCTAAACCTCCCATCGAATAAAAACCTCCGGAAACGTTTGCTCCATAAGACGCGTTATAAAAAAAAGCAACTGCCTTACTAATACGAAAATTCAGGCCCGCACCGACAGATAAGGCAGCAGTAAATAACTTATCCTTTTCTTTTGTAGAACGATAAGCGCCGTCTTCATAAACCGAATAGGTACGGTCAATATGCGCTTTAAGCAAATGCGCTCCACCAAGTGCATAAAACTTCACGCGTCTGTCCCGCTTAGTCAGATTGTAATAAGCGCTTAACGGAATTGCAAAGCCATTAATTTTGTAATCCACTATCTTATTTTTATTGAATAAGGAAGGAAGTTCAATCCTTGAATCGGCTGATAAAAAAGATAAGCCACCTTCACAACTCCATTTTCTGTTCATTTGATAATAAACGGAGGCCGAAAATCCTGCCGACGGCAAAGCCCGATAGCCATTAAATAGAAAACTACCAATCCCTATATCATCAGTTACATAGTTCAGATCTTTAAAGGTCATGATTGTAGAGCCAAAGGAAGCTTTCACGAATAGCGCTTGTTCATTTTTCAATGTGTCTGGCTTAGTAGCTGCGAATCCACACAAAGAGGCTAAAAAACTAATGAGAAAAAAGGATAAAGTGGTTTTAAGTGGCATAAAAGGTTTTTATTGAGAATTAAATTGTGCTAATTGGCCGGAAAAATAACAAACCTTTATGGACATTCAAAATAACATCGTTAGCTGATCAGGGCAAACGCATCATAAATTGATCAATTTCGCCAGATAGTTGTTATCCCATCCCGCCTTAAGTCGTTTTCCTTTTACACCCACTTTAGTCGTTTTTTCATTTTTCAATAAGTTCAAGGCTATTTTCAACAGAACAGAGAAATTTTGTGCTGCATTTTTATCCCTTTTTCTGCTTTGGTCTTCGGAAAAGGCAACGTCCAGAGTCCAATGCAGTTTGTTTTCAATACTCCAATGTGAGCGGATGATATGTTGGAACTGGCTTGCCGGGACATCTAAACTGGAGATATAATATCGGGTTGATTTTTCTGTAGCCTTGTCGCTGTTTTTAAACTCCCTGGTGCTTTCTATCTTTATTACAGTCTTCAAACCAGGCCATTTGTCCTGGTTTTCAATATGCTGCAGGTTGCCCGCAACGCTACACTTCCTGGACTCTATCCGCCCGTGGCCAATGTCAATATCTTCATCTATCCCGATTTCTTTGCAGAACTTGAACTCATCCCCTATGTTCCCAAATAGGGTTGCTTGGTTGTTTTTAACTGCAAGCACATAGTCTGCCCCTTTTTCGATAATCTTTTCAGCTATATCTGTTTGACAGCCCATGGCATCAATAGTAACAACACCGCCATCCACGTCCAATACTTGTAACAAGGTCGGTATTGCAGTGATCTCGTTACTCTTTTCGCTAACCTTTACCTGCCCTAATACCATGTTACCATGCTGGGCCCAAGCACTCACCATATGTACAGGGGATTTCTTTCCATGCTGTTTGGCTCCACATAT
>Ga0307408_100000828_pt1 | contig 24552 bp, 14 predicted proteins | sample 322Cmetagenome_FD_202116 | JGI IMG/M metagenome (GOLD analysis project Ga0307408, IMG submission 202116) | Maize rhizosphere microbial communities from greenhouse at UC Davis, California, United States - 322HYB-C-3 | ecosystem: Host-associated > Plants > Roots > Rhizosphere > Soil | place... | reverse complement strand
GCGGATGCTGGCGGTCGACTCGCCGGCGGGCGCATCGATGAGCTGCTCTGCCGATACCGCGGGTACTTCGATGTGCAGGTCGATGCGGTCGAGCAGCGGGCCGCTGAGCTTGGCCTGGTAGCGCGAGATCTGGTCCGGCGTGCAACGGCAGGCCTTCAGCGTCGAGCCCAGGTAGCCGCAAGGGCAGGGGTTCATGGCCGCGACCAGCTGGAAGCGCGCCGGAAACTCGGCCCTCCGGGCGGCGCGCGCGATGGTGATGGTGCCCGTCTCCAGCGGCTCGCGCAGCGCCTCGAGCGCGGAGCGCGCGAACTCCGGGAATTCGTCCAGGAAGAGCACGCCGTGGTGCGCCTGCGAGATCTCGCCCGGTGGGCACCGTCACAAATAGCCGAAATTCTCGTCACAGTTAACCGCAATTTTTGACTTTACCGGATGCGCCGACCGGTAGGTAGTTGGCCGGCCGCGCGCTTGATTCATCTCTCCGTAGAGCAGCTCATTTTCGTTTCAGCAGTCGCAGAAACATGACTGCAAGGCTTAACCAGCTCGAAGTAGCGATCAATTGCGGGGGCATTTGGCCGTGATTTAATTAATTCGCAAAAGAGTATTGGAAAAAATAAATTGTGATTAAACACATTAGAAAAAATAGCTAATTCAAGGATTTTGACAAAAATATATCAACCTGCAAAAATTGCAGAAATGATCGACCCGTCTCCGTTTTTGCAAGCTGAATCGACCGACCCCTGTTTGCCGCAGGAGAAGCTGTGCTCGATCGAAGACTTTCGAGGGGCGGGGATGAGCGTTGCCGAGTGGGCGCGGGCCCACGGCTTCCCGGTCCAGTTGGTCTATTCCGTGCTCCGCGGCGATCGCAAGTGCTTTCGCGGGCAGAGCTACAAAATCGCGAAGGAACTGGGAATGAAGTAGCGCCTAGATCGCCTGAATGACGATCGCCGATTTGAGATCGGCGGGTAGAGCGGTTCTCTGATTTCGGAAAACCCATTGAAAACGCCTCTGAGACGGCCAGGTCGCAGAAGCGTCTTCGCCACGAGGAAACCCAAGCGGCTGAGTAAAGCAAGAACTCAAGCTGGACTCTACGCGTCCGTTCTGGACGGGTCAATCCTCGGTTTGCATATTTTTGTGACCACCCTGTGTGGAGGACGTCTCCTGGGCGTCTCCACGCCTTGACAGGGTCAAGAGGGGATCAACCCATGACACCGCTGCCACAGCTAGTGCCAGTGTCCGATGCCTGGATGGACGAGCTATTCGCGCGTCCGCCGGCGCGAAATGTCTACAAAAGCAAGTCCACGACGATTCTTCCTCTGAAAACTGAATGGAACGACAGCATTCAGTATTGCGAGGGCGAGCATGAGCATCACGCTGGATTGCTTCTCGAATACTTGTGGAGACTGGGGATCATCAAGCGCTACAAGTTTCAGCCAATTGATCTTCGCGATATCGGCGGGCCCGAAGCATATCCAGACATTTTGGCTGAGTCCTTCGATAAACAAAGGTATTTGATGGGGGTCAAGGCCCACCGTTTCTTGACTCCAGAAGTTCGGGCGGCATTTGATGAGCAGCAGAAGGTTGCAGCTTCATCAGGCATGAAATTCCTCTGCTGGACCAATCGCGATGTTCTGAAGCCCATCCTTGGCGGCAACGCTCTGAGCCTGGATCGCGGCTATCGGTTTCCAGTGGCGATGTCACTGTGCAAAGAAATAGAGCAGGCGGCGCAGGAAGAAAAAACCCTGGGGCCGCTTCTTCTTCGCTTCGGCTGGGACGACACGCTTTCGGCCGCATCGCTGCTCGCCTTTTATTTTGATATTGAAAGAAATCTGGATCATGAAACGCCCGTTTTTTCTCGTGCCCCCTCGCAGTATCAGCATTTCTTTAAAGAGTGGAATGCTGATCGAAGCTGGTGGGGATCGCTTCGTCCTCTCGGAGCTTCTGGACGCGACAGCAGTGATCCAGAAACTCGGAACCACTGAATACCGGGAAACATCACATTCGGCGCTGATCACTGCGCTGCAGCAGGGAGAGGTCAGCTCTCCGGAGCTTGTCTCGCGGCAGGAGGCCTTTTTCAAGGAACTCGGGCCTCGAGCTTCTGCCTTGCTTGAAAGTCGCAAGGTCTCGCAGACTGCCGTCGAGCACGGGGTGGCGCAACTGAGATGGATCTACGCGCTGGAGGACCGAGGTTTTGCCGTGAGAGACACGATGCGCACGAGGGTGGAGATCGAGAGGCTCGCTCGCCACGAACTCAAGGGTGTTCCTCGGTTCACGGCGGGCACGCTTTACAAGGCGAAGCTCAAACTCGAGCACGCGGGCGGTGATCCGATCTCGGCTATCCCGGATTTCAACGGTCGCGGTGCACCGGGTCGATCCCGGCTGCACCCCGTTGTGGACAACATCATCGACAGCGAAATCAAGAAACACCCGGACGGCGTCCTTGTTCGGGCGTTCAAACTGACAACCTCAGTCCATGTTGAAATAGAAAAGCGCAATGCTGCAGGCGGAGAGGGCCTCCTCCCCCTGCCTTCACCATCGACGATCGAGAGACGCCTTCGTGAAGCACGCTCAGCGTACGACCTTGAAAAGGCCGGCAGCAATCGAAAGCACGCGGAGCGCGAGTACCGTCAAAACTCCCATCCCCGGCCCCAAGCCATACGTCCCAACGACACGTTCGAATGCGACGACGTGGACATGGCCGTGTTCATGGTGTGTGAGCTGACAGGACTTCCCTGGGGGCGAGCGTATTGCACGAATGCCATCGACCAGCTCACTCGCGTGCCTGTGGGCTACGACATGGACCCGGCATATCGGGCCTATGAATCCGCAATCGGTGCGCTTGCCGACGCGCTCGTACCACCAGAACCATCTCGCGAAGACTTGGCGCTGGCCAAGGGCCGATGGATCGGGTACGGCACGCCAGCAAAAATACTCCTGGACAACGCACGCTACAACAAGTCGCAGCAGATAGAACAGCAGAGTCTCACACACGCACTCTTGCTATCCCGAACCGCCCCTTACACGCCCACCGGAAAAAGCGCAATCGAGCACTACAACGCAATGGTCAAGTCCGACTTCTGTCCAACGATACCTGGCTGGCGTGGAGAAAAGCTCGATCCTGATGCGATCAAACATGGCATGTGCTCCGCCAATCAGCATCTGGGGGCTTTCCGCAAGCTCTATCTCAAATGGGTCGTCGACGCCTACCTCAACACCGCGGGAGACGACGGCTACACGCCACGTCAGCGCTGGGTGCGGTTCTACGAACATCACGGGCCGGCGGTACGATGGACCTCAGCGCAGATCGAGCTGTTGAGAATGCGCCCGATCATGCTGACGTTCAGGGCCAGCGGCGGTTTGGTGCGCAAAAAGATCAGCTACGACTGCTTTGAGCTCGAAGCAATCCGCCGGGAGTTCGGGAAAAACACCACCGTTCAAGCGTTCTACAGCACGCGCCGGCTGGACCGCATTGGCGTCGTGAATCCTTCAGACAAGCGCCTGATATGGGTTCCCACGACCGATCAGAGCGGCTTCTACGACTCGATCAGTGAATTTCAGTGGGACTTGATCCGCAAGTCGTGCCTCGAAAGAAAGATGCGTAATCCATCGCGCGCCGAGCTTGTCGAAGGCCGTGAGGCTCTGAAGAAGTGGACTCTGGAAATGGCAATGTCGCCGAGGATGCGCGATCGCAAGAAGTCCTATTTCAGCCGCCAGGCCGCCGACACCAAAACTTCCCCTGAGCGCTCTTCGGTCGCTGCCTCCGGCATGGTGACCGAACTCGAACGTGAAATCGAGGAGCTCGACAGCATCGAACTGGAAGACGCTGACTCGGAGGCCGCGTGGTAGCGCCGCCGCAATATCCCAAAGCCCCGGCAAAGGAAAGATGGCGAGGCGCGTCCATCGAGGAAAGAAGCCAATGGTCGCTGGGCATGTTCTTTTTTCATCCGCATGCGGACTATATCGTTCGAAGCGTGTTGGAACGAATGGAGATATGTGCCCAATCGCGCCGAGCCGATGCGATGCTCGTTATCGGTGGAGCTGGATCGGGCAAGACCGCCCTTCACGACTTCCTGTTCGAAATAGCGAAGCGGCGATATCCGCCAAGAGAGGACCCCACACAAACCATCGCACCGGTCGTGACACTTCCCGTGCCCGAGCCCGCAACCGGGCATCAGCTTTGCGTCAACACCCTGGGTGTTCTCGGCGAACCGACGGAGGTAAAGCGCCCAAAGGACAAGACGCTAAAGCACGTCAAGAAGGCGCTGATCGACTGCGAGGTCCAACTCATCCTCGTCGACAACTTCCAGAATCTGCCTGAGCGAAGGGGCAAACGCGGCGTGCAGATGCTCGGTGCTCGCTATTGTGAATTGATCGATGCATCGCATGCGCTATGGGTGTATCTTGGAACGCAACTCGCAAGAAAAGCCAGAGACTCCGACGATCAACTCATCAAGCGCATCCCGTTCCAGGCAGAGCTTCCATACTTTGGCATCGGCACCCCGGAAGATCGTTTGGTCTATAAGAAGCTGATCGAAAACCTCGACGACTGGCTTCCCCTGGCAGAACCGTCATGCCTGCGCGACCCCAAGGTGCCTGGCATGTTCTCCATCGCCACCGACGGCATTCTGGACCGCATGGTGAAGCTCCTCGACTGGTCATGGCGAGTTACCGCGGCCAGGGGGAGCGAGCACATGACCAGGCAGGATCTGTGCGAAGGCTTCGTCAAGTTGTTTGGTAAGAGCCAGGTTAACCCCTTTGATGATGGATTTACCACCCGCCGACTTCATGGTGCCGGCGAGCCCTACGAGGTCATCGGGCTGCCAAGGATGGTCCCCGCATGAAGTTGCTCACCAGGACTGTTCCTATCGCTGGTGAATCGTGGCCGGGCTATTTGCTTCGCCTTGCGGAAGCGAACTTCATCAACGGCATCCAATCGTTGGCGCGTCAATGCGGCATGAAGCTCAGTGAAATTCTGATTCACGATCCGCGAGGCGTCTTGACACTGCTGTCGATCGATGTGCATGGACTCACCCTCGAAGACGAGTCCCCGCCGCTTCCCGCCAAATCTCGCAGGCTTCAGTTCTTCGGCCGGACCATCCGGTCCCGGGTTTGCCCGCAATGCATGGGTGAGATGGCCGTTCCCTACTTTCGAGCTGAATGGGACCGCGCGCTGAACTGGTCTTGTGGCATTCACAATCGCGCGCTGCTGGAGTGCTGCACTCGCTGCACAACGCCGATCGATCATCTGCGCGAGCACGTCGCGCACTGCCGATGCGGCCTTCCATTCGCCGCCATGGCCGCTCCCGATGCGCCGTGGTGGGAGATGTCCGTCCTTCGACCGCTCGGCCTGGAGAGTAGGCATCGGGCACCGGCCGCGATCTTCGAGAAGTCTTCGTCAGCGGAAGTAGCGGCGGCCAAGCTCTTGATGCAGATGCTGAAGTACACCAGGCGCGAGGGGCGCAAACGATGCACCATCCGCGCCTTGTACACAGACTCCTTTGTTCCACAAGCCGTGATCACCGAGATCCTGCCTTGGTTTGATCGCTGGCCTGCCGGTTTCAAGGCCCAGTTCATCCTCGCGAGAGAAAAAGCGCTCTCCAAAGAAAAGCGATCGAGGAACGACTTCATCTCCGCGGCAGACTTCCCGGTCGTCAAGGCGGCGATAGGTGAGCTTGCTCAGCACCAGATGCGATCGCCCAAGCCCAAGCGGATCCATGATGGCGATACGGTGGGTGTGAAGTACATCATGCAGCACACGGGCTGCCACAGCTCCAACGTGCTGCGGTGGATCGAGCGCGGCGTATTCGGGACTGTTCAATCCATCCAGCTTCCGAGTGGATTCACCTCCTATCAAATTCCCAAAGAGATTGCTAGGCAGGTCATCGACGTTGTACGGCAGACATCGAGTGCAAAGGAGCTTGCGAATTCCCTGGGCTGCGATCCCAACGTGCTGCGATGGGTTGCGCAGGCCGGTGCGATCCAGCAACTGGATATCTGCGGAAGAGCGGCCCACTCCAAACGCCTTCGCACGGACGGGGCCTACGCGTTCGCACAGCGACTGCTGCGAGCCGCCGCGATCAAACACCGGATGCCGACATGTGCGATCACTTTCCCTCGGACAGTGCAATGGATGCGCAGCAGTTCGCGCGCCGATGTCGCCGCGCTTCTCGAAGCGATCTTCGTGGGCCGATTGGAATTGATCGCTTTCCGAAAGGATGTGGTTCGGTTGGATGAACTATTCCTGGATCGGGATGAGGTTAAGACTTGGTCGATCACGGCCTCAAGGAGTGCGGGATGAGCCAGTTTCTCTCAAGGCCAAGGCCTATCCCGGGCGAGTCTCTTTCCTCTTGGCGGCAGCGTGCCGGATGGGCCAATGGCTTCACGCTCTTCCCGATGCTTGATGAGCGTGGAAGACGTGTGGATCCTGATGTCGGCTCGAAGTCAGACGAGATTGCGTGGCTTGAGCAGACGCATCGTCTGCAGCCGGGCGCACTTGCTCAGCTGAGTCAGAAGGGGTTCGAAGGGCGAGTTTTTTCTCGAATCGCTTCAAGATCTCATTCAAGCTGGTGGCTACGTGCCCGCCTTGGACCGAATGCGCGGTCGTATGGGCCGATGTTCTGTGCGGAGTGCCTGCGTACTGACGAAACTGCACACTTCCGGCTGGCGTGGCGGTTTGCTTTCGTGGTGACCTGTCCTCTCCACCACCTGGGTCTACTGGATCGGTGCACGGAATGTGCCGTCGCACCGTGGCCCGCAGGGTGTGGCGTCCAACGGCGAATAGATTCGCACTTCGTAGACCTGACCAGATGCTGGCGTTGCGGGGCAGACATGCGTATGCAGCGAGGCTCCCCTGGGCGGGTGGCGTCCATTCGAGGTGAGTGGATAGCAGCGGGCTTCGTGCCTGGAGAAGCGGCGAACGTGCCGCTGCCAGAGTTTCTTGCCGCTGTACGCGCCGTTTGCCAGCTCTTCTTGAGGAACAGAAGTCGAAAGGTCATTGAGGCGTCAGGAAGCAGTTGGAGCGAAATCGCAGCCAGCCTAAGCGACGACGCACGAAACTCGATTGCAATTGAATATCTCTCGGTACAAGATCGTCAACTGCTGGTGCCGAGGGCCATTGAAGTGATTCGAAATTGGCCCGATGCGTTCCTTGGATTCTCGACCGACTGCAAGCTCAGCAGAGAGAACTTCTCTGATGCCAAAGCGTTGCAGCCTTCTTGGATGACAAGCTTGATCGATGCTCGATTGGCTAAACAGAATCGATTCGTGACGGAGCAGAGCATTGCCACCGCGGTTTCTGCCTTGACGAAAATGGATGGGCGGTTACCGTCAAAGGTGAAAGTTCGAGAGATGTTGGGCTGGCAGGGGAACAGATATCTGGATTCTTTTCTTGAACGTAGAGCTGTGGCCACGTTGCAAGAGTGGGAGTTTTTCGTAGGTGCGCTGCGCAATGCACGCGAGGAGGCTTCAACCCGGTTGTATGCGCGCAAGGCCTTTTCGCGTGACATCTGCGTGATGATCGTTTCGCTGCTCAGCAACAGCTCGTTGGGGGAGGTCCAAGACCGGTGGATATCCTTGATGCCGATGGCGAAAGCGCATCTAAATTCGGTGTCATCTCAAATGGCCTTCGCACCAATGCTTCACCTAGCAAAATGCGTTATCGAGGAGCAATCGGGGCTCGTTGATTTGCATGGGATCCAAGGTGCGTTGCGACAGGCGAGAAAGCGTGTCGCGTTGCTGATGCGCGATATGCCTCATGATCTTCTGCGAGACGTCCGAGTTTTTCGGAACGCAGCTGGGTTGAGGGGCACTTCCGCAGAAGTGGGTGTCTTTTAGTCGCCCCTTGGTTGGCTTGGACTTCGCCGTCAAGGCGCGGCCGTTCTTGTGCTCAAGCAGCTCAGAGTACTTTGTGCCTTAACGAAAGCCGTGCATGACCGGCCGTAGCTTGGCCTCCCTCGCACATATCCAACGATCGGATCATTGAGGTCTGATGACCAAAGGAGGCCATAACCCCAGCGGTATGCCGAAGAATGCGGAACTGCGTGCTCGAAGCGCCTGCATTCAAAGGACCAACGCGTCCGAATAGGAGATGTACTTGGCCCCTTCTTCCAGCCGGCGCAGATGGAAGATGGCCTCCAAGTGCCATTGGGTGGTTCCATCGGCGGCTTGCTGCAACGTCTGCGTGCACTGCAGCCAGCCATCGCCGTCCCAGCGCTTGCGCAGCGTAACTTTCACGGGGCCCGGATCGCACGGGATCATTTCCTGTTCGATCAAGTTGGAGGATTCGCTGTTGGCGAAGCGCAGCGGCGCATGCAACGGCGGCGCGACGATCGCAAAGGCCCGCAGCTCGCCGGGTATCAGTTCGATGTCGGCGGTTGCAGCACAGTGGTAGTCGCAGGAAAGGAACACCACGTTCTCGATGCGGTGCCGGCAGATATACGACAGCAACCGGCGGCGGTCCGGCTCGCAGAACTGCCAGGTGTCGCAATCACGCGGCGACGGATGGCCTATCGCATCGCACAGGCCCGGCGCGAGGACGGAGCCCGACAGCAGCCATTTGGGCCGGGAGCCATGATTTTGCTTCTGCTCGAGCAGCCAGCTCTCCAGCAGGCGCCAGGCCGCCTTCGACAGAATCCGGCGTTCGGGCGCCAGGATGCGCGTGGTGCGCGAGTCGAGCACGAAGAGCGAGAGCTGCTCCGATTCGAGTGCGTAGTTATTCCGGATGCGCCGCGAACTTCCGCCTGGGAGTGGGTCGGGTCCGTGGGAGCGCTGATAGGCATGGAAGGCGTCCAGCGCAATCCGCGCGCGGCGGCGTCCGCCAAGGCTTGCGAGACGCTGTGCGCTCGTCCAGTTGTCGTTGATCTCATGGTCATCAATCACCATCGTGAGTGGCAGCCTCGAGGCCACGGCGCGAAAGCCAGGCGAGCCGAAAGCCTGTCGATAGCGCGGCACGATGCGCTCGATCTCGGACGCTGAGTCGAAGAGGCCTGCGCGCGCGTCTACATACACTTGATCGCCGAGCATGGCCATGAAGCGGGCCGCGGCTGTCGCAGGACTGGCGGCGAGCGCTAGCAGTGTGTGATCAGCCCGCTGGGCCTCGAAACCCGTCAGGCCGGGATGCCTGCAACCGGCCGCCAGGAAGCTTGCGGGCGTTGGATGTTCCGCCTTGGGGGCGAGCAGGTGGTCGGGTACCTTGAGCTCTGCCTCGCTAAGGTCGCGCCGCTGCCGCAGGATGCCCGAGAGTGTTCCCGGTGCGGCCTGATCGCCCACTTCCCGCCTGTCGTCCAGGTCCTTGCAAAGCGGATCGATGAGTCGCTTGATGCTATTGGCGTCGATCGTCAGCTCCAGCGGCGAGATGGCAGGGGCGTCCTGCCGGGGCTCGCCTTCGTCGGGCAAGAACTTTTCGAGCGTCAACCAGCTTCGGTTGGAAATGACGCCCGGGCCTTCGATGTCGAGTATCCGCTGCAGGCTTTCCAGCACGCTGCCCGGTAGCCGGTGCGAGAAAGGGCGCAGGCTGCCGCCGATGGGGTTGAGCCTGTCCAGGTCATCGGGGATCATGGGCTCGCCCCAGCTCGAGGGGTAGGTGGAGGCCGAAGGAATGCTGATTGCAGCTGCAGGCGGCGTGCCTGGTTGCTGCTGCATAGAACTGCTGCTCTCCTTCTTGGCCACGTGGGCCCCGGTTTTCCCGTGTTCGGGAGGCGGGGGCTCAGGTGCTGTCCTGGAAGGCGGCGAGAGGTACTTGTAGATGCCCAGCACGATGATGCTCACTTCGGTCGCTCCCAGCGGGATCGGCACATCGGCCACCACGGTCGCGACGTCGAACTGGGCGCCTGACGAGAGTGCTTGGCCTGCGGGTCCTGCGGGAGAACCTTGCGACAGGGGATGGTGAGAAACCTTCCATGCCAGCGCCTGCGTGGGTTGGAGCGGTTGGCCCTTTCGCGTCCTGTAGCTCGTCAGCGTGACCGCCTCATGGAGGCAGTCCGAGAAGATGCCGTCGAATTCCGCCCACACCCGTACGAGCATGTCGTCCCGATTTCCGGGGCGCACCCATCCCATGAGCGGACCGGTGATCGGGAGACGGGCGCGGCTGCGCGGGATCGGCCGTGCGCTCGATTCGGGAGTGCCGCGGGTCCAAGCGTTCTCGAAGAAGGTGAGTACGGAAGGGTAGATCTCCTTGACCGCCGTCTCGCCGACCGTGCAATCGAAATGTGCATAGCCCTCAAACGCATAGGCATTGATCCGCTGGTGACTCCGGTCCTTCGTGTCCAGCCGCATATCGGCGTCGGCTTCTCCGAAGATCCGGTTCAACTGGTCGCGAGAGCGGGCAAGCGATTCGATATCGAACAGCTGGTTGGCCGTCCCGTGCATGAGCATGATCGGCAGGTCCAGGTACTTGCTCACTTTGTCGTCGTAGAGGTATGTGCGGCCGTCGTAGTCGACCAGCCTCTCGTAGTGCACGCATTTCGCGCCGTGCAAAAAAACACCGAGGTTGGTCCGGCCGAAATAATGGTCGAGATTGTGGTGAATCTTGCCCAATCGCTCGTGATCGAACAGCCGGCTGAGCAACCCCGACATTCGTTTGCAGGTGGTGGTGTCCGGCTGGTGTTGCCGCAGATCGTCTTCGTGCGGGCAATGCTGCCCATCGTGGGGGAGCGTGGCGAAGACACGATCGAGCAGTGCGTGCAGGAGGTCTGGCTTCACGCTACCCGCCGCGAAGTCGAGTACGTCGCGGCCGAGCACGTTGTGGATGAAGGAGCCCAGCTGCAACCGCTGCTGGGCCGAATCCGAACCGACCAGATAGGGTTGGAACTGGGAGAAGCTGACGCCCGCGAGCTTGTGCACCAAGGGGGGTGGCTCGGTGCCGGGCGGCGCATCGGGGTGCGTGATCGACAGGCGCCCTTGTGCAAGCGACATGGCGAGTGCGGCAGAGCCCACGCAGTGGCTGAAAGCATGGATACGCAGAAGCTCGGGCCGGTCGATGCCGAGTTCGCGGGCCAGCGCGGCGCAGACCTTGTCGATCGCGGGGGGAATATCGCAGGCGGCGATGTCGTCCAGTGTCGAGAACCGGGCCGAGGCGGCGAGCAGCGGGCTCACGCGGTACTCGAGCATCCATACGTCCCATCCTTCGCTGTGCAGGCGCGCTGCCAGGCAGTCGGCACCGAGCTCGGAGGCAACGAAGGTGCGCGTGGACTGGGCGAAGCCGTTGATCAGCAGGATCGCCTTGACCTTGCGCACACCTACACCGCTATCCGGATCCGCCTTGACCTGCAGCGATGTCTGGCGATAGCGCACCAGCGCCAGACGCATCGGGGTCGACTCGGGGTCGTCGTGGCGACCCGGCACCCAGAAATCCGTGACTTCCGCCACCGGTCCTGGCGCGCCGCCATCCTTGCAGGGCAGCGGCGGGAATACAAGCGGGAGGGGAGCGGGATCAGTCTCGGGCAGCGAGGCGGCATAGTCGGGTGCACGGAAATCGAGCAGCCTTGTCTTGAGCAGCCCACGTCCGAGCCATAGCGGGTAGCTCATGAGTCCGTACAACGCATGCAGCGTGTCACGCCCCGGCCGCAACGATGGCAGCAGGTTGCGCGCGATGTCCGGCAGGTCCATGGCCAGGCGCCCACTGAGGAGCAGGCGGCCTTGCGGATCGTGCAGCGCGATGTCTAGCTCGCCGAGCTGCTGCCAGATGCTGCGCCGTTGAACGGCGGGCCATCGGCCCTGCGATGCCGATCGCGCCCATTGTCTGAGGGCACCCCACGAAGCCGCGCCATCGATCAACTTGGTGCCGGTGAGCGTGTAGCCGCCCGTGTTGTCGCCAGGGTGGCGCAGCTGCAGTCGGTACTCGAAGAGCCGAACCTCGCTGGCATGCCAGAGCGATTTGGCACCGCCGCCGACTATCAACCGCCAATCCATGCGCGAGGTGGACCTTCCTTCGGTCATCCGCTTCGATTTGATCCAGTCGGGCAACCAGCGCGATATCACGTGGGTCAGCAACAGGCGAAATGTGCTGTGCAGCCGCGTCCCGAATCGATCTTCGCGTCGGCGGAACAGATGCACGCTGCCGTCGATGGCGTCCAGGCGCAGATCGGGCCGACCTTTGCGCTGCAGCAGCAGGCGGGAGTCCGGATATTGCTGCTTGCCCGGCACCGGGAGAACCACTTTGGCACGGTGGTCAGGGTCGTCGAAGAAGCGTTCCCAGTCGTCGATGCGCATCTGGACGAACAAGGCCGCGTCGGTGATTTCGGAGCCCGGATCGATGTCCTTCATCGTGGCGTGGAGCTGCACCTTGCCTCGCAGCACCTCGCACAGGTCCACGGCAGGCAGCACGGCATCGCCTGTGTCGAGCAGCGGTTGTGCTGTCGGCCGCGGGGGGAGCGGCAGGCAAGGTGCAGGAGGCGCCCGATCGGTGCCACGTGCCGCGCGCTGTGAACCGATCTCGGCCAGCATGGCGGCGCAGCTGCGTTCGGCCAGCGCCGTGATGGTGAGCATCGGATTGACACCGAGGGAGCTTGGAATCGTCGAACCATCCATCACGTACAGGCCGTCGTGCACGCCGCCTTCGCGCCGGAATACGCGCCCCAGGTGATCGCACACGCCCTCCTCGACGCTATCGGCCATGCGGCAGCCGCCCAGCGGATGAACCGTGAAGAGGGAGCCTCCGAGTGCCGGCCCGCTCATCAGGTTGCCGAGCTGCGCGGGCAGCACGCCGGTGGCCGGGTTCTGCAGATAGAGGCTGTGCCGCGAGAGCCGTTCAGCCGCGCCCTGCATGCGCGCGCGGTGCAGTGCGGGTGTTGACTCGGAGGCAGCGTTTTCCCAGGCCCAACGGATACGGTCGCTCGCGGGGTCGAGGCGTATCTGGCCGCCGCAGCTGTCGTGCCCCATGCCGAGCAGAGTCAGGGTGCGGCTGCGCACCTCTGGTCGGACTGCGAAGGCATCTCGGCCATCGCGGGTGGGGGTGGAGAAGCGGTCGAGTTCGGACAGCGCGCTCAGCGTCTGCACCAGTTCGGCGAAGACCGGTGCGAGCAGGCCGGGAATCGCGCCGTCCTGGATCATCGTGCTGCGGCGGAGATCGAGTGGATCGGAGAAGCGAACAGCGGCCGATATCGTGGGTCCGATCGTGCGCTTGTCCTTGATCGTGGAAGTGCGTCCGACTGCGTTGGCATCTTCAGGCAATCCGGCCACGAAGGCAATGTCGTCGCCGTTGCCGGAGACTCCATGTCCGAGCGGCAGATTCGCCAGCGACAGCGGAGGGCGCTGCATCTCAGTCGGCGCGCACTTGGTGCCTGGCACGTCGCCGTCGCCGCGCGAGCGCATGAGTATCTCGGTGCTGCCGAAGGTTCCCGCGGCCAGCACGATGCGGCGAGCGCGCACTTCATGAAGCCAGTGCCGATCGGCGCTTCCTTGTGTCTTGCGGATATCGTGTTGCAGTTTGCGTTCACTGGTGCGCACGAACGTAACGATCCAGGGGTAGGCCTCGTCTTCTTGGGGGTCATGCGAAACCTTCAGGACCGTCGCTCCGGTGTAAAACTTAGCGCCCCGGCTCTTCGCGGCCGGAAGGTAGGTTTTGGCGAGGCTGAGCTTGGCGTCGTGGTTGCAGCCCGTGACGCAGTTGCCGCAGCCGTTGCAGGCCGAATGCAGTCCGACCGGTGGTGAGGGCGGTGCGTCCGGCACGTCCTCGGAGTTCGTGCAGGCGTCATCCGTACGGAACCCCGCGGCGCCGAAATGTACGGCGACCGGAACCTGTTCCCAGGAAACCGTCACCCGGATGTCTTCGCCAGCGCCAGCATGCCGCTGTGCGGCGTCGTGGAGGTCTTGGAGCCGACGGTTTTTTGCGGTACGGTCGAGCGCCGCCCGCATCGCGGGCGCCAGGGCATCGGGCTTCGCCAGGCCCAGTGCGGTTTCGGCCTTTTCGTACCAGGGCTGCAGATCTTCCGACCTCAATGCCTTCGGCCATGTGGCTTGTTCAAAAACCCGGTTCTCGGCACGCAGTCCGACTCCCGCATTGATGAGACTGCCGCCGCCCAGGCCATTGCCGACCAGCGCGCCCACGCGTTCGCCGATCCGGAAGTCGAACATCGCGCCCTCGTAGCCCATGGCGTTCACGCTGCGCGCGTTGCTGGCTTCGGCCCGTACGTGCTTGCCGACCTGGCTGAGATCGGTGGGGAAGTCGCCGGCGAGCCACTCCTCTCCGCGTTCGAGTACGCACACTACCTGGTCTGCTTCGGCGAGCCGGAGGGCCGCGACCGCACCGCCATAGCCGGATCCCACGATCACCGCATCGAAACGAGGCTGTTGCTGGTCGATCAGCGCCTCCACACTTTCGGAAAGCCATCGCATCGTGTTTCTCCTGCAGCTCTTCAAGGTCTGCCGGCCCGCTCGGCAGGCCGGTTCTTTCGGCATCGAGACGACTGCGCTAGTCGACGGACTTGAATAGCCCCAGCGTCATGCGAAGTTCGCTGGGGTCCACTGGCTTCTCCAGCACGGGCAGCCCCGACTCCGCGAGTCGCGCGAGCACGGCCGCGTCAGATTCGCCGGTCACCACCACCACGCCCATGTCTGGATATCTGTTGCGCAGTGCCGCGATTGCATCGAGTCCGCTCGCCTGAGGCTCGAACCGATAGTCGACCAGCACGACATCGGGACGCCAGTCGTCGGAAAGGACGACTGCCAGCTCCTCGCTGGTCCGGCAGGTTCGCGTCTTGCAGCTCCACTGCAGCAGCAGCGCGCGGGTGGCGTCGAGCACGGCCTGCTCGTCGTCAACGACCAACAGGTTCAGGCCGGCCACGTCGGGAGGCGGGGGGGCGGGATCTGCGCTGCTGGCCGCAATCAGCGCCGCATCGGGCATCGACGGCATGCCAATCGAGAATGACGCACCGATACGCTCGTGCGGATGGGTGAAACCGACGTCCAGCGCGTAACCGAGCAGATCGGTCAGCCGCTTGACGATGGAGAGGCCGAGCCCCAGGCCACCGGAGGCGGCCGCGCCGGCGCCGCGATAGAACTCCTCGAAGACCCTCGACTGTTCTTCGAGCGGAATTCCGGGACCCGTGTCCGACACGCAGAGCGCGATCGCCGGCTCGGCCGTGAGACTCAGTCGGACATTGCCCTGGCCTGCATGCTTGACTGCGTTGTCGAGCAGATTGCGCAGCACGCGCTCGAGCAGTACCGGATCTGTGTACGCCCAGGCCTGCTCGCTATGGCATTCCCAGCGTCTTCCGCTCTCCAGGCACAGTGCGCGGTATTCGAGGTCCAGCCGCGCGACCAAGTCGTGCACCGCGACAGGCGCAGGATGAAGCCGTACGTTGCCACTGTCCAGGCGCGAGAGATCGAGGATCGCTGAGAAGAGGCCGTGCAGGCCGTTCAGCGCCGAGGTCAGGGCTCCGCGTGCCTGATCGATGTCCGCAGGGTCAGTGGCGCGCGCGAGCACACCGCCCAGCATTGCGATCGCGTGCAGCGGCTGGCGAAGGTCGTGGCTCGCGGCCATGATGAAGTTGGTCTTCGCGGCGTTGGCGGCCGAGAGCTTTCGCACCAGTTCTGTGTTCTCGGTCCGGATGGCTATGCCGTCCGCGATGCGCTTCGCGAAGCCGCGGGAGAAAACGTGCAGCACCAGGCCGTAGAGGGCGATCCCGATGCCGATCGGCAGTGCCTGCGCATGCAGTGCGCTCAGCCAGCCGAGCACCAAGCCGCCGAGTACCAGCACCAGATAACCCGCATACAGCCGAGGCACGATGCCCAGCGACGACATCCCGGCGGCGCACCAGCAGCAGAAGAACAACGTCAACAGAAAGCGCAGTTCGGTGTCCACGCGCGCGAACGTCACGGCCGGCAGGGCCCCGAGCACCAACGCGAGCGCGAGCGAGGACAGTGACAGCGCTCGCCTGGCTGGCTGGGGTTCCGCCGATGCCGACAGCCTTGCCGTGGCCAGGATCAGGACGCGGTTGCGTCCCAGCAGCACGGCCAGCGTGAGGGCGACCCAGGTCCCCGCCATGATGGGGCCGACGCCGACGAACGCGATGAAACCGATCACCACCGTTCCCGCGAGGGCAAGCCGAGCCGCGCGCGCAGCCTGTTCGAGCGAGAACGAGACGAGCTCCCTCTCGACGACCTCTTCATGGTTCAAGCGATATGCCCCTGCGGTGTGCTTCGATGACCGCTTGTGCGCGCGAATTCACATTGAGCGAGCGAAAGACGGCGACGGTGTGGCTCTTGATGGTGCCTTCCGAGAGATCGAGAAAGCGTGCGATCTGCTTGGCCGACATGCCGCGCAGCAGGCAGTTCAGCACTTCCCGTTGCCGCGCCGAGAGGGACAGGCCATCGGTACTCCTTGCTCCGATCGGGCGCTCGGCCACGAATCCAGCCGGGAGCGTGATCCGGTTCTGGGCGGCATCGCGCAGCGCGAGGAAAAGCGTGCTCTCGGTGCACGACTTGAAAAGGTAGCTCGAGGCGCCGGCATCCAGGGCCGCCGCGACGCTGTCGCTCGATTCGTCGGCTGACAGCACCATCACGGGCAGGTCGGGTCGCAGCGCCTTGACTTCCCCCAGGATCTCGAGGCCCGAGCGGCCCGGCAGTTGGAGATCCAGTGTCAGTAAGTCGAAGCGCAGGCGGCTGCGGAGCACCTCCAGCAGTTGCTGCGCATCACCCGTCTCGGTGACGTCGCAGCCCGTCGATGCATTGCGCGCGAGCAGCCGAAGCGCGGTACGGATCGGCGGATGGTCGTCACAGATGAGAAGACTGAACAAGAAATGACCTCCTGTGATCCGTGGCTACTGGACCTCTCATGCGACGAACCCGGAATGCCGGTCCGGTCGTGTGTCGATTTCGAATCTTCACGATCCTGACATCGGCGGCGCCCTCCGCGCTCATCCGAACGTATGAGACGAATGGCCACAGAAGCCACTTCTCCCACCCCTAGGATTTGAACGTTCGCATTGCATTTCGACTTCGTCAACCGCGAACACCCGTACCGGAACCAGGAACTGAGGAGAAAAAGATCATGTCATTTCACGTTCATTCATGGGTCGCGTTTTCACCGAAGGCGCTTGTCGCCGCCTTGCTCGTTGCGGGTGCGCATGTCGCGTCGAGTGCCGAGCCGGACAATCCGTACCAGGCGTCCACCACTCAGGCGAAAAACGAGAAGGAATGGGTGCAGGCGCAGGCCGATCTTCTGAAGGCCGAAGCAGAGCTCGCGAAGGCGAAGTACCCGGCGCTGCCGGAGGGGCTGGGCAAAGATGGGACTCTGACTGTCGATGCGGCCGACCGGGACAAGATGCATGTCATGGCAAGAACGGCCGAGTCGTACGAGACCGCCGCGAAGAGACTGGCCGAACTGGTCCGCGGCGTGGGCAAGGTGGTGATGCTGACGGAAGCGGATCGCCACGCGATCCTGATCTACCAGAGCGAGCGCCGACGCCTGGACGGCATCCTGAGCCGGCTTCCGAAACCCGCGGCAGGCTCGACCAAGACCGAAAGTCTGGGCCTCGTGGGGGCGGCCGCAGCCCTCTCGCAGATCGTCCAGATCGCGAAGCTTTTTCGAACGGACCGGGGTTTGTCTTTCACACAGGTCGAGTTGCCTGACGAATTCCTGCTCGACCTGATCGCGGTTAACGCCTCCTCCGAAGACCTGCTCTATCCGGGCGGGGAACTTGATTCGATCTACTCCGACACGTTCCCTTCCGACTATCGGAATGCAGTGTGGAGACTGCTCGAACAGCGCCAGAAGCTGGCCTTGCCACCTGCGCTCCTGACCGAGATAGACGCCTTGCTCACGGCTCTGGCTGCGGTCGATGCCACGACGAAACAGCCCTACCTGATCACTGTGCTTCGGGGCGAACTGGGCGCGCGGCGAGTTGACGCGGCGAAGGGAAAGACGTTCACGGTGCGCGTCGCGGGCAAGGGAGGAATGTCGATGAAGACGTCGGGCACTTTCCGCAGCGACCAGCTCTATGCCTCCGGTGGGGTGATCGTCACCTACAGGCTGACCGGTGGGGACGGAAATCCGGGGATCGTCAAGGCCGGTTTCATCAGCGAAGAGTCGAAGTTCGTCAAAGTGCCTCTGAGCAACTGAATCGCGGCCAGACGCATGCCGCGCGCACCTAGGAGTTCGCCATGACTCGATTTAATCTTTCGGCTGTTTGTGGATGCGCTGTGCTGGTGTTTTGCGCCACGCCGCTGTCAGCGCAGGAGAGACTGAGCATCGGAAACATCGCCCAGCAAGCGCGCATCGCAGAGCAACGTGCAGTGGGTCTGCGCGTGGAGGCTGCACGGGGTCTTGCGGATGGGCTGTCGAATGCTCGCCCTCCCGATGCCGGCATGTTGCCACTGCGGTTCGCTGAGCCAGCGCAGCCCGTTCAGCTCCGAGGCAGCGAGATCGCACCTGTCTCGCTATCCAAGACACTCGCGAAGCTCACGCCGATTCAGCAGCTCGCGCTGGTCAAGGCGATCGACGAGGAGATCGCCGTTCTCAACGCTGAACTGGACAAACGGCTGGCGATCGAAGAGAAGACCGATGACATCTACAAGGAGATCGCCGATCTCAACAAGGCGATCACCGATAAACGCCAGTCGAGGGAGATGGCGAGTGGGAGGCAGACGCCCGTGAGCAACGCGGGCGCCGAATCCTTCGCGGCGATGTCGAATCCATACTTTCTGATGTGCGGCGATGTGCTGTGGAGCCGGCGCGATCCGTTGGGGTGGGGCGCGCGCATTGCCGGTAGCAAGGAGAAGATTGTGGTCTCCGGACGCAGCGTTGGCATGATCGAGCTAGACAGTGCGCTGATAGGCTCTGGTTTCGTGGTCGGCAAGTCGCACGTCATGACCAATCTCCACGTGGCCCGCACCGTCGCCGACTATGACGCGAAGTCCCGGAAGTGGACCATGAAACCGGGCGCGAAGATCATTTTCGATGCCGAGTTTCCGTTGGGCCCGGAGCACGATTGCACGCAGCCGAACCCTAGACGCAGCTACTACGTCAATGCCGTGTATGCCACGCCGAAGGACATGCAGGACGACATCGCAATCCTCCTGACCTCTAACGACAAGGACTACCCACCTCCCCTTGCGGTGGCGACGCGGCCCAATGCCAGCTACAAGAGCAACATGCTGGTGGCGGTGCTCGGTTATCCGGGACCGCCGCGCGACATGACCGTGACCGAACAGATCGACTTCTTCTCCGGCCCGTCGACGAAGGCGCCACAGTTCGTCTTCAAACGTCTGTCAGGCGGCTTCGTCGGTGACGAGGTTGTCACGGTGGACGGGAAGTTCGTTCACAAGGCGAATACGGCAGGAGGAAATTCCGGCAGTCCGATCTTCGACCTCGAGGATGGCAGCGTCGTCGGTATCCATGTCGAAGGGCAGGACCGCTTCGACGATGTGCTCGGGTACAACCGCGGCCTGACGGGGGAGCGTGTGCGCGCGCTTCTGGTTAGGGCCGGCCTCGCTCCCCAAGCTCCATGCGAAGCATGCCTGCCTAGACCAATTGAGACTCCTAACGTCGCACGATCAACTGTTCGATGAAAGGCGCAGGACGACTGTGCTTTGCAGGCGAGATGGCATCCCCAAGAGCAGGTAACGTGCCCGCATCCATTGCCGACATCCGTCTCAAAATGACCCCTGCTACGTCCAAAAGCTAGGAGATGCACAAGCTGACTTCGCGACGAATGGGAACCTTCTTGCTTGGCTGTCAAGGTGGGGCAGCTAGACTTAACCGATACAAAATCACACGTGCCCCACCGGGGCAGCGCAATGAAAAAAGTCAACGGAGAACTCGTGGAGAGTGAGGTCCATCACTTCTGGCTCGCAACCACTGGATACGATACCTGGTGGAAGGGGTCGAATCACGGTCAGCGAGAGACACCGTGGAACTACTACACAAAGGACGGCAAGACCCTCGTGAATACGGTGTGGCAAGACCGTATCGTTGCTGTGCAGGACGGGGAGGTGGTGAGGCGCTTCGTTGTGCTGGGTGGTAAGCGCAAGTCTTGGGTGAATCTTTCCGTCACGCATGGCAAGGAAGCAGATGCAAAGCTGCACCGGGCCATCAATGCCCGTGACTTGGTGGTGGGCTACGAGACGGTGGGCAACCCCAAGAAGTTGTTGAACGGTGAGCGGCGTGTGGGGCACTTTTGCATGGAGAAGGCCTACGAGCTGCGGCCAGTCATCGGCTTGGGGGGCGATGACTTGAAAAGTCGGCTCAAACTCAATGAGGCATTTCGAAAGGCTGGCGTCTTGGATGATGACTACATCGGTGCCGCTCCCTGGACCTTCGAACTGGTGCCTTTGAAGGGATTGGCTCCGCACCTGGTCAATGCACCCCCTGCAGTTGCTGCTGGCGATGATGAGCTAGGCTCAGATGGCGAAGGTGGTGCTGAGGAAGAACCGCCGACATACGAAGGGTACGCAAGAAAAGCGATGCCGGTATTGGTTGCGCACGTTCTGGCTCAACGTGATGGTGTCATGCAGCGCATCAGCTACCAGGAACTGGCGGAGCAAATTGACAAGAGAACCTACAAGGGTGCTCCCTGGGGTAGGGGAATGGGCGGCGTCTTGCACATCATCACTGGCTGGATTAACGAGCTTCAGCCGGCGTGGAATAAAGAAATACCATACCTCACATCCATCGTGGTGGAGACCACAAAGGATGGCAAAGATGGGCTGCCAGGCGATGGGGTAAGCGCAAAATTCCCAGGCTACGCATCATTTACCCGCGAGCGCAAAGAAGCGGTGCTATCGGTCGAGTACGAGAAGATTTTGAACTTTGGCACTCGGTGGACGGAAGTGCTGCGCCAGCTCGGCATCGACCCGATAGAGCCCACGCCAGGTACTCCCTCCGGTTCAACTGGTGCGTGGGGCGGAGGGGAGTCAGAGGCCCACAAAGCTCTCAAAAAATATGTGGCTAAGCACCCCGAGTTGTTTTGTGTTGCGCCTGGCGCCAAGGCGACCGAGGAGTACCCCCTTCACTCGCTCGATGTCATCGACGTGTTTTTCGAAACCGCTGATGAGTGGGTGGGTATCGAGGTGAAATCGAAGGTGTCCGACGGCGATGAGCTCGACTACCGCAGGGGCGTTTATCAGGTGGTGAAGTACCGCTCCCTCTTAGAGGCCCAGGCGAAGGTAGAGCAACAGGGAAAAACGATCACGGTGAAGGTCTACCTGGTGCTTGAGCGCTTCATGCCTGAGACCTTAAAAGATCTGCCCGGCAAGCTCGATGTGAAGGTGTTTGAAGGTGTGGTGCCGGTGAACTAAGCTCGCGTCGAGAACTTCCGCTGCACAAATTCCAAATCGCCTCGCCCCTTCGCGGAGTCACGTATTTGACCCAAACCCCAAATTCATGACATCACTCTCAGGCATCCTTGACTCGGACCGTAACGCTGCCGCCTCGGAGCTTGAAGACAAGCAAAAAAAGTGGAATCGTCAATGATGAAAGCGATTGCGGTTGGGTCTCGTAGTGTTCGCTGGAGTTCGTTTGGAGTCCACCTCGCTAAAAATCCGGAATTTCTGTACGCTTCCGGGATGGCCTCTACTCCTGAACGGACACGTGTTGGGCGCCCTTGCCGCAATCCGGTGGATCAGCTGTGCACGCAGTATTGGTTTGGGGTGACCCGGGTAAAGAGCGGCCTTCTTTCCGCCGACGCGCTAGAACGACGGCTGCAGCCAGAACTCGTTCGCCCTCGTGAGGATGGAATGCTTCGTCCCAGCAAATATTGCCGGTACAGGGGTGGTTCACGAGTCCCCAGCAGGATCCATGGAAAAAGCTGCCCCGTCGACCTCGCTGAAGAAGCCTTTCCCGGGACGGCCCTCTCGTTCGATTCGGTTATTTGGCCCCTCCTCAAAGGGCGCCAGCTCGCGCTCGACGAGGCTGACGATTTGCTTTGGGCGATGTCCGATGCAATTCGGCAAGTGATCTTTGAGTCGAGAGTCGTCCCGGGGCAGCCGCACCGACAGATTTTCAACGGCTGTGCTACCTCGACGATATTGTGGCGAAGGCTCTTGCCGAGGGGGGAACTTTTGAAGCGCTGACTGCGGTCGTGGTGCTGCTGGCTAAGTCCGAGGCGAAACCGCCATCGATCGGCCTCCGAAGAGCGGCGCACGCCTGTTATTTCGAGATGCAAAACTACCTGCTCAAAAACCCAGAGATCCCCCCTGCGATTGAGGCGGTGTTCGAACTTATTGACGAACGATATGAGCAACGGGTAGGAATCCACGATCAAATGCAGCTTGCCTTGCCAGCTAAATCCAAGCTTCTGCGTGGAAGGGATTTCCGGTCGGAGCCACCTTCAGAAAGCTCTCCTCTCGACAGCCCCTTTTCGAACTGGTATCGCCGCGCTCTCAGGTAGCGATCCAGTTGATGCCCACCGAATTACTTGGACCTCGAGTTCTACTCCGAGGACTGCACCGTTCTCGAATCGACGTCGGCCGGACACGTGAAGCACGTAGAGCACTAGACGACTCGGCGTCGCATGCCGGTTTGTGGTGCTGCTGAGAAAGATGAAACTCTTCTTGAGTGCGCCGCCAGACCCATTACAGCAGGAGCGATTCCAATGTCAGCCGAGCCGCCAGAGCTTCAGGGGGATGCCAAACGGCAGGCCGTGGCGTCGATACGGGGGCATGTCTACCAAGCGTGGGCATCCATAGAAGCATGGTTGAGGCTGACAAACAAGGATCAGATAATTTTTCTGGAGGGCGCGGAGGACTTTGATGTCGTTAGTAGCGCCGGAGCGATCCCCATTCATTCGCGCACCGCGAAGGCGAAATCCTCTCCTGGCTGCAGGCCCACGGCGCCTCCGGCGAACCCTGGGTCGCGCTCGACGACGCCGAGTGGCAATTCGACCGCCACAATGACCGGCTGGTGGTCTGCGGGTCCTTCGTGGGCTTCGACGCCGAAGCCTGCGCTGCCTTGCGCGCCCACTTCGAAAGGACCCACTCGTGAAGCTATTGATCCTCTCCGACCTGCATCTCGAGTTCGCACCTTTCAAGCCGGTGCCTGATCTCGAGTTCGACCTCGTCATCCTCGCCGGCGACATCCATTCGCCGGCCAAGCGGGCCATCGAGTGGGCGATGACGCGCCTTCCCGGCAAACGCGTGATCTACGTGCCCGGCAATCACGAGTACTACGGCGGCCGGCTGGGCACGACGCTGGCCGCTGCGCGCACCACCTCCGAAGGCAGCCATGTGCACCTGCTCGACGGCGACGAGCTCGTGATCGATGGCGTGCGCTTCCTCGGCGCGACGCTCTGGACCGATTTCGCGCTCGCGATTGAGGCACCCGAAGGGCGGGTCAGCGACGTCCCATGGGCGATGAAGCAGGCGACCAGCGTGCTGAACGACTACGCGCTGATCCGCACGGTCGACGACACGTCCGAGCCCAACACCTGGGGGGACATACTGGGCAGGCCGCTCCAGGCGGCCGACACGCTGCAGATCCACCAGGCCCAGCGGGCATGGCTGCAGGCGAAGCTCGCTGAACCGTTCGACGGTCGAACAGTGGTGGTAACGCACCATGCGCCGCACCGCGGTTCGCTCTCGGCGCAGTATGCCGACGACTGGGTGTCGGGCGCGTTCGTGAGCGAGCTGCCCCACGACTTCTTCGAGGTGCCTGTGCTCTGGGTGCATGGCCACACCCACCAGAGCTTCGACTACCGAGTCCGTGGCTGCCGGGTGGTGTGCAACCCGCGGGGGTACGTACGCCGCATGAGCGGTCGGATCGAGAACCAAGCGTTCGATCCGGCCCTGATCATCGACGTGCCACCGCCCGAGGACGACTGGCGACCATGAAGCTGTTCATCTTGTCCGACCTGCATGCCGAGTTCGAGTCCTTCGAGGTGCCGCAGGGTCTGGACTACGACGTGGCCATCCTGGCCGGCGACATCGTGGCGCCCGGGCGGGTCGCTGCACGCTGGCTGCGAGACCCGGCCCGCTTCGGTGACAAGCCGATCGTGCAGATCGCAGGCAACCACGAGTACTACGAGTCTGTGATGGGCCAGGAGCTGGCGGAGATGCGCCGCCAGGCACAAGCGCACGGCATCCATTTCCTCGACGGCGATGAGGTCGTGATCGCGGGCGTGCGCTTCCTGGGCTGCACGCTGTGGACCGACTTCGGCCTGCCCATCGACGACCCGGGTTTTGCGGGGCAGCCGGTGCGCCAGCTGTCGGACCGGCACCGGTCGATGGAGGCGTGCACGCGCTACCTGGCCGACTACGCCGCCATCCGCGTGGACGACCCGCGCACCTCGAATTCGCGGGGCACGCGGCGCCTGATGCCGATGGACACCTTGCTGATCCACCGCCGGCACCGCGCCTGGCTGCGCCGCAAGCTCGCCGAGCCGTGCGACGGTCGCACAGTGGTGGTGACCCACCATGCGCCGCATCGCGGATCTCTCGCGCCGCGGTTCGCCGAGGACTGGGCTTCGGGTGGCTTCGTCAGCGAAATGCCGGCCGAGTTCTTCGATGCGCCCGTGCTGTGGGTGCATGGGCACACGCACGACAGCTTCGACTATCAGGTGGGCGGCTGCCGGGTGGTGTGCAACCCGCGGGGGTACATGAACTGGCACGGGGAGTTCGAGAACA
>Ga0307408_100000827_pt1 | contig 24559 bp, 23 predicted proteins | sample 322Cmetagenome_FD_202116 | JGI IMG/M metagenome (GOLD analysis project Ga0307408, IMG submission 202116) | Maize rhizosphere microbial communities from greenhouse at UC Davis, California, United States - 322HYB-C-3 | ecosystem: Host-associated > Plants > Roots > Rhizosphere > Soil | place... | reverse complement strand
ACCTATTCCTATCGGAATAGAAGAACCTACCATAGACCATGTCCCGCTGGCGAATTTTTTCACATAAAGATTTCCATTGTTGTCATAATAAGATATGTATGGTGTGCCGTCAGGATTAATTGCCAGGTTATTTTGATAAGTATAGTAGCTAGAAGAAATGCTAGAGTTATTTAACTCAGAGTAGCTATTTGTACTGCTATACTTCATTAAATAGGGTTTAGTTCCACTTACAAAATATAACAGCGGATATCCGTCTAATGCAACGGCTATTTCTGGATATGAAATAGGAGATGAGTTTACATATATAGAGGAATAAGGAATCAAATAACCATTTGTATATTTATATGTACTTAAACTACTGGTTGATGATTTATATGAAAATACAGGAATACCATCAGATCCTATTGCAATTGAGACAAAGCTAGCATTTCCATAACTGGAACTAGTTAAGGTAGTCCAACTACCTAATGTGAATTTTTTTATATTAACATAGGAACTTTCATTCACATAAATAATATAAGGCGTACCATCGGGAGTAATTGCAATATCATTATAATCAGCATAGCCAGTTGAAACAATACCATCCGTTCCAATATTTACCCATGAAGAACCATCGAATTTCTTTACAAATGCTTTAAAATCGTTGCTTTCATCCTGGTAAATAACATAAGGAGTTCCATCACTTGCCAATGTTAAGCTGATACTGTTGGCTACTCCCGTAGAAAATCCGGCGCTGCCTACATCTACCCATGAATTACCGTCAAATTTCTTGACTGTAATTTTACTTCCATTACTAGCATCCTGATAGGCTACATAAGGCGTTCCATCCACTGCTGAGGTTGTTATATTAACGTAACCAGCTGTAGAGCCCGAAAATCCAACACTGCCAACGGTAATCCAACTGCCTCCACTGTATTTCTTTACCGTAGCTTTGTTAGAGTTAGCTACATCCATATAAGCAACATATGGAGTGTTAAATTTGTCAACGGCTATATCTGTATAGTAGGTTCCTCCGGCAGAGAATCCAGCAGTTCCTACAATTGACAAGGTCGAATTACTATACTTTTTTACCGTGATTTTATTCGAATTTCCTAAATCTCTGTAACTCATGTACACAGTTCCATCAGGTGCAACTGCCACATTAGTGTATTCTGCAGAAGCGCTACCGTCCACCTCTTCAGGTCCCATGGATTGCCATGTCTGTGAATAGGTGTTTGTATTTAAAATAAAGAAAGCAATAGCTAAGCAGATAAGCTTGAGCTTTTTCAAGTAAAATTTATTCATAAAAGCGTATGGAATTATTGTTAATAAATAATGAGGATAGGACTAAAGTAAGCCTCGTGTATAGGTATTGAGTCTACCTGTATAGGTGATAAAGTTGATACATACAAGGGTTAGGTTAAATCAAAAATTAATAATAAAATGCTTGCGATAATTTCGCAAATGTATAAAAAATATCCTATTAGAAAGATGAATAGTGTTGATGCTCTGTTAATTGTAATCTGTGGTGTTTCCAAAGTTCAATTGTGACAAACAATTGATACCCTCCACTTTCAGCTTTCCACATATACCCCTATTTTTGCATTTAGATTTATATTGTAAATCGCAATTCTAAAATCGTAAATAAAAGATATGTATCCAGAATATTTAGTTGCCCCAATGCGGGAAGAGCTTACCAAAGTTGGTTTTGCAGATTTAAAGTCGGCTGAAGAAGTTGAAGCTGCTATTGCAGGCGAAGGAACTGTGTTTGTAGTAGTAAATTCTGTTTGTGGATGTGCTGCGGCAAATGCCCGTCCGGCTGCCCGTGCTGCCGTTCAGAACGAGAAAAGGCCAGATAAATTTATTACTGTATTTGCAGGTGTTGAAAAAGCTGCGGTAGATGCAGCAAGAAATCACATGTTGCCTTATCCTCCATCTTCTCCTTCAATGGCACTGTTTAAAGATGGCAAATTAGTGCATATGATCGAGCGCCATCAGATTGAAGGACGTCCTGCACAAATGATCGCTGATAATTTAATTGGTGCTTTCGAGCAATATTGCTAAGCCCCCTAGCCCCCTAAAGGGGGAACTGCAAAGTGTGCTAGTATGCGTGCACATACAAAATAAAAAGCTAAATTACCCTCCAACTCCCTTTTGGGGGACTGGGGGGCTAAATATCTACCAACAACAGTTTCTCCAGATCCTCAGCATTTAAGTTCATTTTAACGCGGCCTTGCTTAGCGTAAGAAATAGTGCCGGTTTCTTCCGATACGATAACTGCAACAGCGTCACTCATTTCCGAAATTCCAATTCCTGCCCTGTGCCTTAAACCGAAGTGCGGGGGAAGTTTTTCATTGTCTGTTAATGGAAGAATACAACTTGCAACGCGGATCTTCCCTTCAGAAATTACAACAGCTCCATCATGCAGCGGACTGTTTTTTTGAAATATACTTTCAAGTAATCGCTTTGAGATTAACGCATCCATGGGTTCGCCACTGTTTTGATAAAATTGTTCGTCAAAATATTTTGCGAAAACAATCAGTGCGCCGGTGCGGGTAACCTGCATGTATTTACAAGCATCAATTATTGGCTTTAAAGAAATAACCTGGTGTTCATCTACTTCCTTTTTACCGGCAAAAAAAGCTTTCCATATACGATTTCGATGTATAGACGCATTTTTTCCTATGAGTAGCAGAAAACGCCTGATTTCCTGTTGAAATACCACCACTACAGCTATTACACCTACTCCTACAAACCCACCTAAAAGGTGGCTAAGTAAGTGCATTTTTAGTTGTTTTGTGATTGAGTAAACCAGATAAATTATAACAAGGCCCAATAATATATTTAGGGCAATTGTACCGCGAATAAGATTGTAAACATAGTAAATGATGAAAGCCACCAATACAATATCAACAAAGTCGAGAAAGCGTAGATTGAGAAAACTAAAATCAAATCCCTCCATTGGCTCAAAATAGGGATTTTGCTTGAAAAAAATAGTGGGCCAATCGAGATTAGTGATTAGAGACTGGAGATTGGGCTGCATGGAGCCTATACTTTATGGCGGAGCTTTATAAAATGCAGATTAATTTGCACCAGCTTAATCTCAATTACCAGAACACATCCCAACCAGTTTCACAGCTTCCACCGCCTCTTTTACATCATGGACTCTTAGAATGTCAGCACCTTTCGTTAATGCTACGGTATTTAAAACTGTTGTGCCGTTTAATGCGTCCTCATTTTTTATGTCAAGCGTTTTCCAAATCATTGATTTGCGCGATAAGCCGACAAGGACCGGAATGCCTGCGAGCTTGAACAATTCGAATTGGCTAAGAAGCTCAAAATTCTGCGAAATGTTTTTTGCAAAGCCAAAGCCAGGATCGGCTATAATGTCTTTCACCCCCAATGAATTTAGCTCGTTGATCTTCAAAGCAAAATAGTAAAGAACTTCTTTCATCATATCATCATACTGGTTAAGATCTTTCATTGTTTGAGGAGTGCCCTTCATATGCATTAATATGTAAGGGACTTTCAGTTTAGCCACCGTTTCAAACATTTGCTGATCAAGCGTGCCGCCGGAAATGTCATTTATAATATGGGCTCCCTCGTTGATTGCTGCATTGGCAACTTCTGAGCGGAAAGTGTCAATAGATAAAACAGCCTCAGGAAATTCTTTTACAACAGCTTTTACGGCAGGTAATAATCTCTGCGTTTCTTCTGCGATTGAAATGTCAACAGCTCCTGGCCTTGATGAGTAGGCTCCTATATCGATAAAATCCGCTCCATCTTTCAGCATTTGTTCGGTGGTTCTAAGAGTCTGTTCTTCTGAGCTTATCCTGCTTCCCGAATAGAATGAATCTGGAGTGATATTTAATATTCCCATCACTTTGGGCTTATCGAAGGTTATTAGCTTACCGGCAGCGTTAATGGTTTTCTTTTGATGAAATATTGTATTTTTATCGCTCATAAACCGACAAAACTCAGGTTTATTTTTGCTTAATCAAATAAATAAAACGCTTTGGCTAATAATACTTCGGCAGAATACGATGCGGTCATAAAAACTTGCAGAGACCTTTTTATCAGTAAAACAAAGGATTACGGTACAGCGTGGCGAATACTTCGCCCAAGCTCCATTACCGACCAGATTTTCATAAAAGCACAACGTATTCGTACGCTTGAAGAGAAGAAAATTTCCAAAGTAGGAGAGGGCATTGTTCCTGAGTATATCGGGATTATTAACTACTGCATTATCGCCATGATCCAGTTGGAACTGGATGACAATGCACCTTCTGAAATTCCGGCAGAGCAAGTTGAAGCTTTGTACGATGATAAAGCAAAGGCGACAAAAGAATTAATGTTCGCAAAAAACCACGATTATGGAGAAGCATGGAGAGATATGCGCGTGAGCTCGTTAACGGACCTAATACTTATGAAAATTCTTCGGGTAAAGCAAATAGAGGACAATGATGGAGCCACAATTGTGTCTGAAGGCATTAAAGCAAACTATCAGGATATGCTCAACTATTCGGTTTTTGCATTGATAAAGATGCAAAGCCCCGCTGCTCCCTAAAATGGGAGTTAATGCGAAGCGTAAATGCGAGGTGATTTAATGTTGATGTTAAATGGATTTTAATCAAGAAAACAAAGATATGGGTGCTATTAAAGGGCGCAATAAGCTCGCCCTTCATGCGGCTAGGGGGCTTGTCGGGCTTCTTTTTATTTTCTCCGGGCTTATCAAAGCGAACGACCCTCTGGGATTTAGTTATAAGCTAGAAGAGTTTTTAGAGGTGTTTCATATTACTTTTCTAAATAGCCTTGCAGTTTCTATAGCGATAACACTTTGTGCTGTCGAAATAATTTTAGGGGCTGCACTTTTATTAGGCATTAGGGGCGCAAAAGTAGCCTGGGGGTTATTGCTTACCATTGTTTTTTTTACGTTTCTTACCTTTTATGCCGCGTATTTTGATGTGGTAAAAACTTGTGGATGTTTTGGCGATGCCATAAAGTTAAGTCCATGGGAGTCTTTTGCGAAAGATGTTGTTCTACTTTTGCTAATCATTTACATCTTCAAAAATCGGCATGAATTAAAGCCTGTTGTAAAGTCCGAAAAAACGCAGGATAGGTTGCTTTGGGGGATTACAGTCATATCCTTTGGTTTCGGGTTTTATACCTATAATTATCTCCCGGTAAAAGATTTCCTCCCCTATCATATCGGCGCGAATATTCCTGAGTATATGAAAGTTCCTGAAGGCGCGCCTGTGGACGTTTACGAGATTATCTATAATTTAAAAAACAAGAAAACTGGCGAGAGCAAGCAGATGACGGATAAGGTATATATGAAAACCGAAATCTGGAAAGATGCTAATTGGGAAATTACCGGGGAGCCTGAAAAGAAGTTAATTAGCAAGGGCTTTGAGCCCAAAATCAAAGATCTTAAAATTACAGATAGCCAGGGAACAGACTATACATCTGAGTTGATTGAGAATCCATACTACAACCTAATTATTGTTGCTTATAATATTGATAAAACCAGCGAGCGGGCAATAGGAGATTTGAATGCCATTGCGATGAATGCGGGCGAGAATTATAATATACGTACGGTATTACTAACATCTAATTCGGTAGAAAGTGCCGAAGCATTTCAGAAAAAACATAAGCTGGCAATGGAGGTTTTCTATGCGGATGCCGTGCCTTTGAAGAGTATGGTACGGTCTAATCCAGGTATTTTGCTGTTAAAGGATGGCGTAGTGATTAATAAATGGCATTATCATACCCGTCCGAATTATCAACAACTAGAAGAAAAGTATTTTAGAAATAACTAGTAACTTATGCTAAAAGATCTTATTCGTTATACCGAAATAGCAGATCAGAAAGTTATTGATACTTTCTTGAGTGCCGAGCAGGCATTGCCGCAGGCGGAGGCGCTATTTAGCCACATATTAAATGCACAGCACATTTGGTTAAACCGCATAAAGGGAGATATGGCAGAGTTTGAACGTTTTGCCATTCATTCCAAACAAGAATTTGAAACAATACATCAGGTTAATATGGCAGAGCTTAAAGAAGTTTTAAATTCAACGGAGCTAAGCAAGATAATTAGCTATACCATTTCAACCGGCGAAGCTTACGAAACCGCTGTTGCAGATATCCTGCTGCATATAGTTAATCATTCAACTTATCATCGGGGGCAGGTTGCAACGCAGTTTAAGTTGAATAACATTACCCCGCCGGTAACCGATTATGTATTTTTAAAAAGACAAGGAGAGTTTTGAAGTTATTTCTAGTGGGCTTTATGGGTTGTGGGAAAACAACCTTTGGCAAAAGGCTGGCAAGCAAGTTGTCCTATGACTTTATTGATATGGATAAGGTGTTTGAAGATCGTGCAGGTATGAGCATCCCGGAGTATTTCGCTGCACACGGTGAAAATGGCTTCAGAAAGAAAGAGAGCGAAATACTCAAAACCACGGCTTATCCGGAAAATGCAGTTATTGCTACAGGTGGTGGTGCACCATGTTTTTTTGATAACATGGATTGGATGAATGAAAATGGGACAACCGTTTACATTAATGTTAGTCCGAAAGGTTTGGCTAGCCGTCTGGAAAGCGCTACAGACGAGCGGCCGGTGTTGCGAGGCCTGAAAGGAAAAGAGCTCGAGGAATTTATCGCCTCCAAATTGGAAGAACGCGAGCCCTTCTATAAAAAAGCTTTAATTATTGCTGAAGGGCTGAATATTAGTCCCGAAAAATTTCTGCCATTGCTGGACGAGTATCAGCGTAAATAAACAGCATCTTCTGCCTGACTCCCTAAAAGAACGTCAACATGTTCTTTGATAACGGTAGCCAGCTCAAGTCCGGTAAAATCTGGTGTTACTGGAAAAATTCTGTGGCTGCGGTTTACCAGCACAGCTGTGCGTAGTTTCTTTAAAGGAATATCAAGGAAGACGCCAAGTCCGTAGGCAAGAGTACGTCCGCTGTTCAATACATCATCAACTAAAACTACCACTTTATTAGAGCATTGACCTACCAGAATATCAGTTTCCGCTTGAAGGTGTGAGCTGAATTTATCCAGGTTGATTTTCATCAGGGTAACTTCAATACCCGATATTTGCTCAAGTTCTTTTTGTAAACGGCCAGCAAGGATATAACCATAGTCAGCAATTCCGGCAATAACAATATTGCTTTCCTCAAGGTTATCTTCCCAAATTTGAAAAGCCATTCGGGTAATTTTCTGCTGAATCTGATTCTTGTCTAATATTAGAAGTTTCTTGTCTGGCATCCGGGGCTAATTTTTTGCGAAAAATAGAGAATTGAAATGAAATACAGAATCCTTAAAGATTAATTATTTATAGGGATAGAAGACGAAATTTGCCCCTTCCGGCACAATTACAAACAGGCACATAAAATCGTCGGGGTTTTTAAACTGTTTAATAAAGCGATCCTTTTTATCTTTATGAACAATGCCTTTTTCAACAAATTCCTCCAGGGTTGAAGCCTGTATTGTCCATTCTGTCCCTAAGTCTTTACGATCGAGGATCAGTTCGCCCAGGTTAACTTCATACTGGTGAGCCACAAAAATCGGGTATGCAGACAAGCCTTCAACCATAATTTCAGTTGAAACTTCTTTAAGTGATTCCGAGTAAAATTTTAAATCTTTCTCAAGGCTTTTTAAAGGGCTTTCCTTTTGAGGAGAGTCTCCTTCGTTTGGTTGATTGAGTAATTCGTTTGGTTCCATATAGCCCCCCGACCCCCTAAAGGGGGAGTTTTTGAGCGATTAGCTCTTTGTGATTAATAATTTTATTTATTCTTAGCCCCGTTTGTCTTATTCCCCCATTAGGTAGGGGGCATCAGCTCCAATAAAACAACATTTTCCACATGTTGTGTATGAGGAAACATATCTACCGGACGAATTTTTGTTACTGAGTATTTTTCTTTCAGCAAAGCGATGTCTCTGGCCTGCGTTGCCGCGTTACAGCTAACATAAACAATTTTAGGCGCCTCGATTTCAAGCAACCTTGCCACAACATCAGCATGCATTCCAGCTCTTGGAGGGTCGGTGATAATTACATCTGGCTTGCCGTGGCTAACAACAAATTCTGCTGTAAGGATATCTTTCATATCGCCGGCATAGAAGATTGTATTAGTGATATTATTAATTCCCGAATTAACTTTAGCATCTTCAATCGCCGTTGGCACATATTCAATCCCAATTACTTCTCTGGCGTGTTTTGCCACAAAATTTGCAATTGTTCCAGCACCTGTATAAAGGTCATACACCAGTTCATGCCCTTTTAAATCAGCAAACTGGCGCGTGATTAAATACAATTCGTAAGCCTGCAGAGAGTTGGTTTGATAAAAAGACTTAGGGCCGATTTTAAAAGTCAAGCCTTCCATCTCTTCAAAAATATAATCACGCCCGGCATAGGTATGAATTTCCTGATCGAAAATGGTATCGTTCTTTTTCTGATTAAGAATATATAGCAATGAAGAGATCTGCGGAAAACGTTCTTTTACAAAGGACATCACCTTTTCCACTTCCTCCTCACTGGCATAAGCAAAAACCACAATTACCATTAATTCGCCGGTTGTGGCGGTGCGGATAATCAGGTTTCGTAATGCGCCTTCATGCGCTCTTAAATCATAAAATGAGATTTTATTTTCAAGTGCGAAATCGCGAATGCTGTTACGGATTTCGTTTGAAGGGCTGCTTTGCAAGTAGCAAGTTTCAATGTCGAGGATTTTGTCGAAACGCAAGGGGACGTGAAAGCCTAAAGCGTTCATTTCCATGTTTTCTGTTTGCTCGTCCTGGTTGGTCAACCAGCGTTTATTTGAAAACGTAAACTCGAGTTTATTTCGGTAATAGCGCGTTTCGAAAGATGGAAGGATAGGTTCAGTGATAGATGTATCAACTTTACCCAAGCGTTCCAGCGCGTTTGTAACGCTTTTTTGTTTGTAGATAAGCTGTGCATCGTAAGTCATGTGCTGCCATTTACAACCCCCGCATACTCCAAAGTGTGGACAGAAAGGCTCTACCCGATGTTCTGAAGGTTTTACTAATTGAGTGATTTTTGCTTCAGCGAAGTTTTTCTTTTTGCGTAGTAGTTCAATATCAACTACATCACCAGGAATGGCTTTTTCAATAAATAAGACAAGCTCATCTGCTTTGCCTACACCTTTTCCTTCTTCCGCAATGTCAACTACACTAATATTTTGAATAAATTTTTTCTCAGCCGGAATTCGTTTCATTTCGCGGCAAAATTACAGATTATTATGTGAATAGCGGTATTGGCAACGACGGCTGGCTGATTTACTGCGAGGTTTGTTGTGGATATGGATTCAAATGGCTTCAATTAAATCTTAAGAAATATCCGGCCGGGAGTTTAACGGCCAGCCGGAGAATACTTAATTTTTGTCGAAGTTTTTATGCTCGTTAAGCTGCTTATCATTATTTGTCTTTTTCTCAAGCTCCAGCTTTTTCGTTTCGATCTCCACATTTTGCTTCTCTATTTTCACTTCTTCTACCAGCTGTTTTACCTCATCCATTTGTTTGCGCCATTCTTCGGAATTGAATTTGTCTTGTACATTTTTCTGAAGTTCGTCTATTTGAGCTTTCCATTCGGGAGTATCAAAATGCTTTTTAATGTATTCTGCATTCTGGGCAATTAGTTTTTGCTGTGCTTTCCATTGAGGGGTATTGAAAGACTTCTCCAGCCTTTTTATTTCCGCTTTCCATTCCGGGCCTTCAAACTGCTTTTTGAGGTCTTCTGCGTGCCGAGCAATTAATTTTTGCTGGGCCTTCCATTCTGCGCTTTCAAAATGCTTTTTGATATTTTCTGCATTTTGTGCAATTGCTTTTTGTTGGGCCTGCCATTCGGGGCTTTGAAAGTATTTCTGAATTTGGCCGGTAATTTTTTTCAAAGCTTCCTGCTGTTTTTTCCATTCATCGCTATTTAAATAGATACCGGCCTTATTTGTGTCCTGGACTGCAACACCAGTCTTTTTTGCTGGTGGCGGTGGAGGAGGAGGTAGGATTTCTTGCCTATCTTCGTTTGTAACCGATGCTGGTAATGCAGGTGGCGGAGGTGGCGGCATTTCCTGAGATCTCATTGCGGGTAACGCAGGCGGCGGCAGTGGCACTGCCCGCTTAGCACTTGTTTTTGCTTTTTCTTTTTTTACCTGGACGCTATCTGCGGGAATTGCCCAGGCTAATGACACACTAATAGCCACTAAACCTACAATAGCTATCAGTTTGTGCTTGGGATTAGAATTTACATGTTCCATAACTTTTAATCTTTTAATTCGGGTAAGTAATGAATGTTTTCTTGCCCCGTCTGCAGCCATGGCAAGGTTGTTATAGTCAATCCTGTTTTCTTCCAGTGAAAGTAAAGCTCTGGCATATAGCCCCGCGTCGGAGGTGAAATGCAATACGAGGTCGTCGCAGCAGTATTCCCGTTCGCTTTTGAGGCTACGGGCTAAAAGCCACACCGCTGGGTTGAAAAATAGAATTGTTTCTATAAGTTTTTGAATGATATTGATCAGATAATCATTTCGTTTTATGTGTGCAAGTTCATGCAATAGGATAGCTTCAGCCTGCTCTATACTTAGGTGGTTCAACATGGCTATCGGGAAGTATATCACCGGCTTTAAAAATCCCGTAGTAAAAGGGCTAACCAGCTTTTCGGAAAAAAATAACCTTACTTTCCTCGATATTTTGAGTTTGGACTGAAGTTCTTCTAGGGTATGGTTCCAATTAGGAAGTTCTTGAAGTCCGGAACTCTTTTTTAGTTGGTTGATTTTATATAAACCTCTTATTAACGACAGCGTATTTAGCAGAAGTCCGGCTGCGTAAGCGGAAAAGATCAATCCGGAATTGCTGTGTAAGAAATGTTTGACTACTGCCAGCGCTGAAATATTTTGAGGGATTGTATTTACAATACGGGATGAGATGATATGAGCAGTAGGGGAGTAAAGCCTGTAGATCGAAAAGCTAAATCCAACTAAAAGGAGCACCAGGCTGCCAAATAGAATTCTATATTTCCATATTGAGGGGATGCCAGAAAAAATGAAAAAAATAAGTCGTACCAATAGTATAGTAATTAAGCCCTGCATGAGTGAGAGGCAAATAGCCTGGCTTAAAGCGTAAAATAAATTGGCGGTATCCATGGCAATTATTTTTTGTCGAGTTCGTCTAAATACTTTTTGATCATCTCAATTTCTTCTTTGGATGATTTCTTGTTGTGCAAAGCTTGCATTACCAGTTGCGCAGCGGAGCCATTAAAAACGGTTTCGATCATGCTGTCTAACAAGCTTTGGCTGGTTTTTGATTGTGATAATAAAGCTTTATACACATGGGTCCGGCTGCTGGTGTCGCGTTCTACCATGCCTTTTTCGTGCATAATTTGCATCAACTTCAGAGTCGTGGTGTATCCAACTTCGCTATCTTTTCCTTTTGATAATTCTTCGTTCACGTCCCGAACGGTGCATGCGCCTTTTTTCCAAAGGATGTTCAGGATTTCAAGTTCACTATTGGTTGGTTTAACTTTCATTTAGATATATACGAATGTTTTCGTAATTCAAATGTACGAATAGTTTCGTATAGGAAAATTAAATTTGAAATTTATTTTTCAGTGCAGGATTGATTTGCGAAGCTGGCTTAGATTTGGTTTCTTTTTTAGCTTCAATTTTCTCAAGAAGGGATTGAGAAATAAGCCTTCGCTGTTCGACATGCCCTATCGGAACATGTCGAACAGCGAAGACTTATGCGAGCCTTTTTATAAGGCCATTATGGCTTTTTTCTTTCCCAAAAGGGTGATATCGGAAAATGATTTTCTAAATTGGATTGCCAGGGCTGGACAGCTGAGCGTAGGTTTTATTCAACTTTTAGAAATCTTTGCCCGCATCCTTCTATACACATTGAGCCGCCGGGGCTTAATGTTAACGTATCGCCCTTTACAGAGTAACGAAAATTAGACCTGCCTTTATTGTTGTCTATAAAAGTTACAATGTTGCTGTCTTTCACAGAGAAAGAGGCATAATTAGTATTTGTATAGGATAGTGATCCGTCGTTTTTTAACTCTAAAAAGATTTGATTTTCCGGATCTGCCTGCTTATAAATAAGTGGGCCTCCAATACCAATACCATGAAAGTAATCAAATAGTTTCCATTTTCCTGTTAATGGTGTGGATCTGGTAGTTTCACTTTTTTCACAAGAAAAAAACACAATGCTTAGTATCAGTGATAGGAATGTGAGGGACGCTTTCATATAGTATTTATTTGGGTTGTTTTATAGATTACGTGAAGTAGAGCTTATACGATACAACTCAATACGTTTTTTATCCATGGTTTATGTCCTCACCGATGCTATTAAGTTAAGTGATTGGTGGAGACACCAACCACGGAAAAGGGATACTACACAATGTTGGTAGCAGGCATTTTACCTCTAACTTCATTTAGTTTCATTGTCATGGAAGTCGCTTCTTTTTCTACCCATTCATCGTATTCTTCAATAACCTGCAGTCTATATTCATTATCGATATAGCCTTCTTCTACTATTTGATTTAAACCCGAAGCTACTTTTGACCATATTCCAACATTATACCTGAAATTTTCATTTTCTCTTTCATAATGCTCATTTGAATTCAGTACTTCTATTGAAATTAATCCAACGTCATTCATCATGTCTGATAAATCTTCAGCAATCCTATTATTCATTCCTGCATCTTTTCTCCATTCCAGAAATATTTTGTAGAAGTCTTGCATTGATTTCGGTGGCGAAGGTTTCCAGTCTATTTTTTCATGATTATAATCCAGTATTGATATTTGTCCATCTGGTTTTAATAATTCTTTCATTTTCAATAAAGCTTCTTTGGGAGTAGTTAGCCATTGTAAAACTCTTGCAGCTATTATTAAGTCGAATTTTTCCTCCGACTGAAAGTCAAATAAATCTGAATGAATTAAATCTAAATTTGTAATCTCCGCACAGTTCTTTTTCCCACTTTCGATAAATTTCTTCGTATTGTCAATTCCGACTACTCTTCCTTTTTCTCCAACAATTTTCGCAATATCTTTAGAAATTGCACCTGTGCCGCAACCAACATCTAATATTACCATTCCTTTTTTTAGAAGTGGTTTCAATGTTCTATAATCATTTTCCAAACTTCTATTATCATACATTTCTGTCGCTCCCTTTTCTTCTCTTTCTATGTGTTTATTTCCTTTCATGTGTTTGTTTTTTGCTTGCTGCTAACGGTTAAGGGTTTGAGTTGTGCCAGATTAATAGCACTTAACTGTGGCTAGCCCTAAAGTAATTAAAAAGTAAAAAGAACGAGAATCACGTCGCCCGGGCATAATTTAAACCTGATGTTGGCAGCTGATGTTCTTCCGTTAATCCGAATGTTGTGATGGTCTTATTACGTGGATTCTTTCTTTCTTGGATTATTTACTTGAGTTCGGGTAACTATTATAAGCAACAATGCCATTGCAGCTAATGTCGCTGCTTCAACAAATATAAAACTTGGTCCAGATAATGATAAATCACCAGTAGCCGAATACATTTGAGTTCGATTTGCTTGACTTGAACCGTGGAAAAGCATGGCTAATAGAATACTCCCTTTTGTGTTTTTAAATATCCAGGTCACCATTATCGACAACGGAAGTATTAGAATCGTAGAAGCTGTCACCATAAGCACTGCAACTTGCAATGAACCCGATGTAGCCCAGTTAGAGATAAACCAAAGGGGATAGTGCCAAATACTCCAAATTATACCAAGAATTAAAGAAGATTTAATCCACTTATCCATAGATAATAATCGTGGAAGCATAAAACCACGCCATCCAAGTTCTTCGCTAACGTAGTATACAGTGCTTATAAGAGCTATTTGGAACCAACTGGAGAGATAGTTGCTAAATGAAGGAAGTATGATCTCTGTCTTTGTTAGTTGTCCCCATAGAAACAATCCAATCCATTGTGGTATAATAGGAAGTATCAGCGTCCATATATACAGCTTTATCGGTACTCTCCATAATATCACCTTTTTAAAAAGTTCCTTGATCCCTGATTTTCTTCGATAGGTCAAGGTTACTATAATTGCAGAAATGAAAGGGCCAAATCCAAATAATTCAGGTACACTTCCAAATAAGTTTTTCGCTGCTTCAGCATTTCCGGTTTGGAAATCAGGAGATATCTTAGTTATTACTATCGATATTAGTGGCCATGAAAGTACCATTGATAATATTGTAAAAACGGTTAACTCCTTTTTCAGAAATTTCTTTTCGCCGGGAATCGTATAGGTACCTGTTTCGGATTCACCATTCATGTTTTTTATTTTATTAGTCTAATTGTGATTTGGTCAAGTTTATTTGGTCAATTGTTTAGCTGCTTAGGTTTTACATTTGCTGCCAACGTTAAGTGTTTATATTGTGCCCGATTAAGAGTACTTCAGTGTCGAGCTGCACTAATGTAATTAAAAAGCAGAAAACTTCGAGAACCACGTCCCCCGGGCATAATTTAAACATACTGTTATGCCCAGTTTTTTATTTGCCAATTAATTTTTTCCTAAGGTCGTTTAAGGATATCTGATTCCGCTTCTCCGTTACGCCTCCTTTTGCTATTTGTTTTGAAATGTCTGCTGACAACCAATAGTCTCCGCAAACGGAAATTGAGTAATCTGTTTTCTTTTCAGTCCTATTAGCATTAGTTTCATTTATGTCGGAACCTGCATCAAAAGCAATAACAAAATATTGACCCAAGGGGAAGGTCGATAAATAAGGACGACATAGAGCTCCGTTGTCGCCCCAAACGGTAATAGTCTTTCTTGTTTCTTTCCCTTTATATATCTGTACCAGCGTGACCTGCATAGACATTGGCATTGGGCGGCCTTCGATGTTTTTAAAAGTCAGGTATTTATCTACCTTAACTAATGCTACTAATTTTGATTTCGGTGCCACTGTTAAAAAAGTCCCTGCCGAGCCGCAGTCACAAGCAAAACAGGTAAAGCATGAAAGCATAAAGAATAAGGTCACCAGGTATTTAGTTCTATGCATTTGTCGGATTTTTAAAATTGGGCATAACTTAAATATACCCATTAAAGTAGCGTCTATATTTTATATATGTCCACCCGTCTAGAAAATATTTAAGCTATCTAAAGGGCTTTTTGTCTTTTTTCGCAAATTTATAGTTCCTTCGCTCCTTCAACAGCGTGCCCTTATAGGAGGAGTTGAATTATTTGGCCTGTGAGGGCCAAGTGAGCTTTAATGCCCAAACAGAAAAAGTATTTGCTGACTTGCAAATTGGTGAATTGATGATTGACTAGTAATAACGCAAACTGCAAATCCGCGGTTAGGCCGGCGGCAGATCCCGCCTTGGGCAAGGTTTCAAATCAATTTATTAAAGCGCTTTGCCCGATGATGCGAAGTACTATCCTTCTAAACTAAGCCGGATAGCAGCGGCAGCTTTTTTGTGTGGGATGGGAGTAAGGGAGGGCGGCAAAAAACTACAGCGGATAGCCGGACAGGCCTCGATTAGTGATGCTACGTGTTCTCTTCCAAAAATAAATTACATGGCCGCCTTTACCAAATAAGGCAAAATCTCTTTGTGGAAACTCACAAAGTTCTTACGCACGTCAGAATCGCTTACAGAGGTGAATGCGAACGAGAATACAATGCTTTTACTGGCTTTGATCAGGAAGCTTAATTTTTCCAGGCTATCTTCAGCCCTGAACATGTGTGTTTCCTGGAAGGACGAGATAAGCAACTTTTCGAGGTCATCAGAAAGCAGCTTCAGAAATTCCTGTGAGTTGGTGTTTTCTCGGATGAAGTCCCACCCAATAAATTCATTACAAACCGCATAGGATAAACGGCTTGTTTTAAGTATCAGATTGCTTAAATAAGCTTGTTTATCGGTTTCTTCGTTGGTGTTTTCGATAATTTCATTAACACTGATGCGGATATAATCCATCAGGATAGTATGCAGAAGAACTTCCTTACTATCGAAATATTTATAAATGGTTGCTTTTGCAATTTTTGCCTTTTTAGCAATTTCGTTTACGCTGGTTTTGTGATAGCCGAATTTGCGGAAAAGTTCTTGCGCCGAGCGAATAATACCTTCTTTTACCTTATCGGTTTCCATGTTAATTACTCACCTGGATTAGAGAGTTATTGATAATTGTAACCGAATATTGCTTCAGGTTTCGTTTGGCAGGTGCTTTCATAGGGGCACCATCAAATAATGAATATTTAGCACCGCTGCAAGTATCGGTTGCGGTTAAGCCGCCCTCGTCTGGAGTAACAGGACATCTTTTTTCAGGATTTACGGTGCTGCATCTGTCGTAAGCGAGGTAATAGCCCGCATTTTTGTAGATAAGCAACCCGGCAACGCCATGCCCATTTACCAAAAGCACACCATTCTTATTTTTGATGCCGAACTCCTGCACAGTTACCTGGTAATTTACATATACATTAGGTACCTGATTATCTTTGTCTTTAGAGCAGGCAAACAACAACATTAAACCCAATACAACACTCGCTAGCCTCATTTTTATATTAATTCGCTCTGAAATTGCTTTAAGAAACGTATATCGTTCTCAGAGAATAAACGTAAATCCTTGATCTGATATTTTAAGTTGGTAATACGTTCTATGCCCATTCCGAAAGCAAATCCGGTATATTTCTTACTGTCAATGTTGCTGTTTTCCAAAACGTTAGGGTCTACCATGCCGCAACCCAAAATTTCAACCCAGCCGCTGTGCTTACACATTTGGCAACCAGCACCTTTGCAAATACTGCAAGAAATGTCCATTTCGGCAGATGGCTCTGTGAATGGGAAGTATGAAGGGCGGAAGCGGACTTTCGTACCTTCGCCGTAAAGCTCCTGAACGAAGTAGAAGAGGGTTTGCTTCAAGTCAGCAAATGATACATTTTCATCAATATATAAGCCTTCCACCTGGTGAAAGAAGCAATGTGCACGTGCAGAAATAGCTTCGTTACGGTAAACGCGGCCTGGCATAATAGCGCGGAATGGCGGTTTGCCATTTTCCATCATACGCACCTGTACAGATGATGTGTGGGTACGCAAAGCGATATCGCCATTTTCCGGATCTTTCTTAATAAAGAAGGTATCCTGCATATCACGGGCAGGGTGCTCTTCAGGAAAATTTAATGCAGAGAAGTTGTGCCAGTCGTCTTCTATTTCAGGGCCTTCTGCTACTGTAAAGCCTAGTTTTTTAAAGATTTCAATAATTTCTTTGCGCACAAGGGAAAGTGGGTGGCGTGAACCTGTCTCGAAGCCTTCGCCAGGTAAGGAAAGGTCTAGTTCTGCGCCATCTGCCTGAGAGCCATCCTCAAATTGATCTTTAAATTGTTGGTGTTTTTCTTCTGCAAGCTTTTTAAATTCGTTTAAAACTTTTCCCAAAACGCGTTTTTCTTCCGGAGAAACGGTTTTAAATTCATCAAAAAGGTCTTTAATAATACCTTTAGTTCCTAAAAACTTAATTCTGAAAGCTTCTAATTCGCCTGCAGTTTGAGGTGCAAAAGCGTTTATTTCTAAAGTATATTGATTTATTTTTTCCTGCATACCGCTGCAAAGATAAATTATAAAATTTCAATGAAGAAGAGGCGGTTAAATTACGCTCAATTCTTATGTTAAATTTACATCAGGATAATAGTTAGCCGAGGCCGAAAGGTTCTTTGTGGAACTATTAGTGGCTCATTTATTTGAAATATGTACTTTTTTTCACAAAACCACGTAAAAAGATTTATAGTTCTGTTGCAATAAAACATATTTACAGCAAAACTATTTTTTAAGCGATTTTCCGTAAATGTTGAGATACCTGTTTGTGATTTTGTTCAGTATTTCTTGCTGTTATGCGCAAGAAAATTTTGAGGTGACAGGTATTATAACCGAGGCTAATGGCAATGCTGTGCCCTTTGCTTCGGTCTATGTAAAAGGGACAAATCTCGGCACCATGGCAAATGATGCGGGCATGTATACCCTTAGTTTAGACACCGGCAGGTACGAGCTGGTGTTTAGGTTTGTTGGCTTTAAACAGGCGATCAAAGAGGTTTACGTAAGGAGAAACACCATTGTGGATGTTAGGCTGGAAAGGGATGTTTTTGTGCTGAATGAAGTAAACATTGGCAGAAAAGAAGACCCTGCTTATGGAATGGTGCGAAAGGTAATGGCCAACCGGAAGTATCTGCGGCAAACGCCATCTTACACTTGCGATGTTTATACTAAGGGTGTTCAGAAATTAACAAATGTTCCGCGGAAAATGCTGGGGCAGGATGTTAAACGGGTATTAAAGCTGGACACAAATAAAAAAGGAATCATCTACCAATCTGAAACGAAATCAAGGTTTCATTTTGATTACCCCAGGGTTAAAGAAGAAATGCTGGCATCGAAAATAGCCGGCGATAGGGAAGGCTTCAGTTTTAACCGGGCCCTGGATTTGCAGGTTAACTTGTATCAAAATTTAATACAATGGAAAGCTTGGGGAACTCAGAGTTTTGTTTCTCCTGTGGCCGACAATGCGTTCAGGTTTTATAAGTTCAAATTAATAGGCTCTACAAAGGAAAGCGGGCGCGAGATTTTTAAGATACAAATAGAGCCCAAACGCAGGTATTCGCCTGCTTTTAGGGGGTATATTTATCTTGTTGGGGAAAGTTGGCGAATCTATAGTGTCGACCTGCTGTTGACCAAAGATGCACGCATTAATTTTGTCGACACCTTGCGTATCAGCCAACAGTTTAGCCTGATAGAAAACGAACACTGGCTTCCTTCGGACATTACATTTAAGTTTAACGGAAAAGTATTGGGCTTTGCTTTTGCGGGATATTTTACCGGATTATACAGTAATTACCAGGTTAATCCAGCTTATGCAAGTGGTTTTTTTGACGACGAGATTTTAAATATTCCCAGCGACGTTAACAAGAAAACTAATATATGGTGGAAACTAAATCGTCCAATTCCGTTAACGGATGAGGAAGCCTGGAACTACGAGGTAAGGGATAGTATTGAAGAAAGGCAGCACACAAAAGAATACATTGACTCGTTGCAGCGGGCCAGGAATAAATTTAGCCCCGTAAAATTCCTGTATCGTGATTATACTTTAATGAACCTTTCCAAGCATAGCAGTTGGCGCTTCCCTTCACTAAAGCATACTTTATTTTATAACGACGTTGAGGGGGTAGGCGCTGATGTTAAAGTGCGCTACGTGCGGCAGTATGGTTACCGCCGGTCTTTGGAGTTCGAGCCCAATGCCCGTTACAGCCATAATAATAAGCAACTAAACCTCAATGCGGAGATAATTTATCGGACAGACACTTTGAGGCATGAGAGCTTTACTTTGAAAGGAGGAAGCGATTTCCTTGATTTGAACAATCGGGGTACAATCAACTTATTTTATAATACACTTACTACTCTTTTTGAAGGCAAAAATTATTTAAGGCTGTATAAGGCCAATTTCATGTCGTTTAGTGCCCAGAGAGAAATATTTGACGGTTTTTTAGTTACTGGTGGCGTTGAAATGGCAAGGCGGTATCCGGTGCGCAACCCTGCTAATGATTCCACAGTAATGAATACCAACAGGGAACTGTTTTCAATACAAAGTGAGTTCCCAATAAACAATGCTTTTAGTATAGAAACTAAACTCTCTTACACTTACGGGCAACATTATGCGCGCCGGCCAGATGGAAAGCTTTACGAGCCGGCCAGGTATCCTACACTTAAATTAACCTATCGCCGAGGAATTGGTGGCTTATTAAACTCGGCTGTTAACTATGACTTTTTATCGCTGGATATTTTTCAGGACAAGGTGAAGACCGGTTTGTTGGGTTATAGTTCCTTCTATCTTTCTGCCGGGAAGTTCTTAAGTACACGTTCTTTATATTATCCCGACCTGAAACATTTTACAGGTAACCAAACAGCGGTTTATAATCCATTATTCCCAAATTTTCACTTTCTGGATTATTATGCTTATGCTACTAATGACCGATATTTTGAGGGACACTATGAGCATAATTTTTCTGGGGCGCTACTCAAGAAAATTCCTTTTATACGTAAATTAAATCTTGAGGAGATTGTCGGGGGGGCTGTTCTTAGCCAGCCTTTAAAAACCTATCGGGAAGCATACATCGGTATACAAAGGCTGGTGTTTAGATTCGATTACGGTTTTTCGTGGGAGCCTGGCAGAAATATGTATCATACTTATCGCTTATTCTACGGGTTCTGACGTTTATGACTCCCGCTCTGTTAATCTCAGGTTAAGAGTTTGTTAAGGTTTTTTGCTTGCTGCTTTCTGGCTGATTCTTTGTCATTTATTTATTGAACGAGGATTTTGTGTTAACATAAATTTAACATTGAAGCTTCTATGTTAAGCCTTTGTTAAGCTTGAATGATGATTTTATTAAATCATCGATTTTGGTAACACAAAGTTTAAATGGAATTAATATCAGTTCTATTTTCGCGGCAGATTTAACAACATGAAAGCACTAATTAGCTCATTTGCTGTATTATTTTTTACGTCAGCAACAAGTGTTTGCCTAGCCCAGGTAACGGCGCAAGACACTGTGAAGAAGGAGGCTGCGAAGCCAATAGAGGGAAAAACAGAAGAGAAGAAAACGGAGTGGTATCAGAGAATAAGTCTGAGAGGATATGTTCAGGTTCGTTATAACCGCTTACTGGAAACCAATGGTAAATTGCAAAATGAACAAGGCGATAAATCATGGGGAACAAACGGTGGTTTTTCTTTGCGGCGTGCCCGCTTAATCTTTTCAGGGCAGATTAATAAAAAAGTATATTTTTATTTCCAGCCAGATTTTGCATCATCACCTGATGGTACCAATTTAAACTTCGGTCAAATCAGGGATGCATATTTTGATTTGGGAATTGATAAAGACAACGAATTCCGTTTCAGGGTTGGACAAAGTAAAATTCCGTTTGGATTTGAAAATATGCAATCCAGCCAAAATCGCTTACCTCTCGATCGTAACGACGGTTTAAATAGTGCTGTGTCAAACGAACGGGATCTGGGTGTATTTTTTTACTGGGCGCCTAAAGAAACAAGACAATTATTTAAACATCTGGTTGATGCGGGGCTAAAAGGCTCTGGAGATTACGGGGTGTTTGCCTTTGGTGCATTTAATGGACAAACGGCTAATAAAAATGAAGCCAACAATAGGCCACATATTGTTTCCAGGATTACTTACCCGATAAAAATTGGCAAAAAACAAATTATTGAACCAGGTATTCAGGCTTATACAGGCAAGTATGTAATTGCACAGTCAAGTATAGGTACGGGAGTTGCTGTGAAATCAAAAGCGGAATACTTAGATCGTCGTGCAGCAGCTTCGTTTGTATTGTATCCTCAACCATTTGGTATTCAGGCCGAGTATAACTGGGGAACAGGCCCAGAGTTCGATCCTGGATCAAAGTCTATTCAGCAGAGGCATTTGGAGGGTGGGTATACCACTTTATCATACATGACAAAAATTAACAATCAAATCTTGATACCTTTTACCCGTTACCATTATTATGATGGCGGTAAAAAACACGAAAAAGATGCCAGAAGTTATAATGTACGGGAGCTTGAAATTGGTGCCGAATGGCAACCTCATAAAAACTTTGAGCTAGTAATGCACTATACCATTTCCCAAAGAAGATTTGAAGATTCGGCTAAGCCAATCAACTCTCAGGAAGGAAATCTGTTAAGGATACAGGCCCAACTGAATTTTTAAGCAATACCTGAATTTATAAAAACAACAGCCTCTCAGTTTTAAATTGAGAGGCTTTGTGCTGTTAAGGAAAAAGTTTGTAAATGTCTTTACGATGTATAACTCTTGCGAATTCCACAATGTTATTTTCTATATATAAGCCAATCCGATAGTCTCCGATTTTTATTCGATAAACGATTTTGTGGCCTTTAAGCTTCTTTAAATTCTTAATGTCTTGAAGTGAATTTGCAGACTCTACATTCAGGATGGATTTTTCAATGTCTTCTAAAACCTCTCTTTTATTATTTTCGATAGATCTTTATTGAATTTAGAGAGAAATAAAGCCTGCATCAGCTCTTCAATTTACTCATTATAGTTTCTCTGGAAACTGTTTTTGACCGGTCTGCCTCCTTCATTAAAATAGATATGCCTAATTCTTCCTTAGTTTCATCGTCCAAAACTTTTGAAGCTATGTTCATTTTGGCAAATAGGGCATTCAGTAGATCAAGTTCCTGCTGATTTTTAGGGCTAACTAATATGCTTTCCATAAAACAAATATAAAAAATGAATTAGTAAGATTTCGCTTAATAGTTCTTGCAAACTCCCTTTCTGAATATTTCTCAAATGACTATTTCACAGAAATCTTAATTATCCCGCTAATATTTACAGAGGTATATTTCTTAATCGCCGCCTGGTCTTTGATAACATTGAGTCCCGTAATGCTCGCTGGTGGTAACCTATCCATTTCAGCTTTTGTAACAGGCTTTCCATTTACTAAAATTAAAACCCTGTAGTAATTGCCCTTCGGGTTTGTTTTATCTATCTTCTTTTCAATTTCGGAAGAGTCAAGCTCGGTATGGATTTCGTTTCTAATCCCTACGCTAATCAGTGCCTCGAATTCGTTTACCAATGACTCAAAGCGGTTTCCATAAATAGCTTTTGCATTGAAATACGTTTGATTCGCCATAAGCTGAAGAAATTTTTCCTTGCCTTCTTTTTCAATCAGAAATTGTACCCAGGCTCCGCCCACAGGATATAAAACCTCACTTGATGCCGACGCCGAATCCCAAAGTCCTTCAAGTTTGAAGGTAGCGGCATTTTTTATGCTGTTTTTAGCGGTTAAAATCCTGTCTCGGTTAGTTTGGTCGAAGTAAACTGCTGCGCCTTCATTAATTAGCCTTGTTTTAATCGGTGTCTTTTCGCTCGAATAATGTGAAATGGCATGGGTGATTTCATGGCCTACAGTTTGGTTATATTCTAAATATATTCTGCAATGTTCTGGTAAGGTAAAACCTAAATCTTTACCAGTAAATTTTATTCCCGATTCCTTGGAATCGTATACAAAAACATGAATTTTATGTGGGATGTTGCTATTGAAAAACTGGTTGATAGAAGCGAATGCTTTCTCCCGGCGTGCAGTGTAATCATCCGTATTGGCAATCTTTATAATCGCCTCTGGCTGAAAATGGAATACAAAGTGTTCAGTCTCTTTACGTACGAAATTCTCGTTCTGCGTTGCGATGTTTTGGCTTAGATATCTATTTGCCGCTCTTGTAACGTTTTCAGTTGCCTTCATCGCTATACATTCTTCCAAAGAGCTTTTGGCCCGGGCATACTCACCTCTTTCAAAATAGCATTGCCCCAAGTAATGCAAGGCCCAGGCTTTTAAATAACCACTTGCATGGTTAACTACATTCGTTAGGTAAGGTATAGCCTTATCAAATTGGTTGATTTCGGTATGTGCCCTGCCCAACAGAAGTTTGACTTCGCTGTTTTCAGGATATTTGGTTTCAACAGCTTCAGCCTGCGAAATTGCTAGACTGTATTGGCGGTTTTGATAGGTTTCCCACAACGATTTAATATCCTGGCAAATTCCGTTGAAAGGTAAGATGAGAAGAAATAACAGCTTGGCAAATTTCATAAGGTTAAGTTAAGTTTCGGACTAAGGTATTTGCATTTCTGCAATAAACCAAGCGGTTAACACTTCCTATTGGTTTTTAAAACCTTATCTTTGCAGCGCATTTAACGCTGTTTGCAGCAGTATTAATGAATTATGGCGAAATTTCAAACACTACTTTACTATTGCTATTCTCCAATAGCTGATGCGGAGCAATTTGCCGCAGACCACTTAAAATTCTGTAAATCACTAGGGCTTGTTGGGCGTATTATCGTTGCTGATGAAGGGTTAAATGGAACAGTTTCTGGAACTCCTCAAGCTTGCAAGGCTTATATGGATGCGGTTTATGCAGACGGCCGTTTTAACGCAACAGAGTTTAAGATCGATGATGTTGAAGAACCTTCCTTCATCAAAATGCACTGCCGTTATAAGTCCGAGATTGTGCACTCAGGATTGCGCGACCCCAATATTATCAATCCAGTTCAGCAAACCGGTGTTCATCTGGAACCTAAAGATTTCATGGAAATGAAAGACCGGGATGATGTAGTGGTATTGGATGTGAGGTCAAACTACGAACATTCTTTAGGTAAATTCAAAAATGCAATTACGCTGGATATTGAAAATTTCCGTGAGTTCCCGGAGAAAATTGCTGAGCTTGAAAAGTATAAGGATAAAAAAATCTTAACCTATTGTACTGGTGGAATAAAATGCGAAAAGGCTTCGGCTTTGCTATTGCATGAGGGCTTCCCGGAGGTTTATCAGCTGCATGGCGGTATTATTAAATATGGAAAAGAAGCTGGCGGGAAAGATTTTGAAGGACAATGTTATGTTTTTGACAATCGTGTTGCCGTCGATGTTAACTCTGTAAATCCGGTAGTGATATCTACTTGTTATAACTGCGGAACTACCACTTCAAAAATGATTAATTGTGCCAATCCGGAGTGTAATGAGCATTTTACACAATGCGATGAATGCGGTACTAAAA
>Ga0307408_100000826_pt1 | contig 24575 bp, 25 predicted proteins | sample 322Cmetagenome_FD_202116 | JGI IMG/M metagenome (GOLD analysis project Ga0307408, IMG submission 202116) | Maize rhizosphere microbial communities from greenhouse at UC Davis, California, United States - 322HYB-C-3 | ecosystem: Host-associated > Plants > Roots > Rhizosphere > Soil | place... | reverse complement strand
ACCGAAATGCCTTCCTTCTGCAGTACGTGGACAGCCGCTTCGGCCGCCGTCATTTTTGCCATGGTGATCTCCTGATATGCATGCAAAGTCTGTTGTTGATGTTTTGTATGCTATAGGCGATGAGTTCCCCTGATAAGACGACAAAAAATCGTTTCATTCAATACTCTGAGTATGGAATAATCAAAACCATGGACAAGCTGAAGCAAATCGAGGCCTTCGTGGCCGTGGTCGAAAAGGGCAGCCTGGCGCGCGCCGCGCTGGAACAGAACATCACGCCGGTGATGCTGGGGCGCCGCATCGACGCGCTGGAAAAGCGTTTAGGCGTAAAACTGATGCACCGCACAACGCGCCACCTGACGCTGACGGAGCAGGGCAATGTCTTCCTCGAAGATTGCCGCAAGCTCCTCTCTGGTCTGGATATCGCCGAGCGCAATATTTCGGAAGGCCGGCACAAGGCGACGGGCCACCTGATCGTGTCCGCGCCAGCCTCGTTTGGGCGCCAGCATGTTGCACCGCACGCGCCGGCCTTTTTAGCCGCCAATCCCGACGTGCAGATCTCGTTCAACCTGACCGACCAGGTGATCGACCTGGTGCGCGAAGGTTATGACCTGGGCATCCGCATCGGCGGCGTGATCGACCCGAGTTTCGTGGCGGTGCGCCTCGCGAAGAACCGCCGTGTTGTATGCGGCACACCGGATTACTTCGCACGGCACGGCATTCCGCGCACGCTGGACGACCTGGCGCAGCACAACTGCCTGGCCTTCAACCTTCAAGGCGGGCAGCAGCGCGGCTGGTATTTCCAGCAAGGCGGCAAGCCAGTAACGGTAAGGGTTCAGGGCAACCTGGATTGCAACGACGGCGAATTGCTGCACCGCTGGGCGTGCGAAAGCCTGGGACTGGCGTGGCGTTCAACGTGGGAAATCCAGGCGCAGTTGGCGGAAGGCAGCCTGATTACGGTGCTCGATGATTTTGCGCTGCCGGATTACGACATCATGGCCGTCTACCTGCAGCAAAGGCATCTGCCGGCGAAGATACGCTTCTTCATCGACGAATTGAAGGAGGTTTATTCGCAGCCTGGATACTGGACTAGGCCGACAGCGCTTGTTCCGGCAAGCGTGGCTGCGACAGGAACACGGCAACTTCCGCCATCGCCTTGAACACGGAAGCGGTCAGCAGCGCGACCTGCGTGCGTGAAGGGTCGTTTTCGAGATGGTTGACCGGCGTCAGTTCGCGCATCAGGCGCGCACGCACGATCTGCAGGCCGCACTGGCCGATGATGGTGGCGATGCGCGGCAGGAGTTCGCGCATCTGCTGCATGGCTTCATTGCTGGCGGCGCCGATTTCCAGCACCACGCCAAGCTCGTTAGGCTCCATCTGCACCACCACCTTGCCGATGTCGGGCAGGTTCAATTCAAGGCGCAGCGCGACGCGCGGGCGGCGGCGGCGCTGTTCCGGCAGTCCTTCGTCCTGGCCCGGATCGCGCGCCACGACGCGCAGCGTCAGCTTCTCGGCGCCCCAGGCGTAGACCGCGAAACGCCATGCGTCCAGCTCGGATACCAGGCCCGGGTGCGGACGCCCATCGCGCAGCACGGGCGGCGGCGGGTCGGCCATGAACAGGCTGGATGGCACATGGCGGCCTTCATTTTGCTGCTGCAGCGCGGCGCGCTGCTCGCCATACGTGCGCACCATCACCTGCCATGAGGCCGCTAGCAAATTGGTATCGGGAGTATGCCAGACCATCTGGCGCAAGGGGAAAAGCTGGTTCGGCTGCATCGACAGCGCTTCCTGCGACAGCAGGGCGCCGATGGTGGCGCCTGCGGCGGCCGTGCTGCGGGCTACCTGGCTTTGCTGCGCACCTTCCATCGCCTCGATCAGCGCGCCGACGGAGGCAGGCAAGCCGCCCTGCAGCGCGAACTCGGGCGCATCGCCCGGCGGCTGGGCAACCGGCGGGACCGGCTGGGCGTTGACCTGGCCGGGATTTTCCCGGACCTGGCGGTCGTGAATGCTCAGGCTCGGATTGGAAGGAGTGACGCGATCGATTGCCATACAAACTGATAGTAATACGGCGATATAAAAAAAGCCAACCGCGTACGGTTGGCTTTTTCAGGCCACCTGCGGAATTACTGCAGCAGGGACAGGACCAGGGAGGACTGGCTGTTGGACTGCTTCAGCATTGCGGTGCCAGCTTGCAGCAGCATCTGCGAGGAGGTCATCTTCGCGGATTCCGAAGCGAAGTCAACGTCCATGATGCGGCCGGTTGCGTTCTTGGTGTTGGTCGAGATGTTGGACAAGTTGTTGTAGACGTGGTCCAGGCGGTTCGACACAGCACCCAGTTTGGAGCGCAGGGCGCCAACCGAGTCAATCGCGGTAGCCAGCTTGCCGATGGTGGCGTTTGCTGCGACGGAGGTGGTGGTACCCAGTTCGGAACCAGCTGCGGCGCCGGCGCCGGTGGTCACGAAGCCTGCAGCTGCTGCCAGAACGTCGGTGCCGACTTTGGTCAGTTCGGTGGTGAAGTCGCCGGTCATGGTTTCGGTCGAGTCAGCACCGATCTGGAACTTCAGGGCAGCGGTCAGTTTGCCGCCAACACTGTTGAACAGGGTGGTGCCGCCGAACTTGGTGTTGGCAACGATGTTCGACAGTTCGTCGGTCAGGGTGTCGAATTCCTTCTGCATCGCGGTGCGGTCAGCGGAGGTGGAGGAATCGTCGGCTGCCTGGGTTGCCAGGTCTTTCATGCGGTTCAGGATGTTGGTGGACTCGTCCAGCGCGCCTTCAGCGGTTTGCATCAGGGAGATCGAGTTCTGGGTGTTGCGCATTGCCACGGTCATGCCGCTGGTCTGGGTTTTCAGACGGGTTGCAATCTGCAGGCCGGCAGCGTCGTCCATTGCCGAGTTGATACGGAAGCCGGTGCTCAGGCGGGTCATCGAGGTCGACAGGCCGCTCTGGGTACGGGAGATCGAGTTCTGTGCGGACAGGGCCGCTGCGTTGGTGTGAAGGCTCAGCATGATAACTCCTGGGTGGTTGGTTCGAATCGAGCAGCGGGTCTTTTTCTGCGCTCTCAGAAGTACAAGACGACCGTGGGACCGGGAGCATTAAATGCCGAGTGGAAATTTTTTTGATTTTTTTTGGGGGCTTGCCGGGATGACCATGAAAAAGGGGGCCGAGGCCCCCTGTGGTCTTACATATTTGGATAGTTGGGGCCGCCGCCGCCCTCTGGCGTGATCCAGACGATATTCTGGGTCGGGTCCTTGATATCGCAAGTCTTGCAATGCACACAATTCTGCGCATTGATCTGCAGGCGGTCCTGGCCTTCGTCAGTCTTGACGAACTCGTACACGCCGGCCGGGCAGTAGCGCGATTCCGGGCCTGCGAACTTGGCAAGGTTGACGTTCACCGGCACCGAATTGTCTTTCAGCGTCAGGTGGATCGGCTGGTCTTCCGCGTGGTTGGTATTCGAGATGAACACCGACGACAGGCGGTCGAAAGTCAGCTTGCCATCCGGCTTGGGATAGGTGATCGGAGTAAATTCCGAAGCAGGGCGCAGGCAGGCGTGGTCCGGGGTCGAGTGGTGCAGGGTCCATGGCGCTTTGCCACGGAACACGATCTGGTCGATGCCGGTCATCAGCGAACCGAGGTACAGGCCCTTCTTCAGCCATGGCTTGACGTTACGTGCCACGTGCAGTTCTTCGTGCAGCCAGGACTGTTCGAAAGCGGTTGGGTACGCAGCCAGTTCGTCGGCGGAGCGGCCAGCACCCAAGGCGGCTACCACGGCTTCTGCAGCCAGCATGCCGGACTTGATCGCAGCGTGCGAGCCTTTGATGCGGCTCATGTTCAGGAAACCGGCATCGCAGCCGATCAGGGCGCCGCCCGGGAACACCAGCTTAGGCAGCGATTGCAGGCCGCCCGCGGTGATCGCGCGCGCACCATAGGAAATGCGCTTGCCGCCTTCGAGGAAGGTGCGGATTTCCGGGTGGGTCTTGTAGCGCTGGAATTCTTCATACGGCGACAGGTATGGGTTTTCATAATCCAGGCCCACCACATAGCCGATCATGACCTGGTTGTTTTCCAGGTGGTACAGGAAGGAACCGCCGTAGGTTTTGGTGTCCAGCGGCCAGCCGGTGGTGTGGATCACCAGGCCAGGCTTGTGCTTGGCCGGATCGATTTCCCACAGCTCCTTGATGCCGATACCGTAGGACTGGGGATCCTTGCCCTTGTTCAGGTCGTATTTGGCCATCAACTGCTTGCCCAGGTGGCCACGTGCACCTTCAGCGAACAGGGTGTACTTGCCGTGCAGTTCCATGCCAAGCTGGAAGTCAGGGCCAGGTTCGCCATCGCGCTTCACGCCCATATTGCCGGTTGCCACGCCTTTGACCGAGCCATCGTCGTTGTAGAGTACTTCTGCGCCGGTGAAGCCCGGGAAGATTTCCACGCCCAGGGCTTCGGCCTGCTGGCCCAGCCAGCGCACGACATTGCCCAGCGAGATAACGTAGTTGCCGTGGTTCTCGAAACACTTCGGCAGCATGAAATTCGGGGTCTTGAAGGCCTTGGTCTCGGTCAGGAACAGCACGCGGTCTTCGGTGACTTCGGTGTTCAGCGGAGCGCCCAGCTCTTTCCAGTTGGGGATCAGCTCGGTCAGGGCTTTCGGGTCCATCACTGCGCCGGACAGGATGTGGGCGCCGAGCTCGCCGCCTTTTTCCAGCACGACCACGGAGGTATCCGCGTTCAGCTGTTTGATCTTGATCGCTGCCGCCAGGCCAGCAGGGCCGCCGCCAACGATCACAACGTCGTACTCCATTGCCTCGCGTGGGCCGTACTGTTCTACAAGGTTGCTCATAGTGTTTTTATAAGAATGATGGAAAATTCGGTGCTGGAAATAGAACGAGTGTGCTCTTTTTTCCTTGGTATTGCAACGGTGGCGCCATTGTGAGGGCTAATATTAGACGTGGCAATCTAATAAGGAGGTTTTTTGTGTCATCATGTCGGAACGGAATCATAAGGAGTAGCCGGTGGGGATCGAAGTAAATTTTGAGGGCAAAATCGCCCTGATCACGGGCGCTTCCAGCGGGCTCGGCGCCCGTTTCGCCAAGGTGCTGGCGAAGGCAGGTTGCCAGGTGGTGCTGGCCTCGCGCCGTATCGAACGCCTGAAAGAACTGCGCGCCGAAATCGAAGCCGATGGCGGCGCCGCCCATGTGGTCACGCTGGACGTGACCGACTATGCAAGCATCAAATCCGCGATCGCCCATGCCGAAACGGAAGCAGGGCCGATCGACATCCTGGTGAACAATTCTGGTGTATCAATGACGCAACGGTTGCTCGATGTGTCGCCGGAAGATTATGACTTTGTCATGGACTGCAACCTGCGCGGGGCGTTTTTCGTGGCGCAGGAAACGGCCAAGCGCATGATTGCGCGCGCCAAGGGCGATCCACGCAAGCAGCACCGCATTATCAATATCGCTTCGGTGGCCGGACTGCGCGTGCTGCCGCAGATCGGGGTGTACTGCATGAGCAAGGCCGGCGTGGTGCAGATGACCAAAGCCATGGCGGTGGAGTGGGGCAAGTATGGGATCAACACCAATGCGATTTGCCCGGGCTATATCGAGACCGAGATCAATGAGGATTATTTTGCCAGTGACCAGGGCAAGCGGCTGATCGATATGCTGCCGCGCAAGCGGGCCGGCAAGCCGGAAGACCTGGATGGGCTGCTGCTGCTGCTGGCGGGGGATGAGGCGCACTTTATCAATGGCGCCATTATTTCTGCTGATGATGGGATGATGGCGGGCTGAAACCCGGTAAACCTGGGTCAGACCCGCAGGGTCTGACCCCCAACGGTCTCAAAGCTTCGGGGCTGGGTCTGGGCTTTTGACTTTTCAAGAAGATCAAAGGCGCACAACCAACCCCGGCGGCGGCAGAGCTGACTGGGTCTGACCCTGCGGGTCAGACCCTGGTTTACCGGGCTTCAGCGCCCCCCAGCCAGCTTATGAACAAGCTCCGTCGCCGTAGCCGCCCCAAACTTGCGCATCAAGCTAGCCCGATGCATCTCGACCGTCCTTGGCGACAGCCCCGCATCACGCGCAATCATCTTGCTGGTCTTGCCCTCCACCAGCAGCGCCGCAATCTCCCGCTCGCGCGGGGTGAGGGCGGCGGACACCGGCCGCTGCTCCGACACATCCTCAAACGTCCAGATGCCTGCGCCCAGCGGCTGGGCCGTATCGAGCGCCCGTCCGGTCACATGACACCAGAACAATTCACCATTCGCGCGGCGCATGATGCGCTCATCCGAATAGCGCCCCTTGGCATTCATGATCGGAATGATGCGGTCGCCGGTGCGCAGGTATTCATCCTGGGTCGGATACAAGACCTGGAACGACTGCCCATCCAGCGCACCCCCGTCGTAGCCAAACATGGCAGCCAGCGCATCATTGCTGGCCTTGATCACGCGCTTGTCCGACACGCACATGCCTACCGGCGCGAACTGGAAGATGGACTCGTAATTGATCGGCATTGCGGTATTTCTACGGTATTGAAGTTTGGGCGGGCGTATTCTATCCTCAATCGCCTTCTGGCCATTTGAACAAGGAGACATAATGAACAAGATTTACCCGGATGCCAAGGCCGCCCTGGCCGGCATCGTGGCCGACGGCCAAACCATTGCGGTCGGCGGTTTCGGCCTGTGCGGAATCCCGGAAGCGCTGATCGCCGCGCTACGCGACAGCGGCGCCACGGGCCTGACTGCGATTTCCAACAATGCCGGCGTGGACGGGTTTGGCCTGGGCCAGTTGCTGGAAACCCGCCAGATCAAGAAGATGATCTCCTCTTACGTGGGCGAGAACAAGGAATTCGCGCGCCAGTTCCTGGCCGGCGAACTGGAACTGGAATTCACCCCGCAAGGCACCCTGGCTGAAAAGCTGCGCGCCGGCGGTGCAGGGATTCCGGCCTTCTTCACCAAGACCGGCGTCGGCACCATCGTCGCCGACGGCAAGGAGATCCGCGAATTCGACGGCGAGCAGTACGTAATGGAGCGCTCGCTGGTGGCAGACATCTCCCTGGTCAAAGCCTGGAAGGCGGACAAGTCGGGCAACCTGGTGTTCCGCAAGACCTCGCGCAACTTCAACCCGAACGTGGCCGCCGCCGGCAAGGTCTGCGTGGTGGAAGTGGAAGAGATCGTCGAAGTCGGCGCCATCGATCCGGACGCCGTGCACCTGCCTGGCATCTATGTGCACCGCATCGTGCTCAACGCCACCCCGGAAAAACGCATTGAACAGCGCACCGTGCGTGCCAACTAAGGAGAAGACAACATGGCATGGACTCGTGATGAAATGGCCGCGCGCGCGGCAAAAGAGCTGCAGGACGGCTTCTATGTGAACCTGGGCATCGGCCTGCCGACCCTGGTGGCCAACTACGTACCGCAGAATATCGAAGTCTTCCTGCAGTCGGAAAATGGCCTGCTGGGCATCGGTCCTTTCCCGACCGAAGCGGAAGTGGACGCGGACCTGATCAACGCCGGCAAGCAAACCGTGACCGCGCTGCCGGGCGCAGCCTACTTCAGTTCGGCCGACTCGTTCGCCATGATCCGTGGCGGCAAGATCAACCTGGCGATCCTGGGCGCAATGCAGGTGTCGGAGAAGGGCGACCTGGCCAACTGGATGATCCCGGGCAAAATGGTGAAGGGCATGGGCGGTGCGATGGACCTGGTCGCCGGCGTCAAGAAAGTCGTGGTGCTGATGGAGCACGTCGCCACCGCCAAGGATGGCTCGACCTCGCACAAGCTGCTGAAGAAATGCGACTTGCCGCTGACCGGCGTCGGCGTGGTGGACATGATCATCACCGACCTCGGTGTGATGGAAGTGACCCCGACCGGCATCAAGGTGACCGAACTGGCCCCAGGCGTGACGCGCGAAGAAATCGCCGCTGCCTCGGGCGTGGAGCTGTCGTTCGCCTGAGTACGTAGCCGGAAATGCAAAGGGACGCCGCGGCGTCCCTTTCTTGTTGGCTGGAGAAGAAGGGGACGCCGCAGAGTCCCCTTTGCTATTACTGGCCTTTGACGTAAGTGTATTTACGTTTGCGTACGGACTTGATCTTCGGCTTGACCTCGGTGGAGTTGATCGACGAAGGATCGTAGCCGGAGCCGATCACCACCGAATAGCGGCGAGTTTCCCCAGGGTTCGTTTGATCGGACGTGCCGACCGATACGCCGCTGGCCAGCACCGGCGATGGCGGCAGGCCGCCACCGGCGAAGACGGAGGAGCGCGTGCCGCCGCAGGTGCCGTCGGCGCCGATCGCACCGGAAGCGTTGAACAGGCTGACAACATAACCGCGCGCTTCACCCAGCGCGGTGGAGCAGCTCGCGGCGTTGCCGACGATCGGGCGGTTGGTGCTGAACATGACGGTGCCGGCAACAATCAGGGAAGAGGTCACGACCTGCTCGCCTTGCTGCAATTGCATGAACCAGCCCCGGCTGCTGCCATTCGGCAGCACGTTCGGCGAGTTGCAATCGGTCGGCGAGGTGCTGTTGGTCAGGCTGGAATCCATGTTCAGGCCGGCTTCGTCAGTCGTCGGCTTGTCGGCCAGGTTGTCCAGCGCCACGTAGAAGCGGTTGGCGGTCGAGGTGTATGGATACTGCCAGGACAATGGGTGTTCGCGGTCGCCGCTGCCCAGTGCCACGTAGACCGAGCCGCGCGAATAGAGCAGCGCGGGGCCGAACATGAACTTGCGCGGGCTGGTGGCCTGGTTGGTGTAAGCCACGCGGTACATGCGCCAGTTGGTCTGGTTCAGGCCTACCTTGGAAGTCGGTGCGTCGATGAAATCGATGCGGTAGACGTTGCCACCCAGGTCAGCCGCATAGGCATAGTCGACCGAGCCGTCGTTGTCGATATCGATCATCGAAACGTCGCCGACAACGCTGCGTTTGGTCCTGAAACTGCCCAGCAGGTCGCCCGATTCCGCGTCCAGGATGTAGACGTAACCGCCTTTGCCGGCCACGCAGGTTGGCAGGCCGGTGTTGGCATCTTCGCAATTGTCGTAGCCGCCGCCCATCACGATCACCGGACGGCTGGTCGAATAGCCTTTGATGAAGGCGACCGATGGAATGGACCAGGTCTGGCCGATACCCTCAAAGCCAGGGGTGCAGCCGCTGTCGTTGGCCAGGTTCGGGCAACCGGCCGACCACATCAGGCGCGGGCTGTCGATATTGCTGACGTCCAGGCCGTACACCATGCGGCCGCCACGGCGCATGGTTGGGTAGATCCAGATCTTCTTGGTGTCGGAGGCACTGGCCGGCAGGTTCTGGTACACGCCGGTGGAGCCGTCGAAGAAGTAGTCTTTCGGGCTGCCAACTGCAGCAACGTCGCCGGGACCGGCCACGTTCGGGTAGTTCACCAGCGGGCTCTGGTCTTTCAGGCGGCCAAGGCGGCTGAAGAATTCAGGGGCGACAAAGGCCCAGCGCTCCTTGCCGTTGCTGGCATCGACCGCACGGAACATGCCATCGTTGGAACCGTAGAACACGAAGACATTATTATCGTCGTATGCCAGCGGCAGCGGACGCGAGTGGATCACGTCGCCATGGATCGAAGGACGCGTGGTGGTGGTCGGCATGTCCTGGCCGCGTTCCTGGTTGACGTCCGCACCCTTGATGAAGTTCACCACGTCGGCCGGCAGGCCGGTATTGGTGGTATTGAAGGTCACCAGCGTATTGTTGCCTGGCACGCGGGTGTAAATGGTGCGGCTGACGGCGTAGGTCGGATCGCCGGTATTGCTCGGGTTGTTGCCGTTGCGCAGGACTTGCGCTGCCGCGCCTTTTTCAACCGATGGGCCGTCCGGGGCATCGGAGTAGGGCGATACGCCGCGCGCCAGGGTCCGGCAACCGGTCGCTGGATCGGGGTTGATGCCGAGTCCTTCCCAATATGGCCCCTTTTCGGTCGTCCAGAAGCTGACTGCACAATCGGTAATGAAGCCGGTGTTCTCGTTGACTGCCAGGCTGCCGTTGACGTCGCCCAGCTTGACCTGGGAGCCATCGAGAACCAGCTGGTAGCGCTTCAGGTTGCCGAACCAGCGTGGCTTGGCATCCGGGTCCGGGCGGAACATGCCGATGAAGACCTGGTTCTGGTTTTGCGAACGGTTGGTGGCGTTGACCGGCAGCGAAGTCGAGGCGAAGGTGGTGTTCACGGCCAGCACCTCGCCAATGATCTGGTTCAGTGCGTCCAGGATGGCTTGCTGGCTCTTGGCAGCGAAATACTTGCCGCCGCCAGCCTGGGCCATGCTCAGCATCAGCTTGGTGTGTTCGACGTTCTGCTGTGCATTGTAGACGTCGATGGTGTAGAAGGTCACCTTGGATTTCATCGTGCTGGATGGAATCGGCACGCCCTTGTCGTGCATGAAGCGCGCCCATTCGTCGGCATTCCACGGATTGGCATCGGTGGTGACGCTGCCGGTTGGCACGTTGGTGACGGTGCTGTTGACGCCGTTGATTGCGTAGGAAGCGGTGCCGGCCGGGCAAATCTTGCTGCCGTCGTTCAGGGCCGAACCGATCTTGCAGCCGTCAGTGTAGTTGTTGCAGGTGGTTGGCCACGGCGCCACGTTCAGCTCAGTGGCGGCTGCTGTCTGGCTCGAATAGCAGGTCGCGGTCTGGCCGATATTGGTGACGCTCTGGACAGTCTTGGTCGAGAAGTTTGGCAAGCCGAGCTGCCTGGTATTGCCGCCCAGGCTTTGCAGTTGCGTCGTATTGGCGGCATCATCCTTGGTCGGTCCGCTCTGGTCCGGGTTGGTGACGAAGATAACGATGGTCTTGGCACAGCTTGCGTCATCGGTCAGCGGGGACTTGAACGGCACCCAGCGGCTGACGTAGCCGTTCGGGTCGGCAATCGAAGACGGTGTGACGCCTTGCGCGGCGGAGTAGCCAGGACGCCCGCCGAGGTAGTTGTACACGTCGTACATCAGGTTGCCGTACATGGTGCCGGAGTTGCGCTTTTCGGTCGGGCTGGTAATGCCGTCGTCGATGGCGTCGAGCCGGTTGTTGAGGGCGTTTTTGGCCGGCTGGGTCATCGGCTGCACCTGGTAGCGCACGAAGCCGCCATTGTCATTGGCGTTGCCGTCGGTGACGAATTCGAACAGGCCGACGTTGACCTTGTCGTCCAGGTTGGCAATTGCGCTCTTGATGGCACGCACCTCGGACTGGCCCTGGGTCAGGCCGCCTGGCCATTTCTGCGCCTGGCGCGACCAGTTGGACGTATTGTCCAGCACGATCAGGATGCGTGGATTGATCGAGGTGCCGGCGGAGGCACCTGTGAAAATATCAATGTCGTCAGCGCCAGCTGGGAACGACAGGAGGGTGGCGCATGCACCGAGGCTCGCGGCCGCGGTGATCATTAGCTTTTTTTGCATGGCTGGCTCTCAAATATAAGCGGGCTAATTACTTGCAGGTTGTTTCGACATTGTCGGTCGAGACACGCAGGGCGACGCCTTGCACGACCTGGGTCTCCGATTGGACTTGCTGGTCCTGGCTGGTGGCAGTCATTTCCCAGACCGAATCCGCGCACATCGAATTGCCACTGCTGGCTTGGGCAATGCCGTGGTCCTGGGTGGCGCCGACGCTGCAGCCGCGATCTTCTTCGACGGCCAGATCGAGTTCGTTGGTCTTGATCTTGCGTACTTTGACGCAGCGCGCCGCACTCAGCGTGGTCACGATGTCGACCACGCCGTCGCCATTCAGGTCGAAGCAGCGGTGGTTACTGTTCAGGCAAGGCTGGTCCAGCGCATCGGTTGGCGTCTCAAAGAAGCGGGTGCTGGACATTGCTTCATCGAGCACGCTACGGCTGGCAGCGATGCCTTCATCGCGGTTTTGCATATTGTTGACCACCTGGATGCTGGATTTGCCCAGGTTGAAAGTCGTCATCGCCAGCAAGGTGATCAGCACCAGCATGACCAGTGCCACGACCATGGTCATGCCGCTTTGCTGTCGGAATGCAGGGTGTTTCATCAGGATTTCCTTCCGGCCACGTTAGGCAGGCCAATCAGTGAGGTGAAAACGTGGCGTTTGTATTTGTCGTTGGTCGCGCTAATGACGTTCTGCTGGCCACTTGAATTCGAGCCAAGTACATAGGATTTGGTATCGGTGTGTCCCAGCGACGGGCTCAGAGTGCGCGCCAAAAGGTGCAGCTTGACCGAGACCACATTGCCCCATTCGGCATCGTTGACCGTGGTGCCGAAGCTGTTGGCCACGCCATCGGAGTCACTGTCGAGGCCATATTCGACCTGCATGTTCTCGATGCCTTCTGCCAGGGGGACGATCTGGACCGACATGACGCCGCCCTTGCTCACCACCTCGGCACGCTTAAGGGTAGGAATGCCATCGCTACCGACGCTGTTGTTGGCGACGAAGTAGATATGGGTCAGCAGGCGCCGGACGTCAGCCACGCTGCCGCTGTTATTGGTTGCGGTGCAGTTGTACTTGTGCAGGGTGAAGCCGCTGTTGGTCGCGGAGATCTGGAAGTGCTTGGTCTTGTCGCTCGAGCCAAGTTCATAATCGTTCGAGCATTGCGAAGCCTGGAAGAAGGGGCCGCCGGCAGCGGCGTCTTCGCAATCGGCGGCGCCGACCACGCAGGTCTGGGTATGGCGCACCACGACGACGTCGGTATTGGCCTTGACGTCGGACAGGCAACCGAGCGAATTGCTGTTGTCATAGCCTTGCACCGCGAAGGCGATGGCATCACGCATGCCGGTCAGGTCAAGCGAGCAAGGATCGGGCAGGGCAGCCGGTACCGACAGTTCGACCGGATCATACTCGGAGTAGTAGCCGGCGTTGCGCAAGTCGCCGGTCATCAGTTGCATGGCATAGCGCCCGTTCTCCACCTGGCGGTTGGCGCGCTCGATTTCCACTTGCGCGTTGCTGTTGTTGGTGAACAGGGTCGACAAGCCGGCGAGCAGGATGAGGCCGACGGTGACCGCCACCATCAGTTCAACCAAAGTAAAGCCTTGCTCGCGACGGCGAATAATCTGCATGAATGGGCTCCTCATTTGCAGTCAAGTAGAGGAATCAGGACTTGGGCAGCAATCAGGCGGCGATAGCTTTCCGCGCCGAATTGATTGAGGCCGCAGCCCAGCGATGGAGCCTGGGTGGCGTGCAAACCTTGCCAGGCGACGGCGACCTGGACGATGCTCGGTTTGCAAACGCCGGCAGTGGTGTCGGCAGCCTGCAGCACGCTGATGCAACCGCGTGCGCCGATCATGGCGCCGACCTTGGTATTGCTATCGGTTTCAGCCGCGCCTTTGAGCAGGTTGCTCCACTCGCAGAGGTCGCGGCTTGCTCCCGCGCCGAGGGCGCTGCAGTCGGCCGGCTGCGAGTCGCCGGTGCCGATGTTGCTCGAAGCATAAGATGCACTGTTCTGCGGGTTGCCTTGCAGGCGCGCGGTCATATCGTCCAGCAGGATCACGGCCTGGGCGCGCTGGTAGGATTCGATCGAACCGACGCTGGCCTTGGACTGGAAAACCGCAATGCCCAGCAGGCCGAAGGCCAGGATCACGATCGTGACCAGGACTTCAATCATTGTGACGCCGTGTTGGTGGGTTCTTAGCATGATGTGGGTTGTACGTTCGGGCGGCCGCCAAGGTCGATCTTGATGCAGCTGGTTTTGCCGGTGGAAGACGTCAGGGAGAACTGTGGGTTGGTGCTGCCCTTGACGCGGCCGGCGGCGGTAAACGTCACGCCAGCGGCCGGACCGGTTACCGTGATCGCCGAACGGGTCGTAAAAGTGGCCAGGGCCGGTTCGCCGGCGTTCGGGCTAGGGATGCTCCAGCCCGTGTTCCAGTTGGTGGTCGGGGTGATCGTTACGTCCTTGTTGCGCTTGATCGCCTCGCTGCGCGCACGCAGAATGCTGGTGAACAAGTCGCTCGAGGTGCTCTTCAGGCGCTGGTTGGTGACGAAGTCCTGCATGGCCGGCATGCCGACCGCCGCCAGGATCCCCATCACGACTACTACCAGCATCATTTCGGGAAGGCCGAATCCGTGTTGGCGCTTCATGGCATCACCATTTATCGGCTGGCAGCTTGGTGCCAGCCTGGTCGATGGAAAGGGTGCCGTCGCCGGCCTGCCCGCTGCCCGCGACAGGGGTGGCGGTAATGGTGAACTTGGGTGGCGGCCCACTGTCGGTCTGGATGGTGATCGTGTACCACTTCGATACAGCTGGTGGCGTTTGCATATTCAGGCCGCTGACCGAGTCCTTGTAGACGCGGGCATCGGCCAGGAATTGCTGCTCGCGCTGGGCCAGGTCGATCAGATGCTGCTGCGCAGCGGCGCGATTGCCGCGGACGACGTAGCGGGTGTAGTTGGGAATGGCGATTGCAGCGAGGATACCGACGATTACGACGGTGATCATCACTTCAACCAAGGTAAAGCCACGGTGGCTGGGGTGTCTCATCCTGGCGTCCGTTATGGGTGCATTATTAGTGAGTTTATTCTAGGATGCATGTTTCCGTGTGTCAACATTCGCACGGCTACTTTTCGTTACATTCTAACCACAAAAAAAGACAGGCCCCATGCACAATTGCATGGAGCCTGTCTTAGTGGTAGGTAAGGTTTTGGCTTACTCGGCGGTGGCAGCCAGGGCTTCCGTAGCGGCTGGCTGCGCCGCGCCATTCAGCGGGGTCGGGTTGGCCAGTTCGCGCTTCAGGGTATCCATGTCCAGCTCGCCCTCCCACTTGGCGACCACCAGGGTTGCCACGCCGTTGCCGACGAAGTTGGTCAGGGCGCGGCATTCGCTCATGAAACGGTCGATGCCGAGGATCAGCGCCATGCCCGCCACTGGGATGCTTGGCACCACGGCCAGCGTTGCTGCCAGGGTGATGAAGCCGGCGCCGGTGATGCCGGAAGCACCTTTCGAGGTCAGCATGGCAACGCCAAGGATGGTCAGTTGCTGCCACAGCGTCAGGTCGGTGTTGGTGGCCTGGGCTACGAACAGGGCGGCCATGGTCATGTAGATGTTGGTGCCGTCCAGGTTGAACGAGTAGCCGGTTGGAACGACCAGGCCAACCACTGGCTTGGAGGCGCCCAGTTTTTCCAGCTTGCGCATCAGCGAAGGCAGGGCGCTTTCCGAGGAAGAGGTGCCGAGCACGATCAGCAGTTCTTCCTTGATGTAGGAAATGAAACGGGCGATCGAGAAGCCGGTGTACTTGGCGATCAGGCCCAGCACGATGAACACGAACAGGAAGCAGGTCAGGTAGAACGAGCCCATCAGCTTGGCCAGTGGCAGCAGCGACGCAATGCCGTATTTACCAATGGTAAAGGCCATCGCGCCGAAGGCACCGATCGGGGCGGCCTTCATGATGATGTTGACCATGCCGAAGAAGGCGTGCGATACCTCGTCGATCAGTTTGGTGACCGGACGGCCGCGCTCGCCCAGCAGCGACAGTGCGAAACCGAACAGCACGGCAACCAGCAGCACCTGCAGGATGTCGCCCTTGGCGAAGGCATCGAACACGGTGTTAGGGATGATGTTCAGCAGGAAGTCGGTGGTGGTCAGCGCCTTGGTTTTTTCCGTGTACTGGGCGATGGACTTGGTGTCCAGCGTGTGCGGATCGGCGTTGAAGCCGGCGCCAGGCTGCATGAAGTTGGCCACGGCCAGGCCGATGACCAGAGCGAAGGTGGAAACAATCTCGAAGTAGATCAGGGCTTTGCCGCCGACGCGGCCGATCTTTTTCACGTCCTGCATGCCGGCGATGCCGCTCACCACAGTGCAGAAGATGACCGGGGCAATGATCATTTTGATCAGTTTGATGAAACCGTCGCCAAGCGGTTTCATCGCGACCGCGTCGGTCGGCAGGTAGATGCCGAGCATGACGCCGCAGAAGATGGCGAACAGTACCTGGACGTACAGTACTTTGTAGAAGGGTTTCTTTTCCATGATGAGGGGGCCTCGTTTGTCTCCGAATATCCTCATCATGGCAAACGGGTTGTCTTGCCGCTATTGTGTCTATCCCCATTGTGGAAAACCACAATGCATCGCGTGCTGCGGCAGCGCAAGCCATATAATCCTGACATGACACTGCAACCCTACCTCGACACCTTTCCCGCACTCGCCGACGGCGTGTTCGTCCACCAGTCTGCGCAAATCATCGGCGACGTCAGCCTCGGCCGCGATGCCTCAATCTGGTGCAATGCCGTGCTGCGCGGCGATGTGAACCGCATTACGATCGGCGAAGGCACCAATGTGCAGGATTTCGCCATGTGCCACGTGTCGCACCGCTCGGCCGCCAAACCGGAAGGGGCAGCGCTGACGATCGGCAGGCACGTCACGATTGCCCATTCGGTGCTGCTGCATGGCTGCACCATCGGCGACGAATGCCTGGTCGGCATGGGCTCGATCATCATGGATGACGTGCTCATCGAAAAGCATGTGATGGTGGGAGCGGGCAGCCTGGTCGCTCCCGGCAAAGTGCTGAAGAGTGGCGGGCTGTATGTCGGCCGGCCCGCGATGCGCATCCGCGAGCTGACCGAACAGGAGATTGCGCACTTCAGGTACTCGGCCGAGCACTATATGCGCTTGAAGAACAACTACCTGGCGCAGCAGGCCTGACTACTGGGCGACCCAGCCGCCGTCCATATTCCAGGCCACGCCCCGCATCTGCCTGGCCGCGTCGGAGCACAGGAAGACGGCCATTGCACCCAGTTCCTCCGGCGTGACGAACTCGCCGGACGGCTGCTTTTCAGCCAGCAGGGCCGCCTTGGCGGCCTCGTTGGACAGGCCTTCTTTCTCGGCGCGCGCATCGACCTGCTTTTGCACCAGCGGCGTCAGCACCCAGCCCGGGCAGATCGCATTGCAGGTGATGCCGGTCTTTGCGGTTTCCAGTGCGGTGGCCTTGGTAAAGCCCACCAGGCCATGCTTGGCTGCGACGTAGGCCGACTTGCCGGCCGAAGCCACCAGGCCATGCACCGAGGCCAGGTTGATGATGCGGCCCCAGTTGCGCGCTTTCATGTGCGGCAGCGCCAGGCGCGTGGTGTGGAAGGCCGAAGTCAGGTTGATGGCGATGATCGCGTCCCAGCGCTCGGGCGGGAAGTCTTCGACATTGGCCACGTGCTGGATGCCGGCGTTATTCACCAGCACGTCAACGCCGCCAAACTTCCCGGCAGCATAGGTCATCATGGCTTCGATGTCGGCCGGCTTGCTCATGTCCGCGCCGTGGTAGCCTGCCTGCACGCTGAATTCGGCGGCCAGCGATTCCTGCAGCCTGGCGATTTCCGCTGCATCGCCAAAGCCGTTCAAAATGATGTTGGCGCCTTCCGCTGCCAGGCTGCGTGCGATGCCCAGGCCGATGCCGGAAGTGGAGCCGGTTACGAGCGCGGTTTTGCCGCGCAAAGTCGTGCTGACCATTTGGTCCCCTATAATTAGTTAGCCAATGTAGAATGTAGCGCAAAAACCAATAGTACGGGGAGCGAGGAACCGAATGCCAGAAGCGAAAATCAAGTCCGTTCAGTGTTTCTCCATGTCTGGCCTGCACCAGATGGCATACAAGGAATGGGGCGAGGAAGACAACCCGAACGTGCTGGTTTGCGTGCACGGTGTGACCCGTGTTTCGGATGATTTTGACAATCTTGCACAGTCACTGTGCAAGGAATACCGTGTGGTGTGTCCCGACGTAGTGGGCCGCGGCCGTTCCGGCAGCCTGGTCAACCCCCAGCTCTACCGCCTTCCCCAATACGTGAGCGATATGGTGACGCTGCTGGCGCGTGTGCTGGCCAATGGCGAGCGCCAATCGGTCGACTGGTTCGGCACCTCGATGGGTGGCCTGATCGGCATGGGCCTGGCTTCGCTGCCGGACAGCCCGGTCAGCAAGCTGGTATTGAACGATATTGGCCCCACATTGGACCCGGTGGCGATCCAGCGCATCGGCGACTACATTGCCCAGGAAGTGCGCTTCCCGACCTTCAAGGCCGGCGCCGAGTTCGTGAAAATGGTGTCGACCACCTTCGGCGAACACACCGATGCGGAATGGCATAAGCTGGCTGCCGACGTGCTGCGCCAGGACAGCGATGGCTCGTGGGTGCGCCATTACGATATGGGACTGGCGTTGCCGTTCCAGTCGGTGACCCCGGAATCGGCGAAAGCCGACGAAGCGATGTTGTGGGCTGCCTACGATGCGATCCGCTGCCCGACCCTGCTGGTGCGCGGCGAGCACTCGGACCTGCTGTCGCGCGAAACGGCGCAAGCCATGACGCAGCGCGGACCGAAAGCCAGGCTGGTGGAGATCCCGAATGTTGGCCATGCGCCGACTTTCCTGCACGACGACCAGATCGCGATTGCGAAAGATTTTTTGTTGAACCACTAAGAGAGAAGCATGGAAATCAAACGTTTTCACGTAGGTAAGCGCATGTCCGAAATCGCCGTCCACAACGGCACCGTCTACCTGGCCGGCCAGATCGCCGAAAAAGGCGGCGACATCAAGGCGCAAACCGCTGAAGTCCTGGGCCACATCGAGCGCCTGCTGGGTGAAGCCGGCAGCGACAAGGCGCACATCCTGCGCGCCCAGATCTACATTACCGACCTGGCCAACTTCGCTGCCATGAACGAAGTGTGGGAAGCCTGGGTTGTGGAAGGCAATACCCCGCCGCGCGCCACCGTGCAAGCGCAACTGGCAAATCCCGACTGGCTGGTCGAAATCGTGGTGACCGCCGCCCAAAAGTAAGTTGTAAAGGTTTTCGCAATGGTTTCAATCGCGGCTCTCAACAGCGCAACGACGGACCAGCTGGTACAAGGCTTGTCCGCCGACGATGGGGCGCGCGTGCTGGCTGCGCTCGACCACGCCAGCCAGGCGTACAGCGGACGTATCACCGGCCACGGGCAGGATGCCCTGGAATTTGCCATCGGGGTGGCCAGCACACTGGCCATCCTGCGCACCGATGCGGAAACCCGCATCGCGGCACTGATGTTCGAGCTGACCATGCTCGACGCCGATACCGCTCCCTCCATCGAGCCGCGCTACGGCAAGGAAGTCAACGACCTGGTCGCCGGTGTGCGCCAGCTGATCCGCCTGCGCGAACTGACGCTGGCGTCGTCCGGCAGCGCCGCGCGCACCAAGACTGCGGCGCAGCAGGCTGTCGCCCAGGTCGAGTCGCTGCGCAAGATGCTGCTGGCCATGGCCACCGATATGCGCGTGGTGCTGGTGCGGCTGGCTTCCTGCTGCACCACCTTGCGCTACTTCGCCGATATCAAGCGCTTCGACGACGTGACCCGCGCTTACGGCCGCGAGACCCTGGATCTTTACGCGCCGCTGGCGAACCGCCTCGGCATCTGGCAGATCAAGTGGGAGCTGGAAGACCTGTCGTTCCGCTTCATCGAGCCGGAAACCTACAAGCGCATTGCGAAGATGCTGGAAGAGAAGCGCATGGCGCGCGAAGGCTTCGTTACCTCTTCCATTGCGCGCCTGCAGGCCGAACTGGCTTCGGCAGGCATCAAGGCCGAGGTATTCGGCCGGCCCAAGCACATCTACTCCATCTGGAACAAGATGAAGGGCAAGGACCTGGACTTCTCGGAACTGTACGATGTGCGCGCTTTCCGCGTGATCGTCGAGGACGTGAAGACCTGCTACACGGTGCTCGGCGTGGTCCACAATATCTGGACCCCGATCCCGAAAGAATTCGACGATTATATTTCCCGTCCCAAGCCGAATGGCTACCAGTCGCTGCACACGGTAGTGACTGCGGACGATGGCCGTCCCCTCGAGGTGCAGATCCGTACCCAGGAAATGCACAGCTTTGCCGAGTATGGCGTGGCTGCCCACTGGCGCTACAAGGAGGAAGGCGGCTCCAACTTCAAAGGCCAGCAGTACGACGAGAAAATCGCCTGGCTGCGCCAGCTGCTGGCCTGGAAAACCGAAGTGGCCGATGCCGTCGTCAATAACGAAGACCAGCAGCGCGAGTGGGTGGAAAAGCTCAAGTCCACCACGCTCGATGACCGCATCTTCGTGCTGACGCCGCAGGCGCGCGTGATCGAGCTGCCGGTAGGCGCCACGCCGATCGACTTCGCCTACCACCTGCACAGCGATGTCGGCCACCGCTGCCGCGGCGCGCGTGTCGACGGCCAGATGGTGCCGCTGAACACCCCGTTGAAAAGCGGGCAAACTTGCGAAGTCATTACCGCCAAAGGCGCGCCCGGCACTGCCGGGCCTTCGCGCGACTGGCTGAGCCCGGGCTATACCGTTTCGAACCGTACCCGCACCAAGGTGCGCGCCTGGTTCCACGCCATCGATATCCAGGAAACGGTCGCGAATGGGCGCTCCCTGGTCGAGAAATCGCTGCAGCGCGAAGGCAAGACTGCCGTCAACCTGGAGACGCTGGCGCAGAAGCTGGGCTTCGGCAAAGTGGATGACCTGTTCCTGGCCGTTGGCAAGGATGAGTTTTCGCTGCGCCACGTCGAAGCGGCGTTGCGCGAACCTGCCGAGTCCGAAGAAGATGCGACCGACCAGGTGGCCGTCAATAAGAGCCGCAATTCCAGCGTTGATTCGGGCGCCAAATCGGGCGTGCTGGTAGTCGGCACCGATGGCCTGATGACGCAATTGGCCAAATGCTGCAAACCGGCGCCGCCGGATCCAATCGTCGGTTTTGTCACGCGCGGAAAAGGCGTCTCAATTCACCGCGCCTCATGCAAAAACTTCGCTGAAATGCGCGCCAAAGCGCCGGAGCGGGTCATTGTCACGGAATGGGGAGCGGCGCGATCCGATACGGTATTCCCGGTTGATTTATTTGTTTTAGCGACCGACCGCCAGGGCCTGCTGCGCGATATTTCCGAGATTTTCTCGCGCGAGAAAATCAACGTCACCGGCGTTAATACCCAATCCGCCAAAGGACAGGCGCGCATGACATTTACTGTCGAAATTGGCGCCACCAGCCAACTGCAAAAAGCCCTCGCCGCGATCTGCGAAGTCACGGGCATCCTCGAAGCCCGCCGCGCCTGACGATCGCCCTCGTGCCGTCACTCTGTGCGGCCGCACGCGTCATGCCAGCCTTTGGCGCGTTGCAGCCAGAAGCTAGCGCGGCGGTGCTGAGCAGTTCCGCCAACAAGTCCGCCACACGTCGCACACGCGGTGATTTGCGGACGTCGTCGTGAATTACCATCCAGAGTTGGCGCTGAACGGGGCAGTTAATGCCCGAAACGCGCAAACCTTCGGCAAGATATTCAGGAAGTGCAGCTGCGCCGACGCCAGTCCGGGTTGCCGACGCAATCGTGGCGAGGTCATTGCTCTTCAAAACAAAGCGGCGTCCTGCGGCAAAGTCTTCAAGCCATTCCTGTTGCGGTGTTTCAGCAAGGCTTTCGTCATAACCGATGAATTCCCATTCATCGTCGGGGCGGGAAGCGATATAGCCTGGCGCCGCACATAAATAATATTGAATTGTCGCGAGTGCCCGTACCGCCAAATCAGGCGATTGTGGCCGGCGAAATCGAATCGCAATATCCGCCTCGCGCCGCGATAAATCTGCATGGGCTGATTCCGCGCCTAACTCCATCTCAATTCCCTTGAGTTGCGAGCGCAATGCGGCTAAGCGCGGCGCGATCCAGTGCGCAGCAATCGCCGGCGGGGCCGAGACGCGCACTGTGCCGTTTCCAGCGCCCGTGCCGCTTGCCTGGCGCAGCAGGCCGTGAATCTCCAGTTCCACGCGCTGTGCCTGTGGGAGCAGGCCCCGGCCGTCCTCTGTAAGCGCCCAGCCGCGCGCAAAGCGGTCGAAAAGCCGCACCCCGAGCACAGTTTCCATTGCCTCGATCCGTCGCGCAACGGTCGTGTGCTCCACGCCGAGCGCCCGGGCTGCGCCGGATAGCGAGCCTGCCGTGGTCACCGCGAGAAAATAGCGAAGGTCATTCCAATCGAGCTTATCCATCGGTGCAATTATGCACAGATGGGGCGAGGTTTTCGCAATTTTGCTGCTTTGGTAAGCCAAGTATTCTTGTTTGCCATGTCAAACGGATGGAGAATGCAATGAAAAATCCCATGATCGCGGCATTGATGCTCGCGGCGGCAAATACTGCGGGTGCGGCGGACCTGGTTGGCGAATGGCAGCTGCTTGGCGCTTATCGCGAGCACCGCGACGGCACCCGGAGCGACGATTACGGCGCCAAGCCGCGCGGCACGCTGAGTATCGGGCGCGACGGGCGCTACGCCCTTCAGATTTATCACACCGACCGGCCGCCATTTGAAGGCGACTTCCGCACTGCCGAGCCGGCCGAATACAAACGCCTTCTGCTCGCCATGAGCACGCATTTCGGCAGTATTGCAGTGGAAGAGGGGAAGCTTGTTTTCCGCATCACGGCAGCTTCGAATCCCCAATGGGATGGAACGGTGCAAAAGCGCACCTATCAGTTGCATGCCGACGTCCTTGAGTGGCGCGTTCCTCCGCGGCCTGACGGCGACGTGCCGATCTCAGTCTGGCGCCGCTTGCGGTAATGCAGCTGCCCCCTGCTTGCCGAGAAACAGCGCTGAACCAAGCAAAAGGGGGCCGCCCACGGGGACCAAAGCCAGCAGCACTATTCCAGGGTGGCGCGCCCGGTATGGCGTAAGCAATAAGGAAACCAGGATAAATCCGCCGAGCAGCAGTTGCGAAAGCATCAGCGGCATCCAATCAAGGCCAAGCCTCAGTGATGCAGCGAACAGGTCGAGCCACTGGAGGGCAAACAGGACGATCCAGGAAATGTTGAGGGCGCGCGGTGCCGGCGTCGGAGCGCTCCCACCGAGGTTGGTGAAGCACATGAACAGCGAAAAAAGTGCGACAGTAGTGAGTTGGCCGAACAAGACCGAATACTGAACGCCCAAGTAGCCACAGGCGCCTTCAAAATTGGGACCAAACCAGTTGCATGGAGCGAGGGAAAGGAAGGCATAGCCGGCACCGACGCCGATAAGGAGGGCAGCCAGTAATACGCCCGCGATTCGGTATAGTTGTTTCATTCTTCGCTCGCGAATGAGGTGCAGGCCCTAGTTTTGTGGCGCTGCGGGTACTCCGTCGTAGCAGGCATTCAGGGCATCCTTTTGTTCGCGCAGGGCTTTGAGATCGAAGACAGTCACAGTGATATCCTCGCCGAACGGTGCCACTTGAACATAGTATTTGCGATCCGCGGACCAATAATTCCAAAATGGCTGGCTGTGTTCACTGCGATACTTGAATGGCCGGGCATCGGGGTACTCGTCGTTCATTTCCAGGGGGCCCAGGTATTTGGAGAGGCCTTGCATCCAGGCCTGCCGTTCAGCGCCCTGGGGAAGGACGTAGCCTACTGATGTGACTTGGCCGGTATCTTCGAGTACCAGTACTTTAAATCTCTGGGCGGCAAGCGTGCCACCGCAAATCGCTCGTGTCCCGTTGGCGGTTGGTACTTTAAGTACCAAGTTGTAATAGCTTGGAAAACAAACAGGCCCGTTTTTTATCCATTTGCCAGGAAATTTCTTATCGAGGCTCCTTTGTGCCTGCTGCATGGTGTGGCCGAGGAATGCAGTAGGGCTAGGGCAGTCTGTATTCGATAAGGCAGGGAATGAAGCAAACAGGCTTATCAAGAATGCGAGAGTTTTCATTTGTCACGTCGGTTCGGCTTGCAGGGTAATATGGTCAATGCCATGCCTGGTGCGGAGCATGTCTTTGACGTTGTGCAGGATTTGGGGCCATCCTTGCAAGTCATTGATTTCCAGGTGCCCGATCAGCGCTGGCTGGCCAGGCGACATTTCCCATACATGCAGGTCATGTACCGACGTTACGCCCGGCACTTCAGCAAGGTCTGCACCGATTTGCGCGTAGTCGGCGCTGTCAGGCACGCCTTCCATCAAATGGTGGAAGGACTCGCGCAGCACGCCGATAGTTGACTTGAGGATCAGCAGCGAAACCAGCAGCGACAAAATCGGGTCGATCTGCATCCAGCCGGTTGCCATAATCACGCCGCCTGCGATCAGGGCGGCCACGGAGCCAAGCAAGTCGCCGAGTACGTGCACAAGGGCTGCGCGAGTATTCATGCTTTCTTTATCTCGCGACAGGCTCCATGCGACCAGCAAGTTCACCGCCAGGCCGATGCCCGCGACCACCAGCACAGTGCCACCTTGCACCGGCTCTGGCGACGCGAAGCGCTGCACAGCCTCGAACACAATCCAGCCGACCACCAGCAGCATTGCCAGGCCGTTGACGAAAGCTGCCAGCGCTTCTGCGCGGCCAAAGCCAAAAGAGTAGCGCGCGGAAGGGCGGCGCTTGGCGATCATTTGCGCCAGCAGCGCCAGGCCAAGCGCGGCGGCATCAGTCACCATATGGCCGGCGTCGGAAATCAGGGCCAGCGAATTGGCCATGAAGCCCGCCACCACCTCGACCACGGCGAAGCCTAAAGTCAGTGCCAATGCGGCTGCCAGTGCGGCCTGGCTGCGATGTTCGTTGAAGTGAGCGTGCTGCGCGTCGCCGTCCAGATGGGCGTGGAGGTGCGTGGAATCGTGGTTTTGCATAGTGCCTGAATATATCAGCAATGTTTTCTTCGGAAAACACTTGTCACAGAGGGAAGTGCTCTCTATAATGCTGGCTCTCGGGCGGTTAGTTCAGCTGGTTAGAATACTTGGTCGACATCCAAGGGGTCGGGGATTCG
>Ga0307408_100000825_pt1 | contig 24606 bp, 10 predicted proteins | sample 322Cmetagenome_FD_202116 | JGI IMG/M metagenome (GOLD analysis project Ga0307408, IMG submission 202116) | Maize rhizosphere microbial communities from greenhouse at UC Davis, California, United States - 322HYB-C-3 | ecosystem: Host-associated > Plants > Roots > Rhizosphere > Soil | place... | reverse complement strand
CTGCTGCTGCCTGGTGGAACGCAAATAAGCCGGCAGGCGAGCCTGCTGTAACCGCTGGGCAAAAGCGAATCCTTAATGGGCAACGAGCTCTTATCTATCTGGAAAATCAACGAGACGAAGCGCTCGATTCTGCAATGGTAATGAGTATGCCATTCCAGTTTATGGTAAGGTGGATTAGGTCTGCAACAAGTGGGAGATATTATTACCGATTGTTTATCGATGGTTCGCCAATGGGGCTTGCCACTCCGAGAACAGCGCCCTATTTATCTTCTAAAAAGTTTGTTGATCCATTGCGGGGAGGTAGCGCCGATGAAGCAAACTTCAATAGTGAAAGCGGAACTCGGGATGTTATTTTGATGCGGTTAGCCGAAACTTTCCTAATAAGGGCGGAGGCTCACGGGCGGAAAGGGAATTACGCTTCTGCCGTAAGCGATATAAATGTTTTAAGGCAGAGGGCTTCATATAAGCAGGGTGAAAGCAGGCCTCGGGTGCTGGTAGAGTGGGAGCCGGGAGCGGCAACGTTGGCTGCTCCGGAGCGAGTTGCGCCCTATAGTGCAACTTCAGATACTTATGGTAAAATTGCAGTAACCGAAAATCACTTTACTCCGGGCATGCCAGAGGCTATTGCCGAAAGGTATATCCCCACCGTAAGCTCTAAGGCTGACATGTTTGTGCATTTCATTTATAACGAGAAAGCTAGGGAGTTTTTGTCTGAAGGATTAGCTTGGGAGGATTTGCATAACGCCGGACTATTATATGACCGGGTGGTATACTCAAATCAAATGGCTTCTGATAAAACAGGACTTTGGCCTATTTCTGCTAATACTGCTGGCGGCAACGGCCAAAACGGCAATGGCAAAGGCCAAATGAAAAAGGAATATACCTTCCGCCCTTGGCCAAATGCATATCTGATACAGCTAACAGATGCTAATGGTACGCCTTTAGATGCGACCGCCCGGGGTGCTTATCAGAATCCTGGTTATTAATTATTGACCAATCAGTTAGCAATCACCATAAGTAGTTGTTGATTGCTAACTAATTTTACTCTTAATTCCCATCCTGAAACTCTGCTTTCTTCTCTTTAACTACTTGGAAGAATGTCCGGTTGCTGGCCGATATTCCCATTTTTATTAATATCACAATAATAGCCCCAATCTGTTATTGTACTTTCAATGCTAGCCTTGGCATTTTCTATTCTTGAAAAGTGGCGTGCTTTTGAATTGAAAAAGTGACAATTGTGTTGTCAACACTTTACCCCTTAATTTTCCATTATCAGGATGCCACAGGTTGCCAGGCCGGACAAAACCCCATAGTTTAGATGTGACCAATTAATCCGAGTTCGATTGTGAGGGGAGCCATTATAAATCTGTAAGTTTTTTCTATGGGTAAACGTTTACTTTTTTCCATTTTAGACAATATATTAAATGAAACTGTTTTGTTTCATTTACGTACGTTACCATGCTTCCCGGCATTGGTTATAACCAATTAGCTTATTAAACTATATAGTCAATAATTAATATATGATGAGATCGATACAAAGTTTATTGTGCTTTTTATCAGTAATCTGCTTGTTTACGAATTGCCGTAAGCAGGAATGGGACGAAATGTATGGTCGGCCGGATTGGTTGGCTAACCCAATTTACCAGAAGCTAAAGGAAGAGGGACGCTTTAATACTCTTATAAAAGTAATTGATAAATCAGGTTATCAAAATATTTTAGGAACAGCAGGCTATTGGACGTTTTTCGCCCCCAATGATGAAGCTTTCGCAAAGTTTTTTCAAGAGAAAGGTATAACCATCGATAGTGTTAACCAGGACATGGCAGCCAAAATTGTTAAATATGCTTTGGTATATAATTCCTTTCGAAAAGATCAATTAAGTGGTTACCAGTCAAGTACAGGAATCATTCCCAATATGGCATATAAGCGCGAAACTGCTTATTACGACTGGGTTCTACCTGGGGTTGGAAAATACAAGAAGATTATCGCAACCAATAGAAATGGTTCTTTCGTTTCCAGCGATAATAATAACAAGCATATTCCTTATTTTTTAGAAGGATATTTCACAGCAAGGGGCTTGAACTCAGCTTTGGATTATAATTCTTTTTATCCGAATACTACATTTTCAGGGTTTAATGTTGCGGACGCCAAAGTTTTACAGTCCGATATCATCGCAGAAAATGGCGTTGTTCATGAACTTGACAAAGTAGTTATGCCTTTGGATAATCTCGATTCTTATTTAGCTTCTAATCCAGAATATAGTTCCTTCAAATCATTATTAGATAGCTTTATGGTATCGTATGTTGCAAACGCAGATATCACAACAAGATACCAGGCCTTAAGTGGTTCGGCAGATTCTGTATATGTTAAATTGTACAGCTCTGGTTTGGGATTTTCATTAAATAATGAAAATTTTATTCAGAGTAATACAGATTCTCAGATGTCTGGATGGACTTTGGTGGTGCCTAAAAATAACGTGCTGGACAGTTATGTGAACCAACTGTTATCAAAATTTGGGTCGTTTGCTAAAGCTCCGATAAATGTATTGTCCGACTTGCTAAATGCCCATATGTGGCAAACCACTGTTTGGCCAAGCAGGCTTAAAAATGTTTCAAACTTTCAAGGCGAAAGGCCAACATTCGATCTAGCTGATATCGTTGATAAGAAAATGCTTAGTAATGGTATTTTCTACGGTACTAATAAAGTTCAAGAGGCGAATGTTTTCAGGACGGTTTATTCTCTCCCATATCTAGACCCTGAATATTTTTTAATGACTCGGGCTCTAAATGCTGACCTTAAATTTTCAATTATAAATCCGGACTTGAAATACACCCTATTTATGATGTCGGATAGTCAGTTAAGGGCAGCAGGTTATGATTTTAGCAGTACCAGGAATGAGTGGTCATATACAGCTCCGGGCGGAACTGCAAACATCAGCGAGACTTCCAGAAACAGGATGTATAGAATCTTGCAGACCTCGGTTGTTCCAACCCAGTTAGGAGAACTTGATAATTTAGCTGGCGAAGGAATAGTAGAGGCTTGGAACGGAGAATATATAAAATATAAAAACAATCAGGTCTATGCTAGCGGTAATGCAGACACGGGGACTCCGGTAACTGTTTTAAGTTCTGAAAATGCTGTTAATGGAAAGGTTTACTATGGAAACGGTATTTTAACATTCACCGAGAAAAATATTGGAAGCCATCTTGAAGCTTTGGCTGCGTCAAATCCGAGCAATTTTAGCCATTTCTTTAATTTTCTGAAAGCATCACCATTATTATATACTGCTTCCACCAAGGATATTAACGGTATTGTAATCGGTACCTTTTACACAGTATTAGTCCCAACAAATGCTGCTATTGAGAGTGCAATTAAGCAAGGTATTTTACCCGGAAATAAAACAACAGGTGCTCCACCCGCAAATTTTTCGGGAGCTACAAGTGAAGATGTCGATAAGATCGCTAAGTTTTTGAGATATCATTTTATAAATAAAAATACCGTAGTTCCAGACGGCAAAAAGTCAGGAACTTATGAAACGTTGCTTAAAACTCAAAGTGGTGATGCTACTACAGTTACTGTGGTAAACCAATTAAACAATATGGAGATAAGGGATATGTATTACGGCAATCCAACAACACCAACGGTTGGGGTTAAAGTGGTAAATGCTAATAGCAATAATTTATCAAACAGGACAGTGATTCACTCCATAAACAATTTCTTGAAATATAATGACCAGTAATCAAACTATAAGCATGGGGTTTATGAAAAATATATTTTCCACGGTGTTATATTGTGCTATTTCTTTTTGTTGCTTATTGTTTGCTGGCAACCTATATGCGCAGTCAACTAAGATTACTATAAGGGGGCGTGTAATAGATAGTAAAGATAAACAACCAATTATAGGTGGAGCCGTGGCTGAATTAGATAAGGACGGCCGCACTATTGCAGGTGCCACAACTGATATTGACGGAAATTTTGCCATCAAAGTGAGCAGCCTTAATAGCCAGCTTTCATTTTCTTATTTGGGATATCGTACCATTAAGCAGCCTATTAATGGACGAACCGTAATCAATATTTCCTTAGTTCCCGCTGCAAGCGAACTTCAGGAAGTTGTTGTTCAGGCAAGGCGTGCTGTCGATAATGGCACAGGTTTAACTATTGATGCCAGGAATTCAACTGTTGCCTCGGCAACAATTAGCGCGAAGGACCTGGAAGAACTGTCTGCTCAATCTATTGACCAGGCTTTACAGGGCCGTTTATCTGGTGTTGATTTTGGTACTACCTCTGGAGACCCGGGAGCAGGGATGTCTATCAGGATTCGTGGTACTGCATCTATTAACGGTTCTGCAGACCCGTTGATCGTTTTGGACGGTATGCCATATGAAACTGAAATTCCTTCTGACTTTAATTTTGGTACAGCAGACGAACAAGGGTATGCACAGCTATTAAATATAGCTCCTGCAGATATTAAAGATATCACGGTTTTAAAAGATGCGGCCGCAACTGCAGTTTGGGGATCTCGGGCAGCTAATGGCGTGCTTCTTATTAATACAAAACGTGGAACTATTGGTAGGCCGGCGATTACTTATACATTTAGAGGGTCTCTTGCTAAGCAACCAAACGCTATTCCAATGCTTAATGGAGACCAGTTTTCTATGTTAGTGCCAGAGATGGTAATGAATAGAGATGGCTTACCTCTAAATATTCAAAGCAACAAGGAGTTTTCATATGACCCATTAGATCCTTATTGGTATAATAACTATAGCACGAATACAGATTGGATTGATGAAATCACACAGTTGGGGTATATGCAAGATCATAATATATCTATGACAGGTGGGGGGGAAAAAGCCAGATATTATGCGTCGATAGGCTACCTAAATCAGGTAGGTACGACCAAAGGTACCGATCTAGGAAGGATTACCTCTAAAATCAATTTAGACTACAATGTATCCAGCCGAATTCGTTTCAGAACAGATATTACCTATACGCACGTAAATAATACATTAAATTATACAAACCAGATTAGAAATGTGGCTTACAATAAGATGCCTAATATGGCGCCTTATGAGTATGACATTAACGGAAATGAAACTTCAAACTACTTCTCGCCGTCGCAAAACATCCAAGGCCGTTACCCAGGGACTTATAACCCATTGGCGATGGCTAGCGAGGGATTTGCATTTTCTAATGGTGAAAGGATTACTCCGAGGTTCCAATTGAACTACGATATCAGTCCGGTATTTAAAACAAGTTATGACGTATTGTTCGATATAAACAATACTAAAGTGAATACATTTTTACCTCAGGTAGCAACTGGCCGTCCGGTAACGGAAACAACAGTTAACGTGGCATCGGACGCTGATGCTGATTTCTTCAAGATTACTAACAAATTAAATTTTATATATAGTCCAAAGCTTGGAGAAAATCAAACCTTTCAGGGGTTGTTTCAGTTAATGACAGATGAGTCTAAAAATGTTTATCATTTTGCTGCAGCCTCAAACACTGCATCCTCAGAACTGCAAGACCCCTCAAATCCATCTAGGACAATAACAGGTTTTTTAAGCTCTAACAGGGTTGTATCAAGGTCTTTAGGTGTTTTAGCCAACGCCCAATATGGCTTTGGTGACCGTTACTTTATTAATGGATCAATTAGAATGGACGGGAATTCCAAGTTCGGTCCCAATAATCGTTATGGATTTTTCCCTGGGATTTCGGTAAGATGGCGCCTATCGGGCGAAAAGTTTATGCGAAAAATGGACTTTATCGATGACCTGAGTTTACGCGCTAGTTATGGGCAATCTGGTAAGGCGCCACGAAATGACTATACATTTTACAATCTTTATAATAACTGGGATCATACTTATCTGGGGCAGTCTGGAGTTTATCCGGCTAACATGGAGCTTAGTAATCTTAAATGGGAAACGGTTATAGGTAAAAACTTGGGTTTCAACCTGGCATTGTTTAAAAACCGCTTGAAGGTAGATGCGGAAGTCTACCATAACAGAACAAGAGATATGTTTTATGAAGGGCTTCAAATATCTTCATTTACGGGCTATTCATCTGTTTCCGTTAACGTAGGTACAATGGATAATCAGGGATGGGAGATTGCACTTAATACCATACCTCTCAAGACTAAGAAATGGTTGGTAAACTTTGATTTCAACGTGGCCAGGAATATAAATATTGTAAGGTCGGTGTCTGAGTTCTATCCAAGAGAGAATGGCACCAGAATAAATCAAAATGGTGTTTACAAGACATATTTGCAAATTGGAAACCCATTCGGATCTTTTTATGGATTTAAATTTAAAGGTGTATATAAAGACGAGCAAGCAACTATTGCTAAGGATGTAAACGGTAGTGACATCGTAGACCCTACCGGACAAAAAGTATTTATGCGCTTTAATTACCCATTAACAGATTATGTTTTTAAACCTGGCGATGCTATTTACGAGGATATTAACCATGATGGAAATATAAACTACATGGATATGGTTTATCTGGGAAATAGTATACCTAAAGTGGTAGGTGGGTTTGGCCCTTCTATTACCTATAAAGGAAATCTTAAACTTAATGTGTTTTTTAGCTACCGCTTAAATTACGATTTGATTAACGGTACAAAGATGAATACCACGAATATGTATGGTTATTCAAATCAAAGTACCACAGTACTTCAAAGATGGCGTAATCCCGGCGATGAAACAGATGTTCCTAGAGCTTTATTGGGAATGGGATATAACTGGCTGGGATCCGACAGATATGTTGAAGACGCGTCTTTTGTAAGGTTAAAATCGGCAACAGTTAGGTATAACTTAAGCAAATCTTTCTTGAACAAAATTAAGTTCAGAAGTGCAAGTGTGTATTTAACAGCAGAGAACTTGTACACATGGACAAAATATACTGGACAAGAGCCAGACGTAACAATTAGAGGTAATAATAATCCTTTTGCTTATGCTCAGGATAACTCATTAACCCCTCCGAGTAAGAATTTATTATTAGGAATTTCAGCAGGCTTTTAACCAATTTATATATGAAGAATCATTTCTACAAAGTAGTATTACTTTTCATAGTTCTATTATCATCTTCCTGCAATAAGTGGTTAGAGCTCGAGCCTCAGGATGGAATTACCCGCCAGGAGTTCTGGAAAACCAAAGAGGATGTACAAGCGGCGGCTATCGGTATTTATGGTTCGCTTTTAAATGAACCTCTAGTTTATAATTTATTTACCTGGGGCGAGTTAAGGGCCGACATGATTTCGGCAACCTTAAACACTACGACTGATGAGAGTAATATAATGACTGCAAACATCCTGTCATCAAATTCACTTACCAGCTGGAGGGCCCTTTACCAAACAATAAATTATTGCAATACATTAATAGAATTCGCTCCGCAAGTGCTTAAAACTGACCCAACTTTTAAGCAGGCCGATCTTGATGCTTATTTAGCTGAGGCGTATGCTATAAGGGGTTTAATGTATTTTTACTTATTAAGAACCTTTCGGGATGTGCCGTTGAAATTATCTGCTACCTCCAGTGACGCCACTTTAGAGCTGCTTCCGAAAAGTTCGGAGACACAAGTATACAACCAAATTATTAAGGATTTGGACTTCGCTGCCCTTCATGCTAAAACTACTTATCAGAATCAGGATATGGATAAGGGGCGGGTAACCAAGTACACTGTATATGCAATTCAGGCAGACGCTTACCTATGGATGAATGATTATGAGAAATGCGTTGCAGCGTGTGATAAAATTATTGGCAGCAACCGTTTTGGGTTAATTCCAACCTTCTCACAGTCAAGCTGGTTTAACACATTATTTTATAATGGTAATTCAAATGAAAGCATTTTCGAATTCCAGTTTGATTCTCAAAAACTCAATCCTTTCCATTCAATGTTCGTCCAGTCAAATAGAAGGTTTTTAGCCTCTTCGGTGGTGATGGACGAAGTCTATACTGTGAATAGTACTGATGAAACCAAGTATGATTACAGAGGAAACAGAGCAGCTCTTAGGGCTTCAGATGGAATGATATGGAAATTTTCAGGAGCACAAAGTGGCAGTGATGATATAGATCCAAGACCTGCTGCAGATTCTTATGCGCACTGGATTGTTTATCGATATGCAGATATTCTTTTACTTAAAGCTGAGGCATTGGCATGGTTAAATAGAGGGCAAGAAGCAATTGGCTTAGTGAATGTAATCAGAGAAAGAGGTAAAGCTCTTGAATCCAGTGCCCGAAATCCGGATGTAACTTCTGCAATTGACGTATCGGAGTATGTATTAGAAGAAAGAGCCAGAGAGCTTGCATTTGAGGGAAAGCGTTGGTTTGATGTTTTAAGGAATGCGAAAAGAAATAACTACGAAAATTTAAACTTGTTGTTGCAAATGGTTATAAAAAACGCACCTCCGCAGAGCCAGCAGATAATTGTAAATAAGTTTAAAGATCCGAACAGCCATTACCTGCCGATAAATGATTATGAACTTACAACCGATAAAAATTTGGTTCAGAATCCTTTTTATCAGAAATAGCCAATTATAAACCAACAAAAAGAGTGTTATGGAAAAGATAAAAGTTTACATGAGCAGGGCTGCCTGGGTTGCCCTAATGTACACGATCATGCTTGGCTTTGCCGGCTGTAAAGATGAGCCTTTAGTTTTAAGTACTACTAGCGACGTTAACATTAGCGGATATTTTGAAAAAAACGCGGATCAATTTTCCGAGTTTATGAAGGTTCTGAATGCCTCTGAGAACGCGGGCTTTTTGGGAGCTTATGGCGCGTATACTGTTTTTGCCCCAACTAATGAAGGGATTGCAGCTTACTTAAAAGAACAGGGCAAAAGCAAAGTAGAGGATCTGTCAATCGAAGAACTTAAGAACATTGTTAAGTTTCACGTATTGTTAGACACCATTTATACAACAAGCTTTACCGATGGAAAGCTTCCAAAGCTAACCATGCTAGGACAATATTTGATTACGGGAGCTTCAAATGTTAATGGCCAAACTTCTATAACTATTAATCGTCAAGCAAATGTTGTTAAAGGAAATATTGTGGTAGGTAACGGTATAATTCATGCAATAGACCATGTATTGACTCCAGCAAAACAAACTGTTGCAGAGATGATCCATAATAACCCTAACTATAGTATTTTTGATACTGCACTGGTTGAAACTGGCTGGAGCGCTAAGCTAAATAGTTTGCCGTCTGATCAGCAAAAGTGGCTTACAGTACTTGCTGAATCAAATCAGGCCTTAATAGACAGCGGAATTACCAGTTATCAGGCCCTTAAAAAGAAATACTCTAATCTTACTCCAACCAACCCGGCTGATAGTTTAAACTTGTATGTAGCATACCACATATTAGAAGATGCTAAATATTTGTCGGACATTGTTTCTGCGAGTTCTCATGCAACATTAGCACCATTGGAAGTGGTAACTACAAAATTGGAAGGCGAGACAGTGTTAGTAAATGATGACGTGTTTAACGAAAAACATGAGCCAGGAATTGTATTAGATCGAAACCTAAGTGATAATTCGGCAACAAACGGTGTTGTTCACACTGCTAAAGCGCATTTTAATATAAAAGTTAGAAAGCCACAGCCTGAATATTGGGATTTGGCAGACCAGCCGGAGTTTAGAAAATTGGTAGGTATTTTCAGGAATGGTAAAACTCAGTCTATTAATCCTTTTGCGGGCGACAAACCTCTTGAAAATATAACCTGGCAGCAGGGAGCCATTATTTATCAGGGCAATGCCGGTAATGGCCATTTTTTTGGGGATCGCTTGGAGTTGCCAATGGGGGTTCAATCGGCACGTAACCAGTGGGTTAAGTTTAAAACTCCATTGTTGGTAAAAGGTACTTATAAGGTATGGGTTTGTTACCGCCGCGGAGGTACAGCAACATGCCAGCCATATTTTGATGGAGAGCCGATGTCTCGTACAGTAAACTTCGGTGATTATATTCCAAGTGGTACCGAGGCTGAGCGAGAGGCCGCAGGATGGAAGCTCTACGCTGATGTTTCATCAAATAATCAGGGACGCTATTTAGGTACTGTAAATATCAAGACGACAGACAGACATATAATAGAGTTTAAAGCGATCGCCGGAGGTATAGCACAGGGTATCTGGTGGGATATGATCCATTTTATTCCGGTAGATATGGATCAACTGTATCCTCGATTTAAGGCAGATGGATCTAGGCTTAATAGGCCCTAATAATTAACCCAATTGTAATGCTGCGACGTGTTGTTGCAGCATTTCCTGAATCAATGTAAATAATGAAGAGTTTTAAGATAAATTTTACGCTAGTACTAAGTGTTCTATTTAGTTGTTTAATCGTGACATCTTGTACGGATAAGTGGGTAGAACACAATGGAGCCGACAATCCATTACTTGGAGAAACGCTATTTCAGCAAATAAGCAAGAACCCGGAGCTAAGTAAGTTTAGTGAGTATCTGGTAAAAACAGAATATGATAAAGTTTTATCCTCATCGAAACTTTTTACTGTTTGGGCTCCGACAAATGACGCATTAGCCGGCCTAAGCCAGGATATCATTAACGATGATGAAAAACTTGAGCAATTTGTAGCTAATCATATTTCCAATCAGTCTTATCAAACAACTGGTTTAAATGAGCCCAGAAGGATAAAAGTTTTAAGTGGAAAGTATTTGACATTCAGTCAGTCATCAATTGATGAGGTCTCGTTAGCTAAAAGCAATCAAGTCGTAGGGAATGGAGTGTTTCATATTATTAATGGGGTTTTAGAACCTAAGCAAAATGCCTGGGAGGCCCTAAATGGCTTAACAAGTATTGGCTTAGCCCAGAAGGCATATCTCCAGTCTATTAATTATGAACAGTTTGATCAAGCTCGTTCTACCCAGACTGGCATCAATGCCAACGGACAGCCAGTGTACGACAGTGTGTTTGTAGTAAAGAATGGTTTTCTACAAAATGTAGCAGACCTGACGGATGAAAGTAAACAGTATACGTTCATTGTTTTAACAGATCAAGCTTTCGAAGACCAGCAAAATAAGTTAAGCAAGTTTTACAAGTTAACTACCACAACTACCGGTTTAGATAGTACAGCAAGATATGCCAGGGCTAATTTGGTAAAAGACCTTGTATTCAGCGGATATTATAAAGCAGATGCATTTCCTGGTGTTGTGTATTCTCGTGATAGTGTGAAAGTTAATTTAAACGCCGCGAATATTGTAGAAACTCATAAGGTAAGCAATGGTGTGGTTTATGTAATGGACAACATTAGTTATGACTTAGCGGATAAGTTCAGGCCAATAATGGTTCAAGGAGAAAGGCCGATTGCTGCATTAAACAACAGAGCATATACAGTTCGTACCCGTAAGGACCCATTTGGCGTAATTTTTAACGATATTTTAGTTGAAAACCATGGAATTAATGCTCTATGGTACCAATACAGGCCTGTTTTAAATTCGGTTACCTATAATGTTTATTGGAGAATAGTAAGAGATTTCACCCTGGTTCCGGCGGTAGGCCAAACTAGTTTAGTTAACTTTCCACAAAAAATCGTTTTTGGCGCATTGCCAACAGCAGCGGGTTTTGGATACAAACCAGCCCCAGTAATTAATGAGGGTAACAATAAGTTTTCACCTGACTATGAGGAGAAGTTATTAGGCCAATTAGTAGTTGATAAGTATGGTAGTATGAGTATGTATTTGGTGGGAAATACAGTGACTACCAATGCTCAAAATACTATCCTTTTGGACTATGTTAAACTCGTTCCCGTATTAAACTAAAATTATAGCATTTATTATATCTGATTCTATGCACATATTTACAAAAGCGCTTAATCGGTTTTTACTGGTAAGTTTTGCTACTGGATTTTGTTTTACCTTGAAAGCGCAAGAAAAAGATTCGTCTTTAGTTGATACCTTGGTTGTCAGTGCTAAAGCGAAATCAGTAGGGCCTAAGGTTGCAGGGACTATAATCGACTCGTCGACGGGGAAGGCTTTGTCTGGCATAAATATTTCAATACCAGGCTTTTCGTCTACTTTTACAGATGAAAAAGGTAATTTCAAAATAAGTATACCTACCTTAAATGCCGTACTAATCATCAACGGAGAAGGATATCAAACCAAGCAAGTTGCATTAAAAGGAAAAAAATCGATAACGGTGGCATTATATGAAGACACCTATAAATCATTTTATGATAATGTCAGGCTACCGTATTCCGTTCAATCAAAAAACATTATACCATACTCCATATCTGCCATAACAACTGAGGGTAACTGGAATAAAAAGGCGGAAGCTGCTGATAGCTATTTACAGGGAAGTGTGGCTGGATTAAATGCCATTAGACGTTCTGGCACACCAGGAATGGGTGCTAACTTATTTTTAAGAGGTTTTAATTCCCTGAATGCCACTAATCAACCTTTAGTTGTGGTAGATGGGATGATTTACGACATAAATGAGTATAGCGCTTCCAGCATAGCAGGTTTTCAAAATAATCCATTGAATCTCATCGATATTAAGGACATTGATAATATTACAGTAATTAAAGATGGGGCATCAATGTATGGTACCAAAGGAGCCAACGGCGTTATTTTAATAACAACTGCAAGAGCTCAGCAAACGACTACCAAGATAGACTTTGCGGCATACGGTGGATTTAATTTCAAATCCAAAAATATTCCGGTACTAAAATCTGGAGACTACAGACTTTATCTCTCTGAAATATTAAAGTCTGGCGGAATGAGTGATGATGCAATAGACGCATTGCCGTTTACAAATGATGGAGAAGTACCTGCGTATTCGAAAAATACAAGTTGGCAGAATGAGGTGTTGTCTGGTGCTTACAACCAAAATTATTATTTAAAAGTTACTGGGGGCGATAATATCGCAACGTATGGTTTATCGGTTGGGTATTTGGATAGTAAGGGAGTGGTTTCTAATACCAACATGCAGCGTTACCAAACTAGATTCAATGGTGATTTAAATCTTTCAACAAGGTTAAAGGCAACAGTAAATCTTTCGTTTGTAAATACCGAACAAGCATTAAAAGACCAAGGCCTAAATATTAGAACCAACCCTCTTTTTTTAGCGCTTGTCAAAGCTCCATTTCTTCCGGTGAATGAAGTTGCTGAAGACGGATCTGTATCTCCAAACTTGGCAGATAAAGATATTTTTGGTATTAGTAATCCTTCTGTAGTAATAAATGAATCACAAGCCCTTAATAAGACTTATCGATTTTTTGGATCTGCTGGTTTTAATTATAACCTGGCTAAAAATTTAACTCTTCAAACCTTACTGGGAGTAACTTTTGATAAATCAAGAGAGACCTTCTTTAATCCAGCAAAAGGGATTTCAAACGACACATTAAGCACTGCTATTGTTAAGAATAACTCAGGAAGCAGTGTTTCGCGCTTATTCTCGTTATATAACGATACTAGGTTATCGTATATGAAGGCATTAAATAGCAAAAATCAAGTGACAGCTAACATTGGTGCTAGATTTAATGAAAGTAAAACCGAACTAGATTATGGCTTAGGCTTTAACTCGGCTACTGATGAATTAATCAGTGTAGGTAAAGGCGCTTCTGCATTGAAACAAATAGGAGGAAGGCTGGGAGAGTGGCGTTGGTTAAATGCCTATTTAAATGCAGATTATAAACATGCCGATAAGTATTTCTTATCATTTAATATGGGCATTGATGGCTCTTCAAGGTTCGGGAGAGAAGCTTCAGGGGCGCTAAAATTCAATGGTAATAGGTATGCGGTGTTACCTTCAATTGCTGGAGCATGGCTTATATCTTCAGAAAATTTCATGAATCTAAGTGATAAAGTTGAAATGTTAAAACTGAGATTAAGCTACGGATTTACAGGAAATGATGACATTGGCAATTATTCTAGTAAGCACTATTACGTGTCTCAAAATCTGTTAGGGATGCAAGGCTTGGTACGAGGAAACATAGGCAATCCTCAATTGAAATGGGAGACTGTGGAAAAAGCAAATGCGGGATTAGATATTGCCCTGTTTAAAGAACGGTTGAATTTTAGCATTGATGTCTATAGTAATCGTACTCATAACATGTTAGTAGATGAGTCTGTTAGTGTAATTGGAGGGGTGAAAACGGTTTGGACTAATAATGGTGGAATGCAGACAAATGGGTTCGACGTTGAGATTGGAGGACGGTTAGTTAATAAAGCATTTAAGTGGGACATGTTCCTGAATGTAGGCAGGTACAAAAATGAAATTACTAAAATTCCTAACGATAGAATGGTTAGTGAATATGCTGGCGCATACATTTTAACAGAAAAAGGGAGGTCTGCTAATTTGTTTTATGGTTATAAAACTAACGACATTTACAGTACAAGAGAGGAGGCTAGTTCTGCAGGACTACAGTATCGCTTAGCAAATGGTTCACTGGCTGGTTTTCAAGCAGGTGACGTCAGATTTGTGAATACATATGGTGCCGATGGTATTATCGATGAAAAAGACATGCAAGTAATCGGTGACCCGAATCCTGATTTTACGGGGATGTTTGGGCATAAGCTTAAGTGGAAACAGTGGAATTTAGACGCAATGTTCACATTCTCCAGCGGAAATGATGTTTATAATAGGACCCGTGCCGCTTTAGAATCAATGAGTGGGGTGTATAATCAAACCGAGTTCGTATTAAACAGATGGAGGTATGAAGGGCAGGCTACAAATGTACCACGGGCAGCTTTTGGCGATCCGGCAGGTAATGCAAGATTCTCAGACCGTTGGATCGAAGATGGATCTTACATCAGGCTACGTACCCTATCTTTAAGCTACAGCGTTCCGTTGAAGACTAAGTTCTTAAAGTATGCTACTGTTTATGCCACTGCTAATAATGTGTTTACACTGACTAAATATTTGGGTTATGACCCTGAGTTTAGTGCTACTAATAGCGTTATTGGCCAGGGTATTGATATCGGCCTCGAACCGCAATTTAAGAGCACTCAGTTAGGTGTTAGAATTGGATTATAATATTTAAGTGTTGAAATCTATAATAGATAGTATGAAAAAGAATTTATCCGCTATATATAAAGGGATCTTAGGGGCAATGCTCTGCGTGGGCTTAGCCTCATGTAAGGATACTTTCGACATAGCCCCCAAGGATGTATTAGAGCACAATCAAACTTACAGAGATATTTACGATGCGGATGCAGCAGTTATAGGGATTTATGGCAAGTTTTTAGGAATTGCCCGCCAACATATAATATTAAATGAGTTGCGTGGTGATCTATTAGATGTAACAGCTAAAAGTGATAAGTATTTAAGAGAGATTAATGATCATTCGGTAAGCGCAGATAACCCTTATACAGACCCTCGTTTATTTTATGAACTAATACTTAACTGTAATGATGTGCTGAAAAATTTCGACATTATGGTTTCTGAAAATAAAATAACCAGGGATCAGTATAACCAACGATATTCTGATATAGGAGCAGTGAGGTCTTGGTTATATTTGCAACTGGGAATCCAGTTTGGCGAAATTCCATACGTTACCGACCCGATCGAAAATATTAGTGATTTAAAGGATGCCTCTAAATTTCCAAAAATTGGTTTTGATGAGTTATTAACAAAGCTTGCTGCCTTTATGGAAGGCCTTCCATATAAGAAAGATTATGCTACCGGGTCTTCTCTTTTAATTTCTGTTGATACCTATAACACAACGAAGTTTTTCATCAATAAAAATCTGGTGATGGGCGACATCTATTTGTGGAAAGGGGATTATACAAATGCGGCGACGAGTTATAAAGCTGTCTTAGATTCTTATCCAAACGATCAATCAGACCAGTATTTTGAAACATATCGCGTTACATATTCTAATGCGAACGACTATGTAGGTGGTGGAAATTGGTATAAAATTTTTGGGCAGCCATTAAATGAACGTTACTCCAATTATGAGAATATCTGGATGCTGCCTTTCAATAAAAATTTTTCACCGCAAAACCCATTTATCGATCTTTTCCTAACAACGGCTAATGCAAACAGCTATCTATTAAAACCGTCAGCGGCGGCTATCAAAAATTGGGACGGCCAAATGCGTGGAAATGTTCCGGGAGATCTTCGAGGTGGATATTCATGGTTTACTTATAATGGGCAACCAATTGTTGCTAAATATTATTATAATTATTCGCCAGCACTTCCATTCGAAACAACATCCAAATGGATACTATATCGCGCAAGCGCTGTACATCTTCGATTTGCTGAAGCTGCAAATAGGGATGGTAAAAGTAAGCTTGCGTTTGCTTTATTGAATAATGGAATTAAGAATGCGTATGATCCTACGCCGGGTGTAGCAGGCCGTGATGTAACAAATATCATGCAGACCCTGGAGCCAGCTCCGTATAATTTTGATGCTCGAGAAGGTGAATTCCCTAGGTTTAGGGGGCCATGGTATCGCCACACAGGGATAAGGAGTCGCATGGGGCTGTCGCCTTCGGCAATATCGCCTGCCGATTCTGCATTGTTCTTCAATATGACAGATCCGATTGCCTATAATCGTACAGTAAAAGATCAACCGAAATTAACTTTATTTACAGAAGACAGGTTAGTAGAAGAAGCCGGACTGGAACTCGCATATGAAGGTTACCGCTGGCCAGACTTATTGCGCATAGCCTTAAGGAGAGAAAAAGAAAATACAGGAGGAGGCGAGTTTCTTTATAATGCAGTAGCCAGGAAATTTACCCAAGCTGGATTGCCCGTTCCTGCTGGCGTAACAGCGTTGAAAACTAATAGCAAAAACTGGTTTCTACCTTTTAACTGGTAAAAAACATCTGTTTAAGTTTAAAAAAGTTTAAGTTAATAAATGTTAAAAGGCTATCCGAAAGGGTAGCCTTTTAACATTTATGTGGTATTCAGTTGAATACCGCCCCTTACATCGAATACAATAGCAGGTTCGGTCGAGCAATAGTTTTCCTCAATTTCCCCCACCCCCAAATTCCCTTCGTAACAATTCATTTACGAACCTTACCATCCTGCCTTCATATTGTAACAATAGTGTTTCCAGAGTTTGTGGTTTGTTTTTGTAAGTTTTTGATTATTAGGTTTTTGTGTGTTTGTTTTTTGCGAATAAGTGTCTGGTTTCGGGTTGGAGACCATAACAGTACAGGTTGGTTTTCGGCTTAATGCAAGATATTTTTATCTCAACGAAACCAATTGTTGTTCTCAAACAATAACCAAAAGTAAACTGATATGAATAAAAATCTACATTCAACCAACCTCGGTTATATTCAAGCTTTGTCCATGCACTGTTTAAGCCGAGTAACCCAGCGGGTTAACTAATAGCATTTCCTTTTTTCAAACACGTCTATAACTCAATTATAGAATTAGCATCACTATGTTATTAAATCAAATGAAGAAAACTTTTAAGACGTTTCTATTCCTGGCCGCGTTATGCTCCGTTATTAGTGCGTGCAATAAAAAAGAATGGGACGAGTACTATGGAAGGCCAGAAGGGTTGGGAGATCCAATTTATCAGCAATTGGAGGCGAGGGGTAACTTCAAACAGTTGCTTCAGTGTGTAGACAGGGCCGGGTATAAAGATATCCTGAGTAAAGCTGGATATTGGACATTCTTTGCTCCTAATGATGTTGCCTTTAACAAATTTTTACAGCAGCAAGGCGTTTCAGATGTATCTAAGCTAAGCGATTCCTTAGTTAACTCAATAGTTAAGTATGCTTTGGTATATAATGCTTACCGAAAAGACCAGATAGATATTTTCCAGGCTATTGGAGGTGCTGGTACTCCTGGCGATGCTTTTAAACGGAAAACAGCTTATTATGATTGGGTTCAGCATTCTAACACCTCATATAAAAATATTATAGCAACCAATAGAAATAACACAACCCGTACAACAGGTTCTGCGAGTACCGGAAGCACCATAGTTACAGTGCCGGTTTACGTAGACGGTGACAATAACAACAAGTATATACCTTATTTCACCAGCTCGTTTCTAGCCAAAAATGCTTTAAGCCCTACGGATTATAATTTCTTTTATCCAACGGCCTTCTCTGGATTTAATGTAGCCAATGCTTCTGTGGTGACTAAAGATATCATAGCAGAAAACGGCGTTGTGCACGAAATTGATGAGGTAATTACCCCACTTAAAAGCTTAGGCCAATATTTAGGTTCAAAGCCGGAGTACAGTGAATTTAAAAAGCTGCTGGATTCGCTTAGCCTCTATAATGCTAACGTTAGCTTGACAAACAGAAATTATATTTTAACGGGATCAACCGATTCTGTATATGTAAAGTCTTACGATGGCAGGCTGGCATTCTCTCCGAATAGCGAAAACTTTCAGGAGCCTGGAATATCAAGTTTCTCAAATACCGCTTCGCAAAAAGGCAGCTGGACCCTTTTGGCTCCAACTAACGCCGCTTATAATGCCTATAAAGCAAAGATTCTGTCGAAGTACGGAAATTCTTTCTTTAAAGGAGCTCCAGCTACAGTACTTATCGACTTCCTAAATGCACACATGTTTGCGTCTCCACTCTGGCCAAGTAACTTCAAGCTTACCACAAATTATCCAGGCGAGCCTACAACAATGGAGTTGGCAGATGTTGTGGATAAGAAAATATTAAGTAATGGTTTGTTCTATGGCGTGTCAAAAGCTCAGGATGCAAATGTATTCAGAACTCTATATGGCTTGCCTTATTTGGACCCGGCTTATAGCATGACGTATCGCGCTTACAGCGACCTTTCAACCAATATTAAAATCAACATCACTCAGCCTAATTCAAGGTATACCCTATTCTTAATGCCAGATGCGGTTTTAGCCAGCTCGGGCTGGAGATATAACGAGTCAAGCACAGGCAATGGAACAACCCCATGGGGATATAAAGCGGCTACTTCTTCGAGTTATTCTCACAGTACAGCATATCGTGAAACTATTCTCAGAATTTTCAAAACCGGGGTTTTGACAACCCTGAATGGCGAGCTAGATAACCTTTCGGGATCTGGTATTGTCGAAACCTTAAGCGGTGATTATATAAAATGGAACAACAATAAAATACAAACAAGCGGAACTGTTGATTCTGGAACAGATATTAATGTTGTTTCAGCCGATAACAGTGCCGTTAATGGTGTTGCCTATAAATTGGATGGCTTATTAACCTTCACTGAAAAAAATGTAGGCCAGCACCTTGAGGAGTTAAAGAATAAGTATCCGAAAAATTATGGATTCTTCTTTTGGTATGTCTCAAACTCTAACATCTATAACAAAACAACAAAAGCCATCACCGGGGTTAATACAGGTGCAGATAACAATTACACCATTTTTGCGCCCAATGACGATGCTATAGTTGATGCTATTAAAAAGGGATGGCTTCCCGGAAATGCTGCCAAAGACGGCCCTCCGACAGCAGCTCCTACTAAAGAAGCTGACAAAGACATGATAAGGCGATTCATCTTATACCATATAATCAATGGCACTACAATAGCTGTCGATGGTAAAAAGTCTGATAAGTACATTACGCTTTTGCAAAACGAGAGAGGAGACAATTTATTAGTGGAAGTTGCTAATTCTGTGTCAAGTACAATTGTTGCCGATAGGGTTGGCGATGTTGCTATTGTAGATAAAGCTACCAGTAACAATCTTTCAAACCGTACCCTTATTCATTCTATTAACAGTTTTCTGAAATACTAAACCTTATCACATAATAGAATTTGTATGAAAAGATTTCTATTCAAGAGTATTTGCTTCATTATGCTGGTTGCCTCTGTGAGTATGGCCGCAAATGCCCAGGCTCCGCAATTTGTAACTGTAAGGGGTAAGGTTATTGACAAGAAGGATAAGCTTGCTGTTATTGGTGCATCTGTTGTTGAACTAAACAAAGATAAGCGTACTGTTACGGGCGTATCAACCGATATTGATGGTAATTTCGCCATCCGAATTTCCAATACAAAAAACCAGATTCAAGTATCCTATCTCGGGTATAAAACTTATTTATCAGGCGCAATAAATGAACGTACTGTTATCAATGTGTCTTTAGAGCCAAGCAGTAATGAACTTACTGAGGTAGCTATTACAGCCAAGAGAACTGTTAATACAGGTAGTGGCTTAAATATCGATGAACGAAATTCAACCATCGCATCAACCACAGTAAATGCGAAAGACCTTGAAGAGTTAGCTGTTTCGTCCATTGACCAAGCCTTACAGGGCCGTATGCCAGGAGTGGATTTTGGTACAACATCTGGCGACCCTGGTGCGGGAATGTCGATCCGTATTCGCGGAACCTCTTCTATCAGTGGTTCTGCACAACCTTTAATTGTATTGGACGGTATGCCTTATGAAACAGAAATCCCAAGTGATTTTAATTTCGGCGCGGCAGATGAGCAAGGTTATGCCCAGCTGTTAAATATTGCACCAACAGATATTAAGGAGATTACTGTACTTAAAGACGCGGCTTCTACTGCTGTTTGGGGCGCAAGGGCAGCCAATGGGGTACTGATAATTACTACGAAACGTGGAACATTTGGCAAGCCGCAGTTAACCTATAATTTTAAAGGTACAACATCAAGGCAGCCAGATCCTATCCCTTTATTAAATGGCGACCAATACTCAGTACTAATTCCTGAAGCGTTTATGAACAGCCTCGGGGTGCCGCTTGATTTTCTTGGGAATAACGGCCAAAACAAGGCATTTCAATACGACCCCTCAGACCCTTATTACTATTATAACTATAGTAATAATACAAACTGGGTTAATTTGATTACCCAAAGGGGATTTTCGCACGATAACAACATTTCTGTTAGTGGTGGAGGCGAGAAGGCCAGATATTATGCTTCTGTTGGCTATTTAGGCACAAAAGGTACAACCCTGGGCACAGACTTAGCCCGTATTACCACCAAGATAAACTTGGATTATAACGTATCTAGCAGGCTTCGTTTCAGAACGGATTTAACTTATACTCACGTTGACAACAATTTAAGCTATACGGATGAGCTTAGGGGAGTGGCCTTGAATAAGATGCCTAATATGTCTCCTTTTGAATATGATGCATACGGCAATAATACCGGCATTTATTTCTCGCCTGAATCAAATATTCAAGGTCGCTTAACTTTAAGTGGTGATGAAGTTAGAGGCACTTATAACCCATTAGCTATGGCAAATGAAGGCCTTTATCACTCTGTGGGAGAAAGGATTACTCCTAAATTTAATTTACAGTATGATATTGTGCCTAACTTGCTTTTAGCAACCGCAGATATTCAGTTTGATATTAATAATACCAAGGTTAACAGGTTTTTGCCTCAGATTGCAACCGGCAGGCCTGGTTACGAAACTGCCGTGAATAGGGCATCTGGCACAGACGTTGATTCGTACAATATCGCTTCAAAAATCAACTTTATTTATACTCCTAAGCTAGGCGATAAACATACTTTGCAAAATCTGCTTTCTTTTCAAACAAGCGATAACAGAAGTGCAGCATTCAGTGCCTTAACTTCTAACACGGCATCGTCTTTCTTCCAGGATAGCTCGAATCCATCAGTAACAGGTGCTTCTGGATTGAGGCTTGATGCCAAGGACGGTCAGTCAAGAAATGTTGCAGCCTTATTGCAAACTCAATATTCATTTCTCGACAGGTACATCATAGCTGTGAATGCCCGTGTTGATGGCAACTCAAAATTTGCCCCTGAAAATCGTTTTGGAGTTTTCCCCGGTATCTCTACCCGTTGGAGAGTATCAGGCGAGCCTTTTATGAGAAACTTTGATTTCATCGACGACCTGAGCTTTCGTGCAAGTTACGGTGCATCCGGAAACGCTCCCGGAAGCAATTATGCCTATTTCAGTGCATATCAGCCATTCGATTGGTCGTACGCCGGAAAGCCTGCAATCTATCCTGCCAACATGGCTTTATCGAAACTTAAATGGGAAACAGTGGTTGGAAAGAACCTGGGCTTAAACCTATGGTTGTTCAAGAATAAAATTAAGATCGACGCCGAAATTTATCAGAATACCACCAAGGATATGTTCTATAAAGACCTTAAGATATCGACTTTAACAGGTTTTGAAAAGGTAAACATGAACATTGGGACCATGGATAACAATGGTTGGGAGATTGGTATAAACACTATTCCGGTTAAAACCAAGAAACTAATTATTGGCTTCGATTTCAATATTGCCCGCAATAGCAACAGTATGCGCTCTGTTTCTGAATTTTACCCACGCGAAAGCGTTGCCGGCGTGCCTAAACAAGGTGAGTACAAATCGTACCTGATCATGGGCAATCCGTTTGGTTCATACTACGGCTTCAAATTCAAAGGAGTTTACAAAGACAAGGATGCAACCATTGCAAAAGACGCCGAGGGACAACCAATCATCGGACCGAACGGGCAAACCATCTTTATGCGTTACAACTATCCAAATGTTGACTACGTTTTCCAGCCGGGAGATGCCATTTATGAAGACATAAATCATGACGGTAATATCGATTACATGGACATGGTTTACCTGGGCAATGGTATTCCTAAAATCACAGGTGGTTTTGGCCCGCGAATTACCTTTAAAGGCAACCTAACGCTTCAGGCATTTTTCAGTTACCGTTACGACTATGAAATTGTAAACCTTGCAAAAATGCGGACCAGTAATATGTATGGCGTTGAAAATCAAAGTACAGCAGTGCTAAGAAGATGGCGCAATCCTGGAGACGTTACCGATATGCCAAGGGCTTTACTGGGTGATGGTTACAATTGGCTAGGCTCAGACAGGTATGTTGAAGATGCTTCTTTTATTAGGTTAAGTTCTATCACGTGTCGCTACAACTTAAGCAAAAACTTGTTGAACAAGATCAAGCTTAAAAGCGGAAGCGTTTGGTTAACCGGGCAAAACTTGAATACATGGTCAAGCTACACGGGCCAAAATCCCGATGTTTCTATCATGGGCAGCAGCAATCCATTTAGCTACCCCCAGGATAAAGCGCTTACGCCTCCTTCTATAACTTACACATTTGGTTTAACTGCTGGCTTTTAGTTCTGATATCTATGTCAATGTTTAAAAAATTACCATATAAGCTTTTTGTGGTTGCGCTGATCGCATTAAGTATCTTTTCATCCTCTTGCAATAAGTGGCTTGAGCTGCAGCCTCAGGATGGGTTAATTCAGGAAGAATACTGGAAAACCAGGGAACAGCTGGATGCTGCTGTAATGGGATGCTATGCTTCTTTGCTGGGCGGGTCGTCCATGCCTCTGGCCAAGTATTTATTTATTTGGGGAGAGGTACGTGGGGACATGGTTCGCCCGGTTTTTGAGCCAGAATCTGAAGATGATGAAGCTCTGCTAGGAACATTAATTCGCGATGAATTAAACATGATCCGTTCAGACATCTCATCAACCAATACGCTTACTAATTGGGAGGCGGTTTATAAAACCATTAATTACTGTAACACAGTTATCAAGTTTGGGCCACAGGTTTTAGAGACCGATAAAACAATGGATCAGGTAGAACTGAATACTTATCTGGCAGAAGCGCGTGCCTTACGTGGTTTAATGTATTTCTACTTATTGCGCAGTTTCGGTGAAGTACCCGTTAAAACCGAGCCAACCAATACTGATGCTCAAGTGGTGCAAATGCCGAAGAATAGTAAAGAGGAAGTTTATGCACAAATAATAAGTGACCTGAAGTTTGCTTCAGAAAATGCAGTCTCTACCCACAGCAGCTTAACCGAGGACAAAGGCAGAGTCAATAAATACACCGCCTATACCATGTTAGCTGATGCTTATTTATGGAATGAGGAATATGCAAAGTGTTTAGAAGCTTGCCAGAAAGTAATTGACTCGAAAAAATATCAGTTATTTCCGACCGGTACATTGCGCTCAGAGTGGTATCAAAGTGTGTACTTTAATGGCAATTCTGTAGAAGGGATTTTTGAGTTTCAGTTTGATACCCAGAAACTTAACCCATTCTATAATATGTTTCTTGTAGAATTTAAAGCTGCCGACTGGATTCCTTACGGTGGTTTATACGGGGTTGACGTGCAGGATCCTTTCAATGTAGATATCCGCGGTAATTTCACCTCAATGCTCGAATCAAACGGGGCGATTTATAAATACAACGGAGGGCGTACTACAGCCACTTCATACGCTCATTGGTTTGTTTATCGCTATTCTGATGTGCTATTAATGAAAGCCGAAGCCCTAACCTGGTTAAGCCCTGGCGATGCGGCCAATGGTACACAAGCCATCAATATTGTAAACGATATCCGCTTAAAGAGACATGCTTTGAATATTGTCGATGGAAAAACTATCGAAGCTCCGGAAGCCACTGAAACTTCAGAAATTTCCACTTACATATTAGACGAGCGAGCCCGTGAATTTGCTTTCGAGGGAAAACGCTGGTATGATATCCTACGACATGCAAAACGCAATAATTATGCTAACCAAAAAATCCTGCTGGATATAGTGACTTCCAGCGCCCCTCCTGCAAAACAACAAACGGTAATTAACAAGTATAAAGACCACCGAAGCCACTACTTCCCTATTTATACCTATGAATTGCAAACCAATAAAGCACTAGTTCAAAATTCATTCTATCAATAATACTAACCGCAAAATTATGAATAGGATACTAACTCAAACTCGTTTAGTTGCCCTGCTATCAGGCTTCTTTAT
>Ga0307408_100000823_pt1 | contig 24648 bp, 21 predicted proteins | sample 322Cmetagenome_FD_202116 | JGI IMG/M metagenome (GOLD analysis project Ga0307408, IMG submission 202116) | Maize rhizosphere microbial communities from greenhouse at UC Davis, California, United States - 322HYB-C-3 | ecosystem: Host-associated > Plants > Roots > Rhizosphere > Soil | place... | reverse complement strand
AATGGTACCGGCTTCCATGGTGGCAGGCATTTGTGGTGGTGGAGTAACTGACAACAAAATATCGGCATTAATTTGGCCAGTAGTATCCCCTTTGTGTGGTGCGTATAAACCAGGATTAATGCCACCAGCGGCTAACCAATAACGCAAACCCATGTTGTGGGTAGATACGGGAAATACCACGCCCATTTGAATCGATTTGCCTGCGTCTTTCATGCTATCGACAACTGGCTTCAAGGTGCTGGCGCTGATCGGGTGAACCAATTTTCCATCAGCACCCACTGGCACATTCTTTTTCATTTTTTTCCAAATTTCATTGGAAACCGTAATCGCATAAGTGTTTTGCGTCATGGTAAAAGGAAATACCAATTCCGCTTGGGTGCCGTAACCAATGTTGGCGGCAACGGGTTGTGCAAGCAGCATATGTGAGCCATCCAGCTCGCCGGAAATAACACGGTCAAGTACGACTTTCCAGTTAGCTTGTGCTTCGAGTTCGACAGTCAAACCTTCATCGTCGAAGTAACCATTTTCGTAAGCGACAGCGAGGTCGGCCATATCGGTCAATTTAATAAAACCAAATTTCAAATCGGTTTTTTCTGCTGGGCCGGTCGCTGCTTGTGCTGACGTAATTAAAGAGAACGCAGCAGCAAGTGCAAATGTGGTTTTTGCTAAAGGTCTTAATAAACTGGAAATTTTTTTCATTGTTGTGGTTCTTGTAATTGTTTCTTTCATCTCTGGCTCCTGGCGGTGGATACAAATATCTATAAAAAAGTGGTGAATTTTTTTAGGTCTTGTTCGCGCTACAAAAACGGTTGCGAAAAAATAAACGGCTGTGCAAAAAAATTTAGAAAATTGAGTTGTTGTAATGAATCAGTACAAACAGGTCTATTCAAACACTGTGCCAATATCCGTAATGCACATTAACGGCGCAGCGAATTTGCCGTTATTCGTCTGTTTCTTTTACTTTTGCACATCACTGGAACACGCAAAAAGCGCGTGCGTTTTTTTAGTGCTGCTTTTTGATAGCGAGACGTGCGCTGGCAGATGCCTAATCCGTGAGTTGGCGCACTTTTTTTGCGCAAAGTGCTTTTGTGGCTGACTTATGTGGGGAGTGCGAGGTGGCAGGGACGCTTTTTTCGCGCCTGGGTAAATATAAAAATTCTCTTGTATCTCACAGGTTTAGCGTGACATTTGCGGCGCGCACAGGGCGTGAATAGCACCTATACTCAAGACGACTGATTGATCGGAACTGAGCCTGATAACAATGAAAACACCACGCTTTTGGGTCTTATTTTTCTGTTTTACGCTTTCTGCCTGTTCCTCTGTGGTGCAGAAAGTCCCCTTTTTGGCGGATAAAGGCCCTTTGGCGCGGGAGTTGTCGGGTGAATTGATTTTGGGGCGCCCCTATTTACCTGAAGAGCTGCCCAATGCGGATTTGTTCGGCCTGACGGAGGAAATGCAAGCATTTGCCGAAACCGTTACCGCCCGGGTCAAGCGCAGTGATGCCAAAGCCGAGGCGCTCCATAAAGCGCTCATCTCATCCACTAGTGTCGGTGGGCGCGGCATCACCTACAGTGCCTATGACACCATCACCGGTATCGATGCATTCGAACGGCGCCAAGCCAATTGCATCAGCTACACGCTCTTATTCGTTGCTATGGCTCGCCATGTGGGATTAAAGGCAGAGGTGAATGAAGTCATTTTGCCTCCCACCTGGGATATGCGCGCAACCGATACCTATCTGCTCATGCGCCATGTCAACGCCAAGGTGTTTATGCCACGCCCCAATAAAACTTTTATCCGGGTTATTGGTACGGCGGATGTGAGCGATATAGTGGTGGATTTGGAAATGCGCCGCTATCGGCCACACTACAAACAACAAGTGATCGATGAGGATTTGGTAGCAGCGCAGTTTTATTCCAACCGCGGAATGGAATTGGCAGCAGAGGGCAATGCGCGCGATGGGTTTTTGTATCTCCGCAAAGCCTTGTTGATGAGCCAGGAGCCGAGTTATATCTGGAGTAATTTCGGCAGTTTTTATCGCCGCCAGAAATTATTACCTGAAGCAGAAGCGATTTATTTACACGGCCTGAGCATCAACCCGCGCGATTACACCATCATGCATAATCTCGCTGGCCTCTATAAAGATATGGGCAAACTAGAGCAGAGTGAGTACTACCAAAAACGCGTGCGCCAACATCGCAATGCCAACCCTTACTTTATGTTCAAACGCGCGGAAGAACTTTTGGGAAAAAATGATCCCGGTGGCGCATTGGTATTGATTAAAAAAGCGATTAAAAAAGAAGAAAACGAAGCGCGCTTCTATCGCCTTGCAACGGATATTTATGACCAGCTCGGTGATAAAGAAAACGCGCAACATATGCGGGATAAGGTGTATCAGTTAAGCACCATTCGGTTTTGATTTTTATTGGTGTAATAAGTGGTAATTCCATTTGCGAGTAATATTTGTTATTTAGCCCGCCTGCGTTTCAATCAGTTAATTGCTTTGGTAGAGTGACGCGGGAGTCATGGCTGACGCCGCCGGAAGTCACACATGTCCCTGTAGGTTGCTGGCGAGTTTACGAGCCGCAACAGCTTGAGGGTCGTAAAAGTACCCACAGCGGATGTTGGATGATGAGTTGATAGACAGATGTTTGTATCTTTAATAATTTAACTCGTCAAAGCTCTATTAAAGCGGAAAGATTAATTACCTTGTAAGCGACAACATGGAACTATTTAATACTAACGAAGCAAGCAGCAGGATTTATAGGAATGTTAGGGACTCTGATACACCTATAATGATACGCGCCCGAAAGCTTTGTCTCGAAATGTGGAAGTTATATGAGCCTTTTGCTGACAAACATTTTGTTACTGAAATTCAGAGGGACTTTAGCGCACGATTTTGGGAAATGGATCTTACGTGTACATTGTTAGGGTTAGGGAAAAAAATTGAGTGTCTTAAACCAGGTCCCGATATAAAGGCCGACCAGTCTGTATGGATTGAGGCGATATCGCCTACTCAGGGTAATGATGGCAAGCCTGATAGCGTTCCTGAGCTTATCACCGGAATAGCCGCGTCTATTAATAGTGATCTTATAATTCTACGGTATGCCTCCTCGATTAAAGAGAAGCATGAGAAATACATTAACTACCTTGAAAAAGGAATAATCAACAGAAAGGAGCCCTATATAATTGCCCTTAATAGCTCTCAAATTCCAGGCGCTAATTTAGAATTGCCAATGCCTAGAATAGTAAGCGCGCTTCTTTCTATTGGTAGTCAGTACGTGGAATTTGATCGTGAATCTGGAGAAATAGTTGGTGGTGGGTATCACTACAAAGCAGCGGTAGTTAAAAGCAATGGGGTTAATGTACCGATAGATATGTTTCACAATCCAGAATACTCTGGAATTAGTGCAGTGCTATATGACAGCACCGACTGCTGCAATAGAGCAGATAAAAATGGTAGCGGATATATTCTCATTCACAATCCACTAGCATCGAACCCAATTAAATCTGGCTTCTTAGGTGTGGGAAAAGAAGCGTTAGTGAAAATAGAAGATGAAGACAGTTACACCATAAGCTGGATCAATTATGAAGCTACTTAACAGGTAAATAGATTGGGTGGCCATGTCCCAAAATGCCATTCATCCATAAAAATGTTGGACATTACTGTCCAGCCTACATTAAGTACCCATTTCCTCTTCTGACTGAATGACGTATCTGACCACTTTTTTATGTTGGCTTGTGGGAATATTTTATAAGGACGGGATATGAAACTGTTAATACTCACATTACATCTTATCTGTTTGTCGGGATGTGCTGGATATAACGAATGGAGAATGGAAAAGGATTTGAAAAAAATGCGTGCTGATGCATTAAAAAAAATAGATGTAGCAGCATGTGAAAAATCGGGTGGAAAAATTGAGGGCGTAGGTATGTTTGGAATTCCTTCTTGCGTGGTCTATTACGCCGACGGAGGGAAACCATGTAAGTCAGAAAGCGAATGTGAGGGTATGTGTTTTAGCCCAGATGTCTTAGAAGAAAAGACATCAGTTACTGGTATTTGCGAACGTAGTGAACAGGATCGTTTTGGTTGTTATAGCGCTGTGGAGAACGGAGTAGTTCTTTATTCGATTTGTGCGGATTAAATTTCAATAAAGCGAAGTTCGGCGGCTTGCTTCGCGAAGCGCGCCCTACGGCTGCCGTGTTCTTTTGATCGACAGTAGAGAATTCGCACCATCTGATTTTATTTTGCAAATAAACTCTAAGAGTGATTAGGAAGGTTTGGTAGTCACCGCTTCTTGTCTGCAATAGATGCCAAAAAAAGACTGCCCGTTTGGGCACTCACTACTCAGGCACCCATCCTCAATCTTGTGTACACTTCCGCCCTTGGCGCTGTTTGTAAATGCCCGCATCCCAATCCCATGAGAAATGACTCCATGTTAAACCCCGAAAAAACACGCGCTCCTCGTGCGCTTATCGTCGCTGTGCAGTTAGACGGTGTTGACGATACTGAATTTAACTCGTCGTTGGCTGAATTGGGTGAGTTAGCAAAAACCCTGGGTTTGGAGGTGGTTGGGCAATTTACGCAAAAGCGTGCGGCGTTCGATTCGACGGCGTATATGGGTGTTGGTAAACGCGATGAGATAAGGCAATTCGTGCAAGAACAGCAAGACGCCTCGAATGGCCTTGCGCAGGTTGATCCGCACGCGGTGAGTCATGCGGTGGATTATATTCTTGTCGATCATGAAATCTCGCCGTCGCAAGCGCTTAATCTTGAAAATGAAGTCGGTTGTGAGGTGATGGATCGCACCGTCGTCATCCTCGAAATTTTTCATCGCAACGCCAGCTCACACGCTGCAAGAATTCAAGTTGAGATTGCGCGCCTGACTTATATGGCGCCGCGTTTGCGCGAGGCGGCAGCGCAGTGGTGTGGGTGGGCGTGGTTCGGGGCAGTCGCGCAGTGAAATCGATAGCCGCAAAGTGCGAGATCGAATTGCCGAGTTGCAAAAAGAAATTGATGCGATGGAGGCGGGGCGTGAAACCCAGCGCGCGCAGCGGCAGGGACAAACCGGATTGGCGCAGGTGGCCTTGGTCGGTTACACCAACGCGGGCAAATCGACCTTGATGCGCGCATTGACCGGCAACGAGGTATTAGTGGCCAATAAACTCTTCGCCACGCTCGACACCAAAGTGCGCACCTTACAACCCGACACTGTGCCCAAAGTGTTGGTGAGTGACACTGTGGGCTTTATCAAAAATTTACCTCACGGTTTAGTCGCCTCGTTTAAATCAACGCTGGATGAAGCGCTCATGCATCACTGTTGTTGCACGTTATCGACGCGGGTGACGCAGGGTATGAGGCGCAGCTTGAGGTCACCGATAAAGTACTCGCCGAGATTGGTGCCGATACGGTGCCGCGCATTCGCGTGTTTAATAAAATTGATTATCTGCAGGATGCTGATGCGCAAGCCGAACGAATTGCCGAGCTGCAAGCCAGTTATCCCGGCTGTATTGTGTTGAGTGCGCAGCGCGACGAAGATATAAAAAAGTTGCATCAAACCATCGTGCAGTTTTTTCAAAAAGATCTGGTTGAAACCGAGATTTTTTTACCTTGGTCGGCGCAAGAATTGCGCGGTGAGATATTTGCGTCGTGCAATGTGCTGGAAGAGCGGGCTGATGCAGCTGGGGCATTTTTTCGGTTGCGCGCCGCGCCGGATATGGTTGCGAAACTGGTTAAACTCGCGGACGATGCCGGTTCAGATCGAGCGAGATAATAGCTATCACACATAAATGCGCAAAAATTAATTATGCAATCAGACCCTAAAAAGCTGGTAGAGAAAAACAGCGGCCTCAATCATTCCGAATTGTTGAAAGTGGTATCCCATGTTCAGCGAGAGCAAGGTGAATGGATTTTACATACGCTGATGGTGGAGGGGTGTGATGTTCCGTTTAAGTTCAAGCGCAAGGGTAAATACTTGAGTTTAAAAGGTGCCAGAGTGAACATTACCTACTACCCGGAACAGCAAGTTGTTGCGGGCATAACGTTTGAAGTGATGAAAGTCGTGCGTATTAAAAGAGAGTAAGCCGCTACTTGCTACGGCTTCACAATCACCAATTGAATGCTACCCACTTTAAAACCCCATTTGCGCAAAGTAGATTCATTTAGCAGCGTTTTGCCATCGACCTGCCACATCCAATCGTCTACCTGCAATTTCAGCGGTGAACCTTTGTAATTGATCTCCAGTACATAATTAAGCTGCATGGCATTGCCGCTGACTTGTGCCTTGCCTGCACCGATTACATCGCCAGCGGTAGCTGCATAGCCATCAGCGGTGGGTGTTAACGTCCAATTGCGGAATTGGATTTCGCCGTCATCAAAAATGAATTTTTCTTCCAGTGTGCCCACCCCATTTTTCCAATAGGCCTTGATACTCGCGTTGAAATATCGCGTCACCTTGCCGCTGCGATCTTTCAATACGCCGTGTGCGCTTAGGTTGCCATTAAAGAACTGCTGCGGGTCAAGGCGCGGCTGGTTGCTGGCATAGTCGTCGATGGCGGTAGTACAGGAGGAGAGCATAAGTATCAGGCCTGATAAAAACAGTATTTTGCAGTGGCTATACATAGTAAAAACCTTGGGTGATGGGATTCCGCACCAGATGTAGCCAAAGATACGCAAGCGCGTGCGGCGGGGATCATTTGCGGCGCAAGGTAAAGGACTGTAATTGTCATTCTGGAAATATGGACTGGGCATTGCCGAGGCTCTAGGCTGCGCGCATCTGACGTCATAAAGAACAACAACGAGGAGCAGCAATGAAATTATTCGGTATGTGTTTAGTCGGCCTTATCGCCAGCGCCCAGGTGTTTGCGGCGGGCGAGGGTGAGTGGAAATCCCTGTTTAATGGCAAAGACCTGAGTGGTTGGGAGCCTTATGTAAGCTACCAACCGGAAACCAATGCCTACAACCTGGTTTCCAAACACAAACCACGCGGTGTGAATAATGATCCTAAAAAAGTATTTTCGGTGGTTGATGGTTTGCTGCGGGTGTCGGGTGAAGAGTGGGGCGGTTTGACCAGCCTTGCTGAGTTTGAAAATTTTCATCTGAAATTTGAAGTGAAGTGGGGCGATAAAAAATGGCCACCACGTTTGGATGCGCCGCGCGATAACGGCATCCTCTATTTCGCCGTCGGCCCCCAAGGTGCACAGAGCACCCACTGGATGCGCAGCCACGAATTCCAGATCCAGGAAGGCGATAGCGGCGACTACCACAGCCTCGACGGTGTAATTATTGATGTTCACGCAGGCGATACCAATCTCGGCGATTGGAAATTTTATCGCTACGACCCCAAATTGCCGCTGCGCAAAGATATTGCCGCGCGCGTATTAAAACTCGGCAACTATGAAAAGCCGAGTGGTGAGTGGGACACCATGGAAGTGATTAGCGATGGTAAAACCCTGATCCATAAAGTAAACGGCCATGAAGTGTTTCGCGGCTTTAATTCGCGTCATAAGGTGGATGGAAAATTTGTCCCGCTCACGCGCGGCAAGTTGCAAATCCAATCGGAAGGTGCAGAGACTTTCTTCCGCAATATCCAGATCAAAACGCTCGATAAGCCTGCGGCGGAATATTAATCCTCCCAATGGAGCGCGAGGGTTGATTTAATCCCGCGCTCCATGCAGTCTGGGCTCATGCACTTTCGCCACAACACACACAGGTGAACCATGAGCCCTTTCTACAATTTCACAGCTGAATCCCTGAACGGAACACCCGTAAACCTGTCTGACTATGCAGGCAAACTGGTGTTGGTGGTCAATACCGCCAGCCAATGCGGTTTTACTCCGCAGTACGCCGGGCTTGAGGCGCTCTATAAAGAATTTAGCGCGCAGGGTTTGGTGATTCTCGGTTTCCCTTGCAACCAATTTGGCGGTCAGGAACCGGGTGGTGCGGAGCAAATCGCGCAGACCTGCCAAATCAATTACGGTGTGAGTTTTCCCATGTTTGCCAAAGTGGATGTGAATGGCAGCAATGCGCATCCACTCTTTCAATGGCTCACGAATGCATTACCCGGTTGGTTGGGTAAATCGATTAAATGGAATTTCACTAAATTTTTAATTGGCCGCGACGGCAAGCCCATCAAACGTTTTGCCACTATCACCAAACCGGAAAAAATGGCGGGCTTTATTCGCCAACAATTACAAAATTCCTGATCAAAAAACGCTACGATGAATAATAAAAAAATTATCTTTGTCGCCGCACTGGCATTCGCGCTGGGTTTTTATGCCAGTGAATATCGCCATGCCAATCGCGATAGGAATGTGCCGATTGTTGCTGATGCTAATATTGACGAGCCGGATATTGTTGAACAACCAGAGCCAAGTCCACCGCAAAACATTAGCTCCTCATCATCCGCATCTGCTCCGCAATTCTTACCCACTAAACCCCAGTCGCCACTCGAACGCGCCAATCAATTAATAGCCAATGGCGCTTATGGTGAAGCAGCGCGCTTGTTGAAGCAATTGCTCGAATTGGAACCGCAAAATACCGAGGCGCTTTGGTTATTAGCTCGCGTGTACGAGCAGCAAGGGCTGCATAAAGAATCGGTCGGCATTTGGTTCCGCTATATCAACACCGAAGTGGATGCGCAAAAAATCGAAAATGCGCTCGCGTATCTGGCGAAATATTTAATTCGCCTCACCGAGAATCCATCAATTTTCGGTGAGAGCTATGAATGGTTAATGGCGCAGATTAATGACCTGATCAAACTCACGCCCGACAACGGCGAGTTACATTTGCAACTCGCCAAAATGCATTTGAAAACCGAAGACAAAGAACAGGCGCAATACCACGCACTCATGGCCGCCAACCAACCGGAAACACAAGCGCGCGCTGAAGGCATATTGGCAAAGTTGGATGAAGGCTCGCTCGCGCAAGATGATGCGCCCGCTGAAATTACAGTGCCCCTGATTCGTTTCGGCGGCCAATTTTTAGTGCCGGTAACAGTGGAAGGTGAACAAGTTAAATTATTGCTGGATACCGGTGCCTCTATCAGTGGCCTGACTGCCAGCTTTATCAATCGCCATTACTCTTTCGTAAAATCTCCCAAACCCATCCAACTCAACACCGCAAGCGGCACGGTTGAAAGTTATTTATTTGTTGTCGATACCCTCACCATCGAAAGCATCACCTTCAACAAACACATGCTCGCCCGCCTACCCATGGACAACGCCGATCAATTCGACGGCTTGCTGGGCATAGATATTCTCGGCCGTTTTGATTTTGTGATTGATCAGAATAAAGCGGTATTGCGGTTGAAGAAGCGGTAGTTGATTATTCCGATCCGGATTATTTATAAATGTTTTTTCAGGTGCTGAATGGGTAATAATTTTTCAAAAGGTTTTGCACTTATTTTGTTAAGCCAATTGGCAATTGTAGCTATGGGCATTTTTTTGATATGGGCTCTTAGCGTGAAAATTCCAGACGCCCAAATCGAGCAGTTTCGCGCTGTTGCTCTAGGCTCCTTGCTTGCGATTGCTACTTTTTTATTGTTTACATTGATTTATCGCTTCGGTGGGAAGTTCGCGCAGGCGTTGCTGAATGATACCCGCCGTGTTTCTGGAATATTTGGTGGCTATTCCTGGTTGCATCTTTCCTGTGTGGCTGCGTTAGCTGGTGTGGGTGAGGAGTTACTGTTTCGTGGGTTTCTTCAAGCCTGGCTGAGTAATCACTTTACTATCACATGGGCTATTTTGATTGCGTCAGTTATTTTTGGTTTGCTGCATTACCTGTCCCATGCTTATTTTATTTCCGTCACCTTGATGAGTATCGCGTTTGGTGTTGCCTACTACATGACGGACAGTTTGTTGATGGTTATGGTGTGGCATGGTGTTTATGATTTTATTGCGCTGCTGGTGTTGGTCAAATATCCGGATTTCATTCGTGTTGTGAGGGAGAGTTAATCCTATATTTTTAGAAACAAAAAAGCCGCATTTTCATGCGGCTGTTTCGTTATTTATAGTAAAAAATTGGTTATTTACGTTGCTTTCTGCGCGCAAACGCCAAACCCAATAATCCTAAACCCAACAGCATGATCGACGAGGATTCCGGTACGTCAGAAGTAACGGCATCGCGCACATACCAGGTTTCGTAGTTGTAGATCCAATCGATATCATAACCATTGGTAAGCAAACCATCGGCCGCATCATTTAAATCGACGTGGTTGTAGTTGCTCCAGTATTCTGATGCGAAACGATATTTTGAGTGATCACCAAAACCGGAAACAGGATCCAGTGTTCCGCCGCCAATAATAAAATCCGTCCAGTCAGGGCGTAAGTTCCACTCTTCTGCCGTGGCATAACGCCAACCTTCGCCTGTGCGGTATTCCGGTGCTTCAATATTTCCGGGGCCAAAGGCTTCGGTAGCTATAGGGCCTGCGTAAACCCAATCCAAACCATTGAAGTTCAGCAAAATATTTTCATTGGGAATAACAGTTGATGCATCGATAATAACGGCGCTGGCTTGGGTGCTGAGCATAACGCTTGCAGCAAGCGTCAGCGCGGTAAGGATTTTTTTCATGGTCAATCTCCGTGTATGAGTGCTGTGATATTTTTTACGCAATGCCGCAGTTGATAGCATCAAGCTGCGGCTTTTTTATTTACGTTTTTAACCTGGTTACAATTTGGTAATGCGCAACCAGTTAATGCTCCAGCCGCCTTGTTGTGCATAAATACCAAGGTTGTAAGTGCCGGCATTAATGGTGACGGTTTGGTTGACGGTGGTGAAATTACCCCAATCGCCCGTGGCGGGAATGCTGGCATTACCCAACACAATTGAACCGCCATTTAAATCGAGTGACAGCAGTGAACCGGTTGGGCTAGCTACGCGATATTCCACCAAATAATTTCCGGTAGTTGGGAAAGTGATGTTGGTAAATGCCATCCAATCGCCCGCATCAATTGCACCGACTACTTGTCCGCCACCAACATCGCCAGTACCAAACAATTCAAGGCCAGACATAAACGCATAGGTTTCTGCTTCTATGTGTTGGCTGAATGCGGCTACTGAACTTGCGCTTGATGAACTGCTTGCCGGTGTACTGGATGTAGCGCTTGACGAAGCGGCTGAGCCACTCACTACAAACTCAGCCCAAGGTGTATCCATAGCGCCGAGTGTTTGGGCAATCGTCATAAAATAACGCACGGTTGCGCCTGCGGGTAAGCCAGTTAATTCGTAAGTGTTGGAATTATCCGCGTTGTGTGCCATGCGAATATTTTGTTGGCCACCACCATTGACGGTGAAATGGATATCCGCCCATGCCGCGTTGTTGGCAAAAAATTGCACGCTGTCGGCGGCAATAACTGTGTGGCCATAATTCGCATTAACTGCCGATGAACTTGATGCTTGCGAATTACTGGTAGCAACCGAACTGCTCAAGGCTATTGCACTGGACGGAGCAACAGAACTGGTGGTTGCAACTGAGCTATTTATCGCAATCGAGCTGGGCGCTGCCGAGCTGCTCGCTTTAGACGAGGTCACACTATTAGTCACTGAACTCGCAAGGCTGCTGTTGGATGAAGTGGTTGCCGGTGTACAGCTGGTTGATGTTGGTAAAGAGTCCGGTGTTTCGCCCGTGCGTTTTACGCGGAAACTTTTTGCCGGTACATTCAACGTCATACCATCCGAGTAGACAACATACAGAGGGCTGCAACCATAGTTGTACGCGATGTAAGTCATCAAACCATTTTTATTAAACGCGACAGCAGTAGGACTGCTTGCCGTTAATGCGCCGGTGCCTGTTGCTAAATGACCTAATTGTTTAAGTGTGTAAACCCAGTGATAAGTATGCGCTTTGGTTTCGCCCGCTTCGGGCACGTAATTAAATCCGTAGCTTTGCATATCATCGACAGCGGCCTGGCCATCAGCCATCGCCCAAATATTCCACCAGACATCGCGCCATTGGTCGTTGATCAAACCGGAAGGTTTGCCGTTGCTCGATTGGCTCATACCCAAATCGACATATTGATCGAGGTAATCAGCGTGTTGGCCAATATGGAAAACCAATGGGCTAAGTGGTAAACCTTGAATCCCTAAAATATGCGCATAAGCACCGCTGAACCAGGTAGAAAATACATGGCCATTACCCCAAATAATGGAGGTGGTCATTTTTGGATAAGCTGCATCAAAGTTGTCGTAATCACCACTTAAACCGCGGAAGCGATCCAGGTTATTCCAATATTCCCAATAGGCAGCAGTGGATGATGCGTGTAAATAAATACCGCGTTCAGTGAGTGCTCTGTTGTTGGTGATTTGGCCGTACAACACCATTGCGCCGTAGGCATTGGCTGCTTCAGAAGTGGATTCGTTGTTATTGCCCAACACAAAATTCGCATGGCCTGACGCCCATGAGAATCCGTAAGCCGGATCAAAATTGCGCAGGTAAGGGAACATTGCATCATCGCGTGGTGCGGCGTAATCGCGAATTAATAATTCCACCATCGGGCCGTAATTCGTTGCGCTACACCAACTGGCATCAACACGACAAATTTCTGCAGCAGCGCGCACAAAATAACCGTAGTGGAAGTGGTGATCGTTTAATTGTTGTTGTGAGCCGAATGATTCATCGTAACCAAGCAAAGTGTTCCAGTTGCTGTCGTAAGAAAAATATTTGGTGGTATCGACACTGCCGTTGGTGTTAGCGCGGAACCAATCTTGTAATTCACCTTTTAACCAATTGATCAACTGGTCTGCTTCAGCCGTCATGCCAATTGAGCGAGCGATTGCGGCGAGTTCGGCAACCTTGCCGTAATTTTTACCCGCCCAGTAGGTGTCGGTCATATTGTTCCAACCGGCAGGGCCTTGATTTACAAATTCAGTGACGAAAGCTTTTAATTGGTTTGCATCGTAATCGCCAATATTTTCTGGCAAATAAGGCAGCACACCCACAAATGGAATGGTGTAGCTAAAACCGTTGGTCGCTGCAAACTTGGTTACGCCGCGTGCGCTGCGCACTTTGTAATTGCTGACCGCTTGCGTGGAATTTTTCCATGCCATTGGCAGCATGCCCGCCATTGTCGTCACTGGCGCGCCGTTGAATTGGAATTTGTGGGTCACAGTCACTTTGCTGGTAGTGCGGTTAACGGCGTAAGTGATGTTCACTTTATCCACGCGCTGTGCAGCGTATTGCGCAAAATCCTGGATCATCGCTGCAGAGGGTGTGCCGGATACTTGCGGCAGCAGCGTGACCGTCATACGTTTACTGGTGTTGTTGATGCCGATGGTCGCGGTATTCACGTTGCTAAAAGTAGTGGCATCGTGACCGGTGATCAGGAAGTTGTTGTAGTTGCCCGCAACGCTGGTCCACACACCCAGGGAATTTCCTTGCTGGTAAAAAATCCCTTTTTCTCCGCCATCGGCGGCCTTGGTGCGCAACTGCAAATTACCTTTGAGTGCGGTGAAATAGGCATAGGGCGAACCGTGGACAAAGGTTGCTTCCATCACTGGCGTACTGCCGCTGTTCCACTGCACCGTCACCGAGCCATCGCTGTAATCCTTCAGGTAGGCTTCGAGGTTGGTGTAATCCGTATTGGCGATGGCGATGCCGTCAAACACTTCACTGAACGGATCGGGAATCGAATACTGGGTTGCTGTGGGATTGGTACGCAGGCCGCCGGGAATGCCCATAATACGCACGCCGCGATCGGTAATGCGCGCGGTCATAGGATCGGGCGTGATGTAGCCAGCGCCATTAGGATCGCCCACTTTCATTTCGCCCATGAATGAAATCGAACCCCACCAGCGATGGGTCATGGTGTGTTTGGTGGTTGCGGGAGCCACTTTTTGTGGATACAACGGAGTAGGCGCACCAATCGGATTGCAACTGCTCACGCCCGGCTTGACGATACCGGCGTTGTAAATCCAGTTGCCGTGGTCAACCGCGCATTTGTATCCGGCGGGGTTGGCGGCGTCGGTGATATTACCGGCACCGTAGGAGGTAATTGTTGCTGAGCAGACAGGTGCGAGTGCGACTGCCCCCCATATGAGTAAGGCATTCTTTAACTGTTTCATGATATGTCCCATTTATTGTTAGATTCTGGTGCGCTTGGCGCTCGCCCGACAGGCGAGCCTTGTCCGACGCGCCACCCTAGTCCAAGGGGGCAGTTAAATCGTCCCAAGTTGAAAATAAATCCAATGTGGGAGGGTTCACTTTATGGAATATAAAGAGTGAAACTCCTCTATCTAAGAAATAAGCCTGAGAAAAATTCTGCTTATTCAATCGTGATGCAGCACCTATCAGCTACTTATATAGGCACACTGGTTCAGTGGATAATGCTGGCTCATGAATTACCAAGATGAGATCGAATGAAAATTATCAATCTAGCAGCCGCCCCCGAACATATCCCCACCATTGCTGCCTGGCATCAGGCGCAGTGGGGTTATTTAAACCCGGGTGGGACCTTGGAATCCCGCATCGAACGCATGCAGCGCTTTTTAAAAGGCGTGGCCATGCCCGCGATGTACATCTGCGTGGATGGCAAACATCTGTTGGGTACTGCGGCATTGGTAGAGAGCGATATGGACAGCCACCCCGAGCTATCGCCCTGGCTCGCAAGCGTCTACGTGAATCCGGATTACCGCAAACGTGGCATAGGCTCGGCGCTGGTAAAACACGTTGTCAGCCAGGCCAAAACCCAGGGCTTCAGCCCGCTTTATCTTTTTACACCGGATCAAGCCAAATTCTATCGCGAGCTGGGTTGGCAGTTTATTGCGCAGGAGTCCTATCGCGGCGGCGAAGCGACTTTGATGATAGATCCGCTGTAAATATGATAGATCCGCTGTAAAGATGATAGATCCACTTTGACAACAACAGTGTTGGGTTGGGCAGGCAGCCAAGCCCAACACCACACGCGTTTAATTTTATCCCCCTACGATCTCTTTCAATGCTTCTACGTGCCCGGCAAAAGCCTTGCGTCCTCTAGGTGAAAGTGACAACCAGGTTCGCTGCCTTCCCTCACTGGTTTTTTTATTCACAACCACATAATCCGCATCGACAAGCGACTTGATATGTTTGGACAGTACCGAATCGCTCACGCCTAATTGTTCGCACAGGGTTACAAATTCCAGAGATGTTACCGGTGCGAGAAGGGCGCAAATTTTTAATCGGTTGGGCGCATGGATTAATTCATCAAAACAAACAGTGGGCATTAATTCTTCTCCTTCTCTTTTGCATTCCATCGCAGGCCAAAATATAGGCCATAAGCAAGGATCAATGTATTGAGCGTACCCGCTATAAAGGGAAATAACAGGGAGCCTGTTTGCAGGTAAATCACTTGGGATGACACCAGCAATGTGCAGATAAGAAGTGCAGAAATAATCGCTGTTTTGGTGATATTGACGTCGATAATCTTTATGGTTATTCCTTTCGTGCGCAGCGCAACAATCCATGCGGCAACACAGAGGCAGCAAACAATATAAGAACCCCATTGGATGCTATTCCACAGTGCATTGTTAATCATTAGCCCCATAGCGGCGGTTTTTATGCCTAGCGCGGCAGAGCACAACAGTATTAACCATAATGGCGGCCGCATACTATTCATTGCAGTATTGTTCGCCGTCGCTACTGACTCAAGTGCTGCTCTCGCATCGTCAGCGGTGATGGGGTGGTCGATCTTGTTCATCGGTCAGCTTCCTTTAGTTTCCGTTGTGGAAACTAATATAGCTGTGACTTTCCGTTATGGCAAGTTATTTATTTCCGTTATGGAAAGTCAATATTGCCTTACCCTCGCGCCAAACACTTAATCGCCACCGCTGCCGCAGATGTCCTATTTTCCACGCCAAGTTTTTTAAATATTTGCTCCAAGTGTTTATTCACCGTGCGTGGGCTCATTTCCAAAATCTGACCGATTTCGCGGTTGGTTTTGCCGTTGGCGATCCATAACAAGACGTCGGCTTCGCGCCCGGTGACTGAAAATTGATGCTTTAAAGATTGGGTATCATCGGCAGGTTTGTGTGGGTTGGTCAGGCGTAGTAAATATTCTTTGCCGTCGATTAAATTCAGCATTTCCACACTGAGCTCTTGCGTGACTTGTTGCAATGGCAATTGGCGGCCGGTTTCGGGTTTGTGGCTGATCCACTCGCGCAGTTGTTGGCTAATGGTGTGGGTGAGGGCGATGGAATCGGCAGTGGCACCTGCGCCGTCGAGCAGTTGATAAACCTGGGGTGTGGCCCATACCAGTTGGCCTTGTAAATCGATAGTAAATAAATATTGCCCTGCGGTATCCAATGCGGCGCGTGCACTTTGGGTGATGCGTGCGTTGGCAAGATGTACACGCATACGCGCAATTAATTCGTCAGGATTAATCGGTTTGGTTACATAGTCAACGCCGCCTGCATTTAAACCCATCACTACATGTTCGGTATCGCTCAAGCCGGTCATAAAAATAATCGGTACATCGGCGAGCTGCGGGTTAAGTTTTAATTGGCGGCAAGTTTCAAAGCCATCCATATTCGGCATTATGGCGTCGAGTAAAATAATATCCGGGCGAATATTTTTAGTGATGGTGAGCGCCTGCGCGCCTTCCAGTGCGACTAGCACGGTGAAGTGCGATTCCTCCAGCACATCATTAAGCATATGAATACTGTCGATAGCATCATCTACCACCAATACGACTTGCGACTGGGTTTTAGTGTTCATTGCAATCTACTCGTTGTTTTTACTAATTAATGGTTTTTAAAAATCATTACTGGTCTTGAATGGTTTCTGTAACTTGTTCTTCAACAACAGCTGCATCAACAAGCGCTAATATTTTTTCAAACTGGAAATTGGCAGTGAGTTTTTTTAATTCCTGAATAAATGCCGGATGTGCGGCGGCGGATTTTTCCAGATCTTGTATTTTGTCTTGCAAGCCCTTTTTGTGGCCAATGGAGGCGAGGTGCGCTATATCGTCCAAATGATTGTCTGCCGGTAATTCCAGTGCGCCTATCAGCGGTGATGCTGGAGCTGTGTTTCCCTGCTTTTCATAACACCACACCAGGTTTAACAAGCGGCCAATATGATCCAGCAATAAATTAATGCGCACGGGCTTGATCACATAGGCATCGTGCAGTGGTGCAACGTCGGTATTGTCGTGCGCGGGCAAATCTTTTCCTTCACTGGCATCAGCGGAAACCATAATAATGGGTGAGTGATAGCCTGCTTCGCGCAGTTGTTTTGCCAATTGCCACCCGCTAATGCCGGGCATGGAGACATCGAGCATCATCAGGTCGGGGCAATTATTGTTGTCGATTTCCTGCGTGAGCCGATCCAGTGCAAGCAGTGGATTATCCAATTCAATAATTTCAAAACCGAGTGGCGCCAACATGGCGCGCATTAATTGGCGGTGCGATGCTTCATCGTCAACGAGCATGAGTGTGCGCACCGCACCTTTGTAGCCGTAAATTGTTTGTACCGGCGCGGTGATGAATTCGGGATGGGGCTTGCTGATGCTGGCGAGCATCAAGCTCGCTTTAAAGGTACTGCCGACGCCGGGCGTGCTGGTGACGGCGATGTCGCCACCCATAATTTCGCTAAGCAATCGGGTGATAGTTAAACCCAGACCGGTGCCTGTTGCAGTAGACCCTGCACGGCGTACGCGTTCAAAGGGGCGGAAAATGCGTTCAATATTTTCCGGTGCAATACCTTCGCCGGTATCGGTAATCGTAAATTCGGCGACCTGGCTGCGATAGCGTAATTTAAAAATCACACTACCTTTCTCGGTATATTTAATCGCGTTGGATAACAAATTAATTAAAATCTGACGCAGGCGTTTTTCATCGGTGCGCACAAATTCCGGTAGGCGGTCTTTGCATTCGTAAATAAAAACCAAGCCTTTGGCTTCGGCTTGTAAACGGAACATGTGGACTAACTGCTCCATTAATACCGCAATGCGCACCTGGTCCTGATGCAAATCCAAACGGCCCGCTTCAATTTTGGATATGTCCAACAAGCCTTCAATTAAATCCGCAAGGTGCTCGCCACTACGGCGGATGACACCCAATGCATCTTTGCGATGTGTGGGCATGCTCGGATCTTTTTCCAATAATTGTGCATAGCCGAGCACGGCATTCAGCGGCGAGCGCAATTCGTGGCTGATTCCTGTGAGGTAGCGGCTCTTGGCCTGGTTAGCGGCTTCAGCCTCCTCTTTAGCCGTTTGCAAAGCGCGGTCAGTGCGTTCATGCGCTTCAATTTCTTCCATTAACAAACGCGTCTGCCGTTGGGATTCTTCCTGTGCAACAACGCGGCTTTCATGGGCCAATACAAATAACCAGCTGACTACGCCGGTAATAATCACCAACAGGAAAAAAACTTTCCACAGTGTTGCCTCTAACAATGCGGCCGTTTCCGGTGCGTGTATCGGTGTCTGAAAATAAATCAGTGATAGCAGGATTGCCGAGAGGCCATTAATAAACAGCACCAGAACCACAAAATGCCCTACGCGCGAATTGATATTGGCAGTAATCGATTTTGGTAAAAACACTTTAAAAAAATTGCTGAGTTGTGTGGAGTAGTTGGCGCCGGGTTTACAGTAATCGTGACAGCGTGCATCAAGCGAGCAACACAGTGAGCAGATATGGCCCGCATAAGCGGGGCAGTAGGTTATATCTTCAGTCTCAAATTTGTGTTCGCAAATACAGCAGGAAATAGTGGCATGGGCACCGTCGGTTTGTTCTGCATCTTGCATCACATTAACAACCGGACGTGCGAGGTAATAGCGGCCACCGGTAGCAAATGCAATCAGCGGTGCGCAGATAAGTGCAAGCCCCAGCGCGATAAAATGTGAGAGCGCCTGCGCAATATCGCCCAGAATTCCTGTGTGGCAAACAATGCCGGCAATCGAGGCAATCAACATTGAACCCACGCCCACAGGATTAATATCGAACAAGTGCGCGCGTTTGAATTCAATATGTTTTGGGCTGAGGCCGAATGGTTTGTTAATCACCAAGTCTGCGACCAATGAACCTAACCAGGCCACGGCGACTATGCCGTAAAAGCCCAGCGTTTGTTCCAGAGCGCGGTAGACGCCGAGTTCCATCAGTAATAATGCAATCGCCACATTAAATACCAGCCACACCACGCGACCGGGGTGACTGTGGGTCAAGCGGGAAAAAAAATTTGACCAGGCAATTGAACCGGCATAGGCATTGGTCACATTAATTTTGAGCTGGCTCAAAATCACAAAAATACCCGCGACCGATAACGCCACTTCCGGCGAGCTGGCGATATAACTGAATGCGACCATGTACATGCGGGTTGGGTCGGCGGCTTCATCGATACCGATACCGTGATTTAACGTGAGCACAGCGAGAAACGAACCAGCGAGAATTTTGATCGCACCAATCACAATCCAACCCGGGCCACCGGCAATAAGTGCAGCCCACCAGCGCAAACGCGCGTTGGGTTTTGGTTCGGGTAAAAAGCGCAAGAAGTCCACTTGTTCACCGATCTGCGCGATAAGTGAAAAAATAACGGCTGAGGCGGCACCAAATAATAAAATATTGATATCTGCGCCCGGTGCTTCATGTGCTTGCATGCCGCCGGAAAATTCCGTCCAACTTTCTACGGCGCTGGCATCGGCGTAAATAATAAAAACAAAGGGCAGCAATTGCAGAATAATCCACAGCGGCTGGCTCCATAATTGGAAGCGGCTGATAAAAGTGATGCCGTGGGTTACCAACGGGATTATGGCCAGCGAACTAATTAAATATCCCCAGGCGAGTGGAATTCCAAATAATAAATCCAAAGCCATTGCCATGATGGCTGCTTCGAGCGCGAAAAAAATAAACGTAAAGGAGGCGTAAATCAGTGAGGTGATAGTGGAGCCAATATAACCAAAACCAGCACCGCGCGTGAGCAAATCGATATCCACACCGTATTTGGCGGCGTAGTAGCTGATGGGAATTGCGGTGAGAAAAATAATCAAGCTCACTGCCATAATCGCAGCGACGGCATTATTGAAACCGTAGTGCAAGGTAATTGCACCGCCGATGGCTTCGAGCGCTAGAAATGAAATAGCGCCCAGCGCCGTGGTTGCTACCCGTGCAGCAGACCAGCGCCGTGCGCTTTTGGCAGTGAAGCGTAGCGCGTAATCTTCCAGTGTCTGGTTGGCAACCCACTGGTTGTAATTACGCCGCACGCGAAATATATGCTGCTTGGCAGTCATGATTTACCCGTAAAACAGTCTGTTCGTCCGGGAACGTCTCGTCGATGAAGAAAGTGGTTTTATCAACGCTTTATGTTGTGCGCTTTATTTATGTGCATCTGTGCACTTATTGTTTCTTTCTTGGTGCATTTTTTGTTGCTGCGAAATTAATCAACACCGCTATCACTGGCGTTTAAACATCTACGATTAATCCCTACTCAATTGCTGTACCAACTTTGCGATTTATCCATGCGTCAAATGACGTAGTGGTCTGTGTCATTTATCGAATGGCTTGCCGCGTCCTCTCCCCCTAGATTGGCAGCGTGAACTGGTGTTATCACGTACAACTACCCGTTAATGACCATGCCCGCTAACGACAAGAGGAAAGACTATGAACATGACCATGCATTCACGCTGGCCTGCTAATACAGCCCGCACCTGGAAAAAATGTTTGCTTGCACTTGCTGCATCATTGGCAATTGGCAGTGCGCAAGCGGCTGAGGTTAATACGACTGGCCTTGCAGTGACCGACACTACCGTTAAGGTCGGTATCCTTCACTCGGTAACCGGCACTATGTCGATCAGTGAAACCGGTTCGGTACAAGCTGAAAAATTAGCGATTGAACAAATCAATGCGATGGGTGGTGTGCTCGGCAGAAAAATTGAATTTATCCAGGAAGATGGTGCGAGCGATTGGCCAACGTTTGCGGAGAAATCCAAAAAATTATTGGTGAACGATAAAGTTGCCGCGGTGTTCGGTTGCTGGACATCCGCATCGCGCAAAGCCGTATTGCCGATCTTTGAGCAATACAACGGCATGCTCTACTACCCAACCTTCTATGAAGGTTTGGAACAATCGCCTAACGTGATTTACACCGGTCAAGAGGCAACACAACAAATTATTGCCGGTATTGATTGGGTGACCAAAACCAAGGGTGCCAAATCATTCTACTTGCTCGGTTCCGATTATATTTGGCCGCGCACTTCCAATAAAATTGCACGTAAACATATTGAGAAATTGGGTTTGAGTGTGGTGGGTGAAGAATACTATCCACTCGGTCATACGCAATTTAACTCGGTGATCAACAAGATCAAATTGAAAAAGCCCGACGTAATTTATGCGATTGTGGTGGGCGGTTCTAATGTGGCCTTCTACAAGCAATTAAAGGCGGCCGGTATCGATATGACCAAAGAGAAACCACTGGTGTTGACCATCTCGGTAACTGAAGACGAAATTCTGGGTATCGGTGGTGAGAACATGGTGGGTGCTTATGCTGCGATGAAATATTTCCAAAGCTTGCCGAATGAGAACAACAAAAAATTTGTTGCTGATTTCAAAGCGATGTGGGGCAAAGATATTGTGATCGGCGACGTAACCCAGGCAGCATATCTCGGCCCCTGGCTGTGGAAAGCCGCAGTGGAAAAAGCAGGCTCATTTGATATCGATAAAGTACGCGCTGCATCACCCGGTATTGAGTTGACAACTGCACCTGAAGGCTATGTAAAAGTTCACCCCAATCATCACCTCTGGTCTAAAACCCGTATCGGTCATGCCCGCACTGATGGTCAATACGATGTTGTCTTCGAAACTAAAGAGTTGATCGAGCCGGATCCATTCCCGAAAGGTTATCAATAAGTTTAAAAATAGCTACCAGCCATTCGGCTGGTAGCGTTTGTATGGCCAATTTGAAATCGAGATGAGGTGCAGCTATGTTCGCTGAATACAGTAGCTCGGAATTATTATCGATCTTTGCGATGCAAGGTGTAGCGGGATTGATTTTGTTTTCGGTGTTTGTGCTTATGGCCTTGGGGCTGGCGATTATTTTTGGCCAGATGGGCGTTATCAATATGGCGCACGGCGAATTTATGATTCTCGGTGCATACGTCACTTATTTAACATCCAATGTGTTTTCAACTTACCTTCCCGATTTTTTTAGTATCTATTTTATTCTTGCGATGATACTCGCGTTTATCACCGCTGGTGCGCTGGGCGCGCTAGTCGAATGGGCGATGATCCGGCATTTATATCACCGGCCGCTGGATACGCTTCTCGCGACTTGGGGTTTGAGTTTAATTTTGCAACAAACCTACCGCACCGTATTTGGCCCGCGCGAAGTAGGTGTCACTTTACCGGATTGGTTGATGGGCTCCTATCAACTCACAGAAACCATTGAATTGCCGATTAACGGATTATTTGTAATGTGTCTCGCGCTTGGGATTTCACTCGCGGTTGCATTACTGATGTATCGCTCGCGCTGGGGCACACAAGTTCGCGCAGTGGTACAGAATCGCCCTATGGCGGGAGCGGTAGGAATTAACACCGGTAAAGTAGACCGCATTACCTTTGCATTGGGGTGTGGCATTGCTGGTGTTGCGGGCAGCGCATTTACGATGATTGGTTCTACCGGCCCGACCTCTGGCCAACTATATATTGTGGATACTTTCCTCGTGGTTGTATTTGGTGGTGCATCCAGTTTGCTCGGCACCATTGCTTCTGCATTCAGCATTTCGCAAGCGCAATCGACCATGGAATTCTTTATGAGTGGTTCTATGTCCAAAGTATTAACACTCTTGTTTGTCGTGTTGATCCTGATGCTGCGCCCGCAAGGTTTGTTCACCCTGAAAGTACGCCGTTAAGAGGAGTGGCTCATTATGTCCCTTTTGTTAAAATCAAAAGCAGGTATTGCATCGCTCTTGCCCAAAAAAGATCTCTATGGATTTTTGGTGCTCGCGTTAATTCTGGTCGTTGTGCTGCCGCTCTTGCTGGATATTTTTCGCCTCAACCTTGTCGGCAAATATTTAACCTATGCATTTGTTGCCGTGGGTTTGGTGTTGTGTTGGGGTTACGGGGGAATTTTAAGTTTGGGGCAGGGCGTGTTTTTCGGTTTGGGTGGGTACGCCATGGCGATGTTTTTGAAATTGGAAGCATCGGATCCGGAAAGTACCAAAATCCAATCCACTCCCGGCATACCGGATTTTATGGACTGGAACCAAATTACTGAATTGCCATTTTTTTGGGAGCCCTTCTATAGTTTCGGTTTTACGTTGCTCGCCATTATTTTGCTGCCGACTATCCTTGGCTACATCATCGGCGTTGCTATGTTTAAACGTCGTGTCGGCGGTGTGTACTTTGCGATTATTACCCAAGCGCTTGCAGCCATCCTCACGATTTTAATTATCGGCCAACAGGGTTATACCGGCGGCGTAAACGGCATGACCGATTTGCGCACGCTACACGGTTGGGATATCCGTACCGACAATGCCAAATACATATTTTATTTTTTGTGTGTATTTCTATTGTTTGTGTGTTTGTTTATCGCGCAGTTTATTCGTAAAAGTAAATTGGGTCGCTTGTTAGTGGCGATGCGCGATAAAGAGGACCGTGTACGTTTCTCGGGCTATGACGTATCCAACTTCAAAATTTTTGTCTTCTGCATAGGCGCAATCTTCGCGGCGATTGGTGGGGCGATGTTTACGCTGCAAGTGGGTTTTATGTCGCCCACACTGGTCGGCATTGTGCCCTCCATTGAAATGGTAATTTTCTGTGCGGTGGGCGGGCGTTTATCCATTATCGGCGCTGTGTATGGCGCTCTCTTGGTGAATTTTGCCAAAACTTCTTTCTCGGAAAGTTTTCCGGAACTCTGGTTGTTTGCGATGGGCGGTTTATTTATTGCGGTGGTGATGGCATTCCCGAATGGATTGGCGGGGTTGTATAACACTTATGCTGCGCCGAAAGTGGATGCATTCTTTAGCAAACTATTTAGCAAAGCAGCAGTGAATAATTCATCACCACCTACGCCACCGCCAGCAAAACCGACTAACACCAAAACTGAATCAGTTTCTTTGCCGCAAGGAGTTGTCCATGAGCAGTAATACTGACTTTGTCCTGGCGGTGGAAGGTCTCACCGTCTCCTTTGATGGTTTTAAAGCAGTAAACGACTTGAGTTTTTATGTAGATGAAAATGAGATCCGCGTAATTATCGGCCCTAATGGCGCCGGCAAAACCACAGTGTTGGATTTGATTTGTGGTCGCACCAAGGCGACTGAAGGCTCGATTAAATTCCGCAATCGCGAACTTACGCGTATGAAAGAACATGACATTGTTAAAGCCGGCGTTGGGCGAAAATTCCAAACACCTTCTATCTACGGTGACTTGAGTGTATTTGAAAACCTGGAAATTTCTTTTCCGCGCGGACGCTCGGTATTCGGTGCGTTGGTATTTAAACGCGATGAGGAAGTTATCAGTAAAGTCCATGAAGTTGCCAATATGATTTTTCTCGGCGACCAATTGGATAAACAAGCGGAACTGCTCAGCCATGGGCAAAAGCAGTGGCTGGAAATCGGCATGCTGTTGATGCAAGACCCTGACTTGTTAATGCTGGATGAACCTGTGGCAGGTATGTCGGTAGGAGAGCGGCAACAAACAGCAGAATTGTTGCGCAGCATTATCAAGGACCGCTCAGTGATTGTGATTGAACA